>Ga0187866_1003160_pt1 | contig 12641 bp, 9 predicted proteins | sample June2016WEW_11_1_3_FD_133013 | JGI IMG/M metagenome (GOLD analysis project Ga0187866, IMG submission 133013) | Peatland microbial communities from SPRUCE experiment site at the Marcell Experimental Forest, Minnesota, USA - June2016WEW_11_150 | ecosystem: Environmental > Terrestrial > Soil >... | reverse complement strand
TATCGTGTCACTCCCAAAATCTATGACCTCGACTGCGATTTAACCGTAGAGAATCTCTCGTCCGATGAACATAAAATCCAGTTCGAGCTGACTGGCCCCGCGGGCATCAAAAGAGACGACCCGAGAACTGACTCAAGAAAGACAATCGCCGCGTTCAGGGACACCAGAGGAGAGGTCATCAGTACCATTCTCGATATCGGTAAACTCAAAAAAGCCGTAACGCCGGAAAACAGGCAACTCATCCAGCACAACGCAGGGTTTCTCTGGGCGGCAATCACCTGCAAATATTTCGCGGCTATTGTCATTCCAACACCCGACGCAAACATGAATTTCTGCAACTGGATAACCGACAAGTCCGGGTGGTGCGCAAATCCCGACAGCGATTACCAGCTCAACAGCGGCGACGAAACCGTCGGCATCGACCTGAAATCAACCGTTATCACACTTGCACCGGCGGGAAACAAAACATTCAACTTCAAGCTTTTCCTCGGCCCCAAGGATAAATCGCTGTTCGACAAAGTGCCGATGTACAAAAATCTCGGCTTCGTGCAGACAATGGACTTTATGGCCTGCTGCTGCCCGCTGGCAATCATACATCCTCTGGCATTCGGGATCCTCTGGACGATGAAATGGCTCTACTCGTTTATCCCCAATTACGGCATCGTAATCATCATCCTCGTCCTCCTCGTCCGGCTGATTCTCCACCCGCTCACCCGGCTAAGCCAGGTGTCGATGAGCAAATACGCGAAGTTTAACGCTTTGCCCGAAGTGCAGGAAATAAGGAAACAATACGGCAAAAATATAATGGAGATGAATCGCCGAATCGGCGAGGTGCAGAAAAAATACGGCGTATCTCACTCCGCGGCGGTTATGGGTATGCTGCCGACAATGGTCCAGATGCCGATATGGATTGCCCTGTACGGTGCAGTTTACGCCAGTATCGACCTTCGCGGCGCACAATTCCTGCCCTTCTGGATTACGGACCTCTCGGCTCCTGACGCCCTCATCAGATTCACAGCGATTACACTGCCGTTAGGCATAAAACTTGATTCGTTTAACCTGCTTCCAATTTTGATGGGCGTGGCGTTTTACCTCCAGCAAAAACTTATGCCCACCCAGACCGCCGCCGACCCCCAGGCCGCGCAACAGCAGAAAATTATGATGCTTATGATGCCCGTGATGTTCCCCCTGATGCTGTACAACTCACCATCGGGCCTGAATCTTTACATTATGGCCAGCGTCTTCGGCGGCGTTATTGAGCAATACATCATAAAAAAGCACATTGCCAAACAGGAACAACTGCATGCGGAAAACCTCGTCCCCGTAACGAGCAAAACCGGCGGCAAAGTCAAAAAGCAGAAGCCAAAACCGTTCTTCAAAATGTAGAGGACAACGGGTAGCGGATAGTTAAAAGGGAAAAAAGGGGTCAGGTCCCTTTTTCGTTTTTGCGATGTATGCGTTGCAAAATACAATTTTTGCTGTTAGCTCACCGAGTAACAACCACCGTGTAATCTTACGAATATCCGGTCCTGAAACGATTGGCATCCTCAACCGGATTGTGACTCCCCCTCTCTTCGGCAATCCCGGTATCACTTCCGGCAAAATTATGAATCTCGACTGCCTCGTTTACCTTTTCCGCCAGCCGCATTCCTACACTGGAGATGACTTAGCCGAAATACACCTCTGGGCAAATCAGGCAATCACCGAGGCGTTGATGGAAAAGTTATTATCGCTTGGCGCACGCCCCGCTTCCGCAGGCGAGTTTACCGCAAGGGCATATCTCAATAACAAAATCCACCTCGCGCAGGCAGAGGCCGTCAACGAAGTGATTACCGCCTCAAACACATTTCAGCTTGCCGCCGCGGAAAACCTGCTGGCGGGCCGATTAGGACACTTGTCCAAATCAATTCGTGAATCAATCCTCGACCTGCTCAGCCAGCTTGAAGCGGACCTCGATTTTAGTACAGAAGATATCGCCCCTGCCAACAAAGCCGATATAATCACCAAATTGAACGAGACAAGAAGCCGACTCAATGACCTTCTCGCCGGCTCAATACGCAGTGAATCAACCCTCGATTTGCCAGCCGTCGGAATCACAGGGACGCCAAACGCGGGTAAAAGCACCCTGCTTAATAAGTTGCTTGGCAGACAACGCAGTATCGTCTCGCATCAGCGAAAAACTACAAGAGATGTCCTCACAGGCGAATTTGAACTCCCCGGCTGTCGATGCGTTTTATTTGATTGTGCGGGGCTTGTCGTACATGCCGAAACCGTAATTGACGAACTCGCACAGCAAGCCGCTGTCGAAGCGATACGAAACGCAATGGTAGTTGTCTTCTGCGTCGATATAACAAAAAGCGACTGGGCTGAAGATATTGCGATACGCCGATTGATAAACCCCGCACACCTGATAGCAATCGCGACAAAAACCGATTTGCTTTCTGAAAAAGATACTGCCGAACAACTCACTAAACTAAAATCACTTTTCGGCTGCGATTTTCTCCCCGTCTCCGCACATAGCAACACAGGTATCGATAAACTCAAGGCCGAAATCGCAGAACGGGTAATCGCCGCCACATCCGGCCACGGCAAATCCGCCTCGGCGGATAAATACGGTATTGCGTTAACCGCCAGACACAGGCAGGCGCTCAATAACGCGATTCACGATATCGTCCAAGCCGAAAAAGAAATAAAGGCGGGCAGCGAGGAACTGGCCGCTATGATGCTCAGAACCGCCTACAACCAGCTAAGCAACATCGAACAACAAAATATCGACGAACAGGTATTAGACCGCATCTTCTCTCGCTTCTGCATCGGAAAATAAAAAGGGCACAAGCCATATTGACTTGTGCCCTTGGGTTCTTTTGTTCTTGTGCCGTTATTTGTCTTTTGCCTCGAACTCCGCGTCGATAACGTCATCATCGCCGCCTTTTCTGCGGACTTCGCCTTCTGCAGGCGGAGGAGGCGGAGCATCCTGTTGAGACGGGCCGGCTGCACCTTTGCCGCCCGCGGTCTTCTTCGCGGCTTCCTCATACAGCGTCTTGCCAAGTTCCTGACTTGCGCTGTTGAGGTTTTCAATCGCCTTTCTTATCGCGTCGGCGTTATTGCCCTTGGCAACTTCTTTTAGATTATTGACCGCGCTTTCAATTTTACCGCGAGTGTCGCCGGAAACCTTGTTGCCGTGCTCTTTGAGCGTCTTTTCCGTAACGTAAATCAACTGGTCTGACTGGTTCTTCAAATCCACGACCTCTCGTTTTTTCTTGTCTTCCTCGGCGTGCGATTCGGCGTCCTTTTTCATCCGGTCGATATCCTGGTCGCTTATACCTGAGCTGGATTTAATCTCAATCGACTGCTGCTTGCTTGTCGCCAGGTCCTTGGCCGTGACGTTCAAAATTCCATTCGCGTCGATATTGAAAGCAACCTCAATCTGCGGGATGCCCCTCGGCAACGACGGAAGCCCGGTAAGCTGGAACCTGCCAAGAGAGCGGTTATCACTCGCGAACTCGCGCTCACCCTGCAAAATATGAATGTCAACGGTCGTCTGGTTATCCGCGGCGGTCGAGAATATTTCGGTCTTGCTGGTTGGTATCGTGGTGTTGCGGTCGATAAGTTTTGTCATAACGCCGCCAAGCGTCTCAACGCCTAATGAAAGAGGCGTTACATCCAGCAGCAGAATGTCTTTGACGCCTGTGTCGCCAGCCAAAACCGCGCCCTGGACAGCCGCGCCCATCGCGACAACCTCATCAGGATTCAAGCTTCTGTTTGGTTCTTTCTTGAAAAGCTCACGTGCAATCTGCTGGACTATCGGTATTCTCGTTGAGCCGCCGACGAGTAAAACTTCGGCAATATCCTTCGTCGAGAGTTTTGCGTCCTGTATCGCCTTGAGGCAGGGGTTTTTCAGCCGGTCGAACACCGGCTCGCAGAGATGCTCCATCGTGCTGCGGGTAAGAGTCATCTGCAAATGTTTCGGCCCCGAGGCGTCGGCCGTGATAAACGGCAGATTTATAGTCGATTCCATCTGGCTGCTCAATTCGCACTTTGCCTTTTCGGCCGCCTCTTTGAGCCGCTGATGCGCCATCGGGTCTTTGCGAAGGTCAATACCTTCCTTCTTCCTGAACTCCTCGGCGATGTAATTTATCAAAACCGCGTCGAGGTCATCTCCGCCAAGATGCGTATCGCCGTTGGTGCTCAGCACTTCGAAAACATTGTCGCCGATATCGAGTATTGAAATATCGAACGTGCCGCCGCCGAAATCGAACACGGCGACTTTCTCATTTCTTTTTTTCTCAACGCCGTAAGCAAGCGCAGCGGCGGTGGGCTCATTAATAATTCGCTCGACCTTCAGGCCCGCGATTGCGCCGGCGTCTTTGGTCGCCTGTCTCTGCGCATCATTGAAATACGCGGGCACGGTAATCACCGCGCGCTCGACGCTCTCGCCAAGGTAATCTTCCGCTGTCTTTTTCAAATCCTGCAAAATCATCGCTGATATTTCCGGCGGCGTATATTCCTTGCCGCGGACGTTGACCTTGACTAATTCATCGGGATTGCCCACGATTTTATAAGGCACAATCTTTTCCTCGGACCCGACCTCGTTGTGGCGTCTGCCCATAAATCGCTTGATTGAGAAAACCGTATGCTCAGGATTGGTTACCTGCTGGTGTTTTGCAATCTGGCCGACTAAACGTTCGCCCTTGTCTGTGAAACCGACAACCGAAGGCGTCAGCCGTGAGCCCGATGAGTTAATCAGGACCTTCGGGGTATTGCCTTCCATTACGGCAACCACAGAGTTTGTCGTACCCAAATCTATTCCTATTATCTTGTTCGTAGCCATATTTAGCTCCCTTTCTATTTATCGCTTATTTGTAACAGCATTGTTTCTACCTTAAAAGTGCAAACGCCGTGCCAAAGGCCCAACCAAAGGCCAATACACCATAACTATATTATAATAAAGAAGTTACGATTATTGGACAGATGAAGGACGTATGTATTTTTGCCATTTTGGCAGACGCCAACGGCAGTAAGAGGCGCCGGCTTAGCCGTTTAAGGCAGAGCGGATGATTTTGGCGCGGAGGGCGTCGCGGTGGGTGGAATCAAGCTCCTTGCCGTAGTTAAGCTGCAAATGTGCAGGCAGTGTGAGCAAAAACAGGCGATTTACCGTGGCGATGGATAATCGGTCAGACGCTCCTGAATCGGCGCAATCTTTGCCCAGTGAGCAAAGCCGGTCGATTGCGGGTGTCGATGCACCCTGATGTTTGCGCATATTAAGTCCCAGCCGAATGTGACTGAGCAGAAACAACGCCTCCTGAGAGCTTATCAGGTTGGCATTTTTCAACAGGGCAAGCGCACGCAATATTTTGTCGTCGAGCAAACCGACATCGTGCGAGAGCAACTGGCTGCGGGCCGCGTGCTCATATTCCACAATTTCAGGGATAATCGTCTTCTCGAACTGGGTAACAATATCATTCTCGCGGACGCCTAAGGTTATCTGGTTGGAGAGCTGGTAAAAGTCCCCCGCCGCCTCGGTGCCTTCGCCGAAAAGTCCCCGCACCGCCAACCCAAGCGATTTTGTAGCGTTGAGAAATTTTTCTATCTGCCCCGTCATTTTCAGCGCGGGCAGATGAAGCATAACCGATACCCTTATTCCCGTCCCGAGATTCGTGGGGCAGGCGGTAAGATAACCGTATTTGGGACTGAAGGCGTATTCGACCTTCTGCTCAATCAAATCATCGATGCGGTTAATCTGCTCGATGCAGGCGGGCAACTGGCAGCCGGCCTTTAGAACCTGAAGGCGGAGATGGTCCTCCTCGTTAATCATCGCGGTGAAAAATTCCCGCCGGGCAATCACCGCCCCGCGAGGGCCTTTGCCAAAGGCGTGATTCTGACTGATAAGATGCCGTTCGACGAGGAATCGTTTTTCCAGCGCGGGCACCTTGTCAACGCCGATATAAAAAACCTCGTCGCCGAGGTCCAGCGCCATCAAAATATCTTTTAGTTTTCTTAATATCTCCGCTTTTTCCGTCGCAGGGCAGGCGGCCAGAAACCTATGACCCGCAAGATTTCTCGCGAGGCGCACACGCGAGGAAATTACCACGTCCGAGAGAGGCCCCTCTCCGCTGAACCATTCGTTGATATTCCCGCTTATTTCAGTCAGTTTCATCGCAGCAAAACGTGTTACTCAAATTCCGCGAGCTTGTCCCGCAATTTCGCGGCAAGCTCGTAATCTTCTTTTCGCACCGCCTCATCCAACTGCTGTCGCAACTGGGCGATCTCTAATTGTTTTTTCGAATCCGTCGGTATCTTCGCCGGCACTTTGCCGCAGTGACATGTCGCGCCGTCGTGCGCCTTTTTTATCAGTGGCGAAAGCTGTTTCTCGAAGACCTCGTAATCGTTCGGGCAGCCGAGGACCGCCTTCTCTCGGAACTTATCGAGCGTGTAGCCGCAGTGCGGGCAGACCGGCTCGCTCTCAACAAGTTCCGCCGGCTCCTCACCCTTCGGCCCCACCGAAAGCAGGTTGCTCAAAAGCTCATTTAAGGGGATATAGCTCTTTGTCCCCACGCCCTGCTCCTGCGCACACTGCTCGCAAAGATGCATCTCCGTCCGAACACCATCGGCTATTTCCGTCAGGTGTATCGTCGCCTCTTTACTCTGGCAAACCTCACACTGCATAATCGCCTCGATTCAAACTTATATTATACCACACTGGCGCTGATATAATCGTCAATTTTCCCGCCCTCCTGAATATCCAATCGACGTGGAGCGTCGTCTTTCGGCTTAAAACCTGGAACTCGATGCTATCTTTTGCTGTAAATCGCCCAGCAGCCCACCTGCTCGCTGACTTTAACGCTTTTCAGCAAGACGTTTTTCGGCAGGGTCGGCTCAAGCCGGTCGAAAATATACACCGCCACGTTCTCCGCCGATGGGCACTTGTCGTGGAAATAATCCGACTCGTTCAGGACCGTCTCATGGAGCTTGGAGGTAATATCCGAAATTCGCGATTTGAGTTGTGCAAAACCTATCACCATCCCGCCACTGTCCGGCATCTCACCGCTCACCTCAACATCCACCGCCCAGAAATGCTCATGTTCCGGCTCTTTTGTCCCATCCGGCAAAGGAACGCTGTGCCACGCCTTGAATTGCGTCTCGATTCCAATCGTAAACACGTTTACACTCCCAAAAAACCAATCCTTGATTAGCAGGCAGCATCCTTGCCTCGACAGCCGCCTTTAACTATGTTTCGCCTATTTGCCTATTGTTTCTTGAATCGTTCCTGCAATCGGCGATATACATTCTCAGGCACTAAGTTCGAAATATCGCCCCCAAGCGACGCCACCTGGCGAACCAGGGTCGAGCTTATAAAGCCGTATTGCTCCGTCGTCATCACAAATATCGTCTCAATCCCCGTAACCGACCGATTGGTCATCGCAAGCTCAAATTCATAATTCACGTCCGTCAAACTGCGCAATCCGCGAAGTATGACGTTGGCCTTTTTTTGCCTCGCATATTCCACCGTCAGGCCATCGAAACCCTCAACCGATACCCCTTGCAGGTCCTTTATAAGCTCCGCTATCATTTCAACCCGCTCCTCAGGGCTGAAAAGCTGGTCTTTAAGCGGACTTCTCCCCACCGCCACAATCAGCTCGTCAAAAATCCTCATACCACGGTTTATTACATCTAAGTGCCCGTTCGTAATCGGGTCAAAAGACCCCGGAAAAATCGCACGCACAAATTTACCGCTCATAATCCTTATCCTTAATCAAATCCGATATTATACCCCTCCACTCTCACAGGTCAAATCTTCTCCCGCAGGCAAATGCCCCTATTGACCCCTGCCTGTGAATATGGTATTATTTAGTGGGTCAAGGAACCTCACGCAAGAATATATGGAGTTGGCTTATGTATATGTATAGACGGAAAGCACTTGCCACGGCAAAGCGAAGCGAAGTCGGGCCTGCCCATCGTAGCGCAAGCGAAGTCGGAAGCTTTAGCGAAGGAGGATTTACACTCGTCGAACTGCTGGTAGTCATCGCAATCATTGCCCTTCTTATGGCCATACTGCTGCCCGCCCTGAACAAGGCCCGCGAACAGGGCAAACGCGCCGTCTGCCTGAATAACCTTAAGCAGTTGACCCTCGCCTGGATGAATTACGCATCGGCGAACAACGAAAAACTCGTAAATGGCGCAGCCGCCACAACCGTTATGTCCACTGCCTGTCCGCCAGGAATGGATTGTGCTGCTGGAACTACATGTGCGGCCTCAATTCCGCTTGTTAACACAACGGATCCTTGGTATATCATGCACAAAAATGAACTGCCCTGGCTTGGAAACGGTACGATAACAACTGGCGGCGCATACGTACCTGCTGACCTATGCTGCCAGAAATGCGCTATGCAGACCGGGGCGCTCTGGAAATACACCCAGAACGAAAAAATATACCGTTGTCCGACAGGCGAAAAAGATGCCTTAGTAACATATCCCATCGTGGATTCAATGAACGGTAAATGGTATTGGAATATGTCACCTGGTGGTGGAAACAACTCTCCAACAGTGATGGTTAAGTACCTCAATCAGATAAGAGGCACTACGATGAGAATGTTATTCCTCGATGAGGGCACATTGAGCCCGGATAGTTATGCTGTCTATAATAATGCCCCGAACTGGTTTGACCCCCCAATGTCAAGACACGGCGGCGGAACGGATGCATCTTATGCCGATGGCCACGCAGGACGCGTGGCGTTCAAAGCGCCCGAAACCCTTCAGGCCGCAAAAGATAATATATATAACTATGCACCAACAACTTGTACCGGCGTGGAAGATCTCTACAAAATACAGATTGGTTGTTGGGGCAAATCATTACTTTATACGCCTGCTGCGATCATAAGCGGGGCAACTTGCCATTACGCGCCTGCCGAATAACAAAATAACTCGCTTAGGGCGTCTAAAAACCAGCAAAGAGCGGTTATTCTCGTGATATCCCCTATTGAACCCTGCCTGTGAATATGGTATTATTTAGTTGGTCAAAGAACCTCACACCAGAATACATGGAGTTGGCTTATGTATAGACGGAAAGCACTTGCCACGGCAAAGCGAAGCGAAGTCGGGCCTGACCGGCGGCTTGTCCGGCGTAGCGCAAGCGAAGTCGGAAGCTTTAGCGAAGATGGATTTACACTCGTCGAACTGCTGGTAGTCATCGCCATCATCGCCCTTCTTATGGCCGTGTTGCTGCCTGCCCTGAACAAGGCCCGCACACAGGCCAAACGTGTCGCTTGCCTGAGCGGTCTCAAGCAGTTGACCCTCGCCTGGATGACGTATGCCTCGGGCAACAACGATAAGCTCGTCAACGGCTCAGCGAACGGCGGCGGTCCTTGTCCGACCTGCCCTGCTGGGACTGGGACTTGCGGGGCCAGGGCACCGACCACAGTGGGCACTCAGGAATATAACGACCATAAAAATGAGTTACCATGGATCGGAAGCTATAACATCGCAACCGATTCAGATTGCGGCAAGAAATGCGCTATTGATACCGGCGCACTATGGAAATACATACAGGACTACAAACTTTACCATTGTCCAACAGGTATGAAAGGTGAAACAATTACATACGCGATAGTCGATGCAGTGAATGGCCGGCAAGAGGGAAGAGGAACCATCGGGTCAGGAGGAACCGTCCCGGCAGATATATGGAAAAAAACTCTCGGTCAGATAAGAAAATCCGCAACGCAGCTTGTCTTCGTCGATGAGGGGCGTATCACACCGGATAGTTTCGCGGTCCCTTATAACGGCGGTTGGCATACGCCTCTCGAGAGCTGGTGGGACGGTCCAGATGCCCGGCACGGCAATGGAACAACGGTATCTTTCGCGGATGGACATGCGGAATATTGGAAGTGGGCTGCCTTGGAAACAGTCACTCGTGCACAACAGGTAGAAGCAGGAACTGCCACTGGAACCTTCCCTATTTCGTCATCGCCTGATGCCGCATTTCAGGACCTCTACAAAATGCAGATAGGCTGCTGGGGTAGACTCGGCTACACGCCCACACACACGCCAAAAGTCGACTGACGAAACCGCGTAAATCGCCAAACTTCGGGAACATTCACCGGCAATAAGCCCGGCAGGTTTCTCGCACCGGCAACCACTCTCGATTCCCCGTCCTCCACGCCAAATTTCTATTGCATCCCCTATCGGTTTTAGATAACCTGCTGGCTTTCTATTGAGCCGGGATTGCGATGAATCAGGCCCCGGCAAGGCCGTATGTAAAATACGCTTTTTTAAGGAGTTACTATGCTGCTTCATCCTATCGATATAGCGATAATCGGTACGTATATCGTCCTCATTATGTCGGCGGGTTTCGCCGTTTCCAAGTTCGCCAGCCGAAACCTCGATTCCTACTTCTTAGGCGGCAACAAAATACCCTGGTATATCCTCGGCGTCGCAGACGCCTCCGGTATGTTTGATGTTACAGGCACTATGTGGCTGGTGATGGCCCTTTTTGTCTATGGCCTCAAGGGTTCGTTTCTCCCCTGGGTCTGGCCAACCTTTAATCAGGTCTTTCTGATGGTTTACCTCTCTACCTGGCTTCGTCGCTCAAATGTTATGACGGGAGCCCAGTGGATTAATACCCGCTTCGGCAACGACTTAGGGGCGAAGCTGTCGCATATCAGTGTGGTCATCTTTGCTATCGTCTGCGTCATCGGATATCTTGCCTACCAGTTCAGGGGAATGGGAAAATTCGCCCAGATATTCCTGCCCTGGGACCTGTCCGCCAACACCTACGCGATAATCCTGATGACCTTCACGACTATTTACGTCATCCTCGGCGGTATGGTCAGCGTCACAATCACCGACGTTATCCAGTATGTCTTTACAACGATAAGCGCCATCGTCATCGGCATAATCGCATTCAGGACAACAACCGCCGCCCAGGTTAACGCCGCCGTCCCAAACGGCTGGCACGACCTGTTCTTCGGCCTCCACCTCAATATCGACTGGTCACAGCAAATCCCCGTTCTAAACAGCAAAATCGCCAAAGACGGCTGGGAACTTTTCGGAATATTTTTTATGATGCTCTTATTCAAGGGGTTACTCGTCAGCTCGGCGGGGCCTGCGCCAAATTATGATATGCAAAGAATTCTCTCAACGCGAAGCCCCAAAGAAGCGGCTAAAATGAACTGGTTTGTGCAGGTGGTGCTGTTTTTCCCGCGCTATCTGATGGTTACAGGCATCGTCGTTCTTGCGCTGGTCTTTTTCAAGGATGCAATTGTCAAAATGGGCGGCGACTTCGACGTCGAGCAGGTCCTGCCGAACGTCATCAACAAATTCCTCCCGCATGGTCTCATCGGCTTTGTCTTGGCGGGCCTTTTCGCCGCCTTTATGAGCTCATTCAATTCAACCGTCAACGCGGGCTCCTCTTACATCGTAAACGACATTTATAAAAGGTACATAAACCCGAACGCACCAGACAAAAGATACGTCCACATAAGCTATCTCTGCTCGATTCTGATAGTGGTCGTGGGTATCGCGTTCGGTTTTATGACCGAGTCGGTCAATACCGTCACCCAGTGGCTGGTCAACGGCCTCTTCGGCGGTTATACCGCCACCAACGTGCTGAAGTGGTACTGGTGGCGATTTAACGGCAAAGGATATTTCGCCGGACTTATAGCCGGCATCATCTCGGCGCTGACTTTGCCCGCTATTTTCTACCACCCGACCCTGTGGGGTATCGAACATAATATGGCGCTGTTTCCGATAACCCTCGTGATAAGCACACTCGTCGCCGTTGTAGTTACTTTGAAAACCGAGCCGGAAGATACCGAGGTGCTCAAAAAGTTTTACAAACAGGTTCGGCCATGGGGTTTCTGGGGGCCAATACGCGAACTGGTTATGGCGGAAGATGCGTCTTTCAAACCCAACACCAATTTCAAACGCGATATGGTAAACATCGCTGTCGGCATCGTATGGCAGCTCACGCTTGTACTAACCCCCACCTACCTGATTCTCAAAAGGTTCGGCAATATGTGGATTGCTGCCGGGGTTATGGTGGTAACGTCTATATTCCTCAAGTTCAACTGGTGGAATAAACTTGAAGAGAACTAAAAACCAACAGGAACAAAAGATATGAATAAGAAGACATTCGACGCAAAGGTCAAAAAACTGTTCGCGGACCATAAACGTTTCATCGCCCGAAAGAACACCAAAGTCAAAGAGACCAACGGTATTTATTATCGATATAAATACCCCATCCTGACCGCGGAACATACGCCCATCTTCTGGCGATATGACCTCGACTACAAGAGCAACCCCAACCTTATGGAACGGCTAAGTATGAACTGCGCGTTCAACCCCGGCGCTATCGAATTCGACGGCAAAATATGTCTCGCCGTCCGCGCCGAAGGCGTTGACAGAAAATCATTCTTCGCAATCGCGGAAAGCAAAACGGGCGTCGATAACTTTAAGTTCTGGGATTACCCGATTCTCCTGCCTGAAACAAACGACCCGGATATCAACGTTTACGATATGCGATTGGTCAGGCACGAGGATGGCTGGATTTACGGCCTGTTCTGCTCCGAACGCAAAGACCCAAACGCGCCTCGCGGCGACCTGTCATCCGCGACCGCTCAATGCGGCATCGTCCGCACCAAAGACCT
>Ga0187866_1003158_pt1 | contig 12653 bp, 8 predicted proteins | sample June2016WEW_11_1_3_FD_133013 | JGI IMG/M metagenome (GOLD analysis project Ga0187866, IMG submission 133013) | Peatland microbial communities from SPRUCE experiment site at the Marcell Experimental Forest, Minnesota, USA - June2016WEW_11_150 | ecosystem: Environmental > Terrestrial > Soil >... | reverse complement strand
GTAGTCCGGCAAGCCGGCGTTTGATTTCCTGGAGGCGGGCTTTCATTTCGGCGACCAGCCGCTCGCCATCCGGCGCGCGATCAGTGATTAGGCCGATCTGGCGCGTGGCTTCCATTATGCCTTCCACGGATCGGGGCGCCGTGACAAACACAGGCAGGCCAAGTTCCGCGAGCCGGTAAACGGCAGCCCGATCGTTTCCGGCCGTCGAGGCAATGATGAGATCCGGACGCGCGGCAAGAATATTCTCGTAGTTGGGATTCAGCAAGCTGCCGATCTTGGGCTTGCGTTTGGCAGCCTCCGGCCAGTCGCACTCGGTTGTGACCCCGATCAGCCGGTCGTCGGCGCCCAGCATGTACACGACCTCCGTGACGCTGGGTGCGAGGGAGATGATCCGCAATGGATGCCGCGGCAGATTTACGTTTCTGCCGATGCCGTCGGTGTAGGAAATCGAGAGTGCAGCTGTGCTCGCGGTCTGTTCCCGGCCGTGAGGCGCGCTTCGCGAACAGGCTCCGAACAAGATCAGGATCGATAAGCCGGCCCACGGCAAATGGAAGATTGAATCGCGGCGGATGGAGAGCATTTCAGGTCTCTTTCTCGCGAAGAGGTAACTGAAAAAGAGGATGAGGCAGGTTTCCTGACTCTCGGGTCAATGCCGTGCTTCACGCCTTCCCCGTCTTAGTTCAACGAGTGGCGGGCTACTCAGGACTCTATTGCAGGCCGTTGAAGCCGGCTCTCCGATTACAGTGGCGGGACCGTGTGGGATTCGCACCCACTTCCCTTTTACCCCTGATTGGGGCACCTCAATCCCTTTAACAAAGATCCAACAGCACGGCACATCAATACCACCGGCGTGCCGTTGATGTCAAAGACAATTCATGTGGGCTGTTCTTCAAAAACGACCGCGGGTGGGCTAGACTGTGCCGCATGATCAGGACGATTGAGTGGAAGGATACGGCGGTCGTCATGCTCGACCAGCGCCTGTTGCCGATGCAAGAGGTCTATCGAAGCTTCGGCGATTATGCAGAGGTGGCCGAAGCGATTCGCGCCATGGTGATCCGTGGAGCCCCTGCAATCGGCGTGGCCGCGGCCATGGGTGTCGCTCTCGGCGTCACGAAGGCAAATGCATCGTCGCTGGAGGATCTCGATGCGCAGTTCGAGCGGATTTGCAGCACGATTTCCGAAGCGCGTCCCACCGCGGTCAATCTCTTCTGGGCAGTCCGGCGAATGAAAGACGTCTACGATCGCACGCGGGCCGCGGGGATCGACGCAATCCGCGCCGCGCTGGTGCGCGAGGCGCAATCCATGTTTGAGGAAGACATCCGCGCCAACCGCGAAATGGGGCGGCGAGGACAATCGCTCATTGCTGACGGCGCGAGGGTGCTCACGCACTGCAACGCAGGCGCGCTGGCGACTGCAGGATATGGCACTGCCCTCGGAGTCATCCGCGCCGCGGTCGAGTCGGGCAAGCGTGTCCAGGTGTACGCCGACGAGACCCGTCCATTTCTGCAGGGCGCGCGTCTCACGGCGTGGGAGCTGCAGAAGGACAACATTCCGGTCACCGTCATCACGGACGGCATGGCGGGCTACTTCATGCGGTTGGGGCGCATCGATTGCGTCATCGTCGGCGCCGATCGCATCGCGGCCAATGGTGATGTCGCAAACAAGATCGGAACCTATTCGGCTGCGGTCTTGGCCAAAGAAAACGGCCTGCCTTTTTATGTAGCCGCTCCCACCTCGACCTTTGACCTGACGATACCGGATGGCAGCCTGATCCCCATTGAGGAACGGAATCCTGAGGAGGTGCGTTCTGTGCAGGGCGTGCCGGTCATGTCCGAGCAGACCGCCGTGGCCAACCCGGCGTTCGACGTGACTCCCCATCAGTATGTGACGGCCATCATCACAGAGCGGGGCATAGCGCGCCCGCCCTACTCGGTAAGCTTGCCCGCACTTATCTACGGATAGTCAGAATTGACCGCATTTCGGATCCAAGCCTGGGTGCGGCTGCGGCCCGCGCTTCAGGTTCTGAGAGCCTCGCTTAAGTGACCCGCTGAACTGCCTCTAAATTCAGTTAATTGTCGCCGTCAGTCCCCGTTGCGCGCCGTCACGACGCAGTCCTGTCGGTTGCCCCGTCCCACGACTACGGTCTCTGATGAAAAACAGACTCGCGAGCATGCCAAAGGCAGCAAGCAAACTTAGCCGCAAGCCCCAGGCAAAACTCGCAGGCTTGTAGAAAAACACAACGTCGTGGTTCCCTGGAGCCAAGTGTACTCCTCGGAAAAGGTAGTCGGCAGCGAACACCTTTGCTTCTTTCCCATCAACGGTACATCTCCACCCCGGGTACCACACGTCCGACAACAGGAGAAACGACTCATTGGAGACATCAGCTCTTAGGAGGATTTTCTCGCTTTGGTACGATAGCACCGTCGCGGAGTCGTCATGGTTGTTCGTCGAAGATTTTGTGGGCGCAAACTCTTGTGCTGTCATGGAATTTGCGTCCAAATCCTGCAGGATAGCCGTCTCGGCAGGATCAAATCTGGGATCGGACATCAAGCGCATTGCCGCTTTGTCGTCATGTGCCCAAATCCAGTGGTTCAGCACAATTGCTCGCGGGAGGGCGGTTTTATTTAGGTAGATCCTTACTTCCTTATTGTAGACGAGGTCGAAGTTGTGAACCATCCCTTGGTCTGACCACGACGGCGGCGTGACAAGATACTTTACGTTCATAAGGTCCAGTAGGCGGCGATTTTGCACACTGCGGATGGTATAATTCCAGTAGTTCGCCTCCTTCAAAAAGCTCCTAAATCCCGTGCCATTTGAGGCTAACAGGTCCAAAAGAGATTGATCGCGTAGGCTCGTACGGGGGTCCCATGGTCTTGAAGCAAGCCCTTCCAATCCCAACGCCGTCCAGAGGTCCTTGAAAGCCGGGTCGACCAGGCTCACAAAATCGTAGTATCTTCGATACGTCATGCCATCGTATCCGAGGGAGTCCTGAAGGCGGTACATGCCCGCAGTATTTGGCAGCAATGCATCCCCTAGCCCCATTAGGCGCCAAACCCCAGAATCCTTCTGCAAAAACCTAATACCATCGGTAATCGGATAAAAATACCGGTTCTCCACGGAAGGATTGAAATTCAGCCAGTAATAAAGCGGGTCGACGATGATCGTGGCGACCAAAATCGCAGCAGGAATCAATGGTCTGCGTTGGCCCGGAATGGGTTTTCGAAAGATGCTTGCTGACGATCGTCGGTACCAGAGCCACAACGCAAGCAGCGCTAGAGGTGTGAGCGCAAACAGAGGGAGTCCGCGAAGGAGCTCATAGTGCCACAGGTGCAACTCTACTAGCCAGCGCCAAAAGTAAAGGGCGGCGCTGGCAACACAAAGGGCGCTGAGAGTCAGCAAGCCCGTGCACAAGAAGAGTACTGCCTTGAATCGCGCCCAAAACAGATCGATGCCTTTACCCGCAAGGAATGCCATGGCCAAGGTAAACGGGCCGATGAACTTGTTTATAGTGATTCCGGAAATGATGGGCAATTCGAATACTTGCTCTACTCCAATCGGCTTCGTCACGATTAACTGGCAGATCAGAGCGGTCCCAGCAAAGAACTTCGTGTCCGGGTCCCGTCTATTATGGACACATGATGTCATCGCTAGATACAAGGGCAAAACGCCAACATAGATAGCTGGCCCGATATTGTTGGCATAGCCCCAGTAGTTGCCGTGCATTACATTTCCGAAAAAGTCGGGCAACAATAAGGTGATGAGCTGATAAAAAGGCAGATAGAAAAGGTTGTAAGCATTGCGTACGGCCTGGGCAGCGCTCACCTGCAAGTACTCGAAGAAGACAAGCGATTGAAATGAGGATAGCACCAGTCCGCCTGCCATGGCCGCAATAAGCCACGTAATGCGGCCGCAAAAAGATCCGTCATTCGGCCCCTTTCGCCAGACATTGGCTGATCGATAGACGCAATATGCAAGTAGAAGCAGACCAACGCAAAAGCTTGTTTGTGGTTGGCCGCACAGTGCGAGCATTGCTACGCTGACAGTCATAATGCAGAACCAGAGTCGCGACGTTCTCAGAAGCAACCGTTCAGCAGCCAACAATAGCAGTGGAGCAAGAGCTAAACCTCCTGAGAGCGGGAAATGCAGCCATGCCATCATGTGTCCGGAAAACATAAAAACGATGCCCGACACGAGCGATGCCGTTCTGCCCAAGGCTCGAGCACGTCCGAAGTAATACATGCACAGCCCCGCGACACTCAGCTTGAGGAGCGCCGACAGGAAATATGCAGGTATCGGGCTGAGAAGATGCAATGGAAGCGCGAAGATCGTAAACGCAGAGATTTGGCCGTTGCCGAGTAGAGGAGTTCCCATGAATGAACCTGGGTTCCAAAGAGGCCAGCGGCCCTGGTATATGGCAGTGCGGATAAGAGTTTCCCATGGATGAAATTCCACAACAGGATCTCTGAGAAGCGGGTTTTTGACTATTGAATCATGCTGAGCCGGCGGATGCCACGGGGGATAGTCGGACAAAACATCAACGGGAAAAAACACCTTGCCGAATTGGAGACCATTGCTAGAAGCAATTAACGCAATAGCCATTATGATGATGTTGGGCACTATGTTCTGGTGCCAACGTGTTCCACGCACGAGACCCCTCAGTTCTTCTGACATATCGCACATCGCCGATCTGGGCCAATAGTAATGCACAAATGGGCATTGGAGCCCAAAATAGATCTTGCCAGATCATGGGACATAATACTTATCAGATCCGAAAGCGAGGGTTGCTCACTGCCTCGCTACAATGACCTGCGGAATTGCCTCGAGAAAAGTATTGTGTCCCCGGCTTGTGAAGCAAATCACTCCTTTGGGCCTCCGGCAGCTTGCGCACCTTGGCCTTCATCATACCCGCAGTGAACGGATAGTCCGAATTGACTGCATTTCGGGTCCGAGCCTGGGGGCGGCCCGCGCTTCAGGTTCCGAGATAAGATATTATGCCAATTTTGATCGGGCGCTCCGCGGCTGCGTCACTCGTCAGCGTGGGAGATTATACCTCACGATAGGCCTGGAACTAATTTCAGGGATTTTTTGCCTGTGGCATCAGCACCCACCCCATCAAGGTGTGCCGGGATTCGACGGCACGATCACAATACCTTGCAAATTCGGTTGTCATCACCGAATATTCAAGGTACTATCAATGTCCATGAACCCGCGATCCTCACATGTAGCCGCGATTCGAGGACTGCTCCGCCGCCATCCGGTGGTCGCGATTCTGGGAGCGCGCCAAGTCGGCAAATCAACCTTGGCGCGCCTGGTGGCCCGATCGTCGTCGTCGACCTTCTTCGACCTGGAAGACGATTCGCATCTGGCGCGGCTGGCTGACCCGCTCCTGGCACTGTCATCCCTGCGCGGGCTGGTTGTGCTGGACGAGGTGCAGCGCCGCTCAGATCTGTTCCCGGCGTTGCGGGTTCTGGCGGACCGGCCACGCCATTCTTGCCGGTTTCTAGTGTTGGGCAGCGCTTCGCCCGCGCTCCTGCGGCAATCGGCGGAAACGCTGGCCGGGCGTATCGCATATCGCCACCTAGGCGGATTCGACCTGAGCGAAGTGCCGGTTCGCCACGACATCCGTTTGTGGTGCCGAGGCGGGTTCCCGCGCTCGTTTCTGGCCGTCAATGACGCTGCCAGCATGGAATGGCGACGCGGGTTCATCCGGACTTTTGTTGAACGCGACATGCCGCAGCTCGGCATGCGAGTGTCCGCCGACACCATGCGCCGGTTCTGGACCATGCTGGCGCACTATCATGCCCAGACTTGGAATGCCTCCGAGTTTGCCCGGGCGTTCGGTGTGGCGGACACAACCGTCCAGCACTACCTGGATCTTCTGACGTCGGCTCTGGTGGTTCGACAACTCCAGCCCTGGCACGAAAACATCGGCAAACGACAGGTCAAGTCTCCCAAGGTGTACCTGTCGGACAGCGGATTGCTGCATGGCCTGCTCAATCTGCCCACGCAGCAGGATCTTGAAAGCCACCCAAAGGTGGGCGCATCGTGGGAAGGGTTCGTTATCGAGCAACTGATCGTCCACCTGCGGGCCGAACCGGAAGAATGTTTCTTCTGGGCCACGCAAAGTGGGGCGGAACTGGACCTGTTGGTTGTCCGCGGCCGCAAGCGCCGTGGATTTGAGATCAAACGAACGACCGCGCCGGCTGTCACGCCTTCGATGCGCCACGCCCTCACCGACCTGAAATTGGGCTCAGTGGATGTGGTGCATGCCGGCGAGAGCACCTACCCATTGCAGGAGAACATCCGGGCGGTCGCCTGCGCACGACTCACACGAGACGTTGCTCCGCTGTAGGACTTCCAGGGCATGCAATTCGCAGCGGCCTACAGATAGTCCAAATCGACTGCATTTCGGATCCGAGCCTGGGTGCGGCCCGCGCTTCGGATTCTGAGACAAGATATTATGTCACCTTTGGCTTGGCGCTCCGCGGCTGCGTCACTCGCCAAGGGGCCTGATTATGCTTCAAAATGGGCCTGGAACTCCGACTCGTGCGCACACTTCTCTGTGATTCAGGCAGTGACAATCCCCGAATGGGGCGGCGCAGCTACAGCCCAGGGCGTAAACCCTATAAGCGCAAACTTAAGCCGCTGCCTCCTCGTGGACCTGGAAGTAGATCTGGACTTAGACCTAGACTTTGACTCAGAAGTTCTTGTACTCGACACATTTTCGAGAGCATCCTAAGTGTCTGAATCGCAGTACTTGTTATTTGTCACGCGTCAAAGAGGAAAAATGCTGGTATTGGGGGTGGAATCTTCATGCGACGAAACTGCCGCCGCGCTGGTTGAGGATGGACACAACATTCTCTCCAACGTGGTCGCTTCGCAGATCAAGACCCATCGCAGCTTCGGCGGCGTTGTCCCTGAACTCGCCAGCCGCGAACACCTGCGCAACATCGGATATGTCGTGCGCAAGGCCTTCAGCGATACGGGCCTGAGCTATCAGAATGTCGACGGCCTTGCAGTGACGCAGGGGCCGGGGCTGATCGGCTCGCTTCTGGTTGGACTGTCTTTTGCCAAGGCAATGGCTTTTTCGCTGAAAAAGCCGCTCGTGCCCGTCAATCACATCGAAGGGCACATCTATTCAGCGTTCATTGAGCACCCCGATATTGCCTATCCTCTTCTGGCGCTGGTCGTGTCAGGCGGGCATACGTCGCTGATCTATTCACCCGAACCGGAGCGCTACGAGCCGGTCGCGCGCACTCGTGATGATGCTGCCGGCGAGGCTCTGGATAAACTTGCGAAGTTTCTCGGCTTGGGTTATCCGGGCGGGCCCGTTATCGACCGGCTGTCGGCGCGCGGAGATCCGCGCAGATTCCACTTTTCGATTCCCAAAATCAGCGACGGCAGTCTCGATTTCAGTTTCAGCGGCTTCAAAACCGCGGCGCTGCGCTATATCGAGCGGGCCGACATTCGTCCCTGCCGTTCTTCGTCGAGAGTCTCGCGGATCGTGCTGGATCTGGTGGCCAGCTATCAACAGGCGATCGTAGATACGCTCGTGGCCCAGACGCGCAAGGCGATTCAGCGTCACCGGCCCAAGTCGATCCTGCTGGTGGGCGGAGTGGCATGCAACAGCCTGCTGCGGCAGACATTCCCTGCGGCCCTTGCGGAAGTAGTTTACTATCCCAGCTCGATCCTGACCACCGACAATGCCGCGATGATCGCGGCCGCAGGCACTCCGAAATTGCGCAGAGGCGGCGATGCCACCTATGACCTCAACGCCTTTGCCGATCTGCCGCTGGCGACCGCCGCGGCGCGCCGATCCTATTGAGGATAAGATATTGTAGTGACGCTTTGGACTTTAAAGGTCCAATAACCTGCTGCACTTTCAAATCCCCAACAACACGACCGTGCTCCTCGGGTTGACGATGTAATCGTTCGCGGGACTGAGAGCGACTTCCGCGCCGGCATCACAGATGTCCTCTCCTGAGGCCATGGAGGTATCAATCACGCGGCGCCATCGTTTCTGTGCCGGGAGTTCGGGCAACTGCACGGTTTGCTGGCGATAATCGGCGTTCAGAATCAAAAACAGGCGGTAGTCACCCAGAGCAGAAGGTTCCTCCCCTCCATCAAGCTGGTAGCTTAAAGTGCGCAATTCCGAGTCATTCCAATCGGGTCGGCCAAGATCATCGCCAAACCATGCGATATCGGGAACATTGTCGGCATTCAGGTCCTGGCCCAGGAAGAACTTTCGCCTCTGCAAAATGGTACAGCGGCGCGTGAGCGCGACAGCCTTGCGGAAAAACTCTACGATGTCCCCGTTGCGCTCAACCTCGCCCCAATCGAACCAGCTGATCTCATTATCCTGGCAGTAGGCGTTGTTGTTTCCGCGCTGGGTCCTCAGGAATTCATCGCCGCCCAGAATCATGGGAGTGCCTGACGCGAACAGAAGCATGCATAGATAGTTTTTGACGAGCTGTTTTCGCAGCCGCTCAACGTCAGGATTATCAGTGGGTCCTTCGCATCCACAATTCCAGGAGTTGTTGTCGTCCGTCCCGTCCCGGTTGTCCTCGAGGTTTGCCTCGTTATGCTTTCCATTGTAGGAGAACAGATCCATGAGCGTGAAGCCGTCGTGGCAGGTTACAAGATTAATGCTGTTGTAAGCGGAGCGCCCGTCATCGCCGTAAAGGTCGGGGGAGCCCGCGAGCCGTGCGGCCAGCTCCCGTACCTGTCCTCCGTCGCCTTTGCCGAATTTACGAACGGTGTCTCGAAATCTGCCGTTCCACTCGGACCATTCGACCGGGAAATTTCCGACCTGATAGGTTTCCAGATCCCATGGTTCTGCAATCAGCTTCGTGCGGGTAAGCACCGGATCCTGCGCCACCGCATCAAAAAATGGTGCGGAGGGCCGGAACGACCCCTCATCCCTTCCCAATACTGAGGCAAGATCGAATCGGAATCCGTCCACATGCATGACATCCACCCAGTAACGCAGCGAGTCCATGACCAAGCGGATGACGCACGGGTTGGAAAGATTGAGGCTGTTCCCGCATCCCGTCCAATTCATGTAGTAACGGAGGGGCTGATAAGGCGGACCGGTGAGGCTGTAATAGCTCGGGTTGTCGATGCCTTTGAATGAGAGCATCGGGCCGAGCTCGTTCCCTTCTCCCGTGTGGTTGAAAACGACATCGAGGATGATCTCTATCCCTGCCCGATGTAACTCCCTGACAAGCGTCTTGAACTCGGCGACTTGGCATCCCGGATAGCTTTCCGTGCTATAGGAAGATTCGGGGGCAAAGAACGCGAGCGTGTTATATCCCCAATAGTTCGTGAGCCCTTTGGTTTTCAGGAAATCTTCCACAAAGAACTCATGAATCGGCAGCAACTCTACCGCATTCACGCCCAGCCGCTGCAAATAGGGGATCTTCTCAATGAAGCCCAAATACGATCCGGGGCGCGCGACCTTCGAGGAAGAGTGGGCCGTAAAGCCCTTTACATGAACTTCATAGATGACAAGTTTCTCCAGGGGCATGTCCAGAGGAGTATCCCCCTGCCAGTCGAAGGCATCATCCACGACAACGCACTTCGGCATGATCTTGCTGTTATCCCGGTTATCCAGGGAGAGATCCGGATCGGCAGAGAGCGGGTCGTAAGGCAACAGCAGATTGTTCACGTTAGTCGCCTTGCCCGTGACGGCCTTTGCATACGGATCGAGGAGGAGTTTCTGTTCGTTGAAACGCAGCCCGCGAGCCGGATCGTGCGCGCCGGCCACCTTGTATCCATAAAGCTGACCGGCTTTCAGCCCGTGAACAAAACCGCTCCAAACGAATCGCCGGCGGTTCTCGAATGGAATGATGTCCGTCGGTTCGCCCATTGGATCATCGAACAGGAGCAGAAAGACCTGATCCGCGCTTCGGGAAAACAGCGCAAAATTTACCCCGCCGCCGCACAAGGTGGCGCCGAGAGGGCAGTCGACTCCGGCGGAGACCTTTTTGTCAGTCATTGTCCTCAAGCTTATGTCCATGTATACACCTCGACTTGGAATGCTACCTTAAGTATAGCCTTCTAAGTGCAAGTAAGCCGACGAAAGAAGCCACGACCCCCACGTGCGGTGGCGATCACATGTTAGCGCTTATGGGCTCTCGCCCTGGGCTGTAGCTGTGCCACACCTTCTGGGGCTTGTCACTGTCTGAGCTGCAAATCCGGCAATCTGAGTTCTATTCCAAGCTGCCACGAATTGCCGATTGCCTCCGGAACCAATAGCGCATTTCGCGCGGCGTGATGCGCCGCCGGCGTATCAGATCCTTGCGCGTCCGCCAGGCGCGCGGAAAGGCCTTGCAGACCAGCGGCAGCGCCTTGAGCGAGGACCGTTCTTTCAGGAGGACATACCCAAGTGCGGTGAAATCCCGTGCAGTGATAGGCAGGAGGTAGCGGGCGTACGTGGCTGCGTCCAGGTTTTTGATGCGCAGGAGGAACCGGTTTTTGAAGGAATGCATGTTGATTTCGGGAGGCAGCCCGGCGCGGCGTTCGGGCAATACTCTGCGCACGTGAAAACCAAGGGCCTCCGGCACGTAGAGACAGCGCCATCCCAACCACTGGGCGCGCCACGCAATATCGGCATCCTCGCGATATGCAAAGAAGGATTCGTCAAAATACTCCGCCCCCTCTTTGACGGCGTCGAGCATGGCGCGGCGATAAAAGGCCGCCGCGCCCGACGCTCCGAACACATATTGGCGGATCTCGTAGGCTCCTCGGTCGCGCTCGCCGGAACCACGGTCCAGATGGCGCTGATTGGGAGTCAGATACATCCCGGCGGTGTCGACGACTCTTATGGGTTGCTCGCCGTGACTTGCTCCATCTGTCTGTGCTGCCTCATCCCAGCGCCAGAGCTTGCCCGTCGCGGACCCGGCGGTGGTGTCTTGCTCGAGAGCCTCCACAAGCGTCGCCAGGAAAGACGGTTCGAGCCATACATCAGGGTTCAGGACCAGTACGTAATCGGCCAGAGTGGCCGCGATGATTTGATTGTGAGCGGCGCAGAATCCGACGTTCCTGTTGGAAGAATGAAGCATCCCGAACAGGTCGCGAAACTCGGCGGCGACTGCAAGGGATGCGTCCGAGGATGCGTTATCCCAAAGGCAAACTGTGAACTCCTTCCATGTTTGCGACTGCACGCTCGCGAGGCAGGGCTTCAGGTAGCGCGCTGAATTGCAGGTGACGATGCTGACGAGAACGCGTGGAGTCATGCACGCGCTCCCAGGGAACCCGCAACGGAACGAGCAACGCGCCAGAACGAGCGCGGCGCGCAGGCGGCGGTACGGGATGGGAGCGACGCTCCGAGGAGGGCCGCACAGGCCCGCAGGTAGAGGCCCGCGATTATCAGGCGACGAACCCTTGCCGCTGCGGTCCGCCCATGGTGTTTCACGAAGTAGCGGATCATGTTGCTGTAATAAAAACGCATGAATTCCTCTGCCGTCAGACTTCGCAAACTCACGGCGCCGTGATGCGAGAAAAGCGCCCGGGGCTCAAAACCGATGCGGCCGCCGGCGGTGCGGATGCGCCTGCACAAATCAACATCTTCGAACCACGCGGGCCAGAAGTCCTCGTCGAAGCCGCCAAGGGATTCGAGGGCCGAGCGCCGAACCACCAGGCATGCGGCCGCGGGCTGATCCACGTCGCGAGCCGAGTCATGTTTCCAATCTGCCATGCGGTACCGGCGGGTCCACGGGTTTCGCGGCCAAATCTCGTCGAGAAGCAGCATCTCCGCTGCCACGGAGGCGACGCTGGGAAAAGCTCTCACGCTGGCGGAGGTCTCATTTGATTTCGTATCGTCAAGCAGGCGGCCGCCGATGGCCCACACCTGCGGATCCTTCTCGATTTGTCCGGCCAGAGCTGCAATGGAGCCGGGCAGAGCCTCTGCATCGGGGTTCAGGAAGAGGATCAGATCCCCGTGCGCTGCGCGCCAGCCCTGGTTGCATGCCGCCGCAAAACCTGCATTCCTGGAATTGCGCATTACCAGGATTGTATTTTCGACCCCTTCGATGAAGTTGAAACTGGCATCTTGGGAAGCATTGTCTATGAGGACAATTTCGCAGTCCGGTGCGCAGCGCAGGAGCGAGCGGACGCATCGCTCCAGCAGCTCGCCGGAGTTCCAGTTGACGACGACAATTGAGATCATCGGACGTCTCGTATCAAAACAACCGGAAATACCAGGTCAGGAACCGCGATGTTGAAATCTGCCCGCGCGAGAAATCGCGGCGTGCGATTGCCTCCGATTCCAGGATGGCATGCCAGAGACGTCTGCTGGATTTCCTCCAAACGCGGCGCACGCCGATACGATACCTGATTCTCTCGGGCGCCAGGGGAATGATCGCCGCCAATCCGAGCAGATAGCTCAGAAAACGGCGGTGAACCAGCACACGGCCGAGCCAAACCAGCTGTGCCGCCAGGATCATGGGCAGGCAGCGCCACAAGATCCGTCCGGGAAGGCCCTGCAGGATGAGCAGGATCGCGTTGCGCGTGCGCAGGCGCACGACCATGGGAGCGAACTCCCCTCCGCTCGTGGCTCCACCGATATGATAGACGACGGCGTCGGGCACATAATAGCCCTGCGCACCGGCCGCCTGCATGCGGAGCCCCAGCTCGACATCCTCCAGGTAAGC
>Ga0187866_1003157_pt1 | contig 12654 bp, 10 predicted proteins | sample June2016WEW_11_1_3_FD_133013 | JGI IMG/M metagenome (GOLD analysis project Ga0187866, IMG submission 133013) | Peatland microbial communities from SPRUCE experiment site at the Marcell Experimental Forest, Minnesota, USA - June2016WEW_11_150 | ecosystem: Environmental > Terrestrial > Soil >... | reverse complement strand
TCCATCCCGCGGGTCGCTGAAGTCTCCATGGCTTCCTCCCTTTCCGTTGTCTGTTTGAGGAAGCTTAGACGCAGCGGCCCGCGCTTGCAACCCTGTTGCCCCTTCATAGCATCTCATAACCCGACGAGCTACGGTTCTTGGTAACTTAAAGGACACAAACAAACGCCGCAGACCGAGAGGCCTACGGCGTTCGCCTTTCTGCGATCGGAGCTCGTCGGGCTGGCAGCCTGGAGATCCGCCGTTCAACTCCAGAGGCCTCGCCCCGACGCACCGCAACCTCGACCGGGCTCGTGCCTTTTCCCTGTCGCGTGATTCATCCACTGCGGACTTGCTGGGACGAGGTTTTCGGCTAGCACAGCTCCCTAAACCGGGAGTATCCCCTGTGACCGATTGGAATCCATGTGCTAGCGGCAGGCTGTCGTCAGCAGCGGCGTAACGTCCACGCTGTTGCTGACCTGGCTGAATCTTCCACCCGCAATCCCCAGCGGCTCAAAGGGCAGTGTCACTTGCATGCCCGCGTTGAAAAGGAGCAGCGTATAGCAGCCCACAAAGGTCTGCTGCGTACTGCTCGTCGTAGTCACCTTCATGGCCAGCGGCACCTCATACTGGAGCTGGCCCGCCCCGATCTTGTAGGTAGGGGTCCCAAACATGGCCGTCACAGCGCCGGTATTGGCAAACCCGGCTGCGTAAGAACTGTAGGATCCAATTGCGATGACCGGAGTCTGCCAGTAGGAGTAAGCCCGCACGTATTCCTTCCGGTTCAAGGAATTGATCAGCGAACTGATCACCTCCACCGGTCCACTGCGGTTATCGATGTAGTTGTTGTTGGTCAAATCGCTGAGAGATTCAACTGCCGCAGTTTCCGGACTGGCTCCCGTCGGATAATTGGGGCCGCTGCAGGCAGACGCCAGCGCATTCGCATTGCTCGTAGAAGAGCTAATCGCGGTCTTGACACCACGTTCGATTCCCAGGGGCCGAATCGGTGGCGCGCTGAAATTCGCTGGCTCGGGCAGGCGCAAGATGAAGCAGCTGGAGAATTTGCTCGTGCTGCCATTGCCCAAGGTATCCACTATCACGGCTGGCACCGTGAAATAGATACTGCCAGCAGCGCCATCCGAGCTGAGCTGACCAAAGGTGATGGCTTCGGAGCTCGTGTTTGCGAATGCATTCGTGAAATTCGCCAACGAGCCAATATAGCTGCCCGGGGAATTCCAGTAGGAATAGGCTCTCAAGTATTCATGCCGGTTAATCGCATTGACATACGAAAGCATCAATGCCGCAGCCGTGCTGCGGTCATCCAGATATACGCTCGCAGAAACACCCGGAAGCGTACCGGGAGGGACTGGAGTTGCCGTCGCAACGGCTGCGGGTGCTGTGGTCGCACTCGGCTCACTGGTAACCGTGGACAGCGCCTGGGTTGGTGCAGACGCCGTGGCCGTCACGACTTCAGAAGTTGCTTGCACCGTTGGCGGCACCATGGTTGGCTGCGCCGTGGGCGTTCCTCCAGGCTGGCAGGCAACCAGCATTATTGCAACAATGACAATGATGCACGAGGTTCTTATCAATGCCATCTTCTCCTCGCTCTAATTCCTTGGAATTTCTCCAGGAATTCGACTATATCCCCCACTTCATTTGACTTTGGCCTGTTGTCTGCCATTCTCACCTATTGCATTGCGTGATGAGGTTCCTCTTGAAACCTCATGAGCTCTCAAGCCGCCCCTTCTTGCCGAAGGATCCTGTGCCAATTCTCTCTGCAACCGTTGTTTGAACCCAAGAATCCCGCTGAGATTTCCGACCCCATAATAGCAGAGACTGAGCCCAACTGAGAGTCATGTAACCCAGCTAAGCCAATCTTTGGCCAGGATACCACGGCCAAGGCGTGATGGTTCTTCGTTGCTCCACAGAGATCCTGTCCTGGCCAAAAACACCATCCGTCCGAAAATGGGGCTGGATTGGACGTGCACAATGCTCCTTCATGGATCCTGACCGTCTATCCAGGGATCAACTCGTGGCCTTCGTGATTCAATCAATCTCGGCGCGTTGACAAACGCGCCTATCAAGAGGTACTCTTGGGCTCACATGCGGATCAACCTCGTTGGGCTCGGGGATACTGAACCACGGATGGTACCCTCAAACAGCTGGGAATCCTGTTTGAGGCCCCCTCCCCCAGGTTGGGGCTCAAAACCCGACGAGCTATGGTTCTTAGGAATCTAAATGACTCATACAAACGCCGCAGACCGAGTAGTCTACGGCGTTCGCTTTTCTGCGATCGAAGCTCGTCGGGCTGGTAGCCCTACGGTCTTCGGTTGGAATCCTTCCCTCGCTACCCTCAAATGGATAGCGGCAAGTTGAGCTACGCCGCGTCTCTGACACAGAGGGCCTCGGCGAGGTCTTGGTTTTGATTCGAGTTGGATTCCGACTACTGGTTTCTTTGTCCCATTTGGTCTGACCAGGGACAAGCAACCTCAGTGGGACGACCCGTGGTCATTCCCTTCTGGGGCACCAGGGGTTGCTTTTCCGTGCCCTCGCCCATTGCCGGGCTGCCCGTTCCCCCCTCCCGCCTGTCCGGGGGCCACGGGAGTGCGGCTCTTCCCTGGAGCAAGTTGGTTGGGCTTGATCCCATGGAGCACTTGATCGACCTCTTGCGAAGCTTGCTTTCCGGCCTGCTCAGCGCTTTCCATCGCAGGCCCACCCAGGGGTGAGCTTGAGACCAGATCGACGACCTCATTAAGGCGGGTGGCGACCTGGCCAAGGTGTCCGGCGAGACTTGTCTGAAGGGCGGGCTCCCCAAGATCTTCGACGATCGATGCCGCTCGCTCCAGGTCATTAGATGCAGAGCTAAGTGGCTGAGCGGATTCGCTTAGCCGACCACGAGCGGCAAGCGCAAGGATCTCGCTTAGCCTACGGTCTGCGTAGGTGAGCTCAAGCTCGGCCCGGGAGCCAGGTGCTTGGGGCAGCGCGAGAACGACCTCCTCGCCCGTGACCTTTATTCCATAAAGCGGGTCACCGGGGAGAGCCTCGGCCGAGGCCACGGTCAGCCCACCGCCGACGAAGAGCGAGACCAGGAACACGGCCAGAATGGAGAGGGCGAAGGCCGTCCTCCAATGAATTGGATGGGGCCCCTGTGAAACCCAGTGGGTTTCCCTCGCCTCAATGCGGTCAAGGAATCGAGCTCTAGCAGCACCGCGAAACGTGCTAGTGGGCATGGCCTCCGGCAGGTCCTGTAGTCGCGAGGCGACTTTGAGGAGCTCTCTTAGCGACGCGGCGTCGGCCGGATAGGTCGAAAGCAGGTCATCCAAGGTACGCCCTACCCTCAGCCCCTCGAGGCACGTCTCCAGCTCTTGAGCCAGCCCCCTCTCATTTGCCATTGTTTTGACCACCTTGCATCAATTCCCTCATCCGGCGGACGGCCCGGAACTGGATCACTCGCACTGCCTCTTCGCTCCGGCCCAGCAACTGGGCCACCTCCCTGTGGCTAAGGCCTGCGATGAACCGCAGGCTCAAGACCTCCTGGCTCACTTCGTCCAGCCTGCGCAGAGCCTTTGCCAGATCACGTATCTCCTCCTGTTGAGCGATCCCGGTCTCGATATCGCCCCCAGGGGCCGGGAGAGCCGGAGAGAGCTCCTCGTGAGGATGCGCACTCCGGAAGTAATCGATCACGGCATTGTGCGCGATCCGGTACAACCATCCGAGCACTGGAACCCTGCCCAGCTTGTATCGCCCGTGAGCCTCCCACGCCCGCAGGAAAGTAGTCTCCGTAAGGTCCTCCGCCAAATGCACGTCGCCCACTCGATATAAGACGTAGCGGTACACGCGATCCAGGCACGCCATGTACAGGTCCCCGAACGCCTCGGCGTTCCCCGCCATTGCCCGGCGAACCAACCCTTCGTCGGGGACTTCCCGCCCAGTGTCCACGCTTCACCCTGATCAACGAAAAGCGAGCACAAACGTTACAAAGATCGTGCAGTTCGAACCGCAGCCCAAGGCAAAGCCACCGAGACCAATTCCACCATGGAATGGACGCCGATCAAGGGTCGCGAGCCCAGCTTTGCTGTCTTCCCGCCAATTTCATGGGCTATGGGGCTGTAACACCTCTGCCATTCTATCGTTATAAGGGGTGACACGCCCTCACAGGGCATGTCAACGGGTCTTGCGCTGGAGTGGATCGAGAAGACGGATGGCACCGTGAACCGACCTTTCAGGTTATTCCTGGTGGTCTCAGCCCTAACCGTTGCCACGACGGGTTGCCAGCTCCTGGGCCGCATCAATTCGGCCACTTCCCTTCCATCGGGAGGAACCAGCGATGGAGGGGCACCGAGCGCGACGCCGATCGCCGTGAACCAGGGTGGTCTCTCCCTGATTCTCACAGCCCCCACGGACGGCGAGATCGTCTCTACCTCCTCGGTGAAGGTCGCAGGTCGAACCGCTACGGGCGCAGCCGTGAGTGTCAACGACACAATCGGCATGGCGGACAGCCGAGGGAACTTTGAGCTTGAAGTCCCTCTCGATCAAGGGCTGAACACCCTTGAAGTCGTTGTGAGTGATCAGTCCGGCAGACAGCTTACCTACTACCTGGCAGTCACCTCACAAGCCGGTCCATGAGGGCCTATCAGGTGGATCACAGGCCATGTTCTCAAGGAAATTGGGTAAAGGGAGGCAGAGCATGAAGGCGACGCGCTATCTCTTCATGGGTTTCGCGGGGTTGATAACGCTGGCAGCGGTCACGACGACCTTTGCCGCCCCACTGACATCAGCCAACACGGCCATTGCCGCGCGGCCCTCGGACAACCCACACGGGAAGCCCTTCGGAACCCCGGAGGTATCAATGCATGGGACCGAGCAGTCACTCCGCGCGACGGAACGGGCTACGGAGCAGGCTGCCCGAGCAACGGAGCGGGCGGATCGAAAAAAGCCCGAACACTTCCGCGGCGTAGTGGCCAGCGCTGGAAGCGGTGCTCTTGTTCTCAACACTAGTAGCGGCCCGATCACCTTCGCGGTCACGAGTGGCACCCGCATCCGGATTCCAACGGTGTCTGGCCCCTCGCTCGCGGACATTCACCCAGGCGTGCAGGCATTCGTGCTGGCGACTCACGATAACTCGGGAGGGTATGTGGCCATCGGCATCGATGTGATCCCCGGCAAGCCGGAGCACGTTCATCGTGTGGGGATCGTCACCGCCTACACTCCCGGGGCAAGCATCACCGTCCAAGATATCCAGGGCGGGAGCTCCACCTTCCTCCTCGCCCCCAATCTGAAGATCCTGCCGGCGGATCGAGCCGGGGACTTGAAGGTAGGGAGCCTCGTGACAGTGATTTCACGACGCGACCCGAGCGGCGGTCCGCTGACGGCGGAGGGCATTGTCATTCATCCCGAGAGTGGCACCCCAACCGCAATAGTCTCTCCCACCCCGACTGAAACTCCCACACCAACTCCAACGAATTCACCAACGGCGACAGCCACCACTGGCGCATAGAAGGCTGGAGAGGAGATGTTCGGGATCCCCACAGCAAACCCAACCATCTAGACGGTCCTTCAGTCTCACCAATTTGGACAGGTCGAGGAATAGCGGTGGATCAGCGCGAAACTCTGGGCGGGACTCGCCCCAACTTTGGAGGGGATAACTGCCATGGGTTGCAGGGTGGACCAAAGGGCAACTCTGGATCGTTTCATCGTCCTTTGTGCGATCAAGCACGGGGCGATAGCTGGTGACGAAAACGGCCGACTCTGGTTCGTGGGGGTCGTGGCCTTGCTCAAGAGGTCTCTCTTGGGGATTCGCAGGTCGAAATGTCTTCAGCGAATTTCCGCCGAACCCGACCAGTTGATCTGCGGACGATATACCCTTCACGAAGATGAGCTCATGGCTGTCAGCCCCGAAATCATTGACACGCCCCAAGGGAGGTATGCTCTCATCTGCGGATACAGCCCAAAGACGATGACCTGGGCCTGCTCGGGGGAACCGGAGCGAGAGGACAGGATCACGTCATCGCCGCCAGATCTCTCGGGCTGAGTCCTGTTCAGCGCACCTACTTCCCAAGTCCTCGTCCGCAACACCGCACTGGATGCCAGGAAGGCTAAGGCGGCGGCCGTTTTGGCCCCGGCCACAAGTCAAGATCCACATGAGTTCAACCTCGGCCCGGGACAGCGCGGGAGGTAACCTCTCGCTTGCTCTCCGCTGCTAGCCCTCCCAGACTCACCGGTGCTACGGGAACGCTTGATGCGTCCACGGCCGTCCGGTACCGGAGACCTTAGGGTTGCCACGCCAGTATGATCTCGCGCGAGCCACAACCGATGAGGGCGCACTTGCCCTCGCACAACCGGACGAGGGGAGCCGGCCCGGAGGGCACGTCAACCTTACCTAGCGAGAGACTCTCCTGGATTTCCGCCGCAAGGATCAACGCCGATCCAGGGATGCGTACCCCACACGAGGGGCAGATGCCGCTGGCATGCCCCGCAAAGAGGTCGTCGAGTTCCGCCTCGCTCATGCGGCGGGCGAGGAACAACCGCAGCAACTCGCGTCTCAATCCCTCGAGTTGCGCGATTTGCATGGGTAGACTCGTCGGCCTGCCCCCGAGCATGGCGCGCGAGAAGTCGGCCAGGGCGCTGGCTTCCAGGGGCTGGAGTTGCCTGAGGGATCGCCTGACAGCCTGGAGGCCCCCCGGGTCGCGTAACGTCTCAAGCGCCAAAGCCGCAGCGCGCCGCACCTCGGGGCTCGCGTCCTGCAGCGCCCCGATCAGCTTCTCTACGGCTTGGAGCTCTCCACTTTGGCCGAGCACCTTCGCTGCCTCGACCTTCACTCGTTCATCCCGATCGTCCAGTGCTTCGATTATTCGACCTGTGACCGATTTGCCCCCTACTTTAGCAAGGACCCGGATCCCTCTGGCACGCTGCTCAGGCCGGGGATCTCCCAGGGTCTCGACCATTGACTGGACCGCGAGCGCTCCGAACTGGCCCAGCGCAGCCTCGGCCTCCTCCCGAACATTGGAATCAGGATCTTGGAAGGCCTGCACCAACGCCCTTACCGCCCGCTCGTCTCCGGTCCTGCCCAGTGCTCGAGCCGCGAGCAGGCGGACAAGCCCGTCCTTGTCGTCGAGAGCCTCGATAAGCGCGGGAACGGTCCCAGGGCTTCTCAGCCGACCGAGCGCCTTGGCGGCGAGTGAGCGTATCTCCCAGTCCTTGTCATGCAGCGCACGAACCAGCGCAAGGTAGTCCCCCCTGGCTTCGAGCTTGTCCACATTTGGCTTGAACAGCTTCATTGCAGCCCTTCGTTTGTTAGAGGGGAAGCTGGGGACTTCTCTTCATCTCTTCTTGCACTGCCTACCCTCACCTTACGCATGGTACTCAAACGCCTGACAGGGGGCGACGGGGCCCTACAGGACATTCTGGCTCCCCTTCTCGCTTCTGGGTGCGCCGATTCCAAAAATCCCGGAACGTTCGGAAGGTCTCAATGCGCTCCGGGTCGCGCGCAGGGTGACCCCCGTCCAGATGGCACGCCGAGCGCACGAATGGAGGCTGGCAGGGACAGCCAACTCTCTGCGCACTCATGTCACCATGGGACGGGTTGAAAAATCGAGATCCGTTCTGGTTGACCCACCAGACCCGCTCTGCCGCGACCAGAGTAGGGTTTCATTCTGGGCTCAAGATCGACCGGGAGTGTACCTAAACCTATTACGCTAGCCCTTCCCTTCCCTCAGATGTGCTTTTTGATCGACTTGCAATGCTTTTGCACCCAAGCTGTCCCAGGAAGGGCCTCGGCGAAGGGCACCGGATTGCCGGCTTCCTGGCAGAGGCAAGCGCTCGCCTCTCAGACGGTGGGGTGGTCAAGAGTGCTCAGTCGGCGAGGATCCGACCCTCTCCACGTTGGACTGTTTGCCGGACTGCTTGCCGGGCGACGGGTGGTTTGTTCCTTGAGACAAGCGGCTCGGTATGGTCGACCAGAGGCCAAGGCATCCGATCAGTCATTCAGTGACAAAAGCCATGCCTCGAGAGGGTAGTGCTCCCTGCCCAGTGCGCGCAGATCCCCTTCCATCATATTGATCATGCCGACAGGATGAGACCTCCCGGACCCGGTGGAGATTGGCGGCAGATGACGGGATTGGGGGAGGACCGGGGCGCAGGCTCATGCATCACGACCCATTTCTTCCCCTGAGCAACTATGGCGTGAACAGGATCTTGCCTGCAATCCCCGCCCTTTCGATCTTGAGCAGCAAGGCACCTTCCGCACATGTACCATCTCGCATCCGACCATGCTCATCGTAGAAGTCAAGCGCGGTTCATTTCGGGGGGTCGCTTGGCATGTCCCCGTTTCCTTGTTGCGCAGGTCCAAGTCGCAAAACCAGGCAACGATTATGAGAACATGCGCTGGGATAAGGTCGATGTCCGGCCTCTGCAGATCATCGAACAGGCTGATGGTGCCGTTTGCAAGGGGCGAAGCATCAGTCTCGGCCTCAAACGGACGGCTCGCTTCGTGACCCCCCTGGCCCCGAAATTGCACCGCATTGGTCATGAATCGTGAGGGCAAGCAGGTTGTAAACTAAGCACGCATCGACAGCCCATTCCCCGCCCAAGCAACCGAGGAAATATGCTCCGGACTTGGTTGTCCAGCTTGCGCGCGCGTCTGATCCTGCTCGTGCTCCTTGCCCTGCTCCCCACCCTCGCGTTCTTTCTCTACTCTGATCTTGACGAGCGGCGGGCTGCCGCCCAGCAGGCCTCACAGGAGGCGCTGAGGCTCGCAAGCGTCACAGCTGCCAGTCAGGAGAGCGTGATCGTGCAAGTGAGGGGAATCCTCATCACCCTGGCGAACCTGCCCCAGATTCAGAACGAGACCCCCGATGAATGCAGCCAGTTCCTAGCCCTACTGAACGGCTCCTACCCTTCCACCGTCAATCTTGGCGTAGCCGACCCACAGGGCAACGTCTTCTGCAGCGCGGTCCCGCTCAGCGGCCCCACAAACATCGCCGACCGTCCGTATTTCCAGCAAGCCGTCACGACACGAGGCTTGGGAATCGGAGATTATCAGATAGGAAGGGCCACGGGAGTTCGATCCATCAATTTGGGTTACCCGGTTCTCGATGCTAACGCCCAAGTTCGCGCGGTTGTGTTCGCCGCGGTCGGACTGGACTGGCTCAATAGGCTTGTGGCGGAAGTCCAACTGCCAGAGGGCGCGACCCTCAGCGTGATCGACGGCCAGGGGACGGTACTCGCCCGCCTCCCAGACCCTCAAAGCTGGGTCGGGAAGCCAGTGCCTGAGACACCCATCTTCCAAGCCATTCGCAGCCGCCAAGGAGAGGGCACGGAAAGCGCTCCCGGGCCGGACAGCGTCCCGCGCCTCTTCGGCTTTACCTCGGTAGCAGGCTTGCCCCAGGGCAGCGTATACGTGAGCGTCGGCATCCCCACCTCTGTCGCCTTCGCAGAGGCCAATCGAACCCTGGCACGCAACCTGGCCGGGTTGGGGATCATCGCCGTGCTTGTCTTCGGCGCGGCCTGGTTTGGAGCCGACCTCTTGGTGCTCCGCCGAACCCGGTCGCTGGTCGATGCCAGCCGGCGCCTGGCTGCTGGCGACCTGAGCGCACGCACCGGCCTCCCCTACGGCGAAGACGAGCTAAGCCTACTCGCGCGGACCTTCGATGAAATGGCAGGATCCTTCGCGCAGCGCGAAGTCGAGCGGGCAAGGGAAGAAGAACGCTTCCGATCCGTAGCAGAGGGTTCGCTGGCCGGGGTTTACATCATCCAAGACGACAAGTTCCGCTATGTCAACCCCATGATGGCACAAGTCATGGGCTATTCCGTGGAGGAGGTTGTGGACCACCTCAGCCCCCTTGACCTGGTCCATCCCGATGACCGGCCTGCCGTGATGGACAGCATCCGTCGTCTCATCCAATGGGAATTGGATTCAGTACGTTTTACTGTCCGATGGATCCGCAAGAATGGGACCGTGCTGCACTTCGAAGTCCTGGGTCGGCGCTGGGTTTACGGCGGTCGTCCTGCCATCATTGGGTCCGGGATCGATGCCACTGAGCGCATCCAGGCGGAGGAGGAGCTACATCGGGTGAATCGGGCCCTCCTCACGCTCAGCCAAGGCAGTAAGGCGTTGGTTCGTGCTTCGGATGAGTCGTCCCTGCTCGAGAGCGTCTGCCGCATCCTGGTGGAACAGAGTGGATATCGCCTGGCCTGGGTGGGACTCGCCGAACAGGACGAGCAAAAAACGATCCGCCCGGTTGCTCAAGCAGGATACGAACAGGGATATCTGGAGAATCTGCACCTTACGTGGGCGGACGAGGAACGGGGCCGAGGCCCGGCTGGCACCGCGATCCGCACCGCCAGACCTGTGATCGCCAAGGATATTGCCACCGATCCGAACTTTGCGCTATGGCGGGAGCAGGCCATGAAGCGAGGCTTCGCCTCCGCAATTTCATTGCCTCTGGGGTCAGAGAACACGCAGCCCTTAGGCCTCCTCAATATCTATGCGGCCGAACCGAATGCTTTCAATGCAGAAGAGGTCCAGTTGCTCACCGAGCTCGCCAACGACCTGGGATATGGGATCGAGGCATTGCGTATGCGGGAAGCCCACCGCCAGGGGCAGGAGCAACTCGAGAGGCAACTCGTCCGACTTGAATCTCTGCGCACCATCGACACGACCATCGCCGCCAGCCTCGACCTGAGGCTAACCCTCAACGTTTTCTTGGATCAGGTCACATCCCAGCTCAAGGTGGATGCGGCCGATGTTCTCCTGCTCAACCCGCATTCCCAAATGCTGGAGCACGCGGCGGCGAGAGGCTTTCGCACTGAGGCTCTCAAGCACACCCACCTGCGCCTCGGCGAAGGTTACGCCGGGCAAGTCGCGCTGGGCAGAAGCCCTATCCGCATCCTGACCCTCAGCGACGCCCCGGATGGCCTGCGTCGTGCCCCCCTCCTGGCGGCGGAAGGCTTTGCCGCCTACTACGGCATGCCGCTCATCGCCAAAGGCAAGGTCAAGGGCGTGCTCGAGATCTTTCACCGCCTGCCGTTGGAGCCGGACCGCGAATGGGAAGAGTTCCTGGATAACCTGGCAGGCCAGGCGGCCTTGGCCATTGACGCTGCAGAGTTGTTCATAGACTTGCAGCGGTCGAACCTGGACCTGACCCTGGCCTACGACGCCACCATCGAAGGCTGGTCCCGGGCACTTGACCTGCGCGATAAGGAAACAGAGGGTCATACTCAGCGAGTGACCGAAATGACCGAGAGTCTCGCACGCACCTTGGGAGTGGAGGGAGAGACCCTACTTCACGTCCGTCGCGGGGCTCTCCTCCACGACATCGGCAAGATGGGCGTTCCCGACGCGATCCTACTCAAACCCGGCCCCCTCACCGAGGAGGAATGGGTCATCATGCGCAAGCACCCGACCTACGCCTATGAGATGCTATCTCCTATTGCCTATCTCAAGCCGGCCCTCGACATCCCCTACTGCCACCATGAGAAGTGGGATGGCACGGGATACCCGCGCAGACTGAAAGGTGAGGAGATCCCGCTTTCGGCCCGCGCATTTGCCGTCGTCGATGTCTGGGATGCCCTCCGCTCTGACAGACCGTATCGTCCGAGATGGCCAGAGGAAAAGGTGCTCGAACACATCCGTGAACAAACGGGCAAGCACTTTGATCCGCACGTGGTGGAAGCATTCTTTCAGCTGCTCAAGCAGCCGGAAGGCACAAGCTCGTAATCAAAGCCCAAGCAGCCAGCTCGCGTGATGCCAGCCTTGGCGCTGGCACACAATACGACTGGTGAATTTCGATGTTTGCCTCGCCCAATGCGGGAAAGTCTTTTGGGCTGTTGGTGATTCAAAATCAATTCCATTACTCCTTCAACTCAACCTGCGCCTGTTGACATACACACTGCACAAGAGGTACTCTTGGGCTCAAACCTACGGATCAACCTCGTCGGGCTCGAGGATACTGAACAACGGGTGGCACCCTGAAGCGGATGGAAATCCGGTTTGAGGCCCCCTCTCCAGCGTTGGGTCTCATAACCCGACGAGCTCTGGTTCTTGAGAATGTGTGCGATTACACAAAACGCCGCAGATCATTGGACCCGCGACGTTTGCTTTCCTGCAATCGTAATCCTTCGGGCCGGTAGCCCTCAGACCCTCAGTCCTGATTCAGTAAGCGACCGTGGCTTGCAAGCTCTCTGGTACGCGGGGGCCTCCTGCGGACATCTGTAGTGTCTCATCAACCGCTTCCAGCAGTTTAGCGATCTCCCGAGCTTCGAACTTGCCTCGCGGCAACTCCTTCACTTTGGCGTCACCACCCAACCGACCCCTGGGTGGCTCAACAGCTGCTGGAAGCACTCCCTACGGCCTGACCCCACGTTTCCCCATCCGGGACCGGGACCGCAAGTAGGGCGACGATTTCGCCCATGTCGCAGCGGCAAGCTCCATTGAAGTCCCCTGGCCTGGCGGCCTTAGGGCAGGCTGAAGACACCCTGCCGCGCTCCAAAGGCCAACGCGGTTTGCGAACGGTTCCTGGGGAGCGTGAGAAGAGAATGCCTTGATCACCTGCTGGCTGTCGGAGACAGGCAACTTCATCGGGTAATCAAGGAATACGTCGAATACTTCAACCGGGCACGGCCACACCAGGGAATTGCGCAGAGGATTCCTGAGCGGATCGTGCCCCGGCCAGCCTGGCC
>Ga0187866_1003154_pt1 | contig 12663 bp, 15 predicted proteins | sample June2016WEW_11_1_3_FD_133013 | JGI IMG/M metagenome (GOLD analysis project Ga0187866, IMG submission 133013) | Peatland microbial communities from SPRUCE experiment site at the Marcell Experimental Forest, Minnesota, USA - June2016WEW_11_150 | ecosystem: Environmental > Terrestrial > Soil >... | reverse complement strand
TGCATTCCCTCAAGCCCGCCCGTACTTGGCATGCCCTCTGTTGCTTCTTCCAATCCGTTCGCCTTTGCTGAGGCGACAACCAGATCGCGCTTGATGCGATTGTCTGATTGCTGGTTTTCAAGTTGTGATTTCTGAGAAAACTGCTGTTGGCTCTTAGCTTGCGCTGCCGCTAGTTGATTTTGCTGCATCGCGGCTTTCGAATTAGCAGCACGCTTTGCCTTCATTGCTGGCGTCAGAGGCTTGATGATGTCATTCTCATTCTTCCATTCAGAAGCTTCCAACCACATGCGAAGGATCGGCTTGAAGTCAATGTACTCTTCATTGATCTCTGCGAGGCTGTCCTGAATCTGTGGGTTCTGAAGAATCTGGGTCAACATAACCATCGACTGAGCCATAGTACGTTTAGCCGAAAGTGACGCGCCCGCGAGAACTTCATATCTAATCTGGGCGTCGTGAAAATCTTGCATGTCAAGGTCTTTGACATATGCATCGCCCTTTTCTTTGCCGAGCACCGCGAGGATCGCGGCGTCCGACATGATGTTGAAGACCATCCAATCAAGCACCCCGAGGAATGGTTTGAAGACCTGTTCAATAAAATTATCGAGTGGGCCATCTAAACGTGTTGCGCTTGCACCCGCGAGGATATTAGCCCCACCTGCGGTCCTGCCCATAGAAGACCTTGGGCCAGCCGAAGAACCTTGTACTAACTGTTGATCTGCGCCGGAACTCGATTCTGTAGCCTGCTCTGATTCTTTCAGAGCATTCCAGATGTCATTGGGAACCTTGGGCGTTTCCATCAGGCGATATGATTTCTCGGTGTCACCGACAGTCAGAATTTTGCCGAGTCCGGTTCGAATCATCTGTGTCGGAGCACTATCGTCACGATGCCGCAGATAGATTGGGTTTGCGCCGAAGCTGAGAATTTTCAGGATGGCGTTAATCGTTCCTTGATCAACGCGCTGGTTCTGCCCGACAATGAGTCCGAGACCCATGCCATAAAATGCTTTCGGGCGGTTCCACCAGTTAGACGACAGGAAATTGATCTGGTTGAATTCGTTCTTGCCGCTGTAAAGCACAGTGCGCTGATTGAGCACCATGATTTTGCGGCCATTGTCCACGTATTCCATCACTTCCAGTTTAGTCCGCAGGGGGTCAGGGCTTACTCGCATGTTGACTTTCATTGCGTGGTGAACGACGCCCTCGATGTAACTAGCCTGCTCTGTTTCCAAAAGTTGGGCCTGCTGGTTACTCGTAGCCCAGAAAGTTTTCAAGACTTCATCGCTGATATCTTTCCAGCCGAGGATAGCATCGCCATCTTCGCCGTCTTTTCGGGCGTTACGCACGGCAGTAAGAATATCTTTTATTTGGTAATAATCCATGTATCGGACATCGATGACCCATCCGGCTTTACGGATATCACTTACTGCGAGTTGCGGGTCTACAAGAACTTTGTCAACTGGACGCCATTCAAAAAACGGCACTGGAACAAACGTCTCCTTGGTCTCGATAGAAGGTGGTTCATCCGTTGGTACTGTGACGGATTCATCCCCACCCTCGATTTTCACCTTGGTAGCCTTGCGTGTGTGCTTACAAACTTTCTTCCAGTCATACCCCCACTTGAAGATGCCAGTTCCTAGGAACGCCATCTGCTCAAGACCCCACTTGGTCTGGGTTTTGAAATCACAATCTCGTAGGATGAACGAAAATAGCGTTGACTTAGCGTCCGCGATCTCCTGTGAAGTGCCGGGCATTGGCCGCAGGACCATTGGCGGATCGTCGTAGAATAATCCCTTATAAAGCTGGGGCACAACTGCGTTGCAGACTTTCGCAACTGTAAACCGCTGGACGTTTGGCTCAAGGATGTAAGTGTTCTCGTATACTGTCATAGGACGCGGGGATTGATACAGCAGGTCCGCATCTCTCCACAACAAACTCCCAAATTTGTTACTGCCATTAGGCAGGGTTGATCATTTCTGTCAACCTCTCATGGTTTATATTCCACATGAAGTTCGGACTATTGCTTCATCTTTCGACGCCCTCTCACTTAGTCTCTCACGGTGCTTTCGCTTCCGCCTCGTCTCCATTTCAGGGTTCCGAGTCAATCAGAGTGGGTTTTAAGACAGCAGGTTTGTTTACTGTCTGTTGGCTATGTATGCCTTGGCATTAGCGGCGGATTGCACAACTAACGCTAATTCTGCATCCTTTACAACGATCTCACCTTCCGCATTGAAATCTGAATCGACAAGTTGTCGGTTAGGATTACCATGTGTATTCTGCAGATCGTCTAGCCTTATTTTTTCTACAGCGGGTTCATCGGGCATTGGCTCTCCTTTGCTTTTTCCTAGCACGATATTCTCTATTACGAAGAGCAGCTAAGCTAGGATTCTCTGATCTCCTACGTATGTTGGATTCAGCGATAGCGGGATTGGGTACGCCCGTTTTAGCGATGCTCAAGTTTTTACGATGCTCGGCGGATTTAGGAATTCCTCTCATTCCCAATTTGCACTTCGCGATATGTTCAGGGGAATTCTTGTACCCAGTTCGCGTAGCCCCACCCGTACCGCCCTCAGCCAGATTATACCCAAATTCAGGCACCCTAGCATCAGTCGTACGAATAAAAAATCTCTCCATCTCGTTTAGCTGCTGTTTGTCAATTGCGCGAATCAACGATGTGATGACAAAACTCTCTGGTCCATATTTGCGTATTGCTCGATATAAAACAGGCTTATCATTCCATCTATCAGCAGAAACTGCACGTCTAAAATTCAATTTCAAATACGCCGACAAATCTCCACAATGCTGGCCTACATAAATCTTATCATTCACCATGTTGGTAATGGCATAGACGTGCATACTTTCTCCTCAACTAAAAAGATCGGCGAACGGATCAGCAGTCTCACGCGCATCCTGCTGTTGGTTATGGACTATGTCAGCCAATGACATGTCAGGATTCTCAAGCTGCATTTCTTGCGCATTTAACTTCGCGTAAGCGTTGAGCCCATAGACCCTATCGTAATTGGGCCTCGCAAATGGATCAGGGTTGAAGTCCGCTTGCTGGGCGGTTGTCCTCGCTTCCATGTCTGCGTAACTCGAAAACTGATTGACTAGGATCGCAAGTGCATCGACTATGTCATCGTGTGTAGCGGCGGCGGTGCCAAACTTGGAGAGTTCATCATACATCTCTTCCTTGCCCGGCATAGCAAACGAGAACAAGAGCCGTTCATCGCCCAAGAGTCTGAGCACCGGCTTTGCCTTGATCTGCTTCGCGTTGGTCTTTTTTCCTACACCCAGAGAGACGAATTCAATATTCGCCCGAACTCGAAGTGCGTCCATCTCTCTGTAAATCTCTCTGCCCAACCATTTGACGCCGACCGATTCCTCTATGCAGAGACGTTTAGGTCTCCACTTCAAAACGGTGCCCGCGATTATCTTAGGCAATTCGTATTCGTTGAACCGGCCCCGCTGCATGTCTATAATGTAGAACTTCCCACCATAGATCAACGCTGTAATGATCACCGTATAGTCCGCCCACGACTTCGTCGAATAAGCAGTGTCAATCGCGGTAACGATCATCCCTGTGCCGGGAATCAAGTTCGACTGGATTGTACGCCGTACAAGGAGTTCGCGGGGGAATTTGATGACGTGCATCTGGGTCGGGTCGTTGAGATACTTGATCGCGAACCAAGGGTCAGTTTTCTTCTTGTACTGTAGAACTTCGTAAGTCAGTGCATGGGGGTTGTCAGACTCACCGAACCAAAGCCCCCAATCTTCTTTAGTCATCTCCTCAGGTATCTTCCCCGCAGCAACTGCGGCGGCGTTAGGCCACCAACAAGCCCGCAAATACACTTTCATCGGGAAGTCTTCGCCGTCATCTTCAAACTTTTTCTTGTTCTTAATGTCCTGACCGTACGTGTCTTCACTATCATACCACGTTCCGATCTTATCGTAGAATCCAAATGGATGCAAAATAGCTTGGTTGATGCTGACTTGCTTATTGATGTTCCTGATGCGATCAACTGTCTGAGAGTTTTCGTTCGTGACTACGTCGTCCAGCTTCAGGACGCATACGTGCCAACCAGCTAAGTTCTGCTCGATTGATGCAGCGCAAACCGTACTCTCTTTTTCCACTTGACTGACCGCGGGCGTCTGGTACTCGTACGCCTTACCATCATCCATAGGGATGCAGTGTTCCGCAAAAAGAACTTGAAATAGACTAGGAGTACCGTCTCGCATTGTGCGAGCTTTATAAGCCTTCTTGTTTTTCTTTGGCGCAAATATGCCCAAGAATTCGTCACCCGCGTCTTCCAATGTAAAATGACCTTTGATTTCTTTTACAAAATCCTCGGCCAAACCGAGTACGCCAGTCAGAATCATGATCGTTACTTCAGGGAAGTTACACACCCACTGAACACAATCCGCCATGTCCATCGTGCTTTTGAAACCGCCACGAGGTACGAGCAGCAACCGTTCCGTCTTATCAATGTACGCTAGTGCAAACGCTTTGAAGGAGGACAACGTCGGATCTTTGCGGACAAAGAAGGAGTTACAAATAGACTCGTGGGTTGTATGCACTGTCCCATCCATCCATGTATACTCATGCTCAGACATTTCATTGTAGCCAAGAAGCTTGCAAAGTGCGAATAAGTTTGTCTGGGCCATGAAGCGACAATCAACTATCAGACTGCTATCACTAGGGATTCCGTAGTGGGCGCAGACCTTAAGCACCTTAGCTTTATTCGCTTCCAACATGTTCGCGGAAGCGTGCAACGCCTTGGCATGAAACTCTTCATACGTCAAGTCGCGATACTGATAGTTCTTGTCTTGCATGTGCTTATTCAGCCATGCTTGAAGTTGTTCTACAGTCACGACTCCTCCGAATATGATTTACATCCCTGCGGGCGGTGCTCCTGCGCCAGAAGGCGGCATCGCGCCTGCGGCTTCTGCCGGGGGCATCTCGGGTTGCTGCGCTTCCATCGTAGGTACGTGCTCATCCATATGGGCCTGCAATGCCGCTCCATCTTTTGCGGTATGCTCTTCCATCTTATGAGCAGGGTGGTGATGATGATGCTCTATAATATGAGAACCATCCTTCGCCTTACGCACGCGAATTTCTTTGAGGGATTTCTTTGGCTGCTTGTCGCCCTCAGTGATCTTGCTGTAAATATTTGCCATTGGGTTGTCCTTTGCTGGTATGACCGCTTCACCTTTGTGTAGAACAGCAGGGCCGGTCTCCGGTACAGAATCCGTACCGTGCTTATAACTTGGTAACTGGGTTGGAAGTTTCTTGACCATGTCACTTACATCAATACGCGTCTCTTTTCCCTTGGTACCATAAGGGCCAGTCTTGATTTTGTCAACTTTCATCGGTGGCGCGGGCGTGGGAGAAACAACAGGAGTCATAGGAGCGTTTGTTACGTCCATAGCCGCATTAGTCTGTCGTTTGCGCTCTGCGGAACCGGGATCATTTTCATCTGTAACATTCTTCGGCATACTAAACCTTTCCAAAAAATTGTGGCAGGGATTTCCATCTCGCCCTTATGTGTGATCGAACTCCTACGCCGGGATCATACTGCGGATAGAGAGTGCGAAACTTTCTCTCTGCGGCTATAAATGAATCTGGCATTTCACCAATAGTTCTCAGGAAGGCCAGCATTAATGAAGGTCCGCGCGTATGTCCCGCCACACAATGAGACAGCACTCGGTCGCCTACGTCGTAGCGTTCTTTGATAAACTTCAACCCCGCATCAACAACTTCATCAGGGATCATCTCAGGATCATCTACATCAATGAGATTTAGCGCCATGTGCTTTTTATCAGAGCGATAAAAATAATAATTCGCGTCTTTGGGGGCTGCTAAACTTGTGTAGCCAAGCACCGCACGATGGCAATCTTCTGAGCCATCTTTGCAGGCCGCAAGGATTGAGAATCCGCGCCTTTCCGCCTCGGGGTAAGCTTCTTTGTCCCCTACATAGAGATTTTTTATTATCTCAGTGAGAATCTCTTTGTATGCCATTCAACTCCCCCAATTTTAAGCCCAATGCCGCGAATGCCTCCACTATATGATCCCTAAAGTGCGGGCGGTTTTCTTTGTTCCTAAACATCTTTTTACGCCGTATAACACTTTGTGGGGTGTCCTTGGCATAAAAACTACGATGCTCGCAGGGGTGGTTAGAAAAGGCCGCGTCCCGTATTATACATGTCGTTGCTATCTTGAGACGATGATTACGGCAGTCCGGCCCTTTTATGGCCGAAAGTACATCCCAAAGGTCTGCAGAGTATGATTTTCCGTCCAGCATACCCCCGATAATGTCCAGTGCCTCCCGAAGTGTTTTTGGCTCCTCCATTGAATTTCCTAACTCGCTGGACACCATTTCTTAGATGATCCATCAATCATCCAATAGCCGGTTGCGCCCTTTGTGGCAGGCGTCACTTTCTCCCCTGCTTCCATTTCGTATAGACCCGTCTTGGGGATCACTCCACCCTGATGCATCTTGCCAATGGCCGGGAACTTCGTGTGAACTTTAGCTCGCACGGTCGCTTTCTCAGAAGGCGAACCGAACTGAGATACACGAGAGAGCGCGTTTCTGGCGTGAGCAGCATCATTGATCGGGTAGCCGCCCTTACCACCTTCCTTTTTACTAGGTAACGCAAATGACTTCTTGGGCATTTTCTTCCTTGCCCCATAACTGAGCTTTGACATAAATCCCCTAACTCTTTTTGATGGGAACAAGCACATCATAAATCTTCCCGTTGCGCTTTTTTATTCCCGCATACCTCATTTGAAACGCCTTGGGGCCAATACCCACCTGAAATACTTCTCCTTTTTTCAACCCCATATCTTGAATCAACATTTTGCCTTTTTGTATTTTCACTTTCTCCTCCTAATCCGTAAGGGTGATTAACCCTTTTGCGGGCGGAGTCGGCGCGGATTGTTGCGCCTGCACCGATTTCGCCTGCAGTGCCTTGATCACTTGGCCAGTGACGTATGGCACTAAAGACTTTGCGACAACTGTAGAGAAGTCGCGAGCAAATTCCTTTGCTGTCTGGTCGAGGATACAAATGATGCTGCCATTAGGACCGCCCTTACGCCAGACCTTAGCAAACCCTTCAACATCCTTCAGACTTATTGGTGGTATCGGTATTCCGATCTGTTGTGGTGGCAGAATCTCCTGCTTCGGCTGTGGTTCTGACATCTCCCCTCCCGTAATGGCGTTTGTTGAATGCGTCCAGCAGCGCTTTCTCTTCCAAAGCGTCCGCATTGATGTCATCCGGTACTACTTCTGCTTCTTTGTGTGCCTGCTCGTATGGCTTAGTAAATAATCTGAATTGTTCTTCTGTGGCCAGTCTATCGAGGAACATCAACCGATCAACGGCTCTGATATAATTTGGTCCGAGGACTTTGCTCCTCCTGATCTGACGGAACATTTCATACATCAGTTTTTGTCGATATTGCGGAACAATCCTCGGCATACTCCTCCCAGAGTTATTTGTACTTTATGTCGCAGGGAAGGCAGGATTCCGCCAACCAAAACCGTACGCGGGTCTTTCTTCCTTGAATTGAGCAAATACCGGAAACACGGTATCCCTCTTCAAGATGAATTTGATGGTCGTTAGGACTAAGTACCGCATCCCATTCTGGATGTGAATGAATATGTCCTACAACTCTAAACCCCTCTTTTGTAGCGGATTCCGCCACCCTTGCATATTCTTCTGTGTCCCACGCAACAGACGAATACGTTTGCTCCCCGTAGTGCTTGGGATGGACAACCGCATGGATTACAATCTTTTCAGGGCTAGGTACTTCTCCTACAAGAAGAGCCTGTATTTCCTTCTGGGAGTTTCTAGCCAGAGCGCGGAAGTAATCCAACTGTGATTTCTTGATATACACTGTTGGGGATCGCATTCGCCCTCCAAAAAATTTGAGCAGTTTAAAGTCTTGCTCAGGACGCTATCGATTACAGTTTCTTCGCGACATCAGCCTTAACAACGGCGGCTTCTTTCACAAAAAGGGCTTTCAATTTTCTCGCTACTGCCGGACAGAATACCCCGACTACGAATCCAACAGCGGCTCCTAGAACTGTGTGCATATCTTCTCCTTTTCTTAATTCGTGCGAACTACTCGGTTTGTGGCGCGAGACTAAGACCTGCCGATTCAAGCTGTGCCGCGTTAACTTGCGGATCGCCGTCAATAGTCGGCTGATTAGAACTTGGCAGAGTATTGCCTAGCGGGTTGTTATTGCAGACCAGGTTGGTCGCGTGTTGAATCGTACCATCGACTAGTTTAATGCCGGGTTTGCCGGGCGGCACCGTGCCAAGAATCGTTCCCGAGTCATACGGGCCAATTGCCGCGCCCGTCTTGGTACCTTCCAACATATACTGTGCAGCATTGCCCGCGGGCTGTGCAGCAGCATTCGCCGTCTTACGTGAAATCAAAAGTGCTCCATCGAGTGCCATTGTATTTCTCCTTTATATCTTTCTTGGATGGGCACGATTAGCGTAAACACCTTCTTGCCACCTTCGTTCCATCGTTTCACGAATCTTTTGCTTCGTTTCTTCAGAAGTAGCGTGTGGTTTCGGCTTTTTGCGAGTTGCAAATCGTCCCGAAGCCCACAACTTCTTCAACGTTTCACTGAGGTTTTTGCGGGCGGTTTCCGATCTTTTCTTACCTTTGTGCGCCGCGCTTTGATGAGCCCTTCTTTCATCTGAATGCTTTTTACCAAGCAAGGCGATTCGTACCCTTTCCTTATGGGATTCAGAGGGTATGTTTCCCGAGCCACCTTCTCCTCCGTCAGTAAGGTTCCTCAAACATCCGGTTTTGGTATCCAACCTTCCGTAATACGAAATGAGAAATTTTTCCGCCTCAAAAGCATCCGCCTCTGACAAATGTTCTTGAAGAATTATTCGCAATCCATCCTTAGGACGATGTAAGCCGCCATGTTTACCACTGATAAACCCGCGACGACCTGAGCCTTTTCCCGCATAATAGGGCGTACCATCTTCACGCAACCATAAGTATGTATAAAACATTTTACCCTCCGATAAGGTCGAGCGGGCGATGTATCGGCATCGCCCTACTCTAATCTAAGGCCGCTAAGCCTCAGAATTTCATATCCTTCGATGATTTGACCACCAGTCGATGGTTAACCCGTCTTTCGCGTACTTCGCTCTTGCGCCGGGGATGCGCTGCCCGAAGGGTGTTGCCGCTAAATAAGCGGCGTCGGGCATTACTGGCGACGGGGTAGGTACGAAATCCATCATGACCGCTGTTGACGCGGTATACGCATCATCAGTTATCACCACGGAACCCGGCTCTAATGCGCCCCATTCCCTATTCAAATTTCTTACAGGGCTGATTACCCCCGATCTCATGTCAGCAGTTTTCTTCTCATACATCGCGCCGGGCAACTTCTGGCTTACAACACCTAGATGCGGATGCCACTGATGCGAAACCTTTACGTCACTATATACGATTGCGACGCCAACTGCCTTGAGACGATCAGCGAAATCATTGTCATCAAAACCGCCGCCGGGATAGTCTTCATCCATGCCGCGGAGTTCTTCGAATCTCGATCTACGCATCGCTCCGCAAAAGAAAAATGGTCTCTGGCTTTCCTTGCCACAATACAGCCAGTCAGCCGTGCCGTCAGCCTTCAAGCCCATGACGCGAGCAAAGACCACATTGTCATCCGTAACCTGATCAACTAAACTCTTGATCGCATTAGGATCGTCATGCCTGCACTCAGCATTCTGCAAAATAATGGTAGAGCCTTTGGCCCTTCTAATTCCTACATTGATGGGCTGGCTAGGACAACGATACACACTGGATTGCGGGCGGTTAAGACGTATGTACGCAGCACCATGATCTATGCAGATTTTTTGTGTCTCGGCGTCTGTGCCGTCATCAACAACAATGATTTCGAGATTCTTGTACCCTTGGCGATTTATGCTGCTAAGTGTGTTCCGCAAAAGTTCCGGTCGGTTGAACGTCGTGATTACAATAGAGACATCCACGATCCGGCCCCAAGACTTTCCCACGTTGCGAACCGGGCTGGCCTTACCCGCTTTCATGTCTGCAGTCATTTGTACCAAGTACACATGGGCGGCTTTTTGGGACTTCAACAACTCCGCATTGGCGACGGCGTCATCTGTGCCCGCTATCGGGTGCCACTGGTGCTGTACGTATGCACTGGTGAGATACTCAAACTTCGCTCCCGAGTAAAGCAAACGGTCAGAGAAGTCAATATCATCTGCACCATAAAAGGAATCGTAATTCTCATCAAAGCCGCGGAGTTTCTCAAACCAACTCTTGTAAATCGCGCCACAGAAGAACAACGCTTGATGTTCCCGCACGATATTCATGTAATCCGTCTTCGCGGGGTTTACCGTACCGTCCGGGTTGAGATGATCAGCCCTGCACAGGACGACGTTCTCAGGAGTCACGCGAGACGCTAACTGTTCAAGAACATTGCCGACATGTTTACATTCAGCGTTCTGTAGAATGACGATCTTTGCTAACGCCTGTCGCACTCCGTAGTTGGCGGAAGTGCAACACCCACGAACACCCTTGACTCGTATCCTGTCCAGTCTGAAATATCTGATGGGGAACGGCCAAGTCTCCGCGCATAGCGCAGGAGTTTCTGTGTCCGTACCATCATCCACGACTACGACTTCATAATCAGTGAATGTCTGGGAGACAAAACTTTCAAACGTTTTACGCAACTGCGCCGACCGATTGATGGTCGTTATAACCACCGAAACTTTCGGCATGTATCTCCTCTTCAACTGTTCATACAAACACCCCGCAGGAAATGTGTCATCTGTGCTAGGGCTTTCTATCACCCTGCCCGGCCCGTACGAAGTCAACGCCCGGTTGAGCGCGGCAGACTGTGATCCCTTGTTCCATGCGGCATGGAAAAGGTGCAGGCCATAAGAATCCTTCAAATCCCACGCCTTCGTAGGATCGACTGACCAAATGATTCTGTCCCAATGTATGGGATCAAACTTGTCAATAGGCTGGATGTACCGATCCAGTTTCAACTCGGTAATTTTCTTCGCCCATAACTCGGGGCCGATCTCCTGAAATCCCATCTTATCCCAATGGGCTTCCAGACCGAGAGCGACTGCATAACACTGCTTTATCAGTTCACAACCATGCGGCACTTTGATGACCGCGAAGTTAAGCCCCGTTGTCCGGTCACCAGTAGATGACACGAACACATACGGCTCTGTGAAGTTCCACGGCTTGAGGCAAACATTATCCATGTCCACCCACCATCCGCCGTTTTTCAAGAGCAGTGCGTAACGAAAGAAGTCAGCAAATTGCTGAACGTACTTGAATCTTGGTAGATGCGACTTCGGAACGATCTCGCTGGCGTCTTTTATGACACAGCCGTCCGGCACATCTTCCAACTTGTCGTATGTATAAAGGTGGAACTCGTGTCCATTCGCGAGGAATGACTTGATGCACAGTCGCTCCATTGTGGTAAGCGTGCCCGTCCAAAAAGATTGGATGATATGGTTGCTTACATCAATGTTTTGGTCAGGCATCTCTCCCCCAAATAACTAATCGGCTCACCCTTCCAAACTAAACCTGTATATGTAGGCCGACGCTTGTCAACGATCCTGTTGGGGAATGCGTGTGCAGCGTCCTGATAAAACTCAGCCTGAAAATCATGGATTACAACCAACGGCGTCACTATCCGCCCGCCGAGGTATTCTATCGTCTCAACCCGTCTTACGCAAGTATCAGAGTTATCCACGAAGATCATGTCAAACAATTCCAGATCAAGAGTCTCTAAATAAGGCTCTATCGGTTCTGGATGTACGGCTATTTCCAACCGCTCGTCTGGGCATTTGCTTCGAACTATGTCAGCCCAATCTGGGTTGTGCTCGACGGATAAAATTCGCGTGACGTGCGGGTAAAATTCTCGATTCAGGAATAGTGGTGTGCTATGCAGCCCCGGTCCTAGTTCCAAAATACTCGCAATTCCGTGTCTTATGCAGCCCAACTCTGACAAAAAGGGAAGGTGTGATGCCCACGGATCATCGCTAAATTCCAAGGCCATATACACGACCCTTCAGGAGGGCTACTGTCTCCGCGAGATTCATTCGATGCGTGTTGTGCGACGTATACGATCCCGCATCCGCTGGCTTGCCCTCGCTAAAATAAGACGCGTAATTCAGATCACGTGTGTCCGCAGGAATGCGGTAGTAATTCCCATGATCAAGCGCGTGAGCCATCTCCTCAGAAGTTACCAGCGTCTCGAAAAGTTTTTCGCCATGCCGGGTGCCTATGATTTTGATAGGCACATTCGGATTCAAGATCGAGGATACCGCCTGCGCGACGGTCATCACAGTTGCCGCAGGAGATTTCTTCACGAACATGTCACCCTGCTGGCCCTGCTCAAATGCGTACTCGACTAGATCAACTGCATCTTCCATCGTCATCAGAAAGCGCGTCATAGCAGGGTTTGTAACCGTCAGTGGTTTCCCTGACTTGATCTGATCGATAAATAGCGGGACAACTGACCCGCGAGATGCAAGTACGTTCCCGTACCGAGTCATACTACAAATGGTCTTACTAAACCGCGATTTAGCAACGGTTACTTTTTCAAGGAGTGCTTTGCTTTGTCCATAAGCATTTATGGGGTAGCACGCTTTATC
>Ga0187866_1003152_pt1 | contig 12669 bp, 11 predicted proteins | sample June2016WEW_11_1_3_FD_133013 | JGI IMG/M metagenome (GOLD analysis project Ga0187866, IMG submission 133013) | Peatland microbial communities from SPRUCE experiment site at the Marcell Experimental Forest, Minnesota, USA - June2016WEW_11_150 | ecosystem: Environmental > Terrestrial > Soil >... | reverse complement strand
CTTTCTGAAGAACAAAAGATGCTGCAGGATGCCATACGCAGCTTTGCCACCAGGGAAGTAGCCCCTCTGGTCGACGAGGCTGAAAAAACCTCCACCTTTCCCGTTAAATTATTCCCCATGATGGGCGACCTGGGCTATCTATGTCTGAGCTATTCTCCGGAGTACGGAGCCGCTGGAATGGGCAAGCTGGGCGAGTGCATCGCCGTCGAAGAGGTGGCATATTATTCGGTGGGATTTGCCGCGGCCACCATGGTACAGGGAGGAATAGGCACGGCGGCTATATATAAACACGGCACGGAAGAACAGAAACAGAAATTCCTGGTGCCCGCAATAAAAGGCCGCAAGATAGCATCATTTGGCCTTACGGAACCTAATGCCGGCTCGGATGCTGCGTCGTTGCAGACCACTGCAGTCAAAAAAGGCGGTAAATACTATTTGAATGGTACGAAAATCTTCATTACCAATGGAAATATCAGCGACTTCGTAGTTACAGCGGCCTACACCGATAAAAGCAAGGGCGCACGTAGCGGCATGAGCCTGTTCATCGTGGAAAAAGGCATGCCAGGATTTACCCGTTCCAAGCTTCACAAGTTCTGCGCTAAATCGGGTGAGATTGCCGAGCTCAGCTTCGAGGACTGTGAAGTCCCGGCGGAGAATCTCATCGGTGAAGAAGGCAAAGGTTTTCCAAATGTTATAGAGTCACTAATGGGCGGAAGGATTTCCCATGCCTCCCGTAGCCTGGGACTGGCCAGGGCAGCTTACGATAATGCACTGGCCTATGCAAATGACCGGATGCAGTTCGGGCAGACGATCGGCAGCTTCCAGGCCAATGCCTTTAAGTTGGCGCGCATGGCTATGGATATCGAGACCGCCAGGTGGATGATTTACAGGGCTGCCTGGCTTTTTGACCAGGGCAGGCCGCATACCAAAGAAGCCGCCATGGCCAAACTGCATGCCAGCGAGGCCGCCGCACGGACGACCACGGAAGCATTACAGATATGCGGAGGCTACGGCCTGATGGAGGATTCCATAGCTCAACGCTATTTCAGGGATGCCCGGCTGGGAACGGTCACTGAAGGCACCTCCGAGATACAATTGCGCGTGATAGCGCGTGAGATCGGCGTGAAATAGCTTTGACTCACGATTTAATCAGGGACTTGTGGATTTACGGGCGTGCTATAATCCTTGGAAACTGATTTTTTTACACAATAATTTTGAATGGGAGGATAACATGAGCAAAGTGGTCATAACCAGCGCCGCACGTTCAGCTATCGGCAATTTCGGAGGCGCTTTACGCACTATCCCGGCTTACGATTTGGCCGCACCCATACTTAATGAGGTGGTAAAAAGGTCCAACCTTGAACCAAAATCGGTCGACTCGGTAATACTGGCACAGAATTACCAGAGCGGAGAATATGTAAATATCGCCCGCATGTCATTGCTCAAAGCCGGATGGCCAGTTGAAGTGATAGGATTTACCCACGATCGACGCTGCCCCGGCGGGCTGGATGCGATCACAATTGCCACTATGATGATTCAGACCGGGAACATGGACATTATGGTAGCCGGCGGCGTTGAGAGCATGAGCACGGCGGAGTTCTATTTGAAGGGTGACATCAGATGGTCACTGGGCGGCACCGGCGATATGCCCAAAGGGCATGGCAGCATGTCCACATGGTCAATCCCAATGTACGATAGGGTTCAAAGGGGCAGGGTCATGTCCCAGCCCGAAGACAGGTTTGGCATCCTGCAGTCAATGATGACCTGGGCCGAGACTGCCGCCAAGGAGCACGGCATCACCAGGGAACAAGTCGACAGGTGGGCGCTCATCAGCAACCAGCGTGCCTGCAGCGCCGAGGAAAGCGGGAAATTCAAAGAGGAAATCGTTCCCATATCCATTCCGCAGGGCAAGGGCGAGCCAGTATTATTCAGCGTGGACGAGCGGCCGCGCAAGGATACCAGCATGGAAACACTTGCCAAACTCAGGCCTGTTCAGGGCGGTGTCTGCACTGCCGCTAACTCTTCGGGCGAAAACGACGGCTCCGCAGCCTGTGTCCTGATGACTGAGGAGAAAGCTAAAAGCCTGAAGTTAAAGCCGTTGGCAGCCGTTAAAGCTTTCGCCTATAGCGGCGCAGATCCCCGTATGGCCTGGAAATCCGCCAGTCTGGCCGTTGAGCTGGCCCTGAAAAAAGCCGGCCTGACGATCAGCCAAATAGACCTTATTGAGATACACGAGGCATTCAGCGCTCAGATACTGGCCAACATGAAAGAGCTTGGTTTAACCGAGAAAGACCAGGATAGGATAAACGTCAACGGTTCCTGTGTATCGCTGGGACACCCCCTTGGCGCAACCGGAGCACGCATTATGACTACCCTCACCCATGAAATGAAGAGGCGGGACGCCAAAACCGGGCTGATCGCCATCTGTGGCGGAGGTGGCATGGGTGTCTGCGCAATCGTAGAAAAAGTTTAAGAACTATTTCGCAGTGGTTGGACAATTAAAATTCCCGCGGCCCTTGTACCGCGGGAATTTTTTATGGAATTACTTTCTCCGTAAATTGGTCAGTATGCGGATAGCCATGTTAAAATGGCTTCAATAGGTCAGCACATTTTCTATTCAGCCTTCGGGCCGTCATAGTTAAGTATCGTACATCAAAAACGAATATGCGAATGAAACATTACGACTACATAATAGTTGGCAGCGGAATCGCCGGGCTTTACAGTGCCTTGCTGGCCAAGGACTATGGTAGCGTACTTATCATCACCAAAGGTGGGATAGAGGAGTGTAATACCAGGTATGCGCAGGGTGGGATTGCAGCCGCTCTGGGGAAAAATGATTCGTCGGACCTGCATTATGATGATACTATCAAAGCCGGGGCCGGGCTGTGTAATCCGGAAGCGGTCAGAATCCTGGTTAACGAGGCCCCCGACCGCATATCGGACCTCATCAGATACGGCGTCCCCTTCGATACTTTGGATGGTGAGATTGCTCTTACCAGGGAAGCCGCCCACTGCGTGCCGCGTATAGTGCACGCTGGAGGCGACGCTACCGGAGAGTACATCGAGTCTACCTTAAGCGAACAGGTATTGATTTCAGGCATCACCGTACTTGAATATTGCCTGGCAACGGAAATAGTAATTGAAAATGGCTGCGTAACGGGGATAACAGCCACTGATTTCCGCAGCGGGTTGAGCGAAGAATACAGGTGCCGTTTCATCATCCTGGCTACCGGCGGTGCAGGCAGGCTATATAAATACACCACCAATTCCGATACCGCCACCGGCGACGGCATAGCGCTGGCTTACCAGGCCGGCGCTGAAATTACGGATATGGAATTCTTTCAATTCCATCCCACGGCCCTGCGCCTTCCGGGCGTGTGGCCTTTCCTTATCACGGAAGCAGTCAGGGGTGAGGGCGGCATTCTCAGGAACGTGGATGGCTACCGGTTTATGCACGACTATGTTGCAGAAGGTGAGCTGGCGCCCAGGGATATCGTGGCCCGAAGCATCGTTTTTGAAATGAGAAAGACCGGCAGCGACAGGGTTTTCCTGGACGTCACACACATCCCTGCTATCAAGGTTACAACGAGGTTCCCCCATATTTACCGCTACTGCCTGGACCACGGACTGGATATCACCAAGGGCCTGATTCCGGTGGCGCCCGCCGCTCACTACTTAATGGGGGGTGTCAAGGTTAATACCTGGGGTGAGACCAATATCGGCGGCCTGTTCGCTGCGGGCGAGACAGCCTGCACCGGAGTACACGGCGCTAACAGGCTAGCGTCAAATTCCCTTCTGGAAGTGGTCGTCTTCAGCAAAAGGATTATTGAAAAATCGCAGATGCAGTCCAATCGTACCGTACCCAATACGGCTGAATTTGATTGCCACCGCCTGAGCCAGAAACCAGTTCAAGGTGACATCCCGTTGCTGAACCTCGCCAATCTGCAATCTCTGTTATGGGATGAAGTCGGAATAGTGAGATCAGGGGAGGGACTCAATCGCGCCGCCGGTACCCTTGCCGCCTGGCAAAAGGTGTTGCAGCAACCGGCGGACCGTGCTTCCTATGAGTTGAATGCCATGATTTTAAACGCCAGATTAGTGACAGAAGCCGCCCTTATGCGAGAGGAAAGCCGGGGCGCGCACTTCCGCACCGATTTTCCGCAGCCTTCGCCCGACTGGGAGCGTCATACGGTTTTTAAAATCGCTAAATAGAACTTAACGAATAAAGATGGCAGGGTATTGAATTGAAAGCCACAACCAAACGCGGACAGCTTGACAAACTGAAACGCAAAGACGAACGTTTGAAGCAGATTGTAAAAACAGCTTCAGAGCTTTTTTTCAAAAACGGCTACCGGCAAACCACGACGCGACAGATTGCAGAGTTCTGCGGTATAAGCCAGGGCAATCTCTACTATTATATAAAGTCGAAGGACGATTTTTTCCACTTGTTCGTGCAGATGACGACGGATCAGATGAAGGAATACGACCAGGAAATACGCGACCAGATGCCCTTCATCTCCTACAGCAAAGCCCTCACCATGAAGATCAGAGAGGCCCTCATCCTTCAGGATACCATCCAGGACACCATATTATTCTGGTACCGCGAATCCAGGAACATGAGCAAACACCACCTCAAACAGCTAATAAAACTGGAATATGAAGCCAATGACCTGTTGAGGAAAATAATCGAGGCCGGGCGTAAAAATGGAGAATTTAAAATCAAGGACCCCGAGTTGGCGGCCTATTACATAGTCATGCTTGAACACATGTGGGCCTTGAAACGCTGGCATCTGCGAAAACACTACACCCTTGAAGATTATATTCAGAGCTGCCAGGATGCCGCCCTTGGAATTGTTCATTCTACTGGGTCTATGGCCTTGTCTAAAAGAAGTTTGCCGGCTAAAACAAAACACCAAAATGTTGACAAGAATTGATAATTGGTGGTAGATTTTGTCCTGTTTTAGGTCAATCGACCGAAATATTACCATTGTAATGATCCCTGCAGGGCATTACTTCTGCTGCTGAGCGGAGTAGATACAAGCTATTGATTTACAAGGATTACGGGAGCATAATATTTTCCGCGTTTTTCCCCGTATAGCCTAATGGAGGATAACTCATGTTAGAAAAACCTACCGTAGAAGAACTGCTGGCCAAGGCGCGCAAACCGGCCGAGGTCGCCAATAAGCTGCATAAGTATTATAAGGGGAAAATGCAGACAATGCCTAGGTGCATTGTCCGCGACTTCAATGACTTTGCCATATGGTATACCCCTGGTGTCGCAGAGCCCTGCAGGGCTATACAGGCGGACCGGGATAAGGCTTATGACTACACCAATAAATGGAATACCATCGCGGTTGTCAGCGACGGCACCCGTGTGTTGGGCCTGGGTGATATAGGCCCCGAAGCCGGGATGCCCGTGATGGAAGGCAAGGCGCTTCTATTTAAATATCTGGGTGGTGTAGATGCCGTACCGATCTGCCTGGATACCAAGGACCCTGATGAGATCATTCAAACGGTAAAGCTGCTTCAGCCGTCATTCGGAGGCATCAACCTCGAAGATATCTCCAATCCCAAATGTTTCTATATACTTGATAAATTGCGCGCCGAAGCCCGCATCCCGGTATGGCACGACGACCAGCAGGGCACCGCAGCCGTTACCCTGGCCGGCCTCGTCAACGCCTTGAAAATTGTGGGCAAGAAAAAAGAGAATGTTACTGTGGCGGTCATAGGCAGCGGCGCCGCCAATATTGCCATCCTGAGGTTGTTATTCGCCGACGGCTTGAAGCCGGCCAATACCATTGTGGTGGATAGCAAATCTATTCTACACGCCGGCAGAAAAGACCTCGAGCAGCAGCAGAAGCAGAATCCTTACAAATGGGCACTCTGCCAGACGACCAACCCTGAGCACAGGACAGGTGGGATCCCCGAGGCGCTAAAGGGTGCGGATGTATGCATTTCGCTGGCCAAGTCCGGCCCCGGTGTCATTCTGCCTGAATGGATAAAGGGTATGGCCAAAAACTCTATCTTGTTTGCCTGCGCCAATCCTATACCGGAGATCTGGCCATGGGAAGCCAAAGAAGCAGGGGCCAGAATCGTTGCCACAGGCAGATCGGACTTCCCCAACCAGGTGAACAACTCCATCGGCTTCCCGGCTATCTTCCGCGGCACTCTGGATGTCAGAGCCAGGACCATCACCGATGAGATGTGCCTGGCTGCAGCCCATGAATTAGCCAAATGCGCCGAGGACAGGGGCATCACTGAAGATAATATCGCACCGACTATGGGAGAATGGGAGGTGTTCATTCGGGAAGCGGTGGCCGTGGGCATGAAAGCACAGGAACAGGGTGTTGCCCGGATTAAGGCTACGAGGGAAGAATTGACCAAACAGGCCGAAGCTATTATTAAGAATGCCCGGGAGTCGGCCGCTCTGCTAATGAAAGAGGGCTTAATTCCCCCGGCACCCAATGATTAACCACCCCCGGGAAATTATCAGAAAAGGATAATTAAATTGAGAGAAATCAGCCTTAAGGAAGTTACTGAAGCAGTAGCACGACTATGCCAGGAAGCCAATTTTTCTCTTCCTGAAGATGTCCTTGATGCCCTCCAACGGGCCCTGGCAACCGAACAATCCCCTATTGGGAAACAAACCCTCGAACAGCTCATTGAGAACGCACGCATGGCCAAGGCCGAGCAGCTTGCTATCTGCCAGGATTGCGGCGCTACAGTTGTCTACCTGGATATGGGACAGGATGTCCATATCTCCGGCGGCAGCCTTTATGACGCGGTTAACCAGGGGGTGCGGCTGGGCTACGAAGCCGGTTACCTGCGTAAGTCCATGGTGAAACAGCCTTTCTCCTCCCGCGTCAACACCAAAGACAATACGCCGGCTATTATCCACGCAGATATTGTGCCGGGAGATAAATTGAAGATCACTATAGTGCCCAAAGGCGGAGGCAGCGAAAACATGAGCCGTCTTTTCATGCTGACGCCATCCAAAGGACGCCAGGGTATCACGAATTCTGTAGTTAAGGCGGTTGAAGAAGCAGGTAGCAACCCCTGCCCGCCCATTATCGTGGGCGTTGGTATTGGCGGGACGGCTGAGAAAGCTATGGACCTGGCTAAGAGGTCTCTCCTGCGTAAAGTTGGGGTTCATAATGCAGACCCCGAGGTTGCCGATTTGGAAAAAGAACTGCTCGTTCGCATTAATGCCCTGGGGATAGGACCCCAGGGGTATGGAGGCACAGTGACGGCGCTGGGTGTAAATATCGAGACCTTTCCGGCGCATATCGCCAGTATGCCATTGGCCGTGAATTTGCAATGTCATGCCGCTCGTCACAAAGAGGCAGTGCTATGATAACGCAACAGCACGATGTCATAGTCCTGGGCGCCGGCCTGGCCGGGTTGCGCACAGCCGTAGAGATAGCACGCAAAAACTCCGAGGCGGATATTGCTGTTGTGTCCAAGGTACAGCTCATGCGTGCGCATTCGGTCTGTGCCGAGGGAGGCACTGCGGCATGTATGCAGCCTGAGAATGGGGATAGCATTGAGCTGCACGCCTGGGATACCGTGCGTGGAGCCGATTTCCTTTGCGACCAGGATGTCGCCATGCGCTTCGTCACAGAAATACCCGGAGAGATTAACCTGCTGGAACACTGGGGCATTCCCTGGTCACGCCGGCCCGATGGGCGCATCAATCAGCGTCCCTTCGGCGGCCACACCTTCGACCGCGCCACATTTGCAGCCGACAAGACCGGCTTCTTCGAGATGCAGACTCTTTACGATACGCTGCAGAGGCATGCCAATATCGTTAGATACGATGAATGCTACGTACATTCTATCCTTGTAAAAGATAATATTTTCCGCGGCGTTATCGTCTGGAACCTGATCAGCGGAGAATGTTTCGTTTTAAGGGGCAAGGCGCTAATCATCGCCACAGGAGGCGCCTGCCGCATGTACGGGTTCACTACCTACTCCCTCACCGCTACCGGTGACGGTATGGCCATGGCCTACCGTGCAGGACTACCTCTCAAGGACCTGGAGTTCATCCAGTTCCACCCCACCGGACTTGTGCCCTCAGGAATATTAATTACGGAGGCAGCGCGCGGCGAAGGCGGTTACCTGTTTAACAGTCAGGGAGAGCGGTTTATGGAGAAATATGCCGCATCCAAAATGGAATTGGCCCCAAGGGACATTATCTCCAGGGCTGAGATGACTGAAATCGAAGCAGGACGCGGATACATCGAAGAAAGCGGGCTGGATTACGTACATCTCGATTTACGCCATCTCGGGGCCGCTAAGATCAACGAACGCCTGCCGCTGATCCGTGAGGTATCCATGAGGTTCGACTTCATCGATCCTATATTTACACCTATCCCGGTACGTCCGGCAGCCCACTACACCATGGGCGGCATCCACACCAACATAGACGGCGCCACGCCTGTGATGGGCATCTGGGCGGCCGGAGAGGCTGCCTGCGTATCACTTCACGGCGCCAACCGGCTGGGTTCCAACTCCACTGCTGAATGCCTGGTCTGGGGCAAGATCACCGGCCAGAACGCAGCCCGATATGTTAAAACGCAGAAGTCATACGCCGATTTGCCGTCGGAAGGTGTGCTTAAAGATGCAGAAGACAGCATTTTTAAGCGCTTCAACCATACCGGCGCCGAGAACTCTTACGCCCTGAAGAATGAACTCCTCAAAACTATGGACACCAAGGCCGGCGTTTTCAGGACTGCCGCAGAGTTGGAAGCTGGTTTGAAAACTATCAAGGACATTAAACAAAGGTTGCCGCTGGTAAAGGTAATGGACCCCGGCCGAATATATAATACCGATCTACTAAACGCTCTTGAGACGGACAATCTTATCGAGTTATCTGAAGTCGTCGTATCCGGCGCCCTGGCCCGCAACGAGTCGCGAGGAGCACACGCACGGCGTGACTACAAGACCCGCGATGATGCCAGCTGGCTGAAGCATACGCTGGCATATCGAACAGCCGGCGGGCCGCGCCTTGAATATATACCGGTCACCATAACTCTATGGAACCCGGTGGAAAGGAAGTATTAGGAGGTCATAAATGTCAGATAAAGGGCCTCATCAAAATTATTTAGGAATGCGTGGGTGGATCTGGGCCGGCAACTATAAGCTGGAACGTTACCTCTACCTGCTTCACAGGATTACAGGCCTGGGCCTCTTGCTTTTCGGCCTATTTCATCTGACGGCGACCACCATTTTTCGAGCGCAGGGCGAAGCCGTGTGGACCTCAACTATCAGCTTTTTGGACAATCCCCTATTCAGGGTAGGCGAATTCCTGGTCGTTGCTGCTTTCTCCTATCACGCCATTAACGGACTTAGATTGATAATACAGGAGCTGGGGTTCGCCCTTGGAAAACCGGTACCACCCATATATCCATTTACGGACGCTATCCGCAGGAAGCGGGCCTGGACGCTGGTCATACTGGCGGCCATCATGGTTCTGGCCGTGGCCTTTTTTATCGATTTCACAGTGAGAGGTTGGGGATGAAGAATACATATCTGCAGATCTCACAAATGATCACAGGCGCCCTGGTGGCCATATTACTTGCCATCCATATCGCAGCACAGCAATCCTATGTCGTGCTCGGCTTATTGGGAATTAAGGTTGCCGATCCAACAACCTGGGTCTCCATGATGGAGAGGGCGCATCAGGGCTCATGGGTAGGAATATATATTGCCCTGTTGGCATTCGGGCTATTTCACGCTCTAAACGGGCTGCGCAACATACTGCTGGAAACGAATTTATCAGCCTCGGCCATGCGTATTTTAACGGGATGCCTGATAGCCTTCGGTGTTATTTTCCTGATCCTGGGCACCTACACGCCGATAGCCCTGTTCAGCAGCTACAGATAAATATACGGAGGCATTCATGAGCAGTGACGCTGTTAAGAAAATAACATTCCGGGTGCAGCGGCTCGACCCGGAAAAAGACCGGAAACCGCATTTTCAGGAATTCATATTACCGGTCAAGCGGGGTACAACCGTGCTCGAAGGCCTGTTGTATATTAAGGAAAACCTTGACAGCAGCCTGGCATTCCGCACTTCCTGCCGCATGGGAGTTTGCGGTTCTTGCGGCATGCTGATAAATGAATACCCCCATTTGGCCTGCCACACCCAGGTCGAAGAATTCCACTCCGACATGCTTACCCTCAAGCCTCTGCCCAATATGGACATTATCAAAGACCTGGTTCCCCGGCTGAATACCCTCTTTGAACATCATAAATCCGTTAAACCTTATATCATCCGGGATGATAAAGAGGAAATGGAAAAGCCCACGGCTGGATATTTGCAAAAGCCGCAGGAGTTGGATGAATTCTTGCAGTTCACTTATTGCATAAAATGCGGCCTTTGTATTGCCGCATGCCCCACCTCCGCCAGCGATAAAGCTTTCTTGGGCCCTCAGGCTCTGGGTCAGGCTTATCGCTACTGCGCTGACAGCAGGGATGAGGGCCGGGACCAGAGGTACCAAATAGTGGAAAAAGACCATGCGGTCTGGAATTGCCATTTCGCAGCAGCCTGCTCCGAGGCCTGCCCCAAAGGGGTGGACCCCGCGCTCGCCATCCAACTACTTCGAAAGGGGGTGGTAGCCAAATCCTTAGGCGTTAAAAAGACGTCTGCGCCCGCTTCCCTGGCAACTCCCCTCCCACAGGCCAGGCCCAAAATTGAAGTCCCCGAATTTACCGTAAAACAAAAATAAATTGTTTATGTAAAGGATTTAGCTATGGAAACAATCAGAATTAAGGCGCCCCTAGATGAGAAAACGGTGGAAAAGCTGAAGGCCGGCGACCAGGTTTTAATCACGGGAGTGATATATACGGCCAGGGATGCGGCTCATAAGCGACTGGTTGAAGCCCTGGATAAAGGCGAAAAACTGCCCCTGGATCTCAAAAACCAGGTTATTTATTATATGGGGCCTTCACCCGCCAAACCCGGACATGCCATCGGCTCCGCAGGGCCGACGACCAGCGGCCGCATGGATATCTATGCGCCCCGTCTTATGGCCGAAGGACTTAAAGGGATGATCGGTAAGGGCGACCGCCAGTTGCCAGTTAAAGATGCCATGAAAAAATACAAGGCGGTATATTTTGCCGCCATCGGCGGGGCCGGCGCCCTGATCTCTAAGACCATAACCAAAGCCGACGTAATAGCCTACGACGATCTCGGAGCTGAAGCCATCAGGCGACTGGAGGTAAAAGACTTTCCAGCTACGGTAATCAACGATATCTACGGGGGCGATCTCTACGAAGAAGGCAAAGCCAAATATAGGGTTAGCCCGCAAAAACTTGGCCTTAAATAAATAGAATAGCTCCATTATTTTGATTCAGGGAAATCCCCTTTAGTTCTCGCAATAATATATAATTCGCTTGCCACGCAGAACCAGAACGGCAAAGTGCCCGGCTGGCAAGAGGAGAACAGGATGAAAATACATGAATATCAGGCCAAGGCATTATTATCCCAATATGGGGTTTCTGTTCCCGCCGGAAATGTAGCGAGTACTCCTGCGGAGGCCAAGAAGATCGCCGCCGGGCTGGAAGGCAAGGTTGCCGTCAAAGCCCAGGTATATGCAGGTGGCAGGGGCAAAGCCGGCGGAATAAAGCTGTCCGCAAATGCTGCCGAGGCGGAAAAATCGGCTTCCGGGATAATTGGAGGAAGGCTGGTCACACATCAGACATCCACCCAGGGGGCGCCCGTCCGCCAGGTTCTGGTAGAAAAGGTTGTTGAGGTCCGTCGTGAGCTTTATCTCAGTATCGTTATCGACAATGCACGTAAGATGCCGGTTATGATTGCCAGCGAGGCCGGGGGCATGGACATCGAAGAGGTAACCCGGACCAGTCCGGAAAAGATTCTCAAAGTTCATATCGACCCGGCTGCAGGATGGCAGGATTTCGAAGGACGTAAGCTGGCCTACGGCATGAATTTAAGTCCGGACCAGGTCAAACCCGCCGTTAAGTTGATGGCAAACCTATACAGGTTATTCCACGAAAAAGACTGCTCTCTGGCTGAGATAAATCCTCTGGTAGTTACCGGCGACGGCACAATTATGGCCCTTGACGCCAAGTTGAATTTCGATGACAGCGCACTTTTTCGACACGATGATATCCGGCAGCTCCATGATCCCGCGCAGGATGACCCCTTCGAGGCCAGGGCCAGCGAAATGGGCATCAAGAACTATATTAAACTCAGCGGCAACATAGGCTGCATGGTAAACGGGGCCGGCCTTGCGATGGCGGTTTTGGACCTGATCAACTACTGCGGCGGCAAAGCGGCCAATTTTCTCGATATAGGCACGGTGAATAATACCAGCGCTGTGGTCAGCGCCTTTAAAGTCTTTACTGCTGACCCCGATGTAAAGGCTATCCTGGTCAATATCTTCGGCGGGATGGCACGGGCAGATACCATCGCCCGGGGAATCATAGAGGCCTACCAGCAAATAGATATCAAAGTCCCGGCCGTGGTCAGGCTGGCCGGTACCAATGTGGCCGAGGGCAAACGCCTGCTGGCCGAATCCAGGATCAACTATATAGAGGCGGTCGATTTCCTGGATGCAGCACGCAAAGCCGTGGCAGCCGCTAAATAATCTCTTATTAAAGGAACGAACTCTAAGGCTTGTCAGTATGAAAGGAGGCCGAGATTGAG
>Ga0187866_1003150_pt1 | contig 12673 bp, 9 predicted proteins | sample June2016WEW_11_1_3_FD_133013 | JGI IMG/M metagenome (GOLD analysis project Ga0187866, IMG submission 133013) | Peatland microbial communities from SPRUCE experiment site at the Marcell Experimental Forest, Minnesota, USA - June2016WEW_11_150 | ecosystem: Environmental > Terrestrial > Soil >... | reverse complement strand
TCCCTCCACCGGGCTTCTCCGGGCCAATCTGACAAGGTCACGTTGCTGACTCTACTACTAGCTTTGCGTTCGATCCTTCTTGAACTAAGTCTTTAATAAGTGGTTTTTGATTAAACTGGCAGTGTAAACTCAGACACTTACAGTCAATCTTACCACAAAATCGAATAAAAAAAGAGGGGAATTTAAGGTTTCTTCTTAACGACGAGCGCGCCATCTTTGAAATCGATGAGCAGGTCGATATGCGTCTTTAGCGGCCAGCCGATCTTTTCGAGTATTCCATTCTTGATTTTCAAGAAGCCGTAGTCGTTAATGAACGCTGGCTGCGGGAAGTTGATTTCTTTCGGCGTCGTCGTCTTCTTGTCGGTTTTCTTCGTAGTCTTCGGCTTGCTAGCTTTGACTTTCTCGATTTCTGCAGGGGCTTCTTTCGGTTCTTCGTGGGGGAGGGGATTCTTGTCTGGCTCTCTTAAGGGGAGGGGCTTGGCACGTTTGTCAGGCTTTACTTTGCCGCTGTCAAGTTTTCCGTTTATGACTTTTGCATCTAAAGGGGAAGTCAACTCGTAGTCACCTCCGGTAACTTGGCATATTCTTTTTGGACGATTTCGTGTAAAGTTTGTAAAAGTTGCCTCTCGTGCGGGTCTGGGTCGTCTATGTGTGGAGCCTTGTCAGCATCTCGATACCATCTCTCAGAATAGAAATCGGCACGCCAGTTCGTCGGCGTATGCTCTAAATGGTTTCTGACGCAGTAAACGCAAGGCGCAAAGTTTTCGTCATCCGGAATGTGTTTTTTCGTAGTTTCGCAGTCGTCTATGCTCTCTAACCCGCATTCGTGGCAGGTTTTCGTTCTTTCTTCGATTTCTGGCATCTTTTGAGCCTCAAAAGAACGTTTGGCTGCCACTGATTTAAAGCTCAGGCTTGAATTTTTGAGAGCAAGCAAGACGAAAAAGAAAGTTGCAACGCGCGCGCCCATCAATTCAGGCAAACAACGAGTCGAAGCACTCTTTATGATAATATTTGCTCGTGCGTGAACGCGTTTCATCCGTGTCCGTTCCTCATGGCGCATTCGTGGCCGACGGCAGACGCCCAGAGCGTCCGGTGTAAACCAGCGTGAAACATTGTCTCACAAGTCTTAAGTAGGTTGTCGGTTACACTGTTTGATGAGCGCGCGTTAGGGAAGATGGGGGAAGGGTAGGGAAAATGAGGAATAAAGCGGTTGTTAGTTTCGTCTTGGTTTTGTTGTTCTTTGTGTCAGTATTTCCCTTGAGTAGTCTCTCTGGAGCAGCCGATTCTCATGGCAGCCCCAGACTTCTTGGGTCACAGTCCACCGTAGATCCCACGGACTGGTGGACCATGTTCCACCATGACCTGACGCACACCGGCTACTCCACTTCAACGGCGCCGAACACAAACCAAACTCTCTGGATATACACAACCGTCAGTACGGTTAGTTCTTCTCCTGCTGTTGCTGGCGGTGTCCTATACATAGGCTCAAACCGTGACGACGACAAGGTTTATGCTTTGAACGCCACGACGGGACTGCTGATATGGAGCTACACAACGGGCGGTTCGGTGGAGTCTTCTCCTGCTGTTGCTGACGGCGTCGTCTACGTAGGCTCGACCTTTAACGAATCAGGCCAAGTCGACGGTAACGTTTATGCTTTGAACGCCACGACGGGAGAGCTGATATGGAACTACACAACCGGCAGTTCGGGGGTGTATTCTTCTCCTGCTGTTACTGGTGGCGTGGTCTACGTAGGCTCATTCGACGGTAACGTTTATGCTTTGAACGCCACGACGGGACTGCTGATATGGAGTTACACAACCGACGGTGGGGTGTATTCTTCTCCTGCTGTTACTGGTGGCGTGGTCTACGTAGGCTCATTCTATCCGAACGGCGGCACGGTTTATGCTTTGAACGCCACGACGGGACTGCTGATATGGAGCTACACAACCGACGGTGGGGTGTGGTCTTCTCCTGCTGTTACTGGTGGCGTGGTCTACGTAGGCTCATACGACGATAATGTTTATGCTTTGAACGCCACGACGGGAGAGCTGATATGGAACTACACAACCGGCGATTTTGTGGTGTCTTCTCCTGCTGTTGTTGACGGCGTCGTCTACGTAGGCTCAGAAGACAACAAGGTTTATGCTTTGAACGCCACGACGGGAGAGCTGATATGGAGCTACACAGCCGGCGATGACGTTATGTCTTCTCCTGCTGTTGCTGACGGCGTCGTATACATAGGCTTAACTCTTGACCACGGTAAGTTTGTTGCTTTGAACGCCACGACGGGAGAGCTGATATGGAGCTACGCAACCGAAGGGGGGGTTGGTGGCCCGTATTCTTCTCCTGCTGTTGTTGGCGGCGTGGTATACGAAGGCTCCTCCCAGCATGTTTATGCTTTTGGCGCGAGCGCGCCAGGAGGCGATGATGTAGCCGTCACCAATGTTGCGTCTTCCAAGACTGTTGTCGCTCAAGGCTTCAGTGCGAGCATAAACGTCACGGTAGCAGACCAAGGCAGCTACCAAGAAACCTTCAACGTCACGGTCTACGTCAACGGAACCTCGATAGGAAAGCAAGAAGTCACTGCCCTTCCAAGCGGAAATTCTGCGCAACTTGTTTTCACGTGGAACACAACAGGCTTTGCCCACGGCAACTACACGTTAAGTGCTTACGCTTGGCCTGTTCCGGGAGAAACAGACACGGCGAACAACAATTTCACGTGCAGCGTTCCAGTTCACGTGGGCGTTCCAGGCGACGTGTCCAGCACGACTCCCGGAGTGTACGACGGAATCACGAACATGAAGGACATCGCCTACCTTGTCAGCCTCTTCCAGACCAAGCCGAACAAGTCAAACTGGGACCCGAACGCAGACGTGAACAACGATGGCGTAGTCGACATGAAAGACATAGCAATAGCCGTCTACTACTTCAACCAACACGAGTAGAACTGGTTAGCCAATGAGCATGCTGGGAGCCAGCTGGAAGAGACGAGGGTCGCGCAGAAATTGAAAAACCCGAATGCCCAGCAATTCTCGTTTTTTTTGTTCTAGGCCGTGTTCCATTTCATATGTAACATTGTTTCACAAAGTCTATATCTTCGAAAAACACACTCTTGTCTAGCGAAATTAAGGAGAGAGAAGGAGAATAAACAATGAAGAAACTATTTTTGATTGCGATATTTGCTGTGGCTATAATGTTGCTTCCAATCGTTGCTCCGCAAGCGAAAGTCCATTCTGTCCCTCCTGCCCAGCCGCCGATTAACACAACCACGTACTATGTAGGCGACACCGGTTGGGGTCCGATTGATGCTGACCCAGGCGTCGCTTACGACACCGCCAGTGGAGAACTCCTGTTCAACGTTTACGAGGGCCTAATCGAGTTCGGGACTTTACCGCAAGGAGGGACACAATGGGCGGGCAGTGTTAACCCATTTCCGTCTCTATCACCAAATAACGGAGAACTCTACTTCAACTTCAACCCGGTGCTGGCCACGAACGTTCCAACCAGAAGTTCGTATGTAATGACGGTCACCACCAATAACCTCGCCACAGCATATGGTAATAGTCCGACAGGCGCAACCTTCACCTTCGTCTCTGGAAACTCACCCGAAACCGGTCCATTCCTCGGCACCGGCTGGGTTGACCAGAACGCAGACCTCGTGTTCGACGCGGGCGACAACGTTTACCTAAAAGACTTCGTCGCGAACACATGGCGCACCTGGACCGTTGACGCCATGACCTACGCGTCAGGAACCTACACGTTGACCTTGTGGCGTGGATACTACACGTTCAACATCCGCACAACCCCACCAATATACTTCTACAACTACCAAGGCATCCAACAGGGCCAGTTCTCCATTGCCGATGTCAAGTACAGCTTCAGCTACTATTCAGTTATGGACTGCGCGTTTGCTCCAAACTGGATAATGGACTTGCCACTTTTCAACGACGCAACAAACCACCTTTACTGGGCTAATACTGAATCAGCAAATCCAAGCGCGGCTGGTCACCCGAACCTGATGGACCTGGCTCACCTGATTGACGATGCATATCAAGTCAGCGGCAACAACCTCATCATCAACGTGGGCGACAGATTCCCAGACAACGCCTTCAAGCAAAACCTTGCCAACACGTTCATGGACGTCATAAGCAGCGCCTACGCGATTAACAACCTGGGCGCTTGGAACGGAAACCTGTACGACACGTCAAAGTACATGCAAAGTCCCACCGCAGTCTCGACTCGTATCACAGGACGCAAGGCACCAGCACTGCAATATCCTGGAACGGGATGCTTAGTGTACCCGGACTGGTGGATGGACTGGGCGCGATTCGGTGCGGCCCAGAAGAGCCTAGATCCAGTGGATCAACCTCTTCAGCCGAACAGGTACTGCGGCACAGGTCCGTACTACGTGCAGACGATTAACAGCGTAGCCGGACAAGTGATTCTGCAGAGGAACCCAGGCTACTGGAGAGGATGGCCAGCAACGGATCCCTACGGCAACCCATGCGGCGATCCTGCTAGCCCACCGAACATCCCCACGGCAACCAACGGCTACGTGGACACGGTCAACATAGCGTACATCGCATCTGACGCTACGAGGGCAAGTTTACTTAACTCGGGCGCACTCGACACTGCGATAATCCCGATGTCTGCCCTGCCTCTCATGGTTGGGTCGAACGGACTGCCATTGGTCCCAAGCGTGAAGACTATCCAGCGCGTAGCGCCGGAGCTAATGCTGGATGCGAACATGTTCACCTTCGTTATAAACCCCGCCAGCCCATACATCGGAACTGGGAGTTTGCCCACAGGAATTCCAACCAACTTCTTCAGCAATACGAACGTTAGAAAAGCCTTTGCCTACTCGTTCAGCCAGACGCAGTACATCACTAATGCTTTGTTTGGCGCGGCCCAGGTGAACAGGGTCAACCCGTTCGTAGAAGGCCTGTACCCCGACTACTACAACTGGGCCTCCAGCGGTTACAACATGAACTACCTCGCAGCATTCACCTGCTTGACGAGCGCGACCTTCACGGTAGGCGGCGTGACTAAGAGCTTGTGGCAATGGGGCTTCACATTCACTTTGCCATACAACACCGGAAACAGCGCGCGACAGACCGCATGCACCGAGATACAGACCTTCTTCACAACACTACAGACCATGTTCGGTACTGGACCGTTTGGTCCAGCAGGCACCTTCACCATCAACTTAGCACCAATCAGCTGGAACACGTTCATCACCGACTTTTATGCCCAGAACCTGCCGATGTTCGACGTCCGCTGGCTTGCAGACTTTGCGGATGCCGACGACTTTGTGCGTGCATACATGCATAGTAATGGATTCTTTGCCAGCCTCCAGGGCTACACGGCTGCGAACGGTGGGAGCACTCAGAAAGACGCACTGATAGACCAGGCCCTGTTCACTGACGACAGCGCTGGTCTAGGCTCTCCCGGATACATGGCAAGACAGGCATTGTACAACCAATTGCAGCAGATATACTACAATGATTGTCCAAGCTTCACAGTCGCCACGCCAACAGGCGGACATTGGTGCAACTACTGGGTTAAAGGCTGGTACTATGACGCGCTGTACCCAGGTGAGCATGCGTACACTATCTGGAAGCAAGACACTCCGTGGTACGACGTCAGCGGCTCAACAGTGGGCGTTTCAGACGGAAAAATCAACATGAAAGACATCGCATACCTCGTCGTCCACTTCAACGCCAAAGCACCAACTTCAACCGTCCTAGATCCAAAATGGGTCGGAGTGTACGGTGCAAACGGCTGCGTTGATCCCTACGGAGACCGCGTCAGCAACATGAAAGACATAGCAGGAACAGTAGCGCGCTTCAACATGAACGCACCAGGCAACGACCCATAGGCGGACAGCCTGAGAAACGAAGCTTCCCTTTTTTTCCTTTTCGTTTCACGCCCAAAACGCTTTCAAACGGTAACCGCGGGTTCAAGACAAAACTGTCCAAGCAAAGATTGTTGATAGGCTGTTGTTTGAAGCACGCTGACGTATTCTCCTGTGACAAGCTCCAATTTCTTTGCTCGCGTACATGTTTGTTGAAGGCTCCCCGAGGTCAAGTTAGGTGAAGAAATGCCACGATAACAACTTGACAGTTAGTTCCACACCGCAACGCGAAAGACATAGCCATAGCCATCGCCTACTTCAACCAACACGAATAACCCCCCTTTTTGTTCACCTGTCACTTGTATGCATTGTCCCGAGAGCAGAGGCACTCTTCACAAACGTCAAGGCGCACCAGATTTTGACATAGAGAAAGGGTCAGCTTTCCATCTTATGTCATCCTTGGCATAAGAATCTTAACATTACAGCTTTGCAGCCTGCCATTAAAGATGGTCTCTCATTCTTCAACACTTCCACACGAAACAGGGCTTAAAGCGTGACTCCCATGGGACACGCTCCGAGAGGGTGCGCTCTCCCAAACCCTGAGGCCGCGTAACACCCAGAAAGTGTGTCGCACAGGAGAAACACCACGAGCGCGAAAACAAAAAAACACCTTGATTTACAAAAATCCTCAAAATGAGTTTACCATGGGAAACAGAGCTTGAATTATTGTCCCTATTGTCATCTCGCCGAGAAGAGAAGCCTTACTCTGACCCTGAGGACGCCCTACCCTCTGAAAACGCTGACAATGGGGATAAAAAAGCGAGCACGAAAAAGAAAAAGCAACACGATTCAAAGAAAATCACGTTTCAAGTTGGTTTACCGAAACAGCGCGCGCTACACGACGCGAGCACAATGTATTAAAATTTGGACATTAACCCGTAATAAATCCTTTGCCCACTCCATCCTCAATTAGCCTTTCCAATTCTTCAAGGTATTTTTGACATAGTGTCAGAACGTCCTCATTTCCGTTCCAGTCGTCAAACTCATACTTGACTTGTATTGTTGCCTGATCTTTTGTACCCTCTGATTTCGAATGAAATTCACTAGAATGTTGTTCTTTTATGTTTCCATTTTTATCCCTAAGGGTAACTGAAACCGAATCTGATATACCCAAAGTTTCTTTGAAAGTTGCATCATATTTCGCAATAGGTGAGACAGGTTTAGCATGGATATTGATATCACGTTTATCTTTAAAGAACCTTAATATGGAGCTTGCTGACATATGGGATTCATACCATTTTTGTCCTTCAATGTTTTTTTCCACTTCAGAAAATGCATACTGTAACACTGAGCGAGAAGAAGAAAGAAACGCGCTTAAGTTATGCGAAAAATTGTCTCTATTTCTTTGCTCTTCGACCATTCTAGAATAGAAATATTTTGCCTCTGTTAATTTCTTTCGCTCATTCATCTTTAACCTGCCTCTTTTTTTGCTAATTATTGTTTCATGCAAAAGTTAAAAGCATTGTTGTGTGCACGTTTGCTGTGTGACATAAGTGATTTACATGGTGATAAGCAGTATATTAAAAAGCAGTATTTTAGCGCGCGCTCTCTCTTTCATTGGCAGAAAGACTCAAAAGCGAACCATCAGTATTCTGCAAGTATGAGCGAATTGAGGGAAAGAGTGAGGGGAATTGCGTTAGATGTTGTGCGCCAAGTTAACGGCGAAAACGTTGACAGCATCCTCGCTGGCATATCCTTTGAGCTCCCAATGCGTATCAACGAACGTGACGTTGTGGTGAGGTTTAGATGTTTTCTGTCAGACTTGGAATTTGAACCAGCCGGTGTTTATGATGCCAAAGGTTCAGAATTGACAGAATACGAGAATGATGAGTCGATTACACAACAAGTGAGAAGGCTGAACAATCTTTTCAATAATGGCTTACGGCGTGCAGGATTCCGAAGCAGAGAACTGCTCAGAAGAGAATTGTGAAGAGATTGATCAAGCAATTTTGTAGTTTCCTCTCTCCTTACCGAAAATCTAAGGACAGAAAAACTACTGAATAAAGACTTATCCTCATGAACAAGCAATAAGGCTCTTAGTTCCACAAGATTAATCAACTCATCATTGAGCGCGCGCGCCTTTGACGCCCATACCAACAAGACAAAGGAAGATGAAAACGTGAAGAACAAACCGCTCATAAATTACATCGCTGAAGATGGCAAGCTCAAAGAAGACTCTTTTGGAAACCTTACGATTTGCAACGTTCCAAACAGCCTTCTCAGAGAGTTTATGCGAACAGTCGTTTGGCCCAAATATTCCGGTGGAATAAGCGAAGCGCTTCAGGACCTGATAAGGAAGGAAGTGGAGAAACAGAAGAAACTGGATGCGTTCTGAGAAACGCGCTAGGCTGTCACCCATAGCGTCCATATGCCCAAAGAGTTTCATCAAGCTGCTTGTCGGTACAACCCAGCTTTGCTTTTTGCTCTTTGAAGAAGCTTCGATAACTCTCGTAGCAATCCATTAAGCAATCTCCTTCAATTTGAGTGCCACACAATCTATGGTATGCTTTGTGGACGAACTGGTCGTAGACAGGGAACTCACCCGGGTTGAGAATATGTTTTATGAATGTGCCAAAAATGGGGGCGTCCTCAGGATAGTCAGGGTAGAATTTCCTGACGAAATCATCAAGCCTTGGCTCCTTCGGTCTTTCCTTTCTCAAATCGTTTATCTCTTTTACACTATTCCCGAGTTTATTCTTCATTGTCTTTCTGAACCGGTAACTTTTCCATGACAGAAGTTTTCCCAAGTCGTCAACTGTAAGCTCATCTTTTCTGATTAGATTAGAGTATTCGAGGTCATCATGTTCATAGTATTCTTTTTTCCACTTGGCCAAGAAAGATGAGTCAACGCGGCTCGTCAAACTTCACCTTGAATGCTTAATGTTTCGAGATGTGAGACATAGCAATTATATAGGTTTTAGGGCGCGCGCTTTTTTTCTGATTTTCTCCTCAAGATATTAATGGAGGTTGTTTCGTATCATGCTATGGAAGATGCTCCAGAATGGAACTTACTGAGAAAGAAAGACTGATGCTTGTTTCTAAGAAAGAAGAGATTCTGAAACTCACAAAAGAAATACTCGATGTCTTAAAAGACCCTGCACAAGCAATCGAAGTCAAGAAAAGGATGACAAGCATTCTGTCACTTGTGAGTACCATTGCAAGTTATGCGGAATCTAAAAACTATAACTTGGATGCTCTTATGGGAATCACATCCGTAATATCCCTGCAAATGGACTTGCTGGGGAAGAATTGGACTTCTTTGGGTGCTTGGATAGAAGTGTTCTGCAATGCAGTGAACAGCATACAGTTCAACTTCACCAAAAGAGACATAATAATAAGAATTCCGAAGATTGACCTCTCGATTTTCAAGCAATCCCGAGGATAGAGCAAGGATTTGAATACATCACAGACATGGAAAGAACCAGGCGCGCGCATAATAGAAAAAAGGGAGTTGCGGGAGACATCGCCACTCCTGGCGCTTTCAACATTGCCTTGGATGAAACCCACAAGGATTTTTAAGCGCGCTTGTTTGAACCGTGGAACGCGTTTCATCCGTGTCCGTTCCTCATGGTGCATTCGTGGCCGACGGCAGACGCCCAGAGCGTCCGGCAGAAATCGGACCCGTAACAATGTTTCACAAGCCTTAAGTAGGTTTGCCAGTTACACTGTCTGGTGAGGAAGGAGATGCTTTTATGAATTGGCCGATTCCCATGGCTTTCTGGAAGGCTGCGTGCCGAACTGGCCGAGGCCTAACGTCTCCATGACAACAAAAAGGAGAAAGGAAAAATGGAAAGGAAAATAGTTGTAGTCACAATGCTGATAATGCTGTTAGCAAGTGCGTTAACGGTGGCATTTAACGTCCAACCATTCAGCGTGAAAGCAAGTTTAAGAGAAGAATCTGGGCAAGCAAGGAGTGTTGATTCGTTCGCACCCGCAGATTCAACTAATTTGACTTCGAGTGCGCCAATACATGAATTATCGTGGACCCAGGGAGAACCCTTTCCTGCGGTTAACGGGCGTGTCATATTTCCGACACTGGCTCCGGAGACACCCACTACGGGTTATGATACCCATTGGTATGCTGGGGGCGTACGTCCTTGGTGGGCGTCTACAGAGAATGCGAGTACCATTAACGTGAGTATTACGGTTCCCTCTTCCGCGCCTCGATCAGATGAATTCTATTACGTAATTCTTTCAGCTTGGGATAATAACGGAAGCTACAATCAGATTGGATTTGCTGATGATTATGGCATTTGGGGATTATCCTATTCGTGGACAACTGGTCCGCTAGATAATCTGACCTATAACTATTCACCGAACGCCTTGGCCCTATCCTTGGGAGTCACATATACATTCTACATCACCACCCAAAGTGGTGTCACCAGTTTTGCTGCATATCAGAGCTCCAATCTGGTTTGGTCACTAGACGCACCAACAGGTGGGGACTACTTGGTTTTGTCTTATCTTTATTCGGGGGTCTATGACTATACGGACTATGAAGAAGTCTGGCAGACATCCACCCCTGGAGGCTCTCCCGCTTTCGACTTCTACTTCTACAACAACTACTGGACATCAACCAATGGCACTAGCATCGCTGCAACCTGGACTCCGTTTTATGCAAATGCGCCAGACGAAGTGCCAGACGGCGTAACTGTGGTAATAAGCGGCAACTCTGTACTTGTGAAGAATCCTCGCGAACGGTGGCCGATGTTCCATCATGACCTGTGGCACAACGGATATTCAACTTCAACGGCGCCAAACACAAACCAAACTCTCTGGACCTACACAACCGGCGGCGGCGTATCTTCTTCTCCTGCTGTTGCCGGTGGTTTCGTCTATGTGGGCTCAGCTGACAACAGGACCTACGCTTTGAACGCCACGACGGGCGCACTCATATGGAGCTTCACAACAGGCAGTTGGGTGCGGTCTTCTCCTGCTGTTGCTGGTGGTGTCGTCTATGTGGGCTCATGTGACAACAGGACCTATGCTTTGAACGCCACGACGGGCGCGCAGGTGTGGAGCTTCACAACAGGCAGTTGGGTGGAGTCTTCTCCTGCTGTTGCTGGTGGTGTCGTCTACGTGGGCTCAGATGACGGTAATGTTTACGCTTTGAACGCAACGACGGGCGCACTCATATGGAGCTTCACAACAGGCAGTTACGTGATGTCTTCTCCTGCTGTTGCTGGTGGTGTCGTCTACGTGGGCTCATATTGGGCCGACAATGTTTACGCTTTGAACGCAACGACGGGCGCACTCATATGGAGCTACACAACAGGCAGTTACGTGTATTCTTCTCCTGCTGTTGCCGGTGGTTTCGTCTATGTGGGCTCAGCTGACAACAGGACCTATGCTTTGAACGCCACGACGGGCGCGCAGGTGTGGAGCTTCACAACAGGCAATTCCGTGGTTTCTTCTCCTGCTGTTGCCGGTGGTGTCGTCTACGTGGCCTCATTTGACGGCAAGGTCTACGCTTTGAACGCTACGACGGGCGCACTCATATGGAGCTACACAACAGGCAGTTACGTGTATTCTTCTCCTGCTGTTGCCGGTGGTTTCGTCTATGTGGGCTCAACTAACGGCAATTTTTACGCTTTGAACGCTACGACGGGCGCATATATCTGGAGCTACACGACAGGCGGTGTGGTGGATTCTTCTCCTGCTGTTGCTGGTGGTAAAGTCTACGTGGGCTCAAACGACGGGAATGTTTACGCTTTTGGTGTTCATGATGTAGCCGTCACCAATGTTGCGCCTTCTAAGACTGTGGTTGGTCAAGGCTTCAGCGCCAGCATAAACGTCACAGCGGCAAATCAAGGCAGCTACACAGAAACCTTCAACGTAACCGCCTACTGCAACCTAACTGGCTACACTCAGCCTCCAGGCTTGGTTGGCTACTGGAAGCTTGATGAAGGCTCAGGTACAACAGCCTACGACAGCTCCGGCTACAACAATCACGGAATTATATACGGAGCTTCATGGACGAGCGGGAAAGTAAATAGCGCCTTGAGCTTTGATGGAGTTGATGATTATGTTGATTGCGGGACTGATCCCAGTCTTATGCCAACTACGGCAATCACATTAGAAACATGGTTTAAAGCCAGTGATGTCAATACTTATGCGACTATTGTAAGTACATTTTATTATGAGGGTTATTTTCTGCGCATTAATCCGAATGCGGGTATCGAATTTGCCCCAGGAATATGTTACTCACCTCCTGGAACTATTCAACCAGGCGTATGGTATCATGTTGTTGGAACTTTCGATGGAACTTCAAAAATCTATGTCAATGGAAAGCTTGTAAGTAGCCAAGGAGCAGGTTATCTAGCCTATACCGGTCAATCACTTAGGATTGGTAACAATCCTACAACTGGATTTTGGTTCAATGGCATCATCGACGAAGTTAAAATTTACAATAGAGCTTTGTCTGCTGAGGAGATTTGGGCTGAATACACACGCACAGGAGGACGCTTTTCCATCCAAACACAATCTGTCACTTTGGAAGCTGGCGCTTCTGCACCCGTCACCTTCACGTGGAACACTACTGGCTTTGCCTACGGCAACTACACCATAAGCGCTTACGCATGGCCTGTTCCGGGAGAAACAGACACTGCGGACAACAACTGCACGTGCAGCGTTCCCGTTCACGTGGGCGTCCCGGGCGACGTGTCCGGCACGACTCCAGGAGTGTACGACGGAATCGTCAACATGAAAGATATCGCCTACTTGGTCAGCCTGTTCCAGACCAAGCCTAGCAAGCCACC
>Ga0187866_1003146_pt1 | contig 12678 bp, 8 predicted proteins | sample June2016WEW_11_1_3_FD_133013 | JGI IMG/M metagenome (GOLD analysis project Ga0187866, IMG submission 133013) | Peatland microbial communities from SPRUCE experiment site at the Marcell Experimental Forest, Minnesota, USA - June2016WEW_11_150 | ecosystem: Environmental > Terrestrial > Soil >... | reverse complement strand
TTGAACTTGTTTTCCGGCGTCATTACCGGAGAAATAGCAGGGTGGGGGAAAAGGCGGCGGGGCGCTTTCCACTGATTTTACACGGAATAGAGTAAATGCACTCCCTTAATACGATATACAAGAAATTAACATTGCATGATTTCCAGATTTATCATAAAATTATAAGGTTTAAGGGGCGACGTGGCCAAGTGGCAAGGCGGGGGTCTGCAAAACCCCTATTCGGCGGTCCGAATCCGCCCGTCGCCTCCAATTTTAGATACGAAATCGATAAGATAAAGCCGAGCGGTTACCAAAATTGCTAACAAATTGCTAACTAACCCTTCCTGATGGCGCCTTCTCGTTGGTGCTCCAGCTAAGATCTACTACATAATTGTGCGAACCCTGAGGGGCAAATCCCTCGACGGCACTAGCAGTTATCGTGAATTCGGTGCTGCCTCCAGCTGGGACCTCTACCTGATTCGAATCAAGGGGAATAAAAGGCCCAATAAGATGAAAGTGAATATAATCGGGTGGTCCACCAACAACCACCAGCACTGTCACATTTTGGGAAATTGTGTTATCCAGCCGCAGGTGCAATGACTTTGTTTCACCGGGGCCAAGATATACATTCCATTTCCGCGATTTACCGTTCCATGAACCATCTCCGTCAACGAATGACCATTTTACGTCTTTGCTGAAATCCCGGTGGATTAAGCATCCAGACGCGATTATTAATAGCGCAGCCACTAGGCAGACCAACATGACCACCAATATGCTTCTTGGCTGCATTTGGTTCCTCTTTTGTCATGGCTTGATGATGTACAAAGACTACCCGTTATCACGAATGGTAGAACTAGTGCTAAAAGTTCCAGCACCCAGGTCATTCATTAATGGAGATATTAATGATAAAGTGAACGAAGCTTCACCCCACCGGTTCACGGTAAACGAAGGTGTAAATGAGGTAGTCGCGATCAAGACTGTATCCCCATATTTCTATCACGATCCGATCTTGGTGTCTCATTAAATGCCTTATAAAGCACAAATAAGAGGTATGAAATAGGCATATTTTCTATATGTATGTGCATATAGATATCCTGATATCCGTACAGAAGTAGTTAAAGCTAACTCAAGAGGAATCACACCTATTTTCTCCAGCTTATCAAGGCTGGCATAAACGTTAATATCCAAAGCGTCATATCCTCTCTGGGGAGCTATGTTTGCATTTGGCGAAATCTTGATGTTAAATTAAGAGACTAAACCTCGGCTCGATCGATCCATTTGATATTAATAAGGGTGATGGGTCTTTGTTACAACTTGATGAGAGTTCAACGGGACAAACAATTGACATTCAGATTGGTCAAACCGTTGAAATTAGCTTGGCGGAAAACCCAAGCACCGGGTTCAAGTGGATACTTGTCTCGCCGGAAAATCCAAATTGTACGTTGATATCCGACTCATTTGAACCAGGACTCGGACGGCCTGGGCAACCAGGCCGTCATCGCTGGCAATTCCAGGCGACCCGCCCAGGAGAGGAAGCGGTTGAGTTCTGTTATAAGCGGCCGTGGGAACAATTAACAGCCTCATCCAAAATATTCACCCTAGTTTTTCGAGTCCGCCAATAATCGGATACCCTAACCATCTATTTAACGAGCCGGATTGTCCAGAAGTCACTGGCCAGGCTAGCTTGGGTTAGATACGCATAAGGAATCGTAAAGTAACCTTTAATCCCCCAACCGGTCCCCCAGGAGTTGCGGACAATGAACCTTTGTGACGCATCATCATAACCGACGGCCATTACAGCATGGCCTCCTAATTGTTGCTCTCCCTGAGCAGGCATAGGAACAACGCCAGTTTTGGCCACCTGCGGGCCCTCAAAACTTTCATAAACACTGAAACCAAATACAAATGGATAGCCGGAGGCCAGGCATCCTTTCATTTGATTGAGATTCTGGACTAAGCGTTGATAAAGAACCACTTTATATTTGAGGGCATCCTTAAAGCATTTGGCAGGCGGTTTGGTTTTAAATTTTGAGATGTCATAGGGCCATTCGGTTTCGGGACAATCCCCCTGTTTAGATACGCTCTTGATACCATCCCTGATTTGGGCGCCGCTATCTGAATCGACAGTTCTTTCCATAGCTCGCTCGTTATAGTAAATGAAAAGTCTGGATGGCGTAAAGAAAGGCTTGAGACCTTGTTTTATTTGATCGAATTCGATAGCTCCGGCGATGGCATTGGCCGTGCAACTACCCAACTGGCCCTGGTCGTAAACGCCTGGACAAACATTTGTGAGATCAAATTTGGTCGGTAGTGCGAGGAGTTTCTCCACTGGCGCCCCATAGAGTAGGTCTCGATGATCAGGAAGATCGGGAATCCACCCGTAGCGTTGGATCTTTCTTGGAACATTCGTGCTTTGATTTGATGTGTTTGAAGCCATAAATACCCTCCTTTAAATAATCTCTTGGAGCTATTGAATTTCTTTCAATAGCTCCTCTCCCCTTTTATTCTTATAATATTAGCCGATTCTATTTCCGCCCAATACTTTTTCGGTTTAGCATTTTTATACCACGTAAAACCCGAAATTATCAGAAAGATTGTTGTTGAATCTGTTCTCCATAATATACAGGTGTTGATTAGTGTAATTCATATAAAATACATTTGTCAATTAATATGCAACAAATAGCCATAAGGGAAATATCATCGTTAGACAATCGTTAAACCTGAAATGGCAATGAATAAAAACTCCCCGAGTATAGAGACTCTTTTCCATTTCCATATCCTACATTGCGATTACTAACATAATGGCTATTCCAGAGCGTAATTTTTAGTTACTTTAGTTCTATCGAGAGTCATAAGTAAAGCAATTTCATTAGGTAAGGGCTTATATCACCAAATACTTTTTCGTTATCACAGCCAGCGATCTGAGTGTTTGTTACCTGAACCGATGCCATAATCTGCCATAAACCGACGAATAATATAATTATTTATGATTTATCTAATAACTCTATACTCATGACATCGTTATATGATGTATAGTACGTATAGAAAAGCGAAATCGCTGAAATCGTTAAGACAGTCGGAGAGAATTCATTTTAGATTACAGGAAAATATTTAATTTAGGGAGGAAATTATGAAACATTTCCGTTTATTGACAATTATCGCTCTGTTAGCGTTGCTCACTCCTGTCGGGATAGCCGGTTGCTCTGCAAAAACAACGGAAACCGCCATTCCGTTAATTGACTCCAATCAACAGGCGGGAATCTGGGTCACCGGTGAGGGAAAAGTAACCGTCAAACCGGACATTGCCAATATCAGCCTGGGTGTGTCATCGCAAGAAGCTAGCGTAGCCGATGCCATGGTAAAAACCAAAGACGCCATGAGCAAAGTAATGGCCGCTCTTAAAGCTAATAACATCGATGATAAAGATATTCAAACCCAGCAGTATAATATTAACCCGGCATATACGTATAACCCGCAAACGGGTAGCCAGTCTGTCTCCGGATATCAGGTTACTAATATCGTGAATGTTAAGCTACGTGATACATCCAGCGTTGCCACGGTCATCAATGCAGTGGCAGATGCCGGCGGGAATCTCATTCAGATTAACAGTGTCACCTTTACGGTTGAAGACCCCACACAATATTACACGGAAGCAAGGCAAAAAGCGATTGCAGATGCCGACCACAAAGCCCAAAAACTGGCCAGTTTGTATGGTATTACCCTGGATAAACCATCTTTTGTTTCGGAATACAGTTCAAACCCACCTGTTTATAACTATTCCAGCCAGGGTTATGCAATTCCGGCGCCTGTCATGGCGCCGCCAGTATCAATAAGTACCGGGTCAGCGGATATCATCTTGTATATCCAGGCGTCATATCCAATAGTTAAATAGGCCTGGTTGAAATTGAAGCTAAAGGAGATAAATATGAAAAAGCTCTGGTTTATAGGCATCGCTTTATTAGCACTAATAATTCTATTGAGTCTGGAAGGATGCGGCACTAAGACAACAGGCTCCACGGCAGCCAGCGCTGTTACCAGCCAGCAACAGGGTATCTGGGTAACCGGTGAAGGAAAAGTTACCGTAACGCCGGATATCGTGAATATTAGCATGGGAGTGCAATCCCAGGAGCCAAGCGTGGCAGATGCCATGAATAAAACATCGGACGCCATGGCCAAAGTAATGGATATCCTGAAAGCCAATAATATTGCCGATAGCGATATCCAGACTCAGCAATTCAGCATTTATCCCCAGTCTTCATATGACCAGACAACTGGCAATCAAAGCATCACCGGTTACCAGGTCACCAATACGATAAATGTGAAGCTGCGTGATATAAACAACGTCGGTGCGATTATCGATGCGGTTGTAGCCGCCGGCGGTAATCTGACTGTAATCAATAACGTTAATTTTACAGTAGAAGATCCCACCAAGTATTACGATGACGCCCGGCAGAAAGCAATCGATGACGCTAATAAAAAAGCTCAGGAAATAGCAGGTTTATACGGTGTTACCCTGGGTAAGCCAACTTATGTGCTCGAGACCAGCTCGACTCCCGTTTACTATGGTGTTAGCGCAGGCCCTGCAATAATGGCAGGACAACAAGGAACATCAGTAAGCGCCGGTTCAACGGATATCATCTTGGATATCCAGGCTTCGTATGCCATGATTAAAAAGTAAGTTATCAGGACGAACATATCAAAAGGAAGCCTGAACACAATTTCGGGCTTCCTTTTAGTTTGAAAGCTGATTTATTAAAGGATGATGAACCAACCTCCGCTAACAATTAAAGAGACTGTTAACATGGCTGATTGTATACGCCTTTATGCCGAAAACAGTACATTTAAAGGAGACCTCAAGCGGCTTTGAAACTGATTCAAGCCTCCTTCGGATTGTGTCAAACCACGAATTCGTTAAACTTTAACCTCCGTAAAATCCTTCTTTTTCTGTATAAAAAGCTGCCACTTTTCTTTTGTAGGCGCGGGAGACAGATAACTGCCCGCTACCAGTGCGATTAGGGATATTATCACCCCTATGAACGCCGGCTCCATGATAGATTGCATGTTCATTGATAGCTTCGGTAAAACTAGCCAGGTCCATAGGCCTGAGGTTACCGCACCTAAAATCGATGATGCTAAAGCACCTGCAGTAGTAACCCGTTTCCAGTAGAAGGCAGCCAAAGTTGGGACGAAGCTGGCCGGGATGATAATCCTGAATGTCCAAAGTGTTAGAGATTCTATACTGGCTCCCTGGATTGCAAAGATGAGCCCAACTACACCGATCCCCGCACTTATGAGTCTAACCCGATTCATGCTCACCTTAGTCTTGGGCCAGATGCCCCTCACCAGCAGTGTGGCTGCCACCAGCTGGTACATAACCACGGCGATGGCGCTACCGGCCAGCAAGGCGACAAATACTAAACCCCGCAGGCCGGGGCCTAAGGTCGTAGCCAAGTTGGTCATAGCATCGTTAGGATTGGCGTTTGGGAAGCTGACACTGGCGCTCATGCCGATAAAGGCCGCCATCAGGCCCAGGACGATGATTAAAAGGCCGGCTATGCCAAGGCCTATCTTCGCGGTGCGTATATTCTTAGTGGAAAAAACCAGCTGGTAAATATCAGCAGCGACCCACATAGAAAGGGTCAATACCCAGAAAAAACCGAAGGCCATTATCAGGGCGTCATGTGAGAAAAGGTTGAAAGAGCCGGGAGGTAAGGCTGCCGTAAGCGCCTTCCAACCGCCTGCCGAATGGATTCCGGCTGGAATGAGGATGATAACTCCGGCCACCAGGATGAAAAACTTGACAATGTTGGTCACTGCCGAAGCCCACAAGCCACCGAGCGCGGTATAGGCAATAAACGGAACGGCGATGATTAGCATGGCAGGAACCAAACTAATGCTAAAGACGGACTGAAGTACATATCCGCCGCCCACAAAGCCAATACTAAGGAGAACGGTATAAGCCAAAGCGCCTAGGATAGCAATGACAACCCGGGCAACTGGTCCGTATCTCATTTCGAAGATATCGGTTAAAGAGTATTGTGCCAGAGCACGAAGCCTGCCGGCAATAGTGAAAAGCAGGATCCAGGCACCAATGCCCAGTGAGATAAAGAACCAGGCGCCCGACATACCGACTTCAAATCCGAGTGTAGCCACTGCCATCGTGGCACTGGAGATCCCAGCAGCCAGCGTAATCACGATGAAGAAAAGACTGAACTTCCGGCCGGCAATGAAATACTCATCGTAAATACGGGAGCGCTTGTACATAATAATCCCGATTACGAACATCGCTGCTAAGTAAGCAATAATCAAGGCACGATCGATGAAACCAGGCATTTTACCTCCTTGAAAATGTGTGTATCAATAAATTCGGAATATGATATATTTATCACTTGTCTTTGTCAGGTGTAATCTCCTCTTGACTCTCGCGTATAAAAAAATACCTCTAAACTATATTTAGCTTAGAGGTATTTAAACACCCAAAAATCCCTAAGCCAAATTGGCCTAGAGATTTACCATTTCTCTGAGCCCTGATCCACGAGGGAAACTGCCGGCAGGTCTTCTGGCTCTAGTTCGTCCTACTTTCCGGGGCCTTCCCAGGTTCAAAGCCCAGTGGCATCATCCCGGATTTCGTCCCTATTACAGCGGCGGGACCGCGCCCGATTTCCGCGGGCTTCCCTTTTAAGCTCTTTCCGAGCACCGGCGGTGCTTGTTAGACTAAGAGAAATTTTAAAAGAATTGATCTTCCATGTCAAGATGACCGATGATTATTTGCTTCGCCAATAATCCGTGCTACAAATGTCGTTTGAAACGAGGCCTGCTCTAACAACTGTGGGACTGTTGAAAAAATGTGAGTATTGTTCAATCGGTTCAAGTAACTCAGTAAGCATAGATGTTCTTGCAAGTTTCCAGATTAGGCCTGCTACGCTTTGCGCATATAAGCGCGAACCGTAAGAGGAGCAAATATGGCTACGACTACTACAGCTCCGATTAGTGAGAACCAGAATTCATGACCAATAGTTCCCTGGTTGAAAAGCTGCCGAATACCGCTGACAAGATGACTCACTGGATTTATGTTAACAAATGATTTTAGCCAGCTGGGTAGGGTATTGGTGGGCACAAAGGCATTGGATAGAAAAGTCAGGGGGAACAGAATGAGCATAGATATTCCCTGCACAGTAGATGCCGTACGAGCAATAACCCCGAGGAAAGCCCAAATCCAGCTAAGAGACCATGCAAACAAAATAGCGAGTAGCCCGCCGGCTATCGCGCCTCCGGGGCCAGCCCCCATGCGATAACCAAGAATAAAGCCCATAATTAATGTCAAAATCGTGGCAATGCCGTAGCGAACCACATCGGCTAACAGCGCTCCGGCCAGTGGTGCAATACGGGCAATCGGTAAGGACTTCAGACGATTGAAAACTCCCTTGTCCATATCCTCGCGGAGTTGAACACCGGTAGCCATGGATGCGGTTATTACCATCATGACCAAGAGACCCGGGATGATTATCGGCAGGTAATTATGTACGTTACCGGCAATCGCACCCCCGAATATATAAGTAAACATCAGCGTGAATAAAATGGGCTGAAACGTAACATCGGACAGTTGCTCCGGCTTTCGGCGAATTTCAAGTATTCCGCGATAAGCCATCGTCAATGAATTGCTGATGGTCATCCAGAAACTTGTGTGGTTTTTAAGTTTGCGTTCCGCACCGGCGGTAATTTGTGTCGTAGTCATTCGGTAGCACCTTTCTCTTCTTGTTTCGAATGTCCTGTTAAAGCCAGGAAGACTTCGTCAAGCGTCGGTTCTTGTACACTAACTTGGGTAAGGTGGATGTTTGCTTCGCGTAGTTTGATGAGTAAGTCGGTTACTCGTTCGGGATCTGCCATTGGAGCTGTAATCAGTGCGGGTTCGGGTATCGATGCTTTCACCTGGAGTACTGTTTGAATGATACGCATTGCTTCGTCAATGTCTTTGCTGTCAGTCAGTTGTAGATGCAATGCCGCAACTCCGACGGCAGATTTTAGCTCATTTGGCGTACCTTCAGCTACCACGCGGCCATGATCGATGACGGCAATACGGTCCGCAAGTTGATCGGCTTCGTCAAGGTATTGCGTAGTCAAAAGAATTGTAGACCCGGACGAAACGAGTCCCTTAATCTTGTTCCACATTTGATTTCTTGTGCGTGGGTCGAGGCCGGTGGTGGGCTCATCGAGAAAGAGAAGCGGCGGCTGCACAATAAGGCTGGCCGCCAGGTCTAGTTTACGTCGCATGCCGCCGGAGAATTTTTCCAATGTTCGCTTGGCGGCGTCGGCTAGACCGAACTCTTCCAATAGCTCCGCCGCTTTCCTACGCGCTTCAGACCTGTTAAGACCGAGCAATCGGGCAAAAATAAACAGATTCTCGGTTGCAGACAGTTTCTCGTCAACACTGGCGTATTGACCAGTCACACCAATAAGCTGGCGGACAATATGAGCTTCGTGCTGAACATCATGACCGAATATTTTGGCAGTGCCGCCATCCACCTTTAATAGTGTCGCGAGGATATTGATCACTGTTGTCTTGCCGGCACCGTTTGGCCCGAGTAATCCGTAGATGCACCCGGTCGGTATGGATAAATCGATGCAGTCAACCGCCCGGTTATCCCCGAACACTTTAACGAGTCCGCGGGCTTCAATAGCCCAAGAGGCTTGTCCTGCTTTTTCGATTGGCTTAACTAAATCACTAATTTGAATTTCTGTTTGTTTTATCACTTTTTATCCTCGCATCAATATTCTTGAGTCCATGTTAAAGTCCCTTTGGCTTCATTACTTGTTACCTGAAAAGCTCTGATTCTGGCCTGTTGAAATATTACTTCCTTATATAAGCATAACGCTGAATGTTGTTGGGGAAATCATTCAATGGAACAGTTTATTACTATACCGGCGGATAGGTTAAGCGGTCTAAACAGGGTGAAGCAATACCGGACAGGGTCCGGATAACCTGCATAGTAACTACCTCCTGGATATCTACTATACAGATAGTCTACCGTCCCTGGTTAAACAGAAGATAAATAGAAGTTAAACGGAATGTAAACGGGGGAGTGCTACGGTAAAAGTAGCGCCCTTCCCAAGTTGGCTTTGCACGGTAATATGCCCGCCGTGCAGTTCCACGATTTTCTTGGCAAGAGATAGTCCGAGGCCGTTACCGCCCAGAGCGCGGTCACGGGACTTGTCCACCTTATAAAAACGCTCAAAGATATGTATCAGGTCTTCCGATGCGATGCCGATACCGGTATCGGAAATCTGACAGCACGCTTCTTTATTTGTGGATTTTAATACTACCCGGACGACTCCACCCTCAGGCGTAAACTTAATCGCATTATGCAGGAGATTCACCCAAACCTGTGACAATAAGTCCTCATCGCCCTGTATGGTCAGCTTTTCCAGGTCCGCTTCCATAGTGATATTCTTGCCTCTCCATTGCGGCTCCAGCATCAGGGCGACTTCCTCCAACTGCTTATCCAGCCGGTATTCTTTGATGGACAAAGGCTCGCTACCGGTTTCCAGCGCTGACAGTTTCAACAGGTTGTCGCTTAAGGAGGATAACCGTTTGCTTTCGGCTTCGATAATGTTGAGATAGTGGTTTTTTTGCTCGGGTGTAAGTGAGTCGTTTTTCAATAAGGTGGCGAATCCGCGGATGGAAGTCAGGGGCGATTGAATCTCATGGGAGACGTTGGAGATAAAATCCTGGCGCAGCTGCTCCATCGAACCGAGTTCTTTGGCGATCTTGTTGATACCCTCCGCAATATCCTCATGGAAATTAGTGTCCTGCGGATTGACGTAAACCTCGAAGTCCCCCTGGGCGATCCGGGTCATGGCGTTCAGCAATTGGTTGTGGAAGGCCCGATCCTGCCTGCCGGCCTTGCTGAACCTGCTTATCAAAAGTCTGGCAAGGGTGGCGCCCTTTTAGAGTGCCTATCTGGACATCCTATATCCCCTGCGTGACTCGAACCGACTGAACAATACTCGGTTTTGTTCATTCCTCCTCATCCAACAAAAAGTCATTTTGTTCAGTCAGAAGGACTAGCTCGTTTATTCGCCATATTCGAGGAAATTCGTATTCGGAGGAAAAAAACGTAAGAATCAGACACCGAAATATAAATTCTCCGGATAAAATATGCTATAATAACTCTACTTTAATTACTTGACGTTTATTGGGTGGCAAAAGGACAGAGGCTAAGGTGGAAGCGTCATTATTAACAACCAAGCTTAATATTCCACCCGTCCAACCCCAGATGGTGCGGCGCCACCGCCTGATGGAACGATTGCAGGAAGGGCTGAAATATAAACTAATCCTAGTCTCTGCCCCAGCCGGCTTCGGCAAGACTACCCTGCTTAGCGAATGGATCCACTTTAGCCGACCGTCCATCCCTGCCACCTGGCTTTCACTGGAAAAAGGGGAAAACGACCCCGTCAGGTTCTGGGACTATTTCGTCGCCGCTCTAAAGATACTCAAACCAACCGCAGGTGAGACCGCTTTATCTTTGCTTCATTCCCCGGAGCTATATCCTACCGAATCCATGTTAACGGCTTTAATCAACGATCTTTCAAATATCCAGAAAGATTTCGTTGTTGTCCTGGATGACTATCACCTTATCTTGGCTGAACCTGTACAATCCGGCATCATTTTTTTACTCGATCATTTACCGCTTAAGATGCACCTGATCATCTCTACCCGGGTTGACCCGCCTTTGCCGCTAGCGCATTTCCGCGGTAAAGGAACACTCTTGGAGATCAGGGCGGATGACCTGCGTTTTTCCCAGGAGGAGGCCACCAGTCTACTCGCTGTGATGAACACCCCCATATTATCCGCTGAAAGCATAAATACTTTGAATACCAAAGCCGAGGGTTGGGTTGTGGGGTTGAAGATGGCAGCGCTTGCCATGCGGCGAGAGAAGGATATCCTTGCGTTTATCGCTGGTTTCACCGACAGCCAGCGTTACATCATGGACTACCTGGTAGATGAGGTACTGCAACGGCAGCCTGACGATATACGGGACTTTCTGCTGAAGACCTCAGTGCTGGAACGGCTGTCGGCTCCATTATGCGATTGTATTACCGGGCATGGCGGTGGTCGGGAGATGTTGACAAGGCTAGAGCAGGCCAACCTGTTCCTCGTCGCGCTGGATCCATCCGGAGAATGGTACCGTTATCACCATCTCTTTGCCGAACTCCTGCACCATCAGCTTGAGTTAATGTCTGGGGCAGAAGAGGTGGCGCAACTTCAACAGCGGGCGAGTCGGTGGTGTGAAGAACACGAATTCCTTGATAATGCAGTACGTTATGCCCTGGCATGCCAGGACTGGGAAACTGCGATGAGACTCATTGACGTCCATGGTGAGCAGATATATTGGCGAGGCGAGTCGAAAACCCTGATCGACTGGCTCCAGGTAATTCCCGATGAGCTATTGCGGACCCATCTCAGGCTGTATCTACTGTATGCCAATGCCCTGGTTGATGTAGATCAGCTCGACCTTTGCGAAGCCGTTTTGAGCTACCTGGAAAGAACGGCCCAGGCGGATACCGGCTTACAGGGTGAGGTGGCTTTCTGCCGGATTGATCTGGCGAGAGAGATGGGCGAAATTCCTCTGGCGATAAAGATGGCAGAGAAGGCGCTATTACAACTACCGCCGGATAACCTAAAGGCGCGCACCCGGGCAAGCTTCATGCTTGGCTTTGTTCAGTACAATAGTGGCCTTCTTGGAGAAGCCATGTCACTGCTTAATGACGCCTATGAAATGGGGCGGCAGGTGGGAGAGTATACATTCAGTGCCTTTGCAGCCGCTTATCTGGGGGGGGCGCTGTGGATGCGGGGGCGGCTGCGTGAGGCTCTAGAGATAGCTCAAAAGGCAGTAGACTTGGCGGGGCAGTCGCCCGCGGCCGCGTTGCCCAGGTCGGTACTGGCATCTCTTTTGTACGACCGGAATGACCTCGAAGGGTCAGCCCGGAACGCTGAGTTATCGATTGAATTTTGTAAGTTCGGCGGAGGGGCCATGATCCTGCTAGATTCCAATTATTGGCTGGCACGGACGCGACTGGCCCAGGGTGACATCGTTGGAGCCAAGACAGCGATGGAGAAAATGGACCAAGCGGCGCTTCTTACCGGCGTTGCGCCAGATTTCCACGCATATCATGCGGCCTGGAACGTCATGTTCGCTATCCGGCAAGATGATATGGCCTCAGCCCTGGACTGGGGCAGACGGCTCCATGATTACGCCGATGTTTTGCCTCTTGATGCTAGCTACGTTCCGGTACGTCTACTAATTGCCCAGGGTGAAAAGGCTCTGGCGGCAGAACAACTACAGAGTCTGTGCGAAAAGGCAGCTCAGGTTGACGCCCGAGGCTTTATCATCTGGCTTCGTATTTACCAGGCCCTGGCGGCAGACATGGCTGAATCTGCGATAGAGTTCCTGTCTGAAGCTTTGACTATGGCAAAACCAGAAGGCTATATCCGTATCTTCGTCGATGAAGGCAAGCTGCTAGCGCCGCTGCTACGCAAAGTTTTATCTCGAGGAATTACACCCGAATATACTAACAAGCTGTTAACTATTATCGAAGCTGAAGAGCGGCAATTCACATCCAAAACCATAGAGGGTATCCCCTCCGCTTTGCTCCCCAAACCCCTGAGCGAGCGTGAACTGGAGGTTTTAAAGCTGGTTG
>Ga0187866_1003145_pt1 | contig 12678 bp, 14 predicted proteins | sample June2016WEW_11_1_3_FD_133013 | JGI IMG/M metagenome (GOLD analysis project Ga0187866, IMG submission 133013) | Peatland microbial communities from SPRUCE experiment site at the Marcell Experimental Forest, Minnesota, USA - June2016WEW_11_150 | ecosystem: Environmental > Terrestrial > Soil >... | reverse complement strand
CCGTTTTTCCAGTGCGGCTATGCGCAGGTCTTCCGGTTCGACACCATCGAGCGGGGAGATTTTCCCGCCGAGGACATGAAACATGCCGCGATACGTGCCGGATTTTTCAATGCTCAAAATGTCCACCGCGCGTTCGACCACGCACACGAGCGAGGCGTCGCGCCGGGCGTCGGCGCAAATGGCGCACGGTGATTTCTCGGTCAGTGCGCCGCAGGTCGTGCAAAAATGTATTTTCTCCCGGGCATGAAGCATCGCCTCGGCAAGCTGCCGCACCACCGCTGAGTCCGTTTGCACAAGATGCAACGCGATGCGTTCGGCAGAGCGCGGCCCCACGCCGGGCAACTTGTGCAGGGCGGCAATCAGAGCGGTGATGGAATCGGGAAGCGCCGACATGGAATGACAAATGCCTAAGTCCTAATGACGAAAGAATGACTAAAATTCAATCGCAAATTTTTTCCGGCAGTCGTTGGGATTTTGGGATTCGGCATTGGGCATTCGCTGGTCATTATGGTTTCGTCATTAGTCATTTCTTCAGAACCCCGGCAGGCTCAAGCCCGACGTGACCTTGCCCATTTCGGCATTGGAAATCTCCCTAGCTTGGGCAAGCGCCTGGTTCGCCGCGGTCAAAATCATGTCTTCGAGCAACTGAGCGTCGGACGGATTGAGCGCCTGCGGGTCAATTTTGATGGACGCGATGCTCCCGTCGCACTTGGCCACGACCTTGACCGCGCCGCCGCCGCTGGTCGCCTCCACAGTGCGCGCGGCGAGTTGCGCCTGCACCTGTTCCATCTGCTGCTGCATCCGCGCAGCCTGTTTCATCAATTTTCCAATGCTCGACATTTGTTGGTTGAAAGTTGAAGGTTGAAAGTTGCGGGTCAGGCGCGGACTTCGATGATCTGGCCTTTGAAAATTTCCAGCGCCTTTTGAATCAACGGGTCGTTCTTGAAATCGTTTTGGTCGAAGGCAACGGGGGCCGGTTTCGCCTTTGCCACCGGCGCAGCGGACCCGCCTTCGCCTGGCTTCGGCGCGGCCAGAGCAGGCGACGCGGTTTTTGCCAGTGGTGGCACGCAGACGGCAGATGCCTCGGTTTTGACAAATCGGATTTGCGCGTTTGCGTGGCCGAGTTCGGCGAGTTTGGTCTGGAGCAACGTGTGATTGCGTGCGTTGTCCATGAGGCCAAGGTGATCTTCAAATTCGGGATCGAAACCAATGGTCAGGATGTTTTTTTCAAACGAAACCGGATTGGCATCCACGAGATAACTGCGCGTGAACGGGCTGACGCGGCCAACGGCTTCAACCAGTTTTGCCCACAACCCGGCCAGGTCGGCGGAAACCGGTGTTGGTTCGGCAGACACGGCGGGTGCAGCGGCAGCCGTTTGATGAACCGCCTGGGTTTTGGGGGCCGGGCGGGCAGCGGGCGCGGCGACAGGTGAATTTGCGGTCGGAGCCGCAGACAGCCCGCCTTCGCTTCGCCCCGCCCCGACATCGGATGTCGGGAATCGCGCGGCAAGGACGCCTGCGCCACCTCCGCCACCGCGCATTTGGTTGAGTTGTTTCAAGACCGAATCCAGGCTGATGACGTTGCGCGCTTCAATGGCCTTGAGCAGGGTAACTTCCAACAGGATTTTTTTGGACGCGGCTTCGCGCAGGCGCAGTTCGGAATCCGTCAGCACTTCGAGGATCCGCATGAGCGATTCGGCGTTGGCCAGCGAAGATTGTTCCTTGAGTGCCGCCACTTCGGCTTCGGAGACTTCGAGCAGGTTCAAGTCACCGCGCGAAACCTGGAAGATGAGCAGGTTCCGGAAATGATTCAGCAAATCAGAGAGCAGCCGTCCGAGGTCTTTCCCGTTTTGCGCCAGTCCATTCAATTCGGCCAGTGCGGTTTGAATTTCACCGGCGAGGACGGCCCGGCTCAGGCCCAGGACCTGACTTTGCGCGGTGAGGCCGAACATGGACAGCACGTCCGCCTCCTCGATTTTGTCACCGCAAAAGCTGATAAGCTGGTCGAGGGCGGATTCGGCGTCGCGCATGGCGCCATCCGCACCGCGGGCGATAGCCTGGAGCGCGGTTTCGCCAATTTTCACCTTCTCCAACTTCGCGATGTAAGCGAGGTGTTTGGTGATGAGCGCGCTCGGAATCCGGCGCAAATCAAACCGCTGGCAGCGTGAGAGGATGGTCGGCAGGACCTTTTCCGGGTCGGTCGTCGCAAACATGAACTTCACGTGCGCCGGCGGCTCTTCCAGCGTCTTGAGCAGCGCGTTGAATTCCGCCGTCGAGAGCATGTGGACTTCGTCAATGATGTAGATTTTGAACTTCGAATTGGCGGGCGCGTATTTGCAGGTCTCACGGAGCTCGCGGACCTGTTCGACGCCATTATTGCTGGCGCCATCAATTTCCAGAACGTCGAGCGACCGGCCTTCGGCGATCTCAAGGCAGCGTGGGTCCTTGTCGTCGAAGGCGATTTTCGGGCCGCCTTCACAATTCAGGCATTTGGCGAAAATGCGGGCGATGGTGGTCTTGCCGGTGCCGCGCGGGCCGCAAAACAGGTAGGCGTGCGCAATGCGCTTTTGCTCGATGGCATTGGCGAGCGTCTGCGTGACGTGTTCCTGGCCGATGACCTCGGCGAAACGCTGGGGCCGGTATTTCCGGGCTATGACTTCGTAAGGCATTTGCAAATTACGATTTACGATTTACGCGCGGGTTTGGCAATGCAATCGTCAATCGAAAATAACCAGGCCAGGGTGACCACGGCAGATGTCGAGCAAACTACCGTTGCTGCCTTCCGGCCCTGGCGGGGTTCGTAAGTCCACATTCCATGGGCCCTGGCGGAGGAAATGTGCCGCAGCTTTCACGGGCTGTCGAGACAAAGCGAGGCCGCGGCCAGCACGGCGATGTTGGCCTTTTTGCTTTGGACAATCTTCAGGCGCTTCAATGAGTTCTGGAAATGAAACGCCTTCATTCCTTCCCGCATCCGCTTCTCGAAATACGGATACGCCTTGCTGACCGAACCGCCGAGCACGATGATTTCCGGGTCGTAGGCGTAGAGCAGGGCCATGATGACGTTGGCGAAATCGTCGCCGAACGCGGCGAACATCGCCTGCGCCTTGCGGTCGCCGTTTTTCGCGCGCTCAAAAAGCGTCCCGCCATCGAGGCCGAATTCGCGCTGAAAAAATCGCCCGCTGCAATAATGCTCGAAATTCTTTTCTTTGTAGGCAATCGAGCCGATTTCGCCCGCGCCGCCGCTGCCACCGGAATAAAGCCGGCCGTCAATGATTACGCCCGCGCCCAGCCCGGTGCCGACAATCAAGCCCACCAGATTCCGATAACCGCGTCCGGCGCCATAGTGCAGTTCGCCCAGGGCAAAACATTTGGCATCGTTGTTTAAAACCACGGGTATGTGAAACCGGCGTTCGAGAATTTTTTGGAGCGGAACGACCTTCCAGGACGGGATGTTGTTGGGCGAATAGACAATCCCCTTGTTCACCAAAGTGGGCACGCCGACGCCGATGCCGCTCACACCCGGCCTCATGACCTTCGTGATGGTTTCACAAATTGCGTCAATGATGGTTTCTGCGTCCGCTTTGGGCGGATGCGGTCGCGTCGCGAACGCGATGATCCGGCCGTTTTGGACCAGGCCGGCCCGGACATTTGTGCCACCGAGGTCAACGCCCACCAGGAGAGTTTTTTTTGCTGCGCGCATGAGATACTGCTTCCGGTTTCCAAGCCATAAGTCAAGCTTCGGCTGGACCTTTACGGCGCATCCGGTACAACTTGACACCACCGCCACGTTTGCACGGTAAGAATGGAGCGCCGATCGCCGTATCGGCACCAACCGTGTGAAAACCGCGACCGGGCCGAATTGGTGTTCGGCGTTCAGGCGGTGGCGTCAAGTCGCGTCCGGCGCATCGAAAAAAAAGTGCGCCGATTGAAATTTTTAATTCCCACCCCGGCGCGCTTTGGATTAAGCTGGCGGCGGGATCGTCAGAAAGCGAGTGCCTGCATGATGTGGATCGAACAATTGCAGTCCGCACACTGGCTCCGGGCAACCGGCTGCGCGCTGGCCGCTTATGCGCTCGGCTGCTTCGCCACCGGCTATTACCTCGTCCGCGCCCGCACTGGCCACGACCTCCGCGAAATCGAAAGCGGCAGCATCGGCGCGCGCAACGCGGGCCGTGTTCTGGGAAAATCCGGCTATCTGTTCACCATGCTGGGTGATATGGCCAAGGGCGCGTTGGCCGTCTGGTTCGCGGCGGAATTCAGTAACCACAACCGGCTGATCATGGCGCTGGCGGTGCTGGCCGTGGTCGTCGGGCATGTCTGGCCGGCGCAACTGCACTTTCGCGGCGGCAAGGGCGTAGCTACCTCGTTCGCGGCGTTGTTGATGTTTGATTACCGGGTCGCGCTGACGATTCTCGTTGTGTTTCTGGCCGGCTATGCCGTCACGCGGAAGAGCCTGTTCCCGGCCATGTTCGCCTACGTATGCCTGCCTTTGGCGGACGGGTGGTTCCATCGCGCCGGGTTGACGGCCACCCTCATGACCGGCGTGGCCGCAATTATTTTGTTTGCGCATCGGCGCAATTTAGCGGAAGAAATGGCTGCGCTGCTGGCGCGGCGTGACTTGGCGTCCAAACCCGAACACACAAAATTATGAGTACACAGGAACCGTTGGTGTTCAAATTCGCGAGCGAGGACTGGGAATTCGAGCAGATTCACCGGCTCAATTACAGGACCTTCGTCGAGGAAATCCCCCAACATCAGGCGTCCCCGAACCAGCGGCTCGTGGACAAGTTCCACGCCGAGAACACTTATCTCATCTGCCTGAGCAACCAAAAACTCGCCGGGATGCTCGCCGTGCGCGGCATCCGGCCGTTTTCGCTCGACCAGAAACTGCCGAACCTCGACGCCTTCTTGCCGACGGGCCGGACGGTGTGCGAAATCCGGCTGCTGGCTATCGAGAAAAAATTCCGCGGCGCACAGGTGTTGCAGGGGATTCTCGCGCTGCTCTGGCAGCACGGCGTCGAAAAGGGCTACGACCTAGCCATCATTTCCGGCACCACGCGGCAGCAAAGATTGTATCAGCACCTCGGCTTCGTGCCGTTCGGCCCGCTCGTCGGCAGCGGCGACGCGCAATTCCAGCCGATGTATGTCACGCTCGAAACGTTCGAGGTGACCGCGCGCGAATTCCTGCGCTCGTCGCCCGCGCGCTCGTTTCATCCCAGCGCGGTGAATTTTCTGCCCGGCCCGGTGGCCATCCGGCGCGAGGTGCGCCGCGCGTTCGAGCAGGCGCCTGAATCGCACCGCGGCGAAAGTTTCAAAAAGGATTTTCAGTCCGCCCGGCGGATCCTCTGCGAACTGGTTTGCGCCAAAAACGTCCAACTGTTCGTCGGTTCCGGTACTCTGGCCAACGACGTCGTAGCCGGGCAATTGTCGCGGCTCAAGGGCCGCGGATTGATTTTGACCAACGGCGAATTTGGCGAACGCCTCGTGGACCAGGCGCGGCGGTTCAAGCTGAAATTCGACGCGCTCGCTTTCAACTGGGGCCAACTGCTGGATTTGGCCGCAGTGAAGCGAAAAATTTCCGCCCGGCTCACCCGGCTCACCTGGCTCTGGTGCGTGTATTGCGAAACGTCCACGGGCATTTTGGCTGACATCGAGGCACTGAAAGCCCTGTGCGCCCGGCACGGTGTGAAGTTGTGTCTCGACGCCATCAGCGCCATCGGCACGATGCCGGTGGATTTGACAGGCGTTTATCTGGCGTCCTGCGCCAGCGGCAAGGGCCTGCGCGCCTATCCGGGCATCTCGATGGTTTTCTACCATCACGACATCGCGCCCGCGCCGGACAAGCTGCCGCGTTATCTCGACCTCGGTTATTACGCGAAGGAAAGCGGTACGCCGTTCACGTTCTCGTCGAACCTGCTCCACGCGCTGCACGCGGCGGTGAAACGGGTGAATTGGGAAAAACGCTTTGCGGAAATCAACGAATGGTCGGGTTGGCTGCGTTCGCGGCTGGCGGAAACCGGTTTCGATTTGATCGGCAACGGTCCACCCTCCGCAGTAGCTCTGCTACGGAGGACGGGCGCAAAAACCTCGCCGGCGGTCGTCACGATTGCGCTGCCGCCGGACATGAACTCGGTGAAAATCGGCGAGGCGATGCAGGAAGCCGGCTATCTATTGAGCTACAACAGCGGTTATTTGCGCCGGAAAAACTGGATTCAAATCTGCCTCATGGGCGAGTGCACGCACGAAAAGGTCGTCTCCGTAACGAATGCTCTGAACCGGGTCTGCTTCCGGCGGCATGTCTCGGCTCCGGCTCCGGCGGTCGTGGCAGCGAAATAAAAATCGAACCGCAGTTTTGCGGTTCAATGACGGGTTTGGCGGTATACGTGTGCTATCTTGAAATTCACTGCTTACAGAGTTACACTTCAGCAGACCTTGATTGCGAGTGCCATCGTCTTTCTCCTCTGTGCGTATTGTTTTAGCGTCGTCTTCTTCGGATGGCCGAGAGCATGGGCGCGGATTTTCTATCCGTATTGCGTCTTTTTCGCTCCGGCGTTGGCCTTTCTCACAGTGCGAGACTTTTGGCGAGCACGACGAGATGTTCGGCTTTTTGTGGCGGCGTTGCTTGGCACAAGTGGTTTCGTTTTCGTGTGTATGACCACTTATTTTATCATTTATCGTATCAACCATGCCGCCTAGCACCGCACTGAAGCCAACGGCCACCGCCCTTTAAGTTTTCGATTAAGTCATTCTCCGCTTTTCATCGGCCAGCCCGCTGCCACCATTGCCTTGTAGCCGCCGATGAGCGAATGGACGTTGCGGTAGCCCATTTTTTGCGCCGCATCGCAGGTGAGCGCCGACCGGAATCCGCCGCCGCAATACATGATGATTTCCGTCTTCGGATCGGGAAACATTTTCTCCAGGTCGCGCTCCAAGATTCCTTTGCCTAGATGTTTCGCCTCGACGGCGTGGCTTTTTTGCCATTCGTGGTCTTCGCGCACGTCGAGCATGACCGCTTTCGGATTTTGCGCGAGGCGGGCGCGGGCCTGTTCAATTGAAATTTCACGGACGCGCGTTTTGGCGTCGTTCACAAGTTTTAGAAAACCGGGCGAATGATCCATGCGCTGAACTTAGCCGGAACCAAATCGTAGGACAAGCGTCCCGCTTGTCTCCATTCTGATTTTCCGCCTTGAGGCGATGGTTTCCAATTTGAAGTGAGTGAATATAAAACAGGAATATGGAGACAGGCAAGATGCCTGTCCTACGCATATGCGCAAATTTCATTGGCAATCGGGCTGCGCGTTGGCTTACTCCACTCGTGTCGCCGCAAAAAAATCACACCGCCATCGCCGGCAGCCTGTTGTTTGTGGCTTTTCTGTGGGGCGGCAACAATACCGGGACCAAATGGCTGGTCGCCACCTGGCCGCCGATTTGGACCGGCGGCATGCGCCTGTTCTGCGCCGGTCTGCTGTTGCTCACGGTGTTGCGGTTCACTTCGTGGCTCGGAGAGTATCGCGCGGTGACTCCGCAACAGCGCCGGCAATTGTGGCTGCGCGGCGGTTTGTGCCTTGCCGTTTACATGGCCATTTACAACTGGGCCTTGCGTTTGACCTCGGCGTCGCACGTGGCGTTGTATATCGGCGCATCGCCGGTCTGGACTTTGTTGTGGGAGGAACGTCCGCAGCAGACCTGGGCAAGCGTGCGGCGTTACGGAGCGGCGTTGCTGGCCGTGGCCGGCGTGATGGTCCTGTTCTGGCCGGCTTTACAAACGGGAAACGCCAGCGTGCTCGGAGAACTGTTCGGTTTGGTCTCGAGCATCCTCTGGGCAAATTTCAGTCATCAAATGCGCATTCTCAGCGCGGACTTGAGCGGGGCGGAGGTCGCGGCACAGACGATGTGGATGTCGGGAATTTTGCTTTTGCCATTCGGGTTGGGCGAGATTGCATTTCACGGCCTGGCCGTCAATGCGCGTTTGTTGGGTGTGCAGTCGTTCTGCATTTTATTCGGCAGCGTGATTCCTTACGCGCTGTGGAACAACGCCCTCCGCCACTGGCGCACGAGCCGGGTCGTGTTGTTCAACAATCTCATTCCGTTGAGCACGATGGCGTGGGCGCATTACTTTCTGGGTGAGCAGGTCACCTCCACGTTTGGAGCGGCGATGATTTTGATTGTGGCCGGCGTAATGCTCGGGCAAACCAACTGGCCGAAAGTGCCGGAAACCCCGGAAAGTTTTTGACATAAAATCGTCCTCGTCGTCCTCATTCGGTCATCGAGTTAATTCGAAAATTCGAGGACGAGAACGACAACTAAAGAATTATGGACATCAAAAATCTTGGCGAAGTTCCGTCCTTCATTACCAAGGACGGCTCGGAAATCCGCGAATTGCTGGCGCACCGCAATTCCGTCATCCGCAATCAGAGTCTGGCTGAAGCGCGTGTGCCGGTCGGCTCCAGCACGCAGGAGCATTATCACGTCAAGACCGAGGAAATTTATTACCTCACGCACGGCACGGGCAGAATCCGCATCGAAGGTGAAACCCGCGACGTCCGCGCCGGCGACGCCATCGCGATTCCGCCGGGGAGCCGACACAAGCTTTGGAACACTGGTGACGAAACGCTGCGGGTGCTGTGCTGTTGCGCGCCAGCCTATAAACATGACGACACCGTGCTCACTGAAACCGTTTGACCAAATTGGTGGGGGCGGGATTACGGGCGAGCCGGTTTGGGTCTCTGGACTGCGGCGACATGTCGCCGCTTTGAAAGCACGGGCACGTCCGCGCACTCCAAAATATTCAGCTCGCGGGGACACTCGCCCCACCAACCTGACCGAATCATGAATTGACCTCGGTATCGCCAGGCGTTTAACTGTTGGTATGAAGTTGTTCATGCGGTTGACGTTGCTGTTGCTCGCCGGGATGCTGGCCGCCGGCTGTACTTTTCACCGGGCGAAGAAGACCCCTGCGTCCGCGCCGCGAACGTCGCAGACCGTTGTCGCGCCGGACAATTCACTCACGGCCAGGGTCGCCGCTTACAATGCCGCCGGCCGATTCGTGGTATTGAGTTTTCCCGTCGGCCAGGTGCCGAGGCTGGATCAAACGCTTTTCCTTTACCGTGACGGACTGAAAGTTGCCGAAGTCAAAGTCTCCGGACCGCAACGTGATAACAACATCGTGGCCGATCTGGTCAGCGGCTCCGCTCAGGTCGGCGATGAAGTACGCGACCAGTAACCACCGGAGGGACGAGCTATGCAAGTCCTGTTTTTACTTCGGATTTCAATAATCAGGGACTGGTGTAACTCGTCCCTCCGAAGTGCTATTCCTTGGCCTTGGGCGTTTTTTCCACGAGCGGCTTGACCGTCTTGGGCAGAGCGTTTTTCTCGTAGGGCGAATGGAGGTTGAAATAGATGCCGCACAGCGGACGTGGTTCGCCGCTTTCGCTCAAAATGATGGTGACCTGTTTGTCCAGCGCGATGCCGTGGCGCAAACCCACGCCCCGGTTTTTGTAAGCCTTGATGGCCTTGTCCATCAGCGAGACCAGCGACACTTCAAAATCCTCCGGCGTTTTGTCAACGCACACGATGTATCGCTCGTAAGCCTTCACGGCGGCGGCGATTTCGCGTTTGAACGTCTCAATGGTCATGGCTCCAACGTAATTCATCCGGCGCATAATGCAGCAAAAATCGAGTAACAGGTCGGCTTGAATTGTAGCGTCGGCTGTCTCAGCCGATAGTGCTCCGAGGATCAGCCTTCGTGTGGCTGCGGCGCGACAAGCAACGTACACAACCGCAAATTAAACACCCTGTCAAAATTCAATCAGCTGCCGCGCCCGTCTTGGAGCTGGTTCGCGGGCCGAACAGCGCCGTGCCGATGCGAACGATCGTTGCGCCTTCCTCAATCGCCACCTCGAAATCGCCGCTCATACCCATGCTCAACTGTGGTATTGGCGCGGCGAGCACCTGCTCGGCGCGCTCCTTTAACTCGCGCAACCGCAGAAAATGCGGTCGCACCTTTTCCGGTTCGGCTGACCACGGCGGCACGGTCATCAAACCGTGGACTTCGATTCGCGGTAGCGCGTTGATTTCCTTCAACTCCGCCAGCAAACGCTCCGGCTGGTACCCAAACTTGCTGGCTTCACCGGCGACATTAACCTCCAGCAAAACCGGCATGGTCCTGGCCGCCTGCTCCGCGCGTTTGGCGATTTCCCGCGCCAGCGACAGGCTGTCCACGCTCTGAATCATTTCAAACAGCTCGACCGCGTCGCGGCATTTGTTCGATTGCAGGTGGCCGATGAAATGCCAGCGCAATTGGGCCGGACACAATGGAATTTTCGCCCTGGCTTCCTGCACCTTGTTTTCGCCGAACAAACTCAGACCGAGTTGCGCCGCCGCCGCCACGACCTCAGGCGGCTGGCTTTTTGTAACTACCAGCAAGGTAACGGAGCCCGGATCGCGTCCCGCGCGTTCGCACGCCGCGTGAATCCGTTGCTGGATTTTTTCAAGATTTTCGGCGAGGTTCATGGCACCATCGTAAATCGTAAATTGTAAATCGTAAATGAACTACTGGCTCGTGAAATCCGAACCCGAAGCGTATTCGTGGTCCGACTGTTTGAAGGATGGCGAAACGGCATGGACCGGCGTCCGCAGTTTTCCGGCGCGGAAAAATCTTCGGGCCATGAAAGCCGGTGACCAGGTTTTCTTCTATCACAGCGGCGACGAAAAATCCGTCGTCGGCCTCGCGCGCGTCGTCCGTGAATTTTATCCCGATCCGACCGCGGACGAGGGAGATTGGTCGGCGGTTGACCTTGCGCCGGTCAAAACGCTGGCCAGGCCGGTGACGCTGGCGGTGATTAAGACCGACAAAATCCTCAAATCAATGGCATTGGTTCGGCAGTCGCGTTTGTCGGTGATGCCCGTTACGGCCGGACAGTTCACGCGTTTGCTGGAGTTAGCGGAGACGAAGATTTAACGGCTGGCAGGCCAGCAGCCATGTTGGCTTCAACCCGCCGGCGTTTGTGATGCTCCCACCGGGCCGCCCACACAAAAAGCAGGACGATCACCAGAAGGCCGAGGGCCGTTTGCACCGCATCGGATGGTGCGAACTGCTGAACGATGACACCCACCATGATGACCAGCGGCAGATGGCAGGCAAACACGGACAATGAATTCCGCCCGAGCAACGCGGTTGGCGCCATTAATCGCGTGGGCGGCCGCGGATTCCATGCCAGCAGGAAAACGGTCCACGCAGCAAAGTTCAGCAGCCGCAACGGTCCCAGCGTCCATTTGTCCATCCAGAGAAAAATATCAGGATGCCACCAGGCTTGCGGCCAGAAACCGCGACGCGACAGCAGCCCGACTAGCACAATTGTGAGAGCCGGTATCGCCAGCCAAAGACGAAGTCGCGGTTTGATAATCGGTCGTCGGAGTGAAGTTTCCCCGAGCGCCAGGCCGCAAACCCAAAGAAATTGCCAGGCCAGAAGATCAAACGAACCCCAGCGCAAAGGGAGCAGCCGGGTGGGATCACCGACGAGGCGCGCATCCAGTTTGCATTGCGCCGCCAGCCAACCCAGGGCGGAAACCGTCAGCACAATCCCCCAACCATACCGGCGCGCGATCGCCAGCAACCACGGCATGGCACCCAAAAAAATCACGTAGAGCGGCAGGATGTCAAAGAGCGGCGGTTGATGCAGCAACAGCGGCATGAGTGCCAGGCTGCCCCACGGGTGGGCGAGAAAATCGTGGAAATGATTTGCCAGCGGCGGAAGCGAGTTCGCCAGCCCCCACGCGATCAACACGATGGGCACCAACACCGATAAATGGACGACGTAAATTTGCCGGGTGCGTTTCCAGACGCGGCGTGACATCACTGTCCAATCCGCCTGCGTGTAGGTCCGTCCGTAAACAATGCCGGCCAGGCAGGCGCTCAGGAAGATAAAACCTTCAGCCGCGCCGTTGTAGCCCAACGGGTCCTGCAACGCATGCGACACCGGCGTGGGCGCATGCACCCCTGCCATGGTGATGAGAAACAAACCACGCAGCGTGTCCAGCCGCATGTCGCGCGGTTTCGACGTGCTCACCGTCCGTGTCCCTGTCTGGCTTTCAATGCGTCCGTTCAAGCAACGTATAACATAACCGAAATGCCGGACAGTCAAATGCCTTTTTTCGCTTTGTGCGCTGGCAATTTCCGGACAAAATGGGCGGCACTTCAGCATTTTTAGCTTGTTCGCAATCCGTTGGCGCGACTTGACTGGACCGGGCTGAAAATGTGATTGTCTCATCCGACCCGGATAAAAACGACAACCTGGAACCAAACATGACAGAACCAACCATCACACAAATCAAAGATACCACAGGCAACCCCGCACCGCTCGGCTTACTCGGCTTCGGGATGACCACTGTATTGCTCAATCTGCACAACGCCGGCGTTTACGGCCTTAACAGCATGATTCTCGCAATGGGCATCTGCTATGGCGGTCTCGCGCAAATCATCGCGGGCATCATGGAATGGAAGAAGGGCAATACCTTTGCCACCACCGCATTCATTTCGTACGGCCTTTTCTGGCTGTCGCTCGTGGCTTTGATTGTGTTGGCGAAACTCGGATTGGGCGCGGCGTCAGATGAAACCGCGATGGCCGCTTATCTCGCCATGTGGGGGTTGTTCACCGCCGTCATGTTCCTCGGCACGCT
>Ga0187866_1003142_pt1 | contig 12695 bp, 13 predicted proteins | sample June2016WEW_11_1_3_FD_133013 | JGI IMG/M metagenome (GOLD analysis project Ga0187866, IMG submission 133013) | Peatland microbial communities from SPRUCE experiment site at the Marcell Experimental Forest, Minnesota, USA - June2016WEW_11_150 | ecosystem: Environmental > Terrestrial > Soil >... | reverse complement strand
CGATTCCGCAATAAAATTTGTGTTGTCTGGTGTAGAATTGCATAAGGCTTCCTCCTTACTGGTTAGATTTGGTTCCTCACAAGCTGACTTTACCATGTTTGGAGGAGGCCTTGAATAGTATCAAGCCTTACAGTAGTACCCCCAACTGATCTTTTTGTCCGTCATCCTTTCATAGGTTGCCACGGCCACCACATTGGCAGAGGCCCCAATGGGAGTTCCATTTCCTCCAATGTCCGTCCCAAGAGAAGTTGACCAGATCAAGGGGAGAAGAGAAAAACCAAAGGTCTCGCTCATATGCTTGAGGATAGGCGCCATCGTTGCAGCAAAAGGCACATTATCAACAATCGAAGACCCAAAGGCACTGATCCATAGAATGATTGACAAGGCAATGTAGAAATTTCCGCCCGATGCCTCTTTGACAACGGTTGCAGCCATTTTCAGAAGACCCACATGTTCCATCGCACCCACGATAATAAAAAGCCCTGCAAAAAAGGCAATGGTTGGGTAATCAATCCTATCCAAGACCTTCCCCATTTTTGAGCCTCCGAGAAGCAAGGCGATCAATGCCCCGGTCAGAACACAGGTAGTGACGGATAGGTGAGTGATATGATGAGTGACCAGCACGATCACGACATAGAAAAATGCAATCAGACCAACCGCAAAGAGCTGTTTATCCTGAATTGCCTCCTTTGGATTCAGGGTTTCTAACTGTTCTTGAAGCCATTGCGGATCCTGCTGAAGCCTTTTCCTTACTAAAAAGATCTCGCCTTTGTAAAACCAAATAAAAAATAGGGTGTTGACGAAAAACCCAATCCAAGCAATCAAACCAGTATTCTTTACAAAATCCATAAAAGAGAGCTGAAAATAGGTCCCCAGAATAACATTGGGAGGGTCTCCTAGCATGGTCGAGGCTCCACCGATGTTGGAAGCACAAATCTCAGAAAAGATCAGGGGAAGCGGATTGATCCCGATGATGTTTCCTACTTCAATGGTAAGGGTGGTCATGAAAAGCATTACGGTAATGCTATCCACAAAAGCTGAGAGAAATTCTGCAATAAATGGAAAGAGAATGAAGAGCTTGAGGGGATCGAGTTTCACCCATCGCGCACTGTGAAGGCCGAACCATCTAAAAAATCCCGATGTGTTCATTGTTTCGATAACCGTCATCATCCCGAAGACAAAAAGGATTGTCTCCCAATTTTCGTAGTGAAGGAGTTCTTTGGATCCTAAAATAAAGATGAAGGAAAGAACAGCTCCAAAGATAGATGCGATCGTCCTATTGACCCTCTCCGAAATGATCAGTCCGTAAGAGAGAACAAAATTCCTAACACAATCCACTGTTGTGTCGTCATAATTTGCTCCGGCCAAATCAACCTTTCGAGTCCTCAGCTCTTACTTCATGGGTCGCTCAAGGTCAATCCTGAGCGGAAAATGGTGTCTTCCAGTATCTCACAGGATTATCCACCTATCCTAATTCCACCACCTTAAGGTGTTTCCTTCTTCAGATGGCTCCCTTAGCGCCCTCAAATTGAGGAACCTTCACGACAGACAAACCTTCCCCTCGATGGAAGGAAGAATCGATTTCGTCACAGATCCGTAGATTCATCATAATCTAAACTTTCCCAATCAATGTATTTTTCAGTCCAATAATTATTGATTGGTGGCGCTTCCCCATATCTCTTAATATACCATTTTAGCAATCGCTCTTGCTCAATCCTAGTTTCCCTTTTATCTGTCCACTGCCTGAAAGAATATTGTAATCTACAATCCATATATATTTCTGGGAAGTTTGTATATTTTTTTATGAGATATAATCTTTTCCCCTCCGTATTAGCATATTTCTTACCTTCTATAGCACCACGAAAAAAATTTATTCCTTTTCTAATATTTTCTGATCGACTTATTTGAAGGATTCCATCTTTGTCATTATCAAGAAATCTTGGAATTTCAATAGGAAGTCCTTTTGAATCAACTAACCGGACTTTATAAACCCCACAGCGTTCGAAATCCGGGTTTTCTTCAATGTCCATCCATCCAACCCATTTTGACATAGTTTATCACCCTTTAATAGAATTAGAGATATTGCTTTTGTTATTGACTATATATTACGCATGAAGGAAAACTGCATCGACCTTTGGTCTGTTCTTAATGAAATTTTCGATCCCAATTCTCATGTCTTTGGTCAACAAACACCTTCCAAAGATCTTAGCCTCCAATTTCAATCCTTCTTCGAGGGTCATCTTGGCGCCTTCCAGAATCGCCTTCTGGAGCAGTGAATCGATCTTCCGGCTCAGATGTCCGATGTCGACCTCCGGAAGTTTCGAAGGAACAGGAATTGGACCTTTTGGAATCGGGGGGACCTGGACCTTCTTTTCAAGGACTTTGTGAACCCAATCGATTGCGGTGGCAATGAGATTGCCTTCCACTTCTTCCTGAATCAAGCCAAATTCTTTGGCTTGCGCTGAGGAAATAGGATTGGCATTTCGAAGGATTGGCCAGGCTTTCTCCATTCCTATTAACCTTGGAAGCCTCTGTGTTCCGCCATTCCCAGGGATGATGCCAAGCCTTGGTTCAGGCTGGGCGACAAAAACCTTCTGTCCCTTTGCGGCAATCCGAGCCGTGCAGACCATCGCCATCTCATTGCCTCCTCCAAAGGCCAGCCCATTCATAGCGCAGACAACTGGTTTCCCAAGATTTTCGATCAGATTCAATACACCCTGGCTTTTGAGGCAAAAGGATTCTGCTTCCTGTGGGGTCTTTAGAGCAGCCAGCATTCCAATACCTGCCCCTGAGACAAAGGCCCTTGTCCCGAATCCAGTCAGGAGAGCCCCTTCGATTTTAGGATCTTTCTGAATGTCGAGAAAGATCTCTCTCAATTGTTCATATACTTCTGTATTAAGGGCATTGAGAACTTTGGGTCTCCGAATCTTCACGATAGCTACCTCTTCCTTGTCCTCTCTCAAGACTACCGGGATCTTCCAAGGCTGTCCTGAAGCAGCTTGTTTGACCAAAAGATCATCAACCTTGAATCCTGGATTTTCCTTTGCGTAGGCCTCGACCAGTTGGAGGGCTTTCTTCACTCCCATTTTATTCATCATTGCAAAGGGAGTATTCAAGACCAGTCCCACATCCATTGCCAATTCCAGATCGCCGATATTGGCGATGCCGCTTCCTACAATTTCACAGATCATCCCGAAATAAGCTCCAACCACTCTATTCGAAACTGCTTCATAAGCCTCAGGCGTATATTCACCCTTTTCGCCCTTTCCTGCTGTTTTCCAGGGCCTTCCAGATTTCACCTGGTCATCCAGTATCTTGGGGGAGTGATACCAAGGCATGATCTTTGTATTCATCTCATTGAGGCCATGCTGGGTAATCGGATTCCCCCCCTGCGAGGTTATGAGCTGTAAATGGACCTACGCCCATGCCAAGGGCTTTTTGGACGATGGCGTCTGCCTGTTTGACAGTGGCCAGTCCCTTCTCCACGGTCAATGCCGTGGCTTCAAAGAGTCCCTCAAAGATCGGATCCACGGCGTACCCGTAGCGACTCTTCACTTTGATCGGGGCCTTTCCAATAAATTCATATAATTTCATTAAATATTCCGTCAGCGCGGGATCCGTATCTTTGCCAGGAACAATTTCAACCAGGATATTTCTCTCGGCAGGATAAAAATAGCGAATGACAAGGCAACGGCTCTTATCGTTCATTTTTTGAAAGATCACTTCCGGCTCCATGTGTGAGGAGTTGGAAGCAAAGATCGCTGTTTTCGGGGAGGATGCCTGACACTGATCAAAGATCTTGTGCTTGACGTCCTCTCTCTCGAAGGCGGCTTCGATCACAAAGTCAGCGTCGGCGATTTTTCCATAATCGGTGGTGAAGAGCATGTTCTTGAATATGGCATCGGCCACTTCTTTTTTGAAAATTCCTTTTTCAGCAGCCTTGGCCATTTTGGATTCAGCCTTTTTTGAACCCGAATCCAGAGCAGCCTGAAGGATGTCGACTACCACAATAGGGATGCCGTGGGCATAAAGGTTTTGGCTGAAATGAAGCGCAATATCCGGGCCGATGTTTCCTGAACCGATGACACCAATCTTTCGAATGGTCCGACCAAACATTTTAAGAGCCATGATCCCCTCCTTTATTTCCATGTTGTGTGTCTTACATCTATTTATTGTAAAAACACTTCAACCTGTCTTAGAAATGTGCTGTCTCGGCCATCTACTAAGGCCTTTTAGTATCTGACCTTTGGGGGATATTTTCTAGGCTATCCTATTATCTCCATCCACAAAAACAAGTTTCGGCTGATAGGTCTTTAATTTCTGACCTTCTATCAGGCTATAACTGGCAATGATAATCAAATCTCCCCTCCTTGCGAGATGGGCAGCCGCTCCATTTACACAAATGATCCCAGAACCTTTTTCTCTTCTCATTACATAGGTTCCAAACCGATGCCCATTGGTAATTTTATACATGTATTATCAGGTTGTATTCCAAACGCGCGGCCTGCAAATATTTCAATTTTCCAAATAATGCTAGAGGCAATAGTATTGTTCCAAATTTCTTTCGTGTTTTAATAAATTTCTGTTATTTTCCATCTTGATATGATGTAGCTTTAACCTACAGAGGTCTAAATGGCTTCGTCAACCACCTCTGAGTCCGTTCTTCCTCCAAATATTTTGGTCACGGAGATCAGTTTCTGATTTACCCTCTTTTTGGCTATTCGAGTCTCAGGAAACCGTGCCGATAACCCCTTAAAATTTTGTAGGCTCTTTTTGAAATCTAGAATATCTTTTCTCAATTGGTCCAACTCCCTTTTTTTAAACTCAATTTTCCCAAATAGCTCTTCTAGTGATTCATATAACATTAATAATTTTCTTTTATTGTTCGTTCCGAAAATTTTATGAATTTCTTTAATTTTTTTGATTTCAGACAGAGGCAATCCAACGCATCTTAAATCTCTAATAAAACTCAAAAAGTTAACATCATTTGGAGAGAATATATATTTCCCCTTCCTATTTGTTTTTATCCTTTTCAAAAGACCAATTTCTTTGTAATATTCTAATGTCCTCTCGCTGATGCCCAGAAGGTCTTTCAACTCGTCTTTTGGTAAGCTTTCATTTGATTCAATGAATTCCTTATTAACAAGGCTCATTCCTCTTGGTCTCCTTTTACACCCGCATAATCTGAGTCACCTTTCACAAAGATACAGAAAAAATTAATCTTTTTGCCCGACTTTTCTGATCACTCTATTGCTACCATCTACAAATACAAACTTCGGTTTATAGCTCTTTAATTTCCAACTTCCCATAAGGCAGTAACTGGCAATGATAATGAGATCTCCCTTCCTTGCGAGGTGGGCGGCTGCTCCATTTACACAAATTATCCCAGAGTTTTTTTCTCCCCTAATGTCATAGGTTTCGAATCGATGTCCATTAGTAATGTTGTAAACGTGGGCATGCTCGAAAGGAAAGAGATCTGCTGCCTTCATCAAGGTTTCATCTAAGGCAAGGCTTCCCTCATAATGGAGATCAGAATCGGTAACGATTGCTCGATGAATTTTTGATTTGAGCATGAAACGTGTCACTTGAATCTCTCCTAACTGAAACTTAATCTAACTATACTGGCGACCGTAAAGTCACTCGGTTTCTAATGGTTAAATACCGATTTCCATCCTTTAGTCTCTAGCTATTTATCCAGCACTTCTCGGACTTTCTTAGCTAACTCGTTTACTGTAAAGGGCTTCTGGAGGTATTCCATTCCCTTCTCTGAAATGCCATGATGAAATATAACGTTCTCTACATGGCCAGACATACAAATTACCTTCATCTCTGGATACGAAGACGATAAACGTTCTGCTAATTCAGGACCGTGCATTTTAGACATCACTACATCTGTCACCATAAGATGAATGGGGCCATCATGCTGATTGCAAATTGAAAATGCGTCGTCTTCACTAGATGCTTCTAAAATCCTATATCCTTGCATCTTTAGAATTCGGGCAGTTACCTTCCGAACCTCCTCGTTATCTTCTACTACTAAAATTGTCTCATCCCCACGAAGAAGCTCCTCCTCTACCTGCTTCTCTTTTACCTCCTCTATATCCTGAGGCTCGTTCACCCGGGGAAAGTAGATCTTAAACGTTGTACCATAACCTGGCTCACTATATACCCATATGTCTCCTCCTCTCTGCTTCACAATCCCATAAACCGTAGATAATCCTAACCCTGTCCCTTTGTCCTTCTCCTTTGTCGTAAAGAAAGGCTCAAAAACCTTCTTTTTGACTTCTGGAGCCATTCCCATCCCTGTATCACTCACTAAAAGCATTACATAACAACCTGGCTTCACTCTAATATGGCTACGAGCATAGGTTTCATCCAATTCCACATTGGCGGTCTCAATAGCAAGTTTTCCACCAGAAGGCATTGCATCCTTGGCATTGACCACAAGGTTCATAATAACCTGCTCGATCTGCCCAGGGTCGGCCTTGATTCTTCTCAAGTCATCAGCTAAGAAGGTTATGAGTTCGACATCTTCACCAATTACCCGGCGAAGCATCTTATCGAGATTTCTCACGATGTTGTTTAGATCAATGACCCTCATTTCCATCATCTAGGAGCGGGTAAGGGCTTTATAAAGGATGGTAGCTGCTCTACGTTTCTCAGCATCAAGATAAATATTGCGGCTGCTCATTGCTAGTCCATCCTTTTCCCGGATGGTAGGTAATATCACAACCTCCAGACCCATGTTCAGGTCAGCGACCATTTTCTTGATGACAATCGCTTGTTGAGCATCTTTCTGGCCAAAGTAGGTTTGTGTCGGCTCTACAATATTAAAAAGTTTAGCCACGACCGTGGTCACCCCCTGAAAATGTCCAGGACGACAGGCTCCCTCTAACCTTTCAGTAACTCCATTTACTTTCACCCAGCTACTAAAACTAGAAGGATACATTTCCTCTACGGAAGGTATGAAAACAATGTCCGTTTTTTCTTTCTGCAAAAGGTCAAAATCTCGCTCTGGGTCACGTGGGTAAACACCATAATCTTCACCAGGACCCAACTGGGTTGGATTAACGAATATACTAACTATGACAATTGAGTTTTCCGACCATGCTTGTCTGACCAAAGACAAGTGACCTTCATGAAGGTAATCCATCGTTGGTACAAAACCTACAGAACCAGTGATATGGCGTCTTAAGCCTCTCATTCTTGCAATAGAGTTAATTGTTATCATTTATAAGCCTCCATTGTTAAGCGAAACAAGCAAGTTTTCATCCAAGGTTTAGTATTGTTTCGTTGTAGAAAATACACCTTGCTTCTTTTCTGGATAAGAATCCTTAAACCCATTCCTTACGACAAAAGAGGCCATGGAACAGGCTTTAACCGGTAGCTGAATTCTAAAGACTTAGGGCAAGTAATATCATCCTTTGCATGGAAATATTGAAGACCTCCTGAAAATGTACGATGGCTCTCTCTTTTACCTCCTCAAGAGGTATCCTATTTCCAAGAATATCGTTCATGGAGGTCACCCTTACCCTATTTAAGCTGTAGGGTTGGATCAGTTCGAAAAATGAGGGATCCGGATTCACGTTCAAGGTAAAACTAAGGAAGCTGTCACCACTCCTAACGGCTATTCCCACAAAGCCTACCTTATCCTTTCCGAACCACACGCCCCGGTTTTTTTCGTTTCTTTTACCCATGATCCCATAGTCCTTGAGGGTTCGAATCATAACTTCCTCGAGCCCCCCCCCACAAAGTCGATGATCCCAATTCCTTCCCTCTCCAGGGCAAAAATGGGATAGCCCACAAGTTGACCTGGGCCGTGATAAATGATTTCTTCTTCTCCCTCAATGATTAAAAGAGGTATTTCTCTTTCTCGAAGGAAGGTCTCCTTGACAAGAATGTTTTCTTTCTTACCCATTTTTCCAATCGTAACGACATAGGGATGCTCCACCAGGAAAAGGCAATTTGGAAGGATCTCATCCCTTCTCGCCCAGTGCATCCTGTGCCGAAGAGTCGAGCATTCCTCGAGATCCTTGCATCCCAGATCGACGACAATAGCACTCTGCATCACCCTCTCTCCTTTCAACGACAATAATAGCTGCCGGACCGTGTGAAGAAGATCCAAGAAACCGACTCCTTTTCTTTTTTCCCTTTTTCGTATTTCCGTCAATAAGTAATTATGAAAACCCGGGTCAATTACAAAGGGGGCACAAAAACTCTTTTGTTCCGATTTCAGAGCATGCAGGAAGGTAATTCAAATCCGCTCAGCCTCCCAACGATGTGTTTTGGTTGACCCTAATTGATTGCCCCATATTTTACTTACTTCTAATGTCCATCACATAGCTTGGATACCTTTAGCCATTAGATTTCGGTCACTCCTCCACTTTGGAATGTATGCCCCAAACAATACAATACCAACCATTATCTCTTTCCTTTTTCATACATTTCTTCTAAAAAATTCCACATAATAGCTTTATCATCAAAATTAAATAAATGTATTGAACGATAAGTGCAATTATATAAAAAATAAAAATTCCCTCAGTTTTGGGAAAAATTCAATATATTAAAAATTTTAACAAGATGAACTTATTTATCTCACTCCTGAAAATATCCGGTCACCGTAAGCAGTTTTCAAACCCTAATAGCATACAAGTATTATTATCAAGAGGCTCGTTCAACAAATTTACTTACTAACAAGCATTTTTAAAAAAACCTTTTTAGCCTGCCTTAACCTTCAAATTTCTAAGTTTTTATGACTATTACCCTTGCATCCACAGTTAAACCACCTTCGGAAAAGATTACAAATGGATTAATATCAATTTCTTGGATTTCTTCCATATCCAGCATGAGCCGGGAGAGGCGTAGAAGGCAGTCCATCAGGAGATTTATATCACAGCCTTTCTCCCCTCTAATCCCTCCCAAAATTTGGGAATATCTCGTCTCTTGGATCATCCTTCTATCATCCTGACTGCTCAAAGGGGCTATACCATAAGAGATGTCCTTCCAAACTTCCGTATATATTCCTCCTGCTCCAAAAATGAGGATAGGACCAAATTGTCGATCCCTTCTCCCTCCCAAAATGACTTCCTTCCCCCTAAGAACCATCTCCTGAACTATAAACCCATCCAATTGGGCTTGACTCACTTTTTTCTTCATACTCACCAGCAAAGAATCATATGCTTCCTTTAAATCCGTTGGTCCTTTTAAATCAAGAGCTATTCCTCCAACCTCTGTTTTATGACTTATTTGAGGGGAGGATACCTTAAGAACTACTGGATACCCTATCTCCTTGGCAGCCTTCATGACCTCTGAAAACTCCTGACAATACCGAGACTTTACAACCGGAATTCCATAGCCTTCCAGTAGAGCATAGGCGGTCTTTTCATCAACTTTATTATTCCAAATCCCTGTGACCTTTTTTTGTATATTTCTTTTACCTCCTTTTATTGGAAATCTTGGAGGGTAAGAAAGGGTCTGTTTTAGAAATTGATAACGCCCGTGAAGTGTGGATAGAACTCGAGCTGCCCTCGGAAGGGTGGGATAGGATGCAACTTTTCTTCCCTCCTCAAGTTTCTCCACGACCGGATGAATCTTTCCTCCGTAAAGCCAAACAACGATAGGTTTCTTTGGAAAAGAATTTGCTTTCTCTTTAATTACTTTTGTAACATCAAGATAGGCCTGCTCAGGAAGTCCCGGAGCTACGGCCGTGCAGATCACTTCATCCACTCCAGGGTCTTCGAGCACTTCGCTTAATGCAATACTATAGACATTAGCCAGTCCATGTTTCATCAAGGCCGGCCAGATATCGAGAGGGTTCTGAATAGACATCCACCTTGGAGAGAGTGTTTTAATGCTTCGGATAGTACGGGGTGAAAGTTCTGCCAGTACAAGACCATATTTTTGGAAGGCATCAATTAAAATGATTCCTGCAGCCCCAGAAAATGTGATAACCCCTACCATGTTTCCTTTCATCGGGGGAAGATTAAGGAACGCCTTAGTGTAATCAAGAACCTCCTCAGGGTCATGTGCCGAAATAACCCCTGCCTGCTTGAAGGAAGCTTCAAAAACCTCATGATCGCCCACCAACGAGCCACTATGGCTCTGAGCTACGGTCGCTCCTTGTTGACTCTGAGCTGTTTTTAGAGCGATGATTGGTTTACGATGTGCGACCCTTTTGGCCACCTCGAAGAACCTCCTTCCCGCTCTCATACCCTCTATATGTGCGAAGATCACTTCGATCTGCTTATCTTCCCCAAAATATTCTATCGCATCAGCAAAGTCGATATCACAACTGTTTCCAAGATCGATCCCTTTTCCCATCATGCCAGTAAATAGAGATGAACCTACAAAGAAAATACCTGATTGGCAAATTACCCCTACTGGCACCTTCTCTTTCCGAAGGAGAATGAAAGAGGAAGTGAAGCCTGAAAAGGCGTTAATAACTCCCAACGTATTTGGTCCCAATATCCTAATCCCTTTATCACAAGCAATCCTGGTCAGTCTCCCCTGAAGAACCTTTCCCTCCTCATCTGCATCGGCAAATCCTTGAGGTATGACAATAACTCCCTTTATCCCGACATGAGCGGAATCCTCTACGATTCGGGGAATATGTTCCCTTGGAGTTGAAATTATTGCTATGTCGACGGGCTTACCTATTTCCCTTATATCTTTATAGCTCTTCATTCCCATAATTTTCTTGGCCGAAGGATTTACAGGATATATCCGTCCTTTATAACCAAACTTTTCATGTTTTCGATGACGTTAAAGCTTTCCTCACCTGTTTTGCGGCTTGCTCCAACAATAGCCACAGAACGAGGCGCCATAAAAAAATCCAGAACGTGTTTCTTTAAAGTCTCCTCCATATTTCGGCCTAATTCTTTATCCACTTTCACTTAAATAGTGTGTGTGCCACCACCATCCTCTGAATTTGATTCGTTCCTTCATAAATCTGAATGATCTTTGCGTCTCTCATCATTCGTTCAACAGGATGATCCCGAACGAGACCATGCCACTGCATGACCTGGACCGCTTCAGTCGTTACCTTCATGGCCACATCCGCAGCAAAGTATTTCGACATGGCTGAAAACTTTTCCACCGATACACCTTTTACCTTCTCATCAATCATGGAAGCCGCCTTATAGACCAAAGCCCTTGCAGCTTCTATTTCTATTGCCAAATCCGCCAACATGAAGCGAATTCCTGCATCCTTTCGAAACCAATTCTTCTCCTGACCGAATCGTACGACATAATCTAATGCTCCCTGGGATAATCCAACTGCTTGAGCACCAATGCCTGGCCTTGAACGATTAAGGGTTCTCATTGCCAACCAAAAACCTTCTCCTTCCCTACCAATCCTTTGGTCCTTTGGGACTTTCACATCCTCAAAGATTACTTCAGTGGTGTTGCATCCCCGGATCCCCATTTTATCTTCCGTTTTCCCGATAGCAAGGCCTGAACTCCTTCTTTCCACAATAAAGGCTGAAATCCCTTCCATTTTTTTTGTTGAATCTGTTCTGGCAAAGACGGTATAGAATTCGGAAACGCCTCCATTGGAGATAAAACACTTTCTTCCATTAATCAGGAAATGGTCACCTTTTAGAACAGCCTTAGTCCTAATGGAAGCCGAATCTGAACCCGCATCAGGTTCTGTCAAACAAAAACAGACTAAGTCTCCATCTTTAACTATCTTCTTTAGAAACCGTTCCTTCATTTCAGCTGATCCGCCAATAACAATAGGCATTGTTCCGACCGCTTGAACGACAATCAGAAGGGAAGAAGTGACACAATAATGACCAATCTCCTCTACTACCTTACAATAAGAAGTAATATCGCCCCCTCCCCCGCCAAACTCTTTTGGAACTAGGAGGTTTAATAGACCTTTCTGAGCAAAAACCTTTACGATATCCCACGGAAATTCTCCTTTGGTGTCGATTTCTGATGCTCGAGGCGCTACAACATTTTCTGTACCCTCTTTAGCTATCTTTCTCCAACTCTCCCTCTCAAGTTCAATCTCGTTCATCCACCCGCCTTGGGATTGTAATACCAACTGTGAAAAGGAGGTCAATTATAACGAAGGATAAGTACAATCTCTTCTACCAAGAAAAATGTCACTTGCCAATGAGAAAAAAATCACATGATAGGCCGTTTGGAAACACACTTAATAAGAAAACGGTTGGGGACTTACAACAAAACGTTGATTACTCTTTTGGGTAATTACCGCTAGTAGGTTGTTTTTGTAGAAGGCAATAATAAGGGCGAATAGATGGTAATTGTTAATGCGAATCAAACATAGTGAATATGGTCGCACGATACTTTTCGAGAGAAGTATGGAATTATGTTCCATGGCAATTTGCTGATCAAACTGCCCACCCTCATTCATACCGTGCGGGGTGATCTTTCGGACGTATTTTGTCCTTGCTTTCAGATACATGACCACGCGACCATATTACACGAATTCCTTTTGCCCTCAAGCTCAGAAGTTCCCACTATTCTTAACGCTGCCATGAACCCTTTATTTCTTTGGTTTGGCAATTACCTTTTCAGCAAGTTCATCATCAACTGGATGGACCTGGGCCAGAAGCCTTCGGTATTCGAAGAAATCAATATCCCTCTTGCCTGTCGCTTTTTCTGTATTAAAGGCATTCATACCGAGGTAAAATTCAACATTTGTTCCAAAACCGAGGCCCCAAATTTGT
>Ga0187866_1003139_pt1 | contig 12709 bp, 16 predicted proteins | sample June2016WEW_11_1_3_FD_133013 | JGI IMG/M metagenome (GOLD analysis project Ga0187866, IMG submission 133013) | Peatland microbial communities from SPRUCE experiment site at the Marcell Experimental Forest, Minnesota, USA - June2016WEW_11_150 | ecosystem: Environmental > Terrestrial > Soil >... | reverse complement strand
TTGATCTTTACCAGTTACCAGATCTTTTCCAAGATATATTTTTATGGACCAGGTACCCTTAGTTTTACTCCGTTGTTCTATGTGTCCCTCTCATCTATTTACCTCTTCTTGCAGATGAATGTAACCTTGCCTTGTCATCGCTGGATGCATAAGCAACTAATGAATAAAGTTGCGAGACTCATTGTAGTTCAATATTCTACCGCATGAGGGGCATTGATATTCTCGGTCGTAAATTTTTCCGGAACCTGTGTCATAAATGACCTTTTTTTGTCCGGTAAGCTTCATTCGCGTGCGACAGCTAGGGCAAGAAACATAGTGAGTTCTTCTCATTTATTACCTCCTTTCTTCACTTATTGTTCTCCGTCTCTTTAGAAAGATTATTTATTGCCTCTTTTAGTCTGGTCATTATTTCAGGTAGATCATTCGCAACATTTTCAGGTGTTTTCGTTTGTAAGAGTTGTTTGAAACCCAGGGCTACACCCATGAGACCATCATAGTTTTTCTCGATTAACAAACTATCCAGTTCATTAGTGTCTACTGCTACTGCATCCTTATCAGCCGCCTGACCAACAATTACATATAATGCATACGCGTAAGAGACATAAAATAGCGCGATTGGGTCATCTATTGTTTTGTACAGTTGGCCTATCCAATATGCAACATAGACAGGTATCTTGAAGTTTTCAGACCTTCCTATTTTTTCTTTTACAGCTTTTTGGATTTCTATCATTTTGGGGATTGCTTCAGCGGGCAGCTTTCCCTGTCCTTCTTCCAATTGAAGCCCCATGTGCCAATATGGTGATGATAACAATGGTGGATGTTGCCTGGCATCAGATATTCTCCGTTTCAGAGTTTCTTCGGCTGGTGGAATTAATCCCACGGATTTTATTTTTTCGATCAACTCTTGCGCCAAAAAATCCCTGGGCATATCCGGGTAACGTAATGCCTCAAGAGCTATTAGACGCTTTACTGATGGAGGTATTTTGGGTAATCGTTTGAGTTGCTCTTTCATAATCCCTCCTAATAGATAATGATTATCCTATACTATACATAATACTAATCAGTATAATGGTATTATAAATTATGTTTTAGCGTTTTGTCCAATGATTGAGGGGTGAAAAATGGGAACACAGGAAAAATTGGTGATGACAGTCCCGGAAGCGGGAGAGCTATTAGGGATTTCCAGAGCGCAAGCGGTATCTGATGGTAAAGCGAGGATTACTCCCTGTTTTGCATTTGGGGAGGCGCATCGTCATCCCAAAAGCTGCCTTGATGCGAATGCTCGAGAATACTACTACTACTACAAAAAACAAATAATAGAAGACAAACAAGCCTCAAATTAAAATATTGACGTATTGGACAAATCGACAAGAACAAAATCGGGAGACTTCGAAATATGCCAGGGGTTTCAGAGTGAAGGAAATTAAACAATGAACCAAAGGCGCCCCCAACTCAATAGAAAAAGAAACTATGAACTAACAGGCCGATGGCACTCACCTCTGGTGCCATGATCACCAGATAGCCAGTCCGAATAGTGCATTACCGACAATACCCGATGTTGTCTGGGATGTTACTAGTTTTTTCAAAATTGAGAAATATCAGAGATAAGAGAGATGAGTTTGCAGTGCGTCGTCGGCGGTGCTCAATCTGGCGATAAAGGGAGAGACAGATGGGCGATCAAAGAATACCGGATATCCGGCCTTTACCAGGCGTTACAAGATAGGGTAGTTAAGAATGGGAAATCCAAAATACGTTAACTGGCGAACGCGTATGGTTGTAATTCTGAGGGACAAGCGCTGTGTTTATTGCGGGCGGCCGGTTGCCTACACTACTGGGGCTAGTTGTAAAGGTAATGCGTGCTGGCGAGCTTATGATTTCGAGGGCAATAGCTTCCATTTTGACCACCGGCAGCCCTTTGCTTCGGGCGGGACTTCCGGTCCTGAAAACGTCGTTCTATCTTGTGCTCGATGCAATTTAACAAAGGGCAGCACAAGCAAGTAGCGTTCCCAGGTTTGTTACTAATATATGTATTATATTGGCTGTATTACTACTACTCTAATCGGAGTATTTGGCGTATAAATTTCATTGCCTAACTCTTTGGTTAGGCTGCTATTTACATTAGTAAACGCGCGCGGAGTGAAAGAAATATGGATAAATTGCAATTTATACACTTAATTATGTGCATACATTCGCAGGAAATCATCATTCTACAAGCTTTGGAATGGTATTTTGAAGAGATGAAGGTACGCCAGCGTAATGTCGTGTAAAGAGTGAAAAAATATCGAAGGACGCGGGTAAGTACAGAAAAGAAGATAATTTTAAGGCGAATAAATATTCGATAAGAATATTTCTCAAACACCTAAGGTAAAAATGGTGGCCGGTAATCTAACCCGAGGAGATCACGCGTGGTATCCCGTACCTTTTTCAATATGGAATCAAGCTGTTTCTTTTCTTTAGCTGTCAGTTTATCGAATATCAGATGAATTGAGCGTTCGGTGACTTGCTTATGATAAAGATCACTGCCTTTTTCAGTTAAGCTGATATAGGTCTTTAAATCTCCGTTAACTTTTGTTTTCTTGACCAGCCCCTTCTTCTCCATGCGGTTGATTAATGTTGATACAGAGTTAAATTCTTTCAATGTCCAATTGGCCAATTCTTCCAGGGTTGCAGGTTTATCTTGCCTGGAAAGCATAGTTAGAACCCTAACTTGCGGTTGAGTCATTTTAAGATGTTTAATTTCAAGCTCAATCGCACTGGTCACAATCCCGTCGGTCTGATCAAGTAATATGTAAAGGTTAACCTCAGGGTCGTTTTTCTTTGCCGTTCTTATTTTTTCTATATCATGCTGGGGTTTTATTGTCATTTTGAACCTAGGGTACAAAAACCCACATTATCTTTTAGTTTTAGCTTAAATCAACTAATCATATCGTGTCAAGGAAAAGGGATAAATGTATAACACAACAAGACGTAAAAGCATCCCTGTAATTTTGCCGCGGTACGTTATTTGGTTAGATGAATGGCTGTTACTGCGCAGTCCTTGATACTTTGCCGCGCTTTTTCTACCATGGTTTCAGGTACATTATCTACCTTAATGCGCACCGTATCTTCTTTAAAGTCCATTTCGTATAACTCAGGATAAAGTGTAATGCAAATTCCGCATCTGATACAAATATCTTCCACCTTTAATTTCAAGGAACGCCCCTCCTTATTTTTTATGACGGTTTCCCAGGTATTCAAGCACAGATTTTCCGGCAATACGTCCGGTTGTGAGGGCAAAACCGAAGGATTGTATTCCCTGATTTACCATATCGCCACTGTACTCTCCAAGGATGATGTCTCCGGCGGCATAAAGCCCAGGAATGGTTTCCCCTTTACCGGTTAACACTTCTGTTTTTCCGTTCACCTTAATGCCTCCGGAAGTACCGTAAGCGGTATTATAAACCCGTATACCGTAAAAAGGAGGCTTGATAACCGGCCGGAGGTATTTGGGGTTCTTAGTGTATTGTTCGTCGTATTTGTGCTCACAGTAACGATTATATTCATCTACAGTGCTTTTTAAGTTGGCCGGATTTATTCCTGCCTGCCCGGCCATTTCATTAATGTCCCTGGCGATAAATACATGTTTATTACCCTGAGCTATCAACCGGTTTATATCTCCGGTGATATCAGTAAGTGTCTTGGCGGGGAAAATGAAATAAATCTTGTCTACGCCTTCTTCCTCAAGATGCCGCCGGGTAGTGTCATCAAAGACTAAAACGGCATATTTGCCAGGCTGCCGGGCAATGAGATTACCGGCCGGAAGGCGACTTGGGATGACCTCCTCGTTCATAAAACGTTTCCCGTTCTGGTTAACCCATAGGTAGGGCTGTTCCTGGATGACCCGTACCTGGCTTAGCATAAGCCACGGCATATTGCCGATCACACCCGGCCCCGGAACGTGCGGCCAGATCGGTATGCCGACGCGCCCTTTATCCGCCCCGACTTCCCAGGCCATCTTGATACCATCCCCGGTCAACCTGAGGTTGGGACAGAGGTTGAAGTAGTTTCCTTCCTCGCAATTACCATGCCAGTCCAGAGTGAAATCATAGCCGCTATATTTTTTGACCATATCAGGGTCTTCATTAAACCCGGCCGTAGCCACAACAACCGCCCTGGCATCAATGTGTACTGTGTTCCCGCTTTTATCTTCTGCATACAGTCCACTGACGCGGTTTCCGGCGGTGAGGATTTTTTTACCCGGGGTAGAATAGAGAATATCGATGCCCAGGTTTTTGGCTTTAGCGACCATCGCTTTGATTAACTGGGCTCCGCCGTGGCCGCGCCCGATCGCCTTTAAACTGCAATATCCTTCAGGATATTCAACAGCCAAAAAACTACCATTACCAGATTCCGGCTCATCCATCTTGAGCGGCAGGGGATGTTCCGAGATTTCCATTTGGACTTTCATGGTAGTCAGCCACTCTGGAATTTCACCCGAGTTATTCACGAAAGCCCTTACCAGGTCGGCGTTGGCTGTCCAGAGCGTCTCATCCATGTGTAGCTTAAAGGTTTTGTCCCGGGAAGCTTGGTCTTTTTTAACAAAGCCAAACCCGACTGGAGTATTTGAAGCCCCTCCGGGGAAAGGCCTTTTCTCTAAAATCACTACTTTGGCCCCGCCTTCAGCAGTCGTGATAGCAGTTGCCATCCCCGCGCCGCCGGTCCCCAAAATGGCGACATCAGCTTTAATGTGATTTACAGCAGTAAGGTGTTCGATATCATGCCTCCCTTCCATCAGAAGAAGTTAAGAGTCTGGCGTTATACTCCAGGTTTGATCTTATACCTGTCTACCGGTATCGGCTGTGCTGAAAGCTTCATCTTACCGTTATCCTGTTTGATGATTACCCACTTAAGCCAGTTTTTATCATCACGGTTGGGGAAATCTTCCCGGAAGTGGGATCCGCGGCTTTCTTCTCTCATTAAAGCTGACCTGAATGTTAAATCGGCGCACAAAACCATGCTCTTTACTTCATGGCATTTACTTAAATAGTGGAGGTCTTTTGCCTTTAGTGCATGGAGTTTCTCGTTAAGTTCTTGTACTCTGGCGATAGACTCGTTTAAACGCTCTTTGCTGCGCCGGAGGTTGTATTTTATCGGTGCTGTTACTTCCTGTAAACCGCTGATAGCATCACCAGGCAAAAAGGCTTTTCCGCTCCGCATCGGGGCGAACATTTCTTCTTTGAAATTTTTGATCTCAGAATAGTCCAAACTGTTTTTCGCAGCTTCTTTCGCATAGCGGATCGCCGAAAGCCCCGCCCATCCGGCGCTGATTACCGCGTACATAATCCCCGAACCGGGTGTAATTCCGGGAGGTGAACATACCGCTCCAGCTACGGCCGATCCGGCATAACTGGTATCGCCGATAGCCCATAGTCCTTTCAGGGATGTTCTCATTTCATGGTCTACTTTAATGCATTAGGTTTCTCCATGTAACGGTATTGCAATCTCACGTTGAGCACCCGGAGGTAATCCGTATTTCGCTTCCTTTTCAGCCATGCGTTGCGACCAGTCAATAATCTTTGGAAGACCCATCTTCGGATAGCCACCGCCTTGTGTAGGCGGTGGAGCGAAGGTTATCGGGCCTCTTCCTTCGGCTATTTCTGTTTCCATGCCTATAGCTAACGGCACCGGCAAAAAAACGCCGGTGGGACCAGAGTTTGGTAAGTATTTTTGGGCTAAGTTCTCACCCTTTGAATTGAAGAGGAACTGGTGACCTACCATGCCGCCATCGGTATCCTGGTATACGGTGTGGCCATAGAGGTTGCCGTATTCGGCATTACGCATCTCTGCCCCTGCCCGGTAAGCTGCAGCAATGCCATCGCCGGTACCCGCTACCCAAAACCTCCTCACTTTATAGCCGCAGCTGCCGTTAGCCAGTACGGTTGCTTTAGCCCTGAATATATAGAATTTACCGGTAACAATATCAAAACCTACCGCTCCAATAACCTTGTTCGCTCGTTTGAGTAAATCTACCACATGGATTTTATTCAAAAATATAGTACCCATTTGACGGGCTTTAGCCCGGATAGGGAGCATCAAGTCGATATCGATAAAAGTCATAGATAATTCAGGAGCGAAGTTGTTTGGGAAGGCAACGAGTTTACCATCCGGAGTTCGTGCCAGGTTTGCACCCCATTTATCAAAATCCTCAATTGCCCTGTAAGAACTATGAATATATTTGGATAATAAGTCCTGGTCGTTCAAGAAGAAACCTGAAGAACGGATCTGGAAATCAAGGAATTTATCACCGTTATTATTCGGCCCGAGGAATGCCAGGATTCCGCCGATTTTTGTGGCTTTACCCGCCCAACCCGTTGTCTGTTTTTCCACAATAAGGACATCGGCGTCCGGATTTTCTTCTTTCGTCTTGACGGCCGTTACCAGTCCCCCGATTCCCCCGCCGATTATCAATACATCCGTAGATAAAACTTCGCCCAAATCTTCTAGTATAGCCATGGCATGCCTCCTTCATCCGACTTAATAAATCATTAATATGATGAGCGTAAAGGTGCAGGAATATTGGGAATCACCTCTATGCATTGGACCGGGCACCCCACCTCACAAGCCAGACACCAGACACAGTCTTCCGGGTAGGCAACAACCGGTTTTTTGTCAACCTCATTCCAGCGGATGACATCCGCAAAACAAGCATTCATACACGTTTTACAGCCTTTACAGGCCTCTAAATCAATCTTTATCTCTTTTACCCAGTTTTTAGGTTCGGTCATGATTCACCTCTCATTTAACGTAGATAATTTTGGAACCTTGTTTTTCTATTTTTAGTGAACAATGGCGGTTGATCGCCGGGTCGGGAACAGCCTGCCAGATTCCCCAGAGCGCCGGCAAGAAAGCCTTAAACGTGCTGACCTCGGCAATATTGTGTACTGGCCAACCACCTCCGCTTGGTTTCTTGCCGCTGGGATGTGGCGGCATTGGGCCTTTGGGAGTGCCTGGGGGAGAACCTCCGGCAGGTGCTCCCGGGAATCCGTGCATGCACGAGCGCATCTTGCATCCGCCGGGGATAGCTTCCCATTGATGAGATAACATGATCATGGCTCTGGTACCCGGCTGCTTGCCGGTAGAGCCTGCAGTTAAGAGATGCCTATAAGTCCAGAAGTCTTTTTGTTCTTGAGTCCCGATATTTGGATCCACCCACTCTATACGTAGATCCATTACGGGGCCGAAATCTATACTCTCGGTAGCAATTTGCACAGCCCCGATATGCCCGTCCATTGGCGGCTTGACCTCCCATTTGAACCCTTTATGCTCATCAGGACACCACAATTCATAGCCTTTTTCCATGTTAACCCACCACCAGTCGAGCATTTCCTCGGTGACCCCGGGAATTATGTGATCGACTACCATCCATCCTTGAGGAAATTGTTCTTCAGGCATTTTTTTCCCCTCCTTTGTTGATTTCGTAAACTGTTAAAAGGCGGCTGCATTATCTACCTGATTATTTCACTTGACAAAAGCCCAAAGAGATAATATCATTAACGTTAATCATAATCAATATTAAATAAGAAATCAAGTAACATATGTAATATGAAGTCTTTTGGTTATTTGTGTGTCATTGTAGCGGGTGTGGACGTGTTTAGTCTTCTTCTTTCCCGAATGCGTAAAAGAAACGATATAGTACAGAAATTCCTATATCTTAATCAAAAAAGGGGTTTGAGATGAGTAATTTGTTCGATTTAAGCGGTAAGGTAGCTCTCGTCGTGGGCGGTCACGGCGGTATAGGTAAAGCCATCGCTTTAGGATTGGCTGATGCTGGTGCGGACGTCATTGTATCCAGCCGCAATCTGGAAGCCCTCAAAGGGGCAGTCAAAGATATAGAGGCTAAAGGACGGAAATCGTTGGCCGTCACGGCTGATATCGTAGATGAAAAACAGGTTAACGAAATGGTTACGAACATCCTCAAAGTATTTCCGCGTATCGATATTCTTGTTAATGCCGCCGGACTGGCGATCCGTAAACCTGCCGACTCTTTCCCGATCGATGAATGGCAGAAAGTGATGGACATCAACACTCGTGGGACGTTCCTCTGCTGCCAGGCGGTAGGAAGAGTCATGCTGAAGCAAAAGAGCGGTAGGATTATCAATGTATCGTCTGTGAGAGGCCGCTACGGGCTTCCGGCAAATTACGCGGCATATTGCGCCAGCAAAGGCGCCGTGGATTCGCTTACACGCACACTAGCCTGCGAATGGGCCAAATCTAATGTATTGGTTAATGCTGTTGCTCCGACAATCGTGGAAACAGACCTGACCAAAAGCGCCCTGGCTGACCCGGCTTATGCCAGGCAGATGAAAGACCGTATCCCGATGGGCAAATGGGCGTTACCGGAAGATATCGTAGGGCCTGCAATCTTCTTCGCCTCTGAAGCATCCAGTTTTGTCACCGGCCAAATCCTCTATATTGATGGCGGTGTAACTACCTGGTAAATAACAAAGGAGACTTTATATGGGAAAAGAAGTACTGGTAGATTTAAGCCATCCCTTCGGCGATAAGTGTCCCCTGTGGCCATATTTTGCCGACGTGAAAATTGAGAGAATGCATTACATGGCCAAGTCCGGTGTGCTCTCCCAGACGGTCACGACCGTTATGCACTGCACGACTCATGCGGATTCACCCGCCCACGTCTTCGAGGGTGGCCGCTTTACTCATGAAATTCCGCTGACTTGCTACTATGGCGATGCAGTGGTTTGGGATATCCCCAAGAAGAAATGGGAGTTGATTACGGCAAAGGACCTGGACGCCGCCAATAAAAAACTGCCCATGAAAGATGGGGATATCATCATCGTCCACACTGGCTGGAATAAATACTGGGGCGATAACACTAATTATTTTTGCTATTCACCGGGGCTCGGTAGAGAGGCGGGGGAGTGGTTTGTTGCCCATAAAGTTAAAGCAGTCGGTGTAGACCAGCAGGCTCTGGATCACCCGCTGCATACCGCCATCGGCCCTCACGGCCCGGGCCCTCTTAGACCTGACCTCTTTAAGGAATACAAAGAGTGGTCTGGCGGACATGAAGTGATTGATGATTTCCCGGAATGGGAACCATGCCATAATCTCCTAATGCGCAACGGTATTCTCGGCTGGGAAAATGTTGGCGGCGATATCGCTAAAGTGGTCGGCAAGCGCTGCAGGATATCCGGCTTCCCTATCCGCTGGTACATGGGAGATGGTTCCATTGTCCGTATGGTCGCCTTTATTGATGAAAAAGACATGAATGATGTGCCCGATCGCGTTTACAAGTATGGGACGCAATAATCGTTAACGTTTAATATAAGGAATAAATATGAAAAAGGTTAGTTTATCTGAAGTAAAACCTTATGCGGCGGCCAAGCATTTTAGCATGACGGCCCTTCGTCTTCAGGGAAAAGAAGAAACAGGAATCCAGAAATTTTGGGTTGGTGTTTCATACTTTCTGCCCGGCGGCGGCGCCGAATGGGCATATGAAGATAACCCCAATGAAAAAGTCTATATCGTTCTGGATGGCGAAATCATGGTAAAAAATAAGGAAGAAGAAATAACTCTAAAACCGATGGACTCACTTTATCTGGGGCCGAATGAAGGCCGATCAATACTGAATAAAACCAATAAACCGGTCACGATGATGGTGGTAATAAATTATTAAAGGGTATTGGTATGGCTGGATTACTCGACGGTGTAAAAGTAATAGCTTTTGAACAGGTTGTGGGTGTGCCGGCATCCACGGCCGTTTTGGCTGACTGGGGAGCCGATGTCGTTAAAATTGAGCCAACCTGGGGCGATTGGCAAAGAAGCCTTGTCAGCTTTAACCGGGGCCCCCTGCTGCTCCATTTAGAGAAGGGAGACATAGAACTTCACTTTGAGTTCCTGAACCGGGGCAAACGGAGTGTGGCTTTAAACCTGCGGACAGAAAAGGGTCGGGAAGTACTATACAAACTCCTTGAAGATGCCGATATTTTTACTTCCAACTACTCGATAGATGTACTTAAGAAATTTGGTCTGGACTATGCCGGTCTGAAAGACAGGTTTCCCGGCCTGGTTCACTTCGTACTTACTGGATATGGTTCCAAGGGCCCTAAAGCGAACGATCGCGGTTACGATTATGTCGCCGCTTGGTCTTACGGCGGAATGATGGATCTGGTAAGTTCTGGTCCGGATAACCCCCCTCCTATCTCGCGCCCAGGCATGATGGATATTGTGGCATCAGCCCATATAACAAGCGGAATTCTCGCCGCCCTCTACTATAAACAAAAGACCGGCAAGGGGCAGGGACTAGAACTTTCGTTATATCATACTGCCGCGTGGACTCTGGGGTTGGATATTCAGACTGCGCTTTTTGGCCATCCCCAGCCCAGGTGGGATAGAAAACACGCCCCTAATCCTATGTATACGTCATACCGGTGTAAAGACAGGTGGTGCATGATGTGCCACCCCACCCAGGCGTATTGGGCTCCGTTCTGCAAGGCTATCGGCAAGACGGAGTGGATAAATGACCCCCGTTATGCCACCATGGAAAGCCGGGAACAGCATTCCGAGGAATTGGTGGCACTGCTGGATAAAATCCTCGCTTCCCGGACATGGATTGAGTGGGAGAAGGTGTTCCGGGCGAATGACCTTATCGTCAGCGGCAATCAGACCATCGCGGAAATTCTTAAAGACGAGCAGGCTACTGTTAATAATTTTTTTACAGATATCCAGCACCCCGTTGCAGGCAAAGCTCGTCTCTTAAACAGCCCTGTCCAGTTCATTGACACCCCGGCAAAAATCACCGGTGCTGCGCCGCAATTAGGCGCTAATACGGAAGAAGTGCTGCTGGCTGCTGGTTATACATGGGAAGATCTGGATAAGTTGAAGGAAGAAGGTGTGGTAATGTGATGAAGCTTGAAGGAAAGGCGGCGCTTGTTACCGGCGCCAGCCGTGGTATCGGCCGGGCTATTGCCCTGTCTCTTGCCGCAGAAGGCGCTGATGTTGTAGTGAACTGTTCATCTTCGATCATAGAAGCCGAGAAAGTCGCGCAGGAAATCCGCGAACTGGGTCGAAATTCAATCGTGATTAAAGCTGACGTATCAGATAAACCGGCCGTCGAAAAAATGGTAAGAGAGATCGTGAAACAATTTAGCAAAATAGATATCCTGGTAAATAACGCCGGCATGGCCGTGGTCCGCCCTTCAGAGAAACTGGAAGAAAACCTCTGGAGACGTGGCATAGACGTTATGCTGACCGGCGTTTTTTTCTGCAGCCAGGCCGCCGGAAAAGAGATGATTAAGCAAAAGTGCGGGAAAATCATTAACATCGCCTCGATAAACGGCATCGTGGCTTTCCCGGAAAGGGCATGTTATTGCAGCGCTAAAGCCGGTGTAATGGCTCTTACTAAAGTATTGGGCAGTGAATGGGCGTGTTACCATATCAATGTCAACGCCGTAGCTCCCGGATATGTTGAAACTGACCTTGTAAAGGACTTGGTAACCCAGGGAACGTTGGATGTTAACGAACTGACAGGCCGGACTCCTAATGGCAAGCTTGCTAAACCCGGAGATGTGGCTGACACGGTGGTGTTCTTAGCATCTGAAGACTCGAAGTATATTGTGGGTCAAACTATTGTGGTAGATGGTGGCTGGACGGCTTACGGGTATCTCGAATCGTGGCTAAAAAATAACTGATTTCTTAAAAAAGCCCCAGCAGGTTACCTCCATGGCTTAATTGTTTTGGTGGAGACGGGGGAGGGTTGAAGTCATATCATCAATATTTGCAGACGGGTTTTATCCAGTCCAAGTTTGACCAGTTCCATTTCATCATATCATAGAAAACACTATGAACAAAGGTTATTATTGACAAGTATTTTAGTTGGAGGAGATCAAAATGAATAATCAAGTCTTGCCTCATGAAAAAGAAGTTAGAGCATAGCTCCTCCCCTAAAACAATTGGTATCAAGGCAATGTAAAAACTGCTAAAATGAAACTTAGCATCCCGGAAAGCTGGTTTAAATCAGTTGGAGATGCACAGAGATGGTGGCTAGCTCATACGGAGAAACACGATGCCGATGCTCAGAGAAATGTCTGGCGAAACATGGCCCTGACCAACTGGGTTGGCGATGACGGCTTTATCTGGAAATCCAGAGCGGAGGTCCGCGGCTTCAACCAGGAGGGTGACGTGACTTGGTGCAAGGCTAAAGTAATAAAAAAGTGTATTCAAAAAAACCGGTATTGTGTCGATATCAGCTGCTGGTGTGAAAATCAAAGACATGACGTAACAATACCTGGTAAAGCTACTGTTATTCTCTCTTCCCACGAGAACGACCCCGTTATTTATCCTGAACCTGTCCAATCCACCTAATTATTTGTCTCCTTATGTAGAGATAACATGAATAATCAAAAATATAACGATAACGTAACAGGCACAGTCTTTAATATCCAGCATTATTCTATACATGATGGGCCTGGAATCCGTACAGATGTTTTTCTCAAAGGTTGTTTTTTACGCTGTGCATGGTGTCAGAACCCTGAATCGCAATTAATAAAACAGCAATTATTTTATTTTAAGGCGAAATGTACTGGATGTGGCAGGTGTGTTGATATTTGTCCAGAGCACGGTATTCAAATTAACGAAGCAAAATCTAATACCGATCGCAGTAAATGTAAAGGCTGCGGGCGATGTGTTCAGGTTTGCCCGAATGAGGCAAGAA
>Ga0187866_1003138_pt1 | contig 12710 bp, 9 predicted proteins | sample June2016WEW_11_1_3_FD_133013 | JGI IMG/M metagenome (GOLD analysis project Ga0187866, IMG submission 133013) | Peatland microbial communities from SPRUCE experiment site at the Marcell Experimental Forest, Minnesota, USA - June2016WEW_11_150 | ecosystem: Environmental > Terrestrial > Soil >... | reverse complement strand
TTGTCGCTGTCCCTCATCTGCAAGTTGAAGGACAATCTTGGATCTACCTTGTGACGGCAAAACACGTGCTGAAATCTAATTCGAAGGAATATTACAGACAGGTATTCTGCAGGGCAAATCTTAGAGATTGGAACCCAGCAAGCGATCGGGTCGGGGTTGAATTTATCCAGGTTAGTACATCTGGCACAGAAGGGAACCTATTGTGGGCTGTTCATTCAAATCCCGCCGTTGACATCGCCATCATTCAGCAATACCCTAGGCCTGACAGATATGACTTTCAGACAATACCAACTGCAGCTTTTGTAACTCAGGAAATTATACAAAGAGATGGGATGCAAAGTTCTTATGTCATGTTGCGGGAACTCTCTTTACTACTGGCGGTTTCGTCTTCTTTAAAACTCTGTATCCGCACATGATACATTTGATTTCGCCGTTTCTCTCCACTATGTTTTCGCCCATCGTGGTTGCTCCGCACCGAAGGCACTCGTAAGGTTGATTGCTTCCCCAATTGCTACGTGGACTTCTATCATATTCGGACACGTTCAAATTTTCCAATTGATTTATTTCAGTAATTGCTTAACTGATAGTAACGGTGACATGAAGGGAAACTGTTGCGGTTAAAGTGGAAATCATGGTTCCCAGCAACGTAGTGCACTCTCATCTTATTCTGAAGGATCATTATCCTCTTCAGAGTATCCCAGTTTTCCAAGAATACTCCGGACGAATCTCTCCTCCACATGTCTACGATGTCTCCAAGCAGAATAAGATCCGTGGTTCCCTTTGCATCTTGCTGAATACTATCGAGAAAGCGGTTAAAGGATGCCTTATCAGAATGCTCATACCCCAAGTGTACATCGGATAGCACAATTAATTTCAAGGACCCAAAACCTCCACTATCCAAGAGTAACTGTTTCAATACCTTCTTTTGTTATCTCGGCGATACTTTAAGCGCGCATGTGTGTTCCTAAAATGGTGAAAAAGGGTTTTAAGTCCACTTTCTACCCTGTTGATGTAATCGGCTTTTGGGTGACACTTCAAAGCATGAACTGTGAATGGGGCTAATTCGGAGGACCGGGAGCAAAAAACGGAATTATGACCATTTTTGACCAAATTAGGAACAGCCATGCGCGTACACTTCTGGATGGAGCAGTTCATAATATTGTGCTTCTTGTCGGTGGACAAAAACGTTTGCTTGGTAAATTTTTTCTTTGAACGTTTCGTCTTTGGGCAATTGCTTTTTTCCGCACCTTATTCTCTTGAGTTATCTTTGCCCCTTAAAATGGATTTAGGGATTTATATGATTTGGAAATAAGTTGCTTTTTTAGATAGTGACAATAAAAGAAAAGGGGGAATTTGGTTTTTTCCCTTGCGTGTGTTTATGGTTTTTTCCTGAGCATCAATAGAGCTAGTACAATAGCTACTATGATGATTACAACGAATAGACCAGCGATTGCGGGAACAAAGTACATGTCAGCGACAGATGTCGGAGTCGATGTTGGTGCAGCGGGTGTTGCTGGTGCTGAGGCTGCTGTTAGATAGGTTTCTGCGAATGAGGCGCCGTATGCATGGGATCCTGCGAAAGTGGCGATGATATGGTATGTGCCTGGGACGTCTGGAGTAAACTTGCAGCCGTAAGCGCCAGTAATGTCGCTTGTGACGTTGCCGATGGGGATAAAGTTGCCGTTTGGATCAATAGTGTCCAATGTGACTGGAACTCCGGTTGCATTTGTCGGGAACGCCTGTTGCTCGTACTTGTATTCCATCCACGCGCTCATGCTTGCATCTGATATTGCTGGAGTGCCCTTGAGTGTGAAGTCTAAGTTGCCGGCATCGTTGCGTCTGCCACTGTCAGTCTGATCAGTCACTGTGCCTGTAATTGTTATAGGTGATCCCACTGCAACGCCAGACTGCGGTGCAGAGACTGCGGTGGCACTGTTTCCCGGACCGTAGCAGTATATCATGCCGTCAAAATAGTTGAGGCCTACGACGTAGCCGTCTCCCATTTGCATGTACATCCCTGTAAGATGTGCGCCGTTGTCAGCTCCAAATCCTAATGTTTCCCATATTAACTGTCCGTTTGTTGCGTTGATGCAGCGTACGTTTGGTCCTCGATACAGAGGTTGGCTGATTGAGTGCTCACCCGTGAGCGTGTAGATGCATCCTCCGCAAATGGCGAAAATGTTGATTGGGTAATTGCCGTAGGGAGATTCACCCCCGACGTTTTCAGCGGTGTAATTCCACACTTGTTGTCCTGTCGTTATGTTATAGGCGATGACTACTCCGCCATATCCACTGGTAAGGAGCATTCCTTCGTAGTAATTATTTTGCATGCTATAGTAGTTCAATTGTGGCTCGGGTGCACCTGTCCAGAGTAGCGCGCCTGTTTTCATGTCGTAGCCCCAGTATTGTAGCAGTTTTGAATTGTCAAAGATTATGACGCCGTCTTCTGGATACACACCTACCAAGGGAGAGAACACGAAGAAGCCGCCGGTTACGTTTTCTGTTATTGATAAGAATGGCGGTGTAAAGCTTGATTGCCACAGCACTGAGCTTGCATCCTTCCCAGATAGAACCACGCCATGGAGAGACATAGCGTCACTAACACACCACAGATGGCCCGGAACATTTCCTAACTCGTTGTTTTGTCCAGAGGTTCCAATGATTACGTATTGACCTACACGCACATCTAGGATGGAACCTGTTTGATTGGCAATTGCATTCGGTGGATTATTTACGTTCGGTATTGAATAGTTCGCTGAGAACCCAGTATTGCCGTCAAAGACCATAGCATTGTTGAGTGCTGGACCTCCACCGAAGCCGCCTCCTTCAGGTCTCCATTGCCAGTATGAAGTTCCGGTTCCTGGTGGTGTCGCAGTTTCGCCTATAACATTAGTATCGTTCCATACGACTACGCGATAATTGGGGTTATCAGTGGTTCCATAGTTGACAAGGTTGTAGTATAATATTTCTCCGGATGGGCCGATGACTTGTGTACCTGTAGAAGACACGTTGGCTATTTTGCATATTGGGCGCAGTGTGTATCCATCAAGCATCTGCCAAGTAGGTGCAGCGGGTGGTCCAAACAAGAATGCGTATGGATTGAATGGAGCGGGTAATGGGGCAACGCTTGTCATACCGGGTGGTAAGGTTACGCCAGAAGTCACCCATAAGATTGGGTAACCTCCGTGCTGGTTAGGCGAATCGTAGTTGTAGATCTGACCGAATGCCGGCATAGTACTGTTTTGGTATGACATTATTTGGCCTGTATACAGATCAATAACGTAATAGCCCTGTTCCATATATGCGTCTACGCGAGCAGGTGTGTACATTATTCCGTCGAGGATTATCGCGCTGAAATCAAGCCCTTGGTAGTGTCCCGCTTCATAGCCTATGTCACCAAACCGAGCGTCCATCATGCCTCCAGCATAATACGGGTATGACCAAATTATGTGACTTGTTAGGCACGGCGCACCGTATTGATAACGCAATGTTGTGCCGCCCGCTTGGCCCATCGGTTGATCCCAGGCGCCAGCAAGCCAGTTTCCTGGAAGCACACTCCAAGTTCTGGCTGCATTGCTTATTGGGAACGACCAAGGACCAGTCGGAAGGGGAGATTCAGGATATGATGGTGGTGGGTTCTGCTGTACGGTAAATGTCACCGGAGCGCTGACGGCAGCGGAGTAGTACTGATCTTGTGGCTGCGATAATGCTGGAAAGAAAGCGTTATATCCGGCATCATGTGTGCCAATAGCGGGTTGTCCACTAGCGTCTGTGTAGACGGTGCTGTTTTTCCAAATAGCAGGGAAGATAGATACAACCGTGTATGTGCCGGTTTGCGTAGGTGTGAATTCAGTATAGCCGCCTCCCACTGGATCGCTCGGTCCGAGTGGAATGTTTGTTGTGGTTCCATCAGGCGCTGTAACGTTAAATGACTGGCTGTACCATGAGGCTCTATTTTCGCCGTTTGGCGCGACGATTAGGCCGTCTGTTTCACCGATATCTGGCGGCATATCTGCAGTCCAGCAAACGAACAGTATCTGTTGACTGAGGCCTACAACGTTACTGCCTACACTACAGTAGGTGTAGGAGTAATGGTAGGTGATGAGAGGAGGGAGGAGACCACTGGCGGTTTGCAAAAGTGTGATTGAAGCAACCATAGATAGCAGTAGAAGTAAAAGAATCGCAGTAGCTGTTATTTTGTTTCTTGAGAATTTCGCGGTTTTATTTGTCAAATTTATCATTTGTTCTTTTCTCCATTTCATTTTTTTAGAACAGTTCAAGAAATGTGCAGTCTTTCCTAATAAAACTTTGCAAACGACCAACCACCTGTATTGAATAACTAAGAACTATTTCTGCACAGAGCTCCCCATTTACGGGTTATTTAAGAGATTACAAAAGCCACAACAAATCGTAAGTGAAAAGAAGCAGCTTGGCAAATCCTTGTTGGAGACGCGAGAGAGGGTTAGGGCTACCGATGGATGTCTGAGTCAGCGCTTTCGTGTTTGAAGCAGGTGCTTGGATAGTATATCTGCGCAGTCAAGTGGCCTAACATAGTTAGAGAGCTGTTGCTGAAAGCTTCAATTTACAACGTTTTAATGAAAATAACCGTAAATTAAGCTTTAAAATAGAAAATGGAGAGAAATCGCTTAAAAGATGACTCAAAGCAAACTTTCAGTCATTCAACAACTGTTCCACAAAATGTTATATTTGAGAGCCATATATGAGAAGAGTTACAGGTGTTTGAGAGATGGGCGAAAAGAAACTTGTAAGGAGAAGTAGTGCGATTGTTTTAGGAGTGTTATGCATCATTCTTCTTGGCAGTACGGTTGGTGCAGTTATTTACTATAACAGCGCCTACAACAACTACGCATCTACCCATAATCATACTGACTCAGACTACAAATCTGTAGCTTCGCAACTTGCAGCTGCAAACGCAATTATTTCGAGTCTTAATAGTCAAGTATCCAACTTGAAGAGCGAACTTTCAAGTGCTAATACAACAAATCTGAATGCTCAAATAACCGCTTTAACGAATCAACTTGCAGCTGCAGAAACGAATCTTACGGCTACTGAATACTATTATAACGGCATCGAGTACATTGAAAATACTCAAATAGCCACTTTAACGAATCAACTTGCAACCGCAAACAGTCAGATAACCAGTTTGCAGGATCAAGTAAATTCGCTCAACGCAACACTTAGACCTTAGTTTTAATTAAGGTTTTAGCGCTGAAACGAAGGTTTTATTCCTTCAGCTTTCTACGACTTGGGTTAATAACCAAACGGTAAGTCAACCTGCTGGGGGTTCTGGGATTTCTTACACGAATTGGACGGAATCAGCAAGCTATGCAGGATACGTTTCAATCACCGTCTCATCGTCAACAACTAGCAGCACCTATGCCAATGTAATCTACTCCGCGAATGGCGTCAACTATAACGTTCCACCAACAAATGTTGGCACAAGTGGAACAGCATACTTTCCTGTCTTGCCCTCTTCAAACATAACAGTCGGAGTCGGAAACGGGAACTCGATTGGCGGGGCAACTGAAACAGTAACGATAATATACTATTAGACCTTAGTTTTAATTAAGGTTTTAGCGCTGAAACGAAGGTTTTATTAACTTATAAGCGCAATATTTGGCTTTTGGGCTATTTGCATGCTTAATTACAACGTATTGTCGAAAAAGCCTTCAGTTTTCAGGAATTTTTCGGGCCTTGAAGTTCAAGAGTTTAACGCCTTAAACTCACAGATAAAAGAGAAATATCCTGCTTACGAGCAGAAAAGGCTCTCCAGAGAAAACAGAAAAAGAGCAATCGGCGCAGACCACCCCTTCAACCTCTCCCTAACAGACAGGTTCCTCATGCTGCTAGTATACTACCACCTGTACCCTTCATCAAATTTGATGGCATACCTCTTTGATCTCAGCCAAACCAATATCCTAAAAGACAGCAGAAAAATCGAGCCACTAGTAAGCGAGGTTCTACCGCTACCTAATAACGACTAAGATCTAGTATGCTTTAACTTGCTTGTTTTTTTTCGCTTTTTTGCTAAAAGTCACGGATAAAATGGCTATCTTAAGATTTTAGAGCCATTTTTGGGCTTGCTTTTTGTACAATCTTAAAAGCTGTATCCCTCAAATTTTCGTATTTTTTCTAAAAACCGTAATCGATATAAACTCATTATCGAAAGTATCTCGAAAGCAAAGAAAGCAATGCTCAGTAACTCTTGGTTGGTGTTAGACGTCTTAAACATACTAATCGCCATCACCGTGTTAATTTTAGCGATAGTGTTAGATTTAGTTCTTGGTGACCCGCCACCGAATTATCCTGACAAGTGGGTTTTCAAGCTGCACCCAACCGTTCTAATGGGCAAATTTACTAAAAAAATCGAACCATACTTCAAAAACCCAGACCCAAAAATAGAAAAGCTCCTAGGCTTTTTCTTGGCGCTGACGGTGATTTGCGCTTTTGCGGTTCCGGCTTACTTTGGTTTATGGGCAATCTACACTTACATCAGCATCTTCGTTTACGCTTTCATCGGCATAATCCTACTTAAGATGACAATTTGCATAAAGCTTGAGACTGATTGGGCAAAAGCCGCAGCCAAAGCCATCCAAGCAAACGACCTTGACGAGGCAAAAAAGTACAGCCACTTCTCAAGAAGAGACTCCAAAAACCTCAACGGCTCACAAATCAGCAGCGCAGTCATCGAATCCATGGCTGAAAACCTAATCGACTTCAAACTCTCACCTATGCTATCGTTCGCATTGTTCGGCGTTACTGGAGCAATCGCTTTTCGAGCCATAAACACGCTTGATGGCATGGTGGGCTTCAAAGATAAAGAACACATAAACACAGGCTGGTTCAGCGCTAACCTAGATACAGTCGTCAACTACATACCGACAAGATTCACTGCACTGCTCATGATTGTGGCGGCAGCAATACTGCGAAAAGATGCAAAAAACGCTTGGAAAATCGCCTACAGAGACCATAAGAAAACGCCAAGCCGAAACCATGGTTGGCCAATGGCTGCTATAGCGGGTGCATTACGGGTTCAGTTGGAGAAGCCCGGACAGTACATTCTTGGGGACAGTTTGGAGCCACTGACCGGGGACAAGATTTTGGGTGCTTTGCGAATTAGGGACGTGACGATTGTTTTGTGGGCACTCTTATGCGTCGGCATCATTGTGGCTGTGCGGTTATTCTTTCTGCCCTTTTAGCTAATGCGAGGGACGAATCCTAATACCTTTAGCTTGGGGACCTGAAAATTGATTTAATAGAAAAAGGATTCATGATTCGAGCTTACCGTTTCCGTTTGTATCCTAATCGTTTGCAAACTGAAACAGTGAATCGTCACCTATGGCTGTCGAAAGAGCTTTGGAACAGAATGTTGGATTACTCCAAAGGCAAATACAAACGTGAAGGCAAGTTCGCTTTAAAGAAAGAATTGCGGGAGATGGTTAAGCGCCAAGTTTCTCGTAAGTTTTATAATAACGTTCCTATTTGTTAACCAGATATGAACAGGAAAATTCTTATCATCAAAGTTGCTGGTGAACTATTGTTCCTCTACGGCTTGCTGGCATGGCTCGACGGCGTAGTGATACAATTTGTTGATCCAATGTGGCTTCCAATGCCTGTCACTCATCTTTTGCTTTGGATGAGAACAGACACTTTCACTATCTTGTCTTTCATTGCAAGCGCCCTAGGATTCTTCATATGGAGATTAACCGTTGAACTTACTAAGTCCGAACAAAACAGAACAACTCATTGAATTATTCCACAACCGTTTCATTCTGAGACTGCTTTTTTGTTTCCTTTGAAGCCATATTATTGCTTGGAAAAGTTCGTATAAACTAGCGCTTCAGCACTTGGAATAGACCACTTTACCATCTATGATTGTCATTTCTATGTTAATGTCCTTAATTTTATCCGTTTGAACGGTTAATGGGTCGTTGAATAGAATTGTTAAGTCAGCTAACTTTCCATCTTCAATTGAGCCCTTAATCTTTTCCTCACCGGAAGAGTAGGCTGCATCAGCTGTGTACATGCGCAAGGCTTCCTCAACGCTTAAACGCTGTTCAGAAAAATTCTGTCTTAGTACTACTTCTTGCATCCCAAGCAGAGGGTTCAAAGGCTCCATGGGACAATCTGAACCGCCAGCAACCTTCACGCCCTCTTTAATGAGGGTTTTGAGCGGATGAAGCCACTTAGCCCTTTCAATACCGAGCCGCTCTGTAGCTGACCAAACGGCGAATTCTGTAGCAATAACTTTGGGCTGAACCGAAACGACGACATTCTGCACTTTCAGGCGCTTGATTAATTCTTTGTTTAGAACCGCTGCTTGCTCTATGCGAAAGCGAACAGGTTTGCCAGATGCTTGTTTTGAAGTTTGCTCGATTACCTTCAATGCTGTATCCACAGCCTTATCGCCCATGGCATGTATAACTGGCTGAAGACCCACTGCTAATACCTGTGCGACCGAAGCCGCCAACGCCTGCTCAGCGCAGAGCATTCTGCCGCTGTTATTTGGCTCATCACTATAAGGCTGGAACAATGCAGCTGTTTTAGAATCTAAATACCCGTCTGTGGCAATTACAGTGCCGCCAACACGTAGCATTAAACTGTCAGTTGACTGGAAACCGATAGTTTCTTTTAAGAACGCCTGGGGAACTATCACGTTAACCCTGATGAGAAGCTTTCCCTCTGCATGAAGTCTCTTAATTATCTGAAGCTCATTCTCTGACAGCACTATCCAGTGCACGCTGGTTACTCCTGCTTCCACAATTTCTTGGCAAGCTAGCGCCGTCGCCCCCGAAAGCTCATCGACTGTTGGTTCAGGAACAACTTGCCAAACTAGGTTTGTGGCGCTGTCCCGCAAAATGCCCGTAAGCTCACCCGTCTGCGGGTTTTTGTCAATGGCTCCGCCTGAAGGTACAGCGGTTTGCCCTGTCACGCCCGCCAGAGCTAAGGCTTTGCTGTTTACGGCGCATATCATTGCTGATTCGTGGTATAGAATAACCGGGTTGTCTGGTGCAGCCTCGTTCAAGTCTGAGAGGTTGGGTAGGCGTTTTTCTTTGAAGCGGTTCTGGTTCCATCCGCGACCGATTACCCATTTTCCAGCAGGCGTTCGTTTTGCTTTCTCTTTTAGTAGACTTTGCAGTTCCTTGATGGATTCTGCGCTGGTTAAGTCAAGCCATAACAGGCATCTGCCAAAATCAGCCACATGAATATGAGTGTCAATCAAGCCGGGAACCACAGTCTTCCCGTCTAGGCTAATTACTCTTGTGCCCTTGCCAATTAGCTGATTTATCTCTAGGTTAGTTCCAACTTTGATGATTTTGTTTTTTCTTATTGCTACTGCTTGAGCAACAGGCTGGCGTGGTCTCATGGTTCGAACGTTTGCGTTGATGAGAGCTAAATCGGCTGACAAATCGCCACTTTATCCTAAAGTTACTATCAATAACAAATCGCTATTAATGCTCAGCATAAAAACCCTTGTGTTCTTTGCACCTACGCCGTGAAGAAGACGCCTTTTTTGACGCATGTGCAAAGCATAAGTTAGCGTAACCGCTTCGACCATTAATCGGGGAAACAAAGTGAGAGCTCACGTAGCGCTTGCAAATCCACCTTATCCAGATGATGTGCCACAAGCCGTCTTTAATCCTCGTGGCATCAGTTACTGGGGGGCAGTGCTTGAGGAAAAAGGGTTTGAGGTGGATGTGGTTGATTGCCAAGATTCCAGACCAAACCAAAAAGAACTTGAAGACAAGTTTAGAAGATTATTTCCTGGAGGACACAGTACTCCAAGCAAAGACCAGCAAGATTAAGCTGATAGTGATTGAATACCTAGCTTGCTAAAGCACCCGTTGATTTTTTGCTTCTTTTTCTGATTACAAAGCCGACCGCAGCGACTGCAACAACCACAACTGTGGCTATAGCGGCGATCAGTTCCAACAAGCCAGGTGCTAACGTGACGTTGTGTGATGGGGTTGAAGTTGAAGCTTGGTTAGTGATGTCATTTGAGAAGCAGTAAACGTTCCAGTCGTTGCATCCTATGTATAATCTATCGTTGGCTATGGTTGGTGAGGACCAGCTGCTGGAAGGTGTGGTGATGGTTGCAAGTTTTGTGCCGTTATTCGTTGCGTCAAGAATGAATATGTCGCGTTGACTAGTCGCAACGTAGATTTTGCCGTCGGCGTAAGTAGGCGAAATATATAACTCGTCGCCGGTGTAAAAGCTCCAGATGACGTGACGGTTCGTTGCGTTAAGACATGCTATGTTGAATTTATCAACAATGAAAAGTTGGCCGTTAACATAAATTGGAGAAGAGTAGATGAACTCGCCGGCGGAGGGATCCGTGAAATTCCATATAACATCGCCTGTTGTCTCGTTTACAGCATAGTAAGTCCTCACGTTGGATGATGTAAAGACCATGCCATCTGCGACTGATGGAGAACCCAGCATCTCAGTGCCTCCTATGAATACAGGTTCATAAGGAATCGGTCGTGTCCAAATCACAGATCCAGTGCTGGCGTCAAGTTTGTACAGAACGCCTGTCGTTGGTTCCTGCGAAGTGAAGTAAACAGCGCCATCAGAGACGGCTGGAGAAGATTCAATTGGTCCATTGGTTGGAGCCTTCCAGACAACATGGCCGTTGTTTGCGTTAAGGGCGTACAAGTAGCCGTTCAAGGATCCAATGTAGACTATGCCTCCAGATACTACTGGTGAAGATTTAAGCACTATCGTCGAAAACGTGAAAGGCAAGTCGCCGTTGACAGGCGTCTCCCAGATAAGGGCACCCGTGTAAGCATCTAGGCAATAAACATTACCGTCATCACCACCTGTGTAAACTTTGCCATTTGCCACGGCAGGTGAAGATTCAACAGCATCCTGAGTGGTAAAGTTCCAAATGAGATTACCGCTCCATGCTCCAAGGGCATAGATGCTTTTGTCTTGGGAACCAACATAAACTATTCCATCTACAACAGTTGGCGAAGAGATAACTGATCCGTTCGTTGCGAATTTCCAAGCTAAAGTGAGGTTTGAGGGGCCTTCTGGAGCGGTAGAGGAGTGCGTTGGATCGGCCCCCCACATAGACCAATTGCTAACTGGAATTGAGCTTGTTCCCATTGCCCAGAGCTGGTTGACTGTAGAGTATTCGTTTCCTGAGATTGTATCAACCGCAGTTGTCACGTCCCCGGGAATGATGTATAAGGTACCATACGCTATAGCGACAGATTCCCTTGGGGCTAATGCTTCCATAGGAAGTTCCCAAATGACCTGCCCAGTGTAGGCGTTCAAACATGCAAACTGGGAGGCGCCGACTTCGCCGTTATATGATGCATTTTGCCCTGTTGTTGCATAGACTTTGCCATCTGCAACTGTGGGATTTCCGGGGAAGATAAGTGGACCTGGCCCTTTGTATTGCCATACCAATTTGCCAGTTTCTATGTCGACAGCGTAAAGGTTCCCATCTTTGTTGAGCGCATAAACCATTCCGTACGCCACTGCTGTGCCTATGGTGAAATATCCGTTCGTGTTTGGCGTGTATGTCCACAGGATATCGCCGTTTGTAGCGTTAAAGCAGTACAGTGTATTGTCGTCTGTACCTCCTCTAAGGAACCTACCCTGATAGTAGGAGCCGCTGAAAATCATCGGACCCTTCGTAGAGGTATCCCATATTACTTTACCTGTAGTGGCATTGAGCGCCATTTGTTGATTTAGGAAAGACCCAGGAAACACCTCCCCATCGCCGTATGTTATTCCAGACCCAGTGCTGCCCCCGCCTGGGACATAGGTTTTCCAGGCTAATGTTGGCGGTATCGAAGGATCAGAAAAGTTCCAAGCATCAACGTAGGAACCGACCTTAGTGTAAAACATTTTTTCGTCGGGACTGTAGACGTTGGCAATGAAAAGAGGACCAGTGTCAGCTGAGAACTGTGTGCTAGTCCACAGGATGTTTCCTGTTTGTGGGTCAAGACAACTACTTTCGACAACCAAGTGTGAATCATCGATTTTGTATACTATTGGCCAAGTTCCAGTCATTGGAACAGGTTTTTCCCATACAATTTTTCCTGTTTGGTCAACTGCAACAGCGGAAGTGTTGGTGCAGACAAAAATCATTCCGTCAAAAGCTACAATATAGGGTTGTATTCCCGTTATGTTCGCTTTCCAGAGTATGTTTGATGTGTCAGGGGCTGGTCCCGCTGAGAACCGTGAAAAAGAGGAATCGCCTTGAAATTCTGGCCACTCGTACTGACTCAAATTGCCATAATTGGGGGTTGTATTAGCGTTAACTTGCGCACTTACAGAACTAGTAGAACTTGCCTGCAAGGTTGAAAGTGACGCAAAAACTGATGAAACAAGCAATAGAACCAAGAGCGCTACAACTTTCAGATTTTTAATAATTGGCATTTCCCCCGGTAATTAATATATGGATTTTTGTTGAGAGTTGCGTTGACCCTCTTGCCCACAAAAAGTAGAGTATGACATTATTCTGCTATAAACCTTACGATAAAGGGTTCTGTTAACTCTTCGCGGGATGCTTGTCCATGTTAACTATCGTGGGATATAATTACTATGAGCATCTACTGGTAATTGTCATGTTTTAAGAATTGTTTAAATTTAACGAGAACCTTGGTCAATATAAAAAGCTGGTAATTGTCATGTTTTAAGAATTGTTTAAATTTAACGAGAACCTTGGTCAATAT
>Ga0187866_1003134_pt1 | contig 12720 bp, 8 predicted proteins | sample June2016WEW_11_1_3_FD_133013 | JGI IMG/M metagenome (GOLD analysis project Ga0187866, IMG submission 133013) | Peatland microbial communities from SPRUCE experiment site at the Marcell Experimental Forest, Minnesota, USA - June2016WEW_11_150 | ecosystem: Environmental > Terrestrial > Soil >... | reverse complement strand
GTGCTTAGAAACAGCCAATTATGGCCGACTGGTGGAAGAAAGCTTACCCGGCCCTCCCCCTTATCACTTTCCATTGGGTGCACCAACGCCACCATCTGATGCCGCATTTCAGGACCTGTATAGCTGAACAAACATGGGAATGGAAGATTAAGGACACCGATCGCAGAACGGTTCCTTTGAAAGAAGATGTCGGCCAGTTATTAGTCGCTCTTCAGAATCGTGCACCTGAAGGATACCCTTATGTTTTTGTTCCGCCCCGCCGATACAACTACATTCAGCAGGTTCTGCGTGGAAGTGGTAACTGGACGCTCTCAAGTGCCCGAGATAGTATAATTAACAATTTTACAAGACAGTTTGACAAAATATTATCAAAGGCAAACGTAGACGAAGGAACATTCCACGATATCCGAAAAACCGCTATCACTAACTGGTTCAGGCAAGGATTAAGTGAATATGATGTGATGACACTCGCAGGTCATGCGAACTTTACGACAACTCACAGATTTTATCTTGCCGTTGCAGACGATTTGATGGCACGTGCCAGGCATGCTACCACTCATCGAGTTAGCCGAGAGATGCTTGAAAGATGTTGTCAAAATGCCTTGAAGGGAAAAAATCATGAGTAAAAAGTTGGTGCAAATTGGTGCAACGAGTGTTTTTGAGGGTTTAATGAAAAAGGCCGACAGGCATAAGTCCATATGCTTGAAGGCCTTACAAAGGGTGAAAGACGGGATTCGAACCCGCGACCCTCGGAACCACAATCCGATGCTCTATCCAACTGAGCTACTCTCACCGCTACGCCTGACTATTCTACACTCATTATCGATTATTTGCAAGTTTCCGAAACGGGCTCTTCGCTTTGCTTCGTGTCGCTGTTTTACTGTACGCTGTCCGCTGCACGCTATACGCTTGTTCTGTTAGCGATGGCCGAGTAATCTTGCGGGCAAAAACAGAATTGCTTTAATCAGCGTAAGAAACGCCTCCGCGGCGATACCAACAATACGAAACGGAATCGACAAAAGCCACACAATAGGCCACAAAATAAGCGCCACTAACGCTATCGGCCAGCACAGCACCAGCAATATCGCCCACAACAGTAATATGAGTAATACCTTCACCGTCTGTCTCCTGTTAATTAACCTGCCCGGATATTATAAGGCAAAAATAATCCCCGTCAACGGCATACGAGGACAGGCAAGGTAAAAGGAAAAAAAGCTTAGCGTCGTGATGTCTTTGTGGTAAAAAAGGGGCCAGACGAAACGATTGGATGGCTTTTTAAGGTGAAGATAATGATATTTGGCAAACACAGTAAAGACGGCTACAAAGAACCCATTAAGGGTATCAGGCAAAAGACGCTTTGTTACGGCAGCCGAACACTGATGACTGAATTCCTTCTCGATAAGAACAATATCCTGCCGGAGCACAGCCATCCCTACGAGCAGACGGGCTATCTTGTAAAAGGCCATATCCTGCTGAAAATAGGAGATACTCAGCACGATACTCGCCCCGGCGATTCGTGGTGCATCCCTGCCGATGTCCGCCACGGCGCACAAATCATCGAGGACTCAATCGCAATCGAAATATTTTCTCCCGTCAGGGAAGATTATATTCCGAAAGAGTTTGGTTAATCCGCTAAACTATCCGCCTCAGGTGGACATACAACGAATGATGACATTAATCTGAAGGGTGGTGTTCAACGCCATTTTTTTCCTGTGATTGGTTCGGTTTAAACAATTCATCAAAATTAAAACCATATTCATACGGACAAGGTGCTGTGGATTCTACTACAGCTGATGCTTCTATGGCATTACTGAACAACTTAGAAAAATCTGGAAGATTTTTAATATGCTCAAAGAGTTCCTTTTCATACTTTGGTACTAGACCATTGATTTTATTATTAACAAATTCGATAAGTTTACTCAAATCGAAAAGATCATGTTTGCTCTCAACGTAGATTTCTAAGCATAAAGGGGCTATTTTCAGAAGATCTCCCGAGAGTGAATATGTGAGGTAGAGTTCGGTTTTTCCTATTATTTCCTTTTCATAATGGGCTATGTATTTGTCGCGCAATTCAATGAAATAGCGGTGCTTTTCTATAAGAGATGAGTCTCCATCAAAAAAATTCTCATCAAACCGGGGCCTTTTCTCGGTCGATTTAAACCAACGTGCATATAGGATTACTGCCTGAAACCACCCAGCGCTGAAGAGGTAGGGACTTTTAAGTAGCTCTTGGTTGTTTTGGATTCTTATCACTTCACCAAGCAAATTATGCGCTTTTCTCAAATCGTGTCTGATGGCTTGATAGTTGTGGAGTCGATTGGTAAGCCCAAGAAGTTTTTTGTCATCAGGATAATAGGTGAGTGCGTCGCGCAGATTAAGAAACCTGCATTTTTGCTTCACGTGTTGTTCTACGGAAGATAATAGGAGTAATCTTGGATTCATTTTAAATACTGAACAATACTTTCAAGCCATGGCAGTGACATGCCAATTATAAAAGATACTCTGGCTATAAACGAGCGACGGGCTTTTGTGTACGGTTTTTTAAAGTCTTTAGGGTAGAGACAATAATAAGTGTCCATCATATTTAGAAATATCCAACTAAATACAAATCCACTGGGTGGCATAAATAACAAGCACCCACCCCATTTGGGAAGCGGTCCGCCAAATCCTTTTTGCGGTATTGTTGTCATGATATCAATTATAAAAGATATTAAAAGACCTACTCCAATAATCCCAAAGAGATATGTCAAGAAAATTGAATATGGAGCCACTCTCCAAGGCATATCATAAGGCAATTTGTCATCTTGTACCTTGTTTATCAACTCGGTTGTTTGCTTTTTATTGGTTTTGAACCATTCGGCAATCTTGATGATGTAGTAAAACGACGCGGGTATTGCCAATAACGCTACTACTATAGCTGCTAACTCAGAGCAATCCTTTAAGCTCATTATATCTCCAATTCTGGAACAGAGCATAATAATCTTCAACCCTGATTTGTCATCAATTTAGTCTGTTGGCCAGAAAGAGTCAAGGACGCTGCGCGAGAAATTAGACAGTGGAGCACTTGAAAGTTGAGAAACTGAATCCAAAAAAAAGGCGCGGCCAAAGCCGCGCCTTCCGAATTACAAATCATCAATCGTCAATCAGCATTCATCAATCATTTACTACCGCCTGAGCCGCCGCCAATCTTGCGATTGGTACTCTAAACGGCGAGCAGGAAACGTAATTCATCCCGACCTTGTGGCAGAACTCCACGCTTGCCGGGTCTCCGCCGTGTTCGCCGCAGATGCCGATTTCGAGGTCTTTGCGTGTCTTTCTGCCCCGCTCGATAGCAATCTTTATCAATTCGCCGACGCCGACCTGGTCGATACTCTGGAACGGGTCTCCCGGCAGGATTCCCTGCTTGAGATAATCGGGCACGAATCCGCCGATGTCGTCGCGTGAGAAGCCAAACGTCATCTGCGTAAGGTCATTTGTGCCGAATGAGAAGAATTCCGCCTCTGTGGCTATTCTGTCGGCCGTAATCGCCGCTCTCGGTATTTCAATCATCGTGCCTAATTTGTGGCGAATCTTCTTTAAGCCCGATTTAGCCAGAACCTGTTTGTAAACCGCTCTTGCCATATCGAGCTGGTTCTTCAATTCCTTCACGTCGCAGACGACCGGAATCATAATCTCCGGATAGGGTTTCTTCTTTTCCTTAATCAATTCTGCTGCCGACTCGAAAATCGCCCGAATCTGCATTTCGCTGACTTCCGGGTACGTGATGCCGAGTCGCACGCCGCGATGTCCCATCATCGGGTTGGTTTCGTGAATCGCCTCGGCCCTCTTTGCGAGGTCTTCGAGCGATATATGCAGCTCGTTTGCCAGCTCCTCCTGCTTAACTCTATCCTGCGGCACAAACTCGTGAAGAGGGGGGTCAAGCAAACGAATCACAACGGGCAGATTATCCATCGCCGCGAGTGTCCCCTTAATCGCTTTCTTGACGTATGGGAACAGTTCATCGACCGCCTTTTGTCTTTCTGCTTTGTTCTTCGAAACAATCATCTTACGCAGTATAAACAATGGCTCATCGGAACCCTTGCCGTAGAACATATGCTCGGTCCTGAATAGCCCGATGCCTTCTGCTCCGAGTTGTTTTGCCTTCTGTGCGTCTTCCGGCGTATCCGCGTTTGTGCGGACGCCGAGTTTCCTGATACTATCGCAAATCTTGAGGAAGGTACTTAGCAGTACGTTTTCCGCGGTGTCGTCGAGCATAGGCAATTTGCCTTCGTAAACCGCGCCCTTTGTGCCGTTGAGCGTGAGCCAGTCACCTTCCCTGAGTACTTTGCCTGCGATGTGCAGTTCTTTCCTGCTGTAATCGACTTCGATTGCGCTGCATCCGACGACGCAGCATTTGCCCCAGCCGCGAGCGACGAGCGCCGCGTGCGAGGTCATACCGCCGCGAGCGGTGAGGATGCCCTGTGCGGCTCGCATACCCTCGACGTCTTCCGGGTTTGTTTCTTCACGGACAAGAAGGACGTCCTTGCCCGACTTTTTCCAGTCAACCGCGGCTTGAGCGGAGAACACAATCTGACCGACTGCGCCGCCCGGCCCCGCGGGCAGGCCCTTCGCCATCGGCTTGCTTGCCTTTTCGGCCTTGGGGTCAATAATCGGGTGCAGCAACTCATCCAACTGGTCTGGCGTAACTCGCATTACCGCCTCTTCTTTTTTGATGAGCTTTTCTTTGACCATATCGACTGCCATACGCACCGCCGCTGGGCCATTGCGTTTGCCCACTCGGCATTGCAGCATCCAGAACCGTCCGCTCTCGATTGTAAATTCGATATCGAGCATGTCCCGGTAATGCCTTTCGAGCCGTTTCTGGGTGGCGTATAGTTCCTTGTAAATTTTCGGCATTCCCTTTTCTAAGGATACCAGTTCCTTGTTGTGCTCGCTCTTTGAATCCTCGTTGACGGGGGCCGGCGTCCTTGTGCCCGCCACGACGTCTTCGCCCTGTGCGTTGACTAAGTATTCGCCGTAGAAGAAATTTTCACCGTTGCCGGGGTTACGCGTGAAGGCGACGCCCGTTGCGGAACTCTCGCCCATATTGCCAAACACCATTGTCTGGACGTTTACTGCCGTCCCCCATTCGTCCGGGATACCCTCGATTCTGCGGTAGCTGATTGCCCGCCTGCCGTTCCACGACGCGAACACCGCGTCAATACCGCCCCACAATTGCGCATTGGGGTCATCCGGAAATTCCTTGCCGAGGACTTCTCTTACCCTGCTCTTGAATAACTCGCAGAGGTTCTTGAGGTCTATCGCGGTCATATCGGTGTCGGATTTGTATCCCTTTTGCTCTTTGAGGTGGTCCATTATCTTTTCGAGCTGTCTGCGAATGCCCTGGTCTTCCTTTGGCTCAACGCCCGCCGCCTTTTCCATCACGACATCCGAGTACATCATTATCAGCCGGCGATACGCGTCATACACAAACCGCTCATTCCCGCTTTTCGCAATCAACCCGGGTATTGTCTGTGTGGTTAGTCCGACGTTCAACACGGTCTCCATCATTCCCGGCATCGACTTGCGGGCGCCGGAGCGGACGGACATCAGCAATGGGTCAGACGGGTCGCCGAACTTTTTGCCCATAATCTTCTCTATCCTGCGCATCGCCTCATTGACCTTTTCAGTAAGGCCTTTGGGATATTTTTTCTTGTTCTGATAGTAATGAGTGCAGACCTCGGTTGTAATCGTGAAGCCCGGCGGAACCGGAACACCGAGTTTTGCCATTTCAGCAAGATTCGCTCCTTTACCGCCGAGGAGGTTTTTCATTTTTGCATTTCCTTCGCCCTTGCCCCCGCCGAAGAAATACACCATTTTGTTCGCCATTCTATTTTTCTCCTAAACACTGACTGGCACTGACATTAAAATAACACGGATTTACACCGACTTTGAGCAGTATATTCGTGTCTTTACGGTTCAAAACAAAGTTCGGAATGATACCTTTTTCGGGGTCAATAGTCAAGGCCGTTTTCAACCGCAGATTCCACAGATTAACACTGTCTTCTGTCTTCCGCCTTCTGTCTTCTGGTTTATTGCCGGGTTTTGTCCTACACGTCCTATGGGTCCGATTCGTCTGAAATCTTTACTCGCCGCAGGCAGGGCGGCGAAAAAGCGGTTATTGACAAGGGAAGGGGGTTTGGGTATATTGATATAAGTAAGCGACAGGAGAGACACCACCGTTGGAGGAGAAACATCAGGTCGTATTTGGAGAGGATGAAAATGGCTAAAACACACCTAATCGCAATGAGTAGTGCGTATAGACTTGTTGCCTTGATAATCATATTTTGCGTGATCCTATCAAGAGAATGTCTTGCAGGCGATCAACCAACAGCGGCGATAGACCAACATCTACTCGACCTTATAGACCAGTATGCACCGACCTATTACCGGTCAACATGGAACATGAACATCGAAGAGTTCAAGGCGTGGATCGCTACAATTGCATGGGGTGAGGGCGCCAAAGGAGGCTACGGCGCGCATAGCCAAGGGAATCTCCACGTTGACCTTTTTACTCATAAAGATTATCCGTCATTCACGTTCTCTACCGGTATCGGTCCTTTTCAGCTTGATCGGGGCGGACAAGACGGATGGGGCACATGGCCAACAATTAGGAAGCTTGACCCTGCACAGGCTGTCTGTAGCATCATGAACCAGCATTACTGGCAGTTTAAGGAGGACTCCGGAGCCACGTTACAGACATTCGCAGATGCATGCCTGTGGTTGTCAGTTAACCCCAGCCAAGGTGGAAACCCTTCTTCGCTCTGGTACGCAGTCACGGGTACAACTTGGAGCCAATATAGCGGCGGTAACATTTCTCTGAGTTGGAGCGCAATCGAAACCAGCCTCGCGGGAAATGCTAACGATCTGAGTGTCTATCCATACGCGCAGAATGTTCAAGATATCGGCATGAGGACATGGAACATCGGGGCAGACGCTGGCCTTTCCACTGACAGCGGCACGAGCATTATATTCACCGGTGCATATGATACATGGTACATTACTGCGCGCCCACCGGCCGGGACAAAGCTTTTCCAGTACTACTACACATACGACGCAAGCAGCAACATTGAAATATGGGTGTACGACAACGCCACCGACTCACAGAACGCCTTATATTACATATTTGAAAGGGAGTGCGTGCACCAATATCCCGAACATCGCTCTAACGCTGGCGACACACTTCTTTCAGCCGCTCTGAATATAGGCACCGTGACGCCCCTGCCGTACGGGCTTGTTTTCAACACTTCAGGTGTCGAGATAACCTATGCGGACTATGTTATACCGGCCTATACCTGTGTTGCTCACCAAGACAGCCAGTTAGGCCCTTGTGTAACAGGTTCACTTGCTTCGGACGGCGTGGCGGTCTTTGACTTCCCGAGCGGCTTTAATTATGACAATCGGTATGATATTATCGTAGTGCCGCAGTATAGTGCTACAGATATTCGTTCTCCGAACTATCCCGGTACCTTTCCCACACCGCTTGCTATTCACGTAACAGGCGATTTCTATTTCGACGGCAGGGTACAAATTGCCGGAGATGATATTTTGACTACAACTCAAGATGTTACCTATGCGCGTTCGGGCGGTTACCCCGGACCCAAGCACAACCAGGATGCAAGCATTTTTAAGAATCGGCCGCAACCTGCTTTTGCCGATTACTGGACTTCATACCTTTTTAATCCGGCGGATCCGAGCTTTATATTCAATACTCGCTTTGGTCCCGCTAATAGTCCTAGTGGTACTGCACACTACATATATGAACCGACGGCCAATGCCAAGAGGACATTTGGCCCCGGTGTTCCAGTAGAACCTCCATATAAAGGCGGCGGAGGCGGCGGTGCTGGCGGTGTCGGCGGCGACAGCGGTCGCGGTTACTGGTCGGGTGTATTTTCCGGCGGCCCAAGCTACGGCGATAAAGAAGTGACTGTCCCGTTTGGCGGCAGCGCCGGCGGATGGGGCGGCAGTAGTTCTCCGGGCGGGGCTGCGGGCGGCGGCGGTATTGAGATTGTCGCTACCGGCAATGTGGTTCTTGACGTCGATTCTCAAATAAAGGCCAATGGCGGCAGTCAACTGTGTTCGGCATCGGCCTACCCGGCAGGCGGTGGCGGCGGCGGTTCAGTAAAAATCATTGCTGGCGGCTCTGTAACAAATAAGGGTATTATTAATGTAAACGGTGGTAAAGGCGGTGATGGCAGCAACGACGGCAAAAATACAGGCGGTGGCGGCGGTGGTGGCCGTGTGGCCATTTTTTACGGCACTACATATTCTAACACCGGCACTATTACCGCTAACGGCGGTGCAAAAGGCACTTATGCCGGAACGGGGCTTGCCCAAAGCGGTCAGGATGGCACTATCTTTGTTACAAACAACTCACTCAAGAAGGCTTCATCGCCCACACCTGCAAACGGCGATGAGATGGTTTATTGTAATCCTGACCCATGTACTATTCAGTTGAAATGGTACTCCGGTTACGGCGGGACAACCGATGAGGTTTTCTGTGACACTAACCCGAACCCAACCACTTCGCGTGGCTCGGTTCCCGCAACTCGCGGTCAGCACAGCGTAAATATGACTGTTTCTGCCAGAAATACCTACTATATGAAGGTTGTAACTGATGGTTCTGTCAACAGTGATACGTGGTCCTTTACGACGGTTAGCTGGAGGTGCATGCAGTATGATAGAACTGACCCTAACCATGTAGATGGACCAGAGTGGGATTTCAATCATGACTGTGTCGTTGATTTTAAAGATATCGAATTTGTTTTGAAGGATTGGCTGAACCCTGAATTTGGCACCGACATGCCCGATTTGGCTTATTTTGCCAGGTTCGCAATTGTATGGTCACAGTGTTTTAATAGAACAGATGGTTGTGCTGGCTGGTAAGCTGATTTAGATATGAATGAATGGTTGTGTTTTGGTAAACAGATGCCTTTTCGTAGCAATTAATCAGTGTTCATCTGTGGAATCTGTGGCTCGACAACCCCAAAGTGCCCAGATTTACAATTAATTCCGCTAATATATCGAACTGAAAAAAGCTGTACAAATTTGCACAAAATCGTTCACTTTTTGTAACTTTTTTGTCAAATCGTGCTCACTTCTGTTCATTTTGTGCATTTTTGTGGCTCTTTTCGAGCACTTTTTGAGATGAAATTTTTTTTTCACCCTACCCCATTATCTCTATCTTACCCATATTCGTTAATTTGGGCTAACTGTAACGTTTATCCGTAGATTTCTTCCCAAACTTTTTTCCAAAAATCGTAAAATCATAAGTTTCCACTTATACTATTTTTGAATTTGGCGATTTGGTAATTCGAATTTGTTTAGGATTTAGCGTTTAGTGCTTCGGATTTTTACCTGTACGCTACCCGCTACACGCTGTACGCTATTCTTGTTGTTCTTTCACCAGTTCATACATTCCGTGGCCGCTGTCGCGGAGCCGGCCCAGCCGGCACAATTCCTGCCAGACCTCGCGAGGAAACTGGTTTGGCGGCTGTATCGCATAAACGCCCTTAGCCCCGCTCGAAAACGGCCCGCGTCCCAGGGTCGAATCGTCATCCAGCGCGGTGAGTTTGAGTCGCTTCTTGAAGGCCTTCATTGCGCTTTTGAGCGTCTCCGGCGTTACCTGCCCTCGATTGTCGTTGTCGGGGGTGCCGCCGGCTGGCTGCCCCGCCTGCCCCGGCAATTCGTTGGCTGGGGGTGTGCCGGGTCCTTGTTGTTGGTTTTCTGTCATAATCTGCCTCCGTTTAGGCGAATCGGGGTGACTGGATTCGAACCAGCGGCCTCTTGGTCCCGAACCAAGCGCTCTAGCCAAGCTGAGCTACACCCCGGTCAACTAAAAACGTGAGTATAACACGACAAGAAACCGGCTGCAAGTTATAACAGGTCAACGGGGTCGATGTCGATTGTGATTGTAACGGCGGGGCGGATTGGGGGGGAATTGCGGAGGGTCGTAAATAACCGGTGCAAAATCGCGGGCTGAGGGGCCTGAAGAATGATCTGCATACGGTGGAAGGTCTGTATTCGGCTGATGATTGCCTGTATGGGGCCGCGAACCCGGATTTGTAATTTTTCGTCGGCCACGATGCGGTCGATTTTTTCACGCATAAGTTTGGCGGCAAGTTCGAGTTTTTCGTGTGTCCTGTCCCGCAGGGTAATCAGGGCTAATCGCCAGAAGGGGGGCAGGTTGCAGGCGTTTCGGTGAGTCAATTCCTCTTTTACAAAGCCCTCGAAATCGTTTTTGAGGGCGAATTGAATCGCGGGCTGATTCGGTAGAAACGTCTGGATGAAGACGATGCCTTTTTTGGCGGAGCGTCCCGCGCGGCCTGCGACGTGGCTAATCAATTGAAACGTTCGTTCGTTGGCGCGGAAGTCGGGGAGGTAAAGTGAGGTGTCTGCGCTGATGATGCCGACGAGGGTTACGTTAGGGAAGTGGAGGCCTTTGGCGAGAATTTGAGTGCCGGCGAGGACGTTGATTTTGCCCTCGCTGAAATCGCGCAGGACGCGATAGTAGTCGGCGCCTTTCATTGAGTCGCTGTCGACGCGGGCGATTTTAGCGTTGGGGAATTTTCGGGCGAGGTCCTCTTCGAGGCGTTGAGAGCCGAGGCCAATCATAGTCATACCTTTGCCGCAGAGGGGACATTTTTCAGGGACGAGTGTTTGCGAGCCGCAATAGTGACAGATTGCGCAGCCGGAGTGCATGTGACGGCCCGTGATTGTAGGTATTGGCGCAATGTTACGGCCTGGGGTTTTGTGAAAGGTCAGGGTTACGTCGCAATTTCGGCAGCGCAGGATGTGTTTGCAGGAGGGGCAGAATACGAAGTTGCTATAGCCACGCCTGTTCAGGAGTAAGATTGCCTGCTCGTTTCTGGCGAGTGTTTCGATGAGTTGATTTGCCAACGGCTCGCTCATCAGTTGCGAGGGGAAGTCCTTCATATCGACGAGCCGCATTTCGGGGAAGGGGAAGTTCATTACGCGTTTTGGCAGGCGGACCATATTGAAAAACGCCCTTTTTGTTTTGCAGTTTTGCAGCGTTTCGAGTGAGGGGGTTGCGCTGCCTAATACGCAATGGGCGTTGCAGAGTTGGGCGCGTTTAATCGCGACGTCTCTGCCGTGGTATCGGGGAGTTGTGTCCTGTTTGTAACTTGATTCGTGTTCCTCATCGACTACGATGAGGCCGAGGTTGGCGAGCGGAGCGAAGACGGCGGAGCGTGCGCCGATAACAACGTCTGCTTCACCTGATTTTATTTTGTGCCATTGTGTATTTCGCTGTGGGGCGGTGAGGCCTGAGTGCATAACCGCGATTCGGTCGAATCTTGCGCTGAAGCGCTGGATTGTCTGGGTGGTCAGCGCGATTTCGGGGAGCATTACGATTGCGCTTTTGCCTTTTTTGATTGTTTCTTCGATTGCCTTTATGTAAAGCTCGGTTTTGCCGCTGTCGGTGACGCCGAAGAGGAGTGTGACGCCGAATTTGTTTTCGTTGATTCGGCTGATGATGTTCGCGAGAGCTTTTCGCTGGTCATCGTTGAGGATGACTTTTTCGTGTTTAATGAGCATGCCTTCTGGCATAGCGGGCAGGGATTTGAGGACGGTTCTCTGTGCGATTTTGATAACCTGCCCGCCTTGGCGAGTAAATTTTTCGACGAGATTTTTTACGGGGACATCGGTGCACCCGACGGTTTCGAGGAGTTCGTCGAGTTCCATTGCTGATTCGATTTCGAAGGCGTTTGAGTTTATCAATTGCTGAACAATCTGTTTTTGCTTTTTACCTTTTATCTGGTCGGCGATTTTGTCAATTTGTTCCGGGGCGACAGCCAGGTAAACGTATTTTTGTTTTTTTTCACCTGCGCCTTTTTTGACGGCTCCGGGGACAATCGCGCCGAGCACCATACCGAGTGGGCATACATAATAATCGCTAATCCAGCGAGCCAGCTCCATCAGGCCTTCATCAACCAGCGGCTCTTTGTCAACGACAGCCGATATTGCTTTGAGTTTGAATTTTTTGCTCTTGTCCGGTTGTGTGGGGGTTACATTTGTTTCTACGCAAAAACCGGTTTCGAGCTTGTTTGATTTTCCGAAGGGCGTTTCGATTCGCTGGCCGACGGCGATGGGCCAGAGTTTGTCGGGCACAAGGTAATCGAATTCGGCATCGACGCCCGACTCGAACGCCACGCGGATAACGTGGCCCGCGGGGGCTTTGTCGGTTTTGTCCTCGCCGAATAAGCTGTTTTGCTCATATTTGCTCATATCGCAGGGATTATAACACGGACTGACGCCGACTGACACCCTCCTTCGCTGACGCTACGGAGGGCAGGCCGACTATAATATTTATAAATGAGGATGTATGTGGTTTAGAGTTTGAAGTGCTGAGTAGCGAGGGAGGTGATGTGGTCTGCAATGGCGAGGGAGGCGGTGGCGGCGGGGGAAGGGGCGTTCAAAACGTGAATGGCGTTGCCGTGTGACTCAATCACAAAATCATCAATCGGCTTGCCATCGGCACCGACGGCTTGTGCGCGGACGCCTGAGTTGCCGGGCGTTAAGTCGGCGCCCTGAATCGAGGGGACAAGCCGCTGCAGTTGTTTAACAAAAAGTTTCTTTGAGAATGCCCTGATGTATTCGCCAAGGCCGTATCGCCAGTTTTTAATAAATAGTTTCAAAGTGCCGGGATAAACGAGCGATTCC
>Ga0187866_1003130_pt1 | contig 12728 bp, 7 predicted proteins | sample June2016WEW_11_1_3_FD_133013 | JGI IMG/M metagenome (GOLD analysis project Ga0187866, IMG submission 133013) | Peatland microbial communities from SPRUCE experiment site at the Marcell Experimental Forest, Minnesota, USA - June2016WEW_11_150 | ecosystem: Environmental > Terrestrial > Soil >... | reverse complement strand
TAAGTCGTTACTTTATCTTTATTGAGCCGAAGCTGGTTTTCAAGTCCATTCTGCCTTTGCCTTGTCCGATTGTACCGTTAAGCCGGGTCTTGCTGACGTCTCCTTTGACGGTTATCGGCAGTTCCGTCTTGACGCTGCCGAAGCTCGTTTCAATGGCTACGTCCCCTGCGAAATTATGCGGGATATCCACATCCACTTCGCCGAATGACGTCTCGATTTTCGCTCGTATATCGGCCGGGCAGGCGTCTGAGAACTCGATATCCATCTTTCCGAAGCTCGATTTTGCCGAAAAATAGCCTGTGGTAATCCCCTCGCAGTCAACCTCGCCGTATGAAGTGTCCAGTTGCACATTGCCGGTGATATTTTCCGCGTCTATTTTCCCGAAACTGGTTTTTGCGTCGACGTCTCCGGTGATATTTTTCAGCTCGACTCCGCCGAAGGAAGTTTCGCATTTTATGCCCGTTCTCCTCGGCACGGTAACATCATAACTAATCCCGATGGAACGGTTGTTTTTCAGCTTCGGCTTTTCAACCTTGAATACGAGGACCTTGCCTTCGGTGACAAGCGTTATTTTTGTCTGCTCCGCGAGTTGTTGGGCTTCTTCCAAAGTCGGCGCCTGGCCGTTGATTTTGGCGATTGCGTTGCATTCCGTCGTATCGGCTCCCCTGATTTTCACGTCCCCGAAGCTCGTATCAATCTTTATCCGCTCTATCCCCGCCATTGAAGCCGATAGCTGCTCAGTCCTTTCATAGTGCATCTTCCCGGGCCACCCCCAGCACATGCAGCATCCGCAAACAAGTGAGGTTAAAACAAGACAGCAGGCCAGTAGAGTTACAGGTAAATACTTTCTCATTGCTTGTCTCCTGAAATACACAACCATTCTGAACATCTGCATCTGGCGTCAGGTTCTGATTTTGACTCATCCGTGTTACGGTTTTGTTACGGTATTGTCTCTTTTTGTAATTTTTTTGCAAGCCCCCTCCGAAGGCGTGATTTACTTTGACATTGGTTATTGGATGTTCAATATTTATCCGCCGTAGTTTTAACGAAGGTGGATTCAACATTTCCTGCGGAGGGTTTTTACATCTCTGTCGGGCATAATCTCGCTTTGCCTTCTTGCTCATACGGTCTGCTTTTTCTCTGCGTATTATCATGTTGTACCTGGTTTGACAAAATTCAAAACACGTCTCACAAACCCAAGAAGTTCGCTGTCATTTATTTGTTCTGTCTCCCAAGCTGGATTAGTATCATGATGAAATTTATTGGCATATCTAGTTATGTCTCTTAATTCACGCATGTCGACGTCACTCATGATTGGCTGGCCATTACTAAATAGGGTTTCGACTTGATTTAGAAAATTACCAAGAATGGTTCCAGGCGTACAATATTCAGGACATGTAATTCGCAAGCATTTTTCCATCACAGGCCTTAAACATTGTGCTACATATCTTTTGTCTTGGGTATCTGCCTCAACATAATCTCTCAAAGCCTTGTGACGTTTATCATATTCAGTGAATGCGTCAGAAGACACATTCCATGTTGTTATATCTGAAGTGTTATTAGCACCTCGTGTGATTTTCAACGCAGTTGTGTTGTCTTTGTCGGAATGTTCCCATATGTCACATAAAAATCCCCTCACATGACACAATATAATTACTTGTTTGCTACGAGACAATAAATCTCTAATTTTTTGAATTGTTGTTGTAGTACGCCCATCATCTAAGCTTGAAATAGGATCATCAAGTACGATAATCGAATTATTCAGACGGGATTCATTTTCAAGAGAAGCAAAAAAGAAAGCCAATCCCAAGGTGTTTCGGTCGCCGGCGCTAAGTGCGTTTTTAAAGCATGGAGCAACTACATCACTTACTAATGGTATTTGATAATCATTAATCACAATGTGATAAGTTGTGCTTGGTCGACCTGCCGCGTTGGAGGATTCCATCCCGCCTATTCTAAAATTTGCGCCGAATAACTCCAAATGTGTATTTATTGCAGTAAAGTATCGATTAAAAACTGTCCGCCTGTGATTATCCAGTGCCTCTCGAGCGGTAGTTTTTTGGTTTTCATATTCGGTTTTATGTTCTACTTCTGTTTGATACTGATCGCATAATTCTTTTAACTCATCAGAATAACGGGACTGTGTTGCTTTTAAAGTATTTAATTCATTTGTTACATTATTTAAGTTTTCTGAATCTGCTTGCTCTTTCAACTTATTTATTTTTTCATTAAAGCCAATCAATGTTTCTATGTTTTTAGCGACATCTTCAATTAGAGAAAGATATTTTTCAATTTTCGCACTGATCTCATCCGTTAGAGTAATTGGACTGAGAGGAGATGAATGTTTGGTTTGCAATGAAGATAAAATTCCATCCCTTGCCTCTTGCCAAGCAGTAGAAATATCATGCCAATCAATACTTATTTCAGGGAGTTCAATAAAATTTCCCCAAAAATCGTAGTGGCTTATCAGATTAGATATTTCTTCTTGTTTAGAAGATAAGTTGTCGCCACTGAAATTGTTTGTGTATTGAGATATTTGAGAAGAGATGTTTTGATTTAATCGCCTATATGATTCCCCAAAATAAGATCTGTATTTTGAAATTAAATCAATGCCATGAATATTCTGGCCGCAGAAGGGGCACTGTTCTTGGCCTGTATCCGTGCTGATTATTCTATCTGTCCCATTGGATATCCATGTTTCCGCATTTTCACCAATCAAGGAAAAATGCTGATAGATGGTTCTCATGGCTGATTCATCTAAATCTGGCAAGCCAGCCGATAAAGTGGTCTTGAGTGTGTCTATATTTATTTCGGGAAATGGTATTTGAGTGAATAAGTTCTTTTTGGAAATGGCATCTGCCTGTGATATGGCATCATATACTCTTTGTTTATCTGCTATCAGTTGTTCTATGTTACTTATTTCTCTAAGATTACAAAATACATCAATCTCTAATCCAAATCGTTTATCAGTCGGGATACGGTTTGAAATATCTCTTATTCTGCTATTACAGATAGTTATCTTTTCTGTTAGTTCTTGGACTTGTCTTGCTAAAGAAACGCCAGCTCGTCCTAGGACTATCTCGTGCAATTTTTGGCGGTGAGAAGCACTTATTTCGAGACCAGAAAATACATTTTGATTTATAAATTCATCATCATAAACATATATATAGTCAAGAGATGCATTCCAATTGCCAGACTGAAATATTGTATTGCTATTTTCTCCCTCGATTCTAAGGATGATATGCGGGTCGTTAGATGACCCTAATCTTTTCCTGCCATTAATAAGTGTAGCATCATTGTTAGCTAAGGATGACAATATTGAAGAAATGGTGGTTTTACCTCGACCATTTTCGGCATATATAAGAACTAGCTTTTTGAGATCACCCAATGAAGACCCTGCAAAGGAATCAAAGCAGCCAATATTTCTAATTAAATTAATTTCCTTTATCATTTTTGCCTTTTATATGCTAAACATTATAAGGAAGCCGCCTTACGGCGGACGGGTTTTATAAAGGGCATTATAGAGTCGTGATTGTCGGGAGGAAAGGGGAAAGTGATTGCAGGTTGCCGATTCCGCCATACTGATTGGCGGATAAATATCCAGCATCCAGAATCTAGTATCCAGTATCCAGTATGCCTTATTCGCCGCCGCGGACGACCATTGCGAGCGAATAAACCCTGTAATTACAGGTGATATAAAGCGTTCTATAATCCGGCCCGCCAAAGCAAACATTTGCAGGAACATCAGGTGTCGGAATCCTTTTAATCTCAGTGCCTGTGGGCGAGACAATCCATACGCCACCTAAGCCGGTGAAATACAGGTTGCCACGCACGTCAATTGTCATACCGTCCGGGTCAGTTGTGCCCATACCTGTCAGGTTAGTCGGCTTGAAGAATACCGAGCCGGTGCCTAAAGTCCCATCAGCGTTGATGGGGAATACCCACCAGCGTTTTTTGGAGACGTCGCTGCTGCTGCTTTCGGAGACGTATAGTTTGGTTTCATCTAAGGAGGTGATAATGCCGTTTGGCTGATACAGGGCATTGTTGACCCGTGTTATAACGCCGTTCGGTTCGAGGAGATATACACCCTGGCCTGCGGGGCCGACGCCGTTCCAGTCAGGACAGGTAAAATAGATGTCGCCGTTGAGCAGCTCACAGAGGTCGTTTGGTTTTTTCGGCGCCGTGCAGAGAACCGTGCTGTCTTCGGGGCCTGATGCGCCTATGCGGTGACTGCGAATCTGCATTGTGCTTTCGTCAGCCGTAAGCAGCCGGCCATCAAGCGAAAGGACTGTGCCGTTGGTGTAAGGAGAGGGAGTCATCCAGACGGTCACATTGTTTGGCGAATCGAGCCGTAAAATCTGATACGTTCCGGTGCTTCTTGGCCTCTTGGTAAAGAAAAGTTTATTACTGTTCGGGTCCCAGGTCGGCCCCTCGAAATTATAATTCAAATCAGAATAGACCTGCTGTAGTGTTGCCCCGGGTGCAACAAGAGTAGTGGTATAGTCCGTCAGCCAGTTGTCGCACAGGACATACAGGTCTTTTTCGTCGATTACGCCGTCGCCCGGTGTCGATGAGATATCGCAATTGGCGTCCCAGTTGGTGTCTCCTGAATGACTGCCCCAGGCGTTTGCGAGTATAGCGAAGTCCTTGAAATCGACAAACCCGTCATAATTGAGGTCCGTCCAGCCAGGCGTGTTCGTGTTCGTAACAAGTTCGATTCCATTTCCCGTGCCGAGGTTGCGTGTGTATTGTTTGTTGTTCGCGTCATTCCAGTGTTCATGAACGCCCAAACTTGCGGTCAAACTCCCGTCATGATTGGGGTCATAGGTGGTGCCTGACGGCGGGTTGGGAATTGATGCCGCTTCGTGGAGGTAATCATCTGCGCCGTCGCCTCCGGGGCCGTTTGGTTCATAAGACCATTCGTTGTAAAGGAAATCAAAGCCGACGGAGTCGATAGCGACCGGGTCCTGCGAGGCAAAAAAGCTCGAAGCCCAGTCGTTATTGAACGGCGGCTTCATCCATTTATACGGAAAATCATGCATCCAATTTGAGGCGTGTTTATTCGGGTATAGCCCGTCTAAGAGATAAAGGACTGTTTTGCCGCCAATTTCGGGATGGCCCATAAAGTCAACGAGAGTCCTGTAGTGTCCCATTCCGGGGACAGACCAAACCTGTGGGTTGTGGAGGTTGTAGTAGCCGGATGCATCGGGCGTTCTGCACAGAGTACCGTAATGGTTTTTGCCGCACATAGTAACGCACGCCTGGTTATAGTGACCCTTCAGGTTTGCGAAGTTGATTATATATGTGGCGTTTTTGTAGGCGTTGGGGACATAATCCTTATTTGTTACACTATTGGAGTTGGTATCGGCCCAATAGACGCGAGATGTAGAACGGCCTGTTTTGCCTCGCCCGCTGGTCCCGTGGTTGTCGAGGTAGTTCACGTCGGGGAAGTCAGTGTGAAGCGGAGTGTAGTAAGTATTGGTAAAGGTGCAAAGTGTGTCGCCCACGGTGATATCAACGTCGTTTACGCCAACGATGTTTACGAGCTGGGCGAGCAGGGCGTGTATGGCCTGAAAAGAGGTGTTAGGGTAGTTGTCCTTGAAAGTATAAGAGCTGCCTGTAGCGGAGTCGATGAGTCCGACGAAGTTGACCTTAATCATAATTTTTTCGCCGGGCTGGTATCCGACGTTGCCTTTGCCGTGCTGCTGATTGAAGTAGCGGAAAATAGTGTCCCATGCGGCGTAATCGCTGCTTTTGCCTGTTAACGCTCGCAGCGATTTTGAGACCATTGAGTTGACGACGTTTTGGTCTGTATGGTTCGGTTCCCACCAGTATCCGTCACGAACTCCCTGTATATCGTAACTTCCTAACCAGTTTGTGGCATTGGGGTCGTAAATCCACGCGACCCGGCCCGGGTGAACGCCTTTGCCGACGCCAATGGGAGAATTTGCCGCCTGCGGAACACGGGCAGGCGGAATTCCATAGGCAAAGGTCTCGTCCTGAGAGGTATAGCTAAGGGCCACATAAATGGATGCCACGCTGATTACGATGCACATTGCCGCAAGGACGTAGCGAGCCCGCACAAGATGACGTTTTGCCTTATGAAATGCGATGGTCGAGGCAGCCAGACCAACGAGCCAGACGATGAAGCCTGACGCCAGCGGAAACGCCAGCCGCTGGCAGGGATATGCCGCCCGTGACGGCTTGGGTATCACACGGACTAAAAACCATATAAGCGCAGCCAGGCCCGTGAATGGAAACAGCCACCATGTCCACCTGAATTTGCGGCCTGACTGGATGATTTTACCTGTTTTGGGACAAATCCGGTGCTGGTCTTCGTTCTTTAGAAACGACATCACCACTCTCCTACAGGGGCGTGCGGTTTGAACACCATAGAACCAGTTTACGTGAATTGAGGCGTTAAGTCAATGGTTTTTCGGGATATTTGTGGGATAGCCGGGGAACCCGCCTTCGGCAGGCAAAGAAAAACCCCCGAAGTTAGGGACTTCGGGGGTTGAATGTTTTCTGTGGCAAAGAACTTATTCGAGAATAGAAGTAACGATGGGTCTGCCTGTAGCGGGGCTGCCGTCCGGCTTGAGGACCTTTTCCATCTTGGCCGGGTTAGTGGAGCGGGCGATGGCTTCTTCTCTGCCGATGAAGCCCTTGAAATAAGCGTCGGCGATACTGTGGTCCATCGTCTGCATACCGAATTTCCGGCTGGTCTCGATGACGTTGGCGATTTCGTAGATGCGGTTTTCGCGGATGCAGTTACGGACAGCCGATGTGCAGAGAAGAATTTCTGTGCAGGGGACCATACCCGGCTGGTCAACTCTGCGGAACAGTGTCTGCGAGACGACCGCCTGGAGGGTGTTCGCGAGCATTGTGCGAATCTGGTTTTGCTGGTTTGCTGGGTAGATATCGATAATACGCTCAATCGTTTGAGCGGCGTTGATTGTGTGCAGCGTGCTGAAGACGAGGTGGCCCGTCTCGGCTGCGGTAACGGTTGACCGGCAGGTTTCGAGGTCGCGCATTTCCCCGACCATTATAATATCGGGGTCCTGACGCAGAACGCGTTTGAGAGCGGCACCGAAGCTTGGGCTGTCGAAGCCGATTTCACGCTGCTCGATTATGCACTTCTTGTTTTCGAGTGCGTATTCGATGGGGTCTTCGAGCGTGATGATGTGCTTTCGGTATTTTGCGTTTATGACGCCGAGCATCGAGGCAAGAGTTGTGCTTTTGCCCGCGCCGGTGTGGCCTGTAACGAGGACAAGTCCTCTTGGCAAATCAGTGAGGTCTTTTACGATTGGCGCCAGGTGCAGGTCGTCAATCAAAGGAATATGATTTGGAATCAGACGGAAAGCGATAGCGATGGTTCCTCTCTGGTAGTGAGCGTTGACGCGGAAGCGGTGGCCGTCGTCGAGGGTGGTTGAGAAATCGGCGTCCCTGAGCGTCTCGAATTTTTTGTAACGTTCCGGCCCGAGCATACCGAGGACTATTTCTTTGGCGTGCTCGTTGCTGATAATGGGAAAGTCCATATCTATCAGCTCGGTATTTTTACGCAGTATCGGCGGCAGCCCTACGTTGATGTGAACGTCACTGGCGTTGCGTCCTATTGCCGCGGTTAGTATTGTCTTTACGTCAACCATATTCCCTCGCTCGTTGCAACCCCTTTTAAGACGACAAGATGTTTAATATAAATCGCTTAACATTGCTGTCCGGTAAGCCGGCATCGATTCATCGTCATAAAGGGGCTGCCGCTGAAGGACTATTCGGCGGTGATTGGGCCCAAAATCTGCTTTTTGAAAGGAATAAGGAGTATATTTTTGTGGAGGTTATTGCTGCGTAGCGGCAGTGGGGTAACGACCGATAATGTTGGTTTTTATGTTGGATTGTGTTTTAGAGCGATGCCGTAGAATCGCCAGACGCTCTGAAAATCTTTATAGGACATTTGGATTTTGCCGCGGATGGGGTCGCCGATAGTTACGGTGTTATCGCCGACTTCAATGATGGCGACGCAGTGGTCGAGCAGGAAGGCATCCTTTATCACCGCAAGGGTAACGTCTGCCTCGCGTAGCTGACTGATTGAGTCGAAGTGGCGGAACCGGCAATCGATGCCGTCGCCGGCGTAGCGGTTCTGAATCGCTTTATAAAGAGACCACGGCATAGTGCCTATAATTGGGCTTGTGTGTGAGAGGATTGCTAATTCGCCCTCCTGTGCGGTTACGCCAAGTTGGCGTAGCGCGGTAACCGCGGCTGCCGGGCCGCAGGTATAGGAGGTGCTTTGGACACAGATATTGTCGGCGTTGGTTTGGGTCTTCAAATCCGCAAGGTCGTTTCTGACTAACAGGGGCATCACAAAAGGCAGCACCGAACCCCAGGCGACGACGCCAATCATCATGACAAAGACGAATGCCTTTTCGGTGCGGTTTTTGAGTCGGCCAATCAGGGTCATAGCACCCATTGTTACGGAAAGGGCGATAATGACGAAACGCAGCCGGCCCGACGAAATCCAGGCGAAGAACGGGGTAAAAGCGTTTAAGCCGGCGTAAGTGATGAGCAGCAGTAAAAAGATGAGCATCAGGGGCAGAAAATAGCCCCAGCCCCAGTGCGGATTTTTGAGACGAGAAAATGAGCGGCCGCCGACGGCCCCTAAAAACGCGGCTATTATTACGCCTGCTATTTCAAACCACCCGACCATTCTCTTCTTCTTCCCCTCCGGCCTGTGCCGGTATAACCCACGATGATATAAGCTGATGTTCCCTCACTCGCTTCGATTTCAGTATATCAAATTGCAGGACTTAAATCAAGGGAAATGAGTATTGCGGAATGGGGATTTTTGGGAAAATAGTATTAGTGAGAACTTATGATTTTACGATTTTCGGAAAAAAGTTTGGGAAGAAATGGACGGATAAACGTTACAGGTAGCCCAGATTAACGAATATGGGAGAGATGGAGAAAATGGGGTAAGGTGAAAAAATATTTTCATCTCAAAAAGCACTCAAAAAGTGAGGCAAAATGGGGTCAAATTGATAAAAGTGAAGGTGTTTTGAACGGAAAGTGAGCCAAAACGCGCGCGTTTTGATAGGTTTTGATACCCTTTTTTGAGTTCGATATATTAGCGGAATTAATTGTAAATCTGGGCAATGTCTTCTTGGTAGCTTACCATGTTTAGCGGATAGCGTGTGCAATAGGAGAAGTTTCGGACTTCGGATTTAAAATCTCAGATTTAATATTTGAGAGATTGCCAATTGTCGATTTTTTACTAGGGAACGCGATTATTGACGAAAGATGGCGTTTGCGGTATTGTGGGGTCGGGAAATAACCGCATTGTAAGGGAATTTTATGGCAGAGGATACGTTTGATAAGCATCTTCGCGAAATGAATAAGTTGGTCGAGGGTTTCCGAGTTAATTTACAGAGTCTGCGTGACGAACAAACTCCCGAAGCAGTCATAAGGCAGGAATATATTGACCCATTTTGGACGCTATTGGGATGGGATGTTGCCAACAATGCACACCGTTCTTCAGCCGAAAAAGATGTGATTATTGAATCAACTGTTGGGACAGTCGAAGCTGAGCAAACTCGTTCACGTCGTCCTGATTACATTTTCAGAATCGATGGCTTTGCAAAGTTTGTTGTCGAAGCTAAAAAACCGACAATAGACATAGAAAGAAACAAAGATGCGATTTTTCAGGCCAAAACTTATGCCTGGAATGCGCAAATTCCATTTGTAATACTAACTAACTTCGAACAATTCCGATTATTTGATGCTACTGTTAAACCCTATCACGCAGAACCCAACCGAGGACTTATTTCAGACTTCGATTTACGTTTTGAAAACTATGTAAATCAATGGGAAATTCTAAGGAATACATTTGGCCGAGAATCGGTAGCTAATGGGTCTCTTGAACAGCTTCTTGCCAAGATTAAGCACGTTCAAAAGGGCAGGCGAATACGTGGAATTGACGGATTGCTAATCGACCTACGGGGAACCGAACCGGTTGACCGGGTGTTTTTGCAACATCTCGAAGATTTCAGATTACGCTTTGCTCGCGCTTTGTATAACGAAAATAGGAATAATTTCCCCGAAGCAAATACGCACCATGGCGCTGCACGTCTAACAGAAGCAACACAACGATTGATAGACCGTCTCGTCTTTATACGGGTCTGCGAAGACAGAGATATTACCCATTATGGCGAACTCCGTGATATTTTGAATTCTTGCTCAAAAAAGCGTCTTGACCTTTACTCCGAACTTACTGCAAAATTCAGACGTTTCGATGAAGAATACAACGGCTACCTTTTCAAACCGCATTTTTCAGAACATCTTAAAATATCGCCAGAACTTCTCGCTGATTTTATTCGTTCGCTATATCCGCCAGATGGCGCTTACAGATTCGAAGCTATCGGGGATGATTTGCTGGGTATAATCTATGAACGATTTCTTGGCAGCACAATTACCGTAACCCAAAATAATGTTGAAGCTGAACCAAAGCCGGAAGTCCGTCATGCAGGCGGTGTTTACTATACTCCTCGATTTGTGGTGAATACAATAATTCGCCGTGTCGTCGGCCCAAAAATTAAGGACAAAAACCCTTATGAGGTTCTTAATACAAAGATCCTTGACCCGGCTTGCGGTTCCGGGTCATTTCTGATTGCGGCGTTACAGTTCCTTTTTAACTATTGCACTCGATATGTCTCAGAACATCCTGAGGCCGCAGAAATACCGGCAAGCCCGCGAGCTAAAGAGAAAAAAGTCAAAATCGCCTTCAAAGACGATGAAGGTAACTGGCATTTATCTCCGAAGTTTCGCAGTCAATTGCTTGCCTTCTGCATTTATGGTGTTGATATCGATGCTCAAGCCGTTGAAGTTACTATTATGAGCTTATATCTCAAATTGTTAGAGGGAAGAATACCGCCGGATTGGCAACGCGAATTTCTTAAATCAAGATTATTGCCTCCTCTGGATAATAATATTTGTTGCGGTAATAGCTTATTATCACAAACCGAATTTGACAGATATTGGGATAACAAGGTCGGAAGCTTATTTGGCGGCGATGAGGATTTGAGGTTCAGAATCAACGCATTCGACTGGAACAGCCAAACTCGTGGATTTGGTCGATTGCTTGATGAACACAAGGGTTTTGATTGCATCATAGGTAATCCACCATATATCCGCGTTCAGGAACTGAAGAAATGGGCACCTGAAGAATGTGAATTCTATAAGACACAATATAAATCAGCAGCGAAAGGCAATTACGATATATATGTCGTTTTCATAGAAAGAGGGTTACAGCTTCTCGCTTCGAATGGATTACTCGGATTTATTTGTCCTCATAAGTTTTGGCAAGCAGATTATGGTAAAGGGATACGCAAAATCATAGCAAAAGGGAAACATCTTGTTTCAATAATTGATTTCACTGACCAACAGGTTTTCCGTGGAGCCACTACCTATACGGCCATTCATGTATTTTCGAAATCATCGGTTTCTGAATCTCTGGATTATGCGCGTCTTTTTGAACTTACCGATGGCGACACCCAATGCCGTGCTATTGATATGAAACAAACTATAACTGGAGTAGAACGTTTTGATGCAAAGCAGCCAGAGGCAATAGGGGCATTTACCTTTATTGGCCTTCGGCATAGACAATTAATGGATATTCTGCAAAGTAAAGGGAAAACATTATCTGAAGTAGCTTCTGAAATTTTTGTTGGATTGCAGACAAGTGCTGACGATGTTTTCATTCTTAAGGATGACGGAAAACATTTTTATAGCAACGCCTTATCTGAGGCAATAAAATTAGAAACAACTTTGTTGCATCCTTTATTGAAAGGATCCGTGCATATTCGTCGATGGCTCCCGGACAAAACGAATCAGGTTATACTTTTCCCTTATGAGTATTTTAATGGGCGATGGCAACTTATTGCTTCTGAAAAAATAAAAAGCACATGCCCAAAAACGTGGGAATATTTGAATCGATGTCGCAAATGTCTTAGTGCAAGGGAACGCGGAACCTTTGAAGGTGAAGGTTGGTATGGATATGTTTATCCCAAAAACCTTGCCAATATGTCATTGTCGAAAATATTAACACCATCTCTGGGGCAACGATCTGAATTCTGTTTAGATCCAATGGGTAAATATTACTTTGTTGGTAGTGGGGGCGGCGGAGGTGGGGGGTATGGAATTACGCTCCCTGATGTCATATCTCCGACATATGTCTTAGGTTTACTTAATAGTAAGTTACTCGACTGGTTCCTCAAGCAAATAACAACAAAGTTTCATAGCGGTTGGTTTGCATACAATAAACAGTTTATCGAACAAATCCCAATTAGATTACCGAGCACATCACAAGATAAAAAACTTGCTGACCAAATTTCCTCGTATGTTGAAACGATAATAAAAACAAAAAATAAGGTGCAGAATAATAAGCTTAGTGACAGAGAACGAGAGCGTTTTGAACGTGAGATAGAGGCCAACGAATCACGAATTGACGAGTTGGTATGTGAATTATATGGCCTGACGGCGGACGAAATCGCGATAGTTGAAGGCAAGAAATAGCGTACAGCGTTCGGCGGGTAATAAGAATTTAAGATTTGAGATTTGATATTTCAGATTTCAGATGAGCAGCCTCGGGAGACCGTTCCGTAAAAAGCAGCATTGAGCGTGTCTCACCGCAGGAGCCGCGCGCGATATAAAGAAAGGCGAGCAATTCCGCCGTCGAGCCGCGT
>Ga0187866_1003127_pt1 | contig 12742 bp, 14 predicted proteins | sample June2016WEW_11_1_3_FD_133013 | JGI IMG/M metagenome (GOLD analysis project Ga0187866, IMG submission 133013) | Peatland microbial communities from SPRUCE experiment site at the Marcell Experimental Forest, Minnesota, USA - June2016WEW_11_150 | ecosystem: Environmental > Terrestrial > Soil >... | reverse complement strand
CCCGATTAGTTTCCAAGTTTTCCAGGTTAGGATTGCAGATGCACTGTTGCCCCTCGCCATGATCTTCGGCTGGCCCGCTGTTCTTGGATTATCGATCGGAGCGTTCGTGGCCAACTTCTTCGGGGGCCTAGGGCCCGTCGACATAGTGGGAGGCTCACTAGCGAACCTCATAGCCGCATACGTTGCGTGGAAACTCGCCATGGGCAACCGAAAGTCGCGAGTCTTCCTTGGTATAGGGCTTGAGATTGTGATCATAACCCTGATTGTAGGAACCTACCTCAGCTATTTGCTGGCGTTGCCGTTGGAGGTTGGGCTGCTCGGCGTATTTCTCGGAAGCGTGGTTGCGATCGGAATTCTCGGAACCATACTGTTCTTCGCCCTGTCGAACAAACGAATCACCGTTCTCCTAAGATCTTACGGCTTGCTGAACGAGAACGATTAGAGCCAACAGAGAACTCCGTCAAAGAGTCCATAGTGCAACCAAGTTGGCTTAGCGGGAGGGGGGCCGATACATTAGACAAAGCGGTACGAGTTGGGTTTATCCGGTAGGTCAAGGGTGAAATCACCCGAGGGGGAGGGGACATCGCCCCCTTCCTTGTCAGGGTGTATGACACCCAAAACATAGGTGTATGACACCCCACTCTTTTTGCCTGAATCCTCGAAAATGCGGGAGTGGCGATTCCTTCTTCACCAGAAAGAGGTTGCCTCGTGGTCTAAGGCGATCCCATGTGGCTACTTCTATGGTTTGGTTCACGACAAACTGAGTAACACAAAGCAGAAATGCGATATTCTCCAAGAATGAAAGTGTGCTTCTCCATTGAGCATGAGACCGGTGTGGGATGAGGCGAGCGGCGAATTCACAGTTACCGGTAAGCGCCATGTCCTCATTGATGTTCAAGCGTTCTGTGACCATATAGAATCATTGGTCGGCACCTCTGTCGCAGAAGTGATTATTGACAATCATGAGTCTCGTCTCGGCAGAGAGGACGCCGAGCGAATTCGCAAGGAGAGAGCGAAGGTGAGCGAAAAAGAAGTCATTGACCTCTTGGTGGAAGCCGATAGGCTTTCGGGAGCTGGCTCGACTTCTGTAATCCTACCCGACGATCATACTCGACCTATACTGCTGCAAATCTTGAACCCATGTGTAAAGGGCTCACGAGGCGCAGGCAAGTCTTTTCTTCTATCCTATTGGGCGGGGGCACTTTCATACCTGTTGGGACAGAAATTCGAGGTTAGGAACGTAGTCCACGATGAAGCGGGAAATCTACTCAAATGTGAAATTGTGCGGAGGCCGATGTGAATTGGTGTCCCCGAATGACAAGTCTTGGAGCATGATTTGATAATGCCTGAGAGGCTTCGAGGACAATACTTGGCTGGAGTACTTGCGGTCGCCTTCACGGTACTCTACTTCGCCGCGCAGTCGTGGGGAAGGGAACCAGTTCTCGTCTCCACGGACGTGTTGTTCATGGTGGTTTCAGGTTCGTGCGCGCTTCTTGGTCTGTTGGCAGTGCGTGAATTGGGGTTCAGGGGAAAGTTTGGGTTTGTTCACCTAGGTCTTTTTCTGGCAGTCTTTCTCTGGTTCCTTGGAGAGACTGGTTGGGGAATTTACGAGATCTTTCTTCATGTTGAAGTTCCGTATCCTTCGCTGGCTGACGTTTTCTATCTCGCCGGCTACCTTCCAGCCGCCGTAGGAATGATGCAGTTCCTATGGTTCTTTAGGAAACCGTTCACGCCCCGTAGGCTCGCGGTAGTTTTTCTGTCGGGCTTGGTAACCGTCGGCGCTAGTTGGGTTGCGCTCTACGCTCCGCTGACAGAGTCTGCGGACATTCTAACGAAAACGATGGATGTGGGTTATCCGGTCTTGGATGTCCTTCTCATAGTCCTTGCGATCATGATGGCTATGGCCTTCGCGGATGGGAGCATTGGCAAGGCTTGGTTGTGGATCGCCGTAGGCTTGTTATTGAATGCAGTCGGGGACATAGCTTTCAGCTACGGCACGCTCATGGGGTGGTACTACTCAGGTCATCCAATGGAGCTGCTCTATCTTTGGGGATATCTGAGTCTGGGTCTGGGATTTGCCCAACAGGCAAAAGCCTTCGGCGCGAAATGATGTCGCCGAGATGATGGGCACCACTCGCACACAAGTTTTCACGGTGTGTAGCCGATAACTTCTCGATTTTCCATTTGCAGACCTGCTAGCTCAACGTAGGCGTCGGAGGGGAGAGCGTGTTTCAGCCCTTTCTACTGTCTAAGGATTCTTGCTGCGATGGTCCAGCTTCCGAGCTTAACAGACAAGCGAACCCAGAGTGCAGTGTATGCCTCAAGCCACCGTGCGCCATCAATTCCGCCGATGTCTATTGGCTCGTCCCAGCCGAACTCATTCAATATTGCCGCTGTCTGTCGTTTTGCGTTCTCGTCGTTCCCGCAGATTATCATGGTGGGCATGCCTTCTTTCATTCTCGGGTTGATCATTGTTTGGTTGTTGACGATGTTGAAGCACTTGACCACCTTAGCCTTAGGTAGCCAACGTTGAACCCGCTCGCCTAAGGAGTCCGTGGTGCCAACGAACAGGCCTGGAGGCATACCCTTCGAGAAGTCGAGGGGATTCGTGGCATCGAGAACCAACTTTCCATCAAAGTTCTTTTCGCCTGCGAGTTTGATGACGTTCTCCGCAGCTTCACCCAGCGGACAGAAAACGAGAACCTCACCATGGCTTGAGGCCTCAGCGAACGTTGCGACTCCAACTTTGCCCTTCGTCGCCTTCAGCCAATCCCGGAGCTCCTGCTTATCAGGGGTACGAGAACCAAGCTTAACATCATGACCCTTAGACGCGAAACCGTTCCCCAGCGCTTGGCCGACTTGGCCGCTGCCCAATATCCCGACTTTCATGGAAATCATCTGGGTGATGGTGTTTTCCAGTGTTAATCTCGGTTTCGGTTGCGCTGCATAATGAACTGGCTCAATTGACGTCAAGATCTGACCCACACGTTTCTGGATCTCAAGACTGCAGACAGACCAGCCTGCTTTCAGGTCCACATAACGCACAATTACTGGCATGCGCGTTTGTCGCTAAAAGTGGGTTGGTGCGGCCGCCGAAACGTAGACTTTAGGTCCAAATTGCCGGAGCCTTCAGTAGGGCATTTAGTCCTTGTCCTCGGATTGCGTAATGGAAGCTGGGTCCAGACCACTATGGCCATAGACGTCTTCTCCAAAAGGCCGAGTCTTTTTTCCTAGCAATCGACTCGCCATAGTGGCTCTACTTCTACAATGCACTGGAATCTTTCGTTAGCCGTCTAACTTGAGGCTCCTGAATCGCAAGGCTGTGTACTTCGGAGTCTTCAAAATCGAATAGTGCGAGACCGGCGAAGATTGAAGATCGGAGAACTGCATCGTTGATCGTTAGCTGGTAGTTTCTGTCAAGACCATAGCAGCGGGCAATCTTTTGCAACTGTTCCTCTGTTCGTTCTCGAATGGGTTTACCCCATTCAAGGAGCACATTTCGGTCCTTTGCCAAGGTTGAGAGAATGTTGGCCACGCAGATTGTTGGCATCGTCAAGTGCGGAGTGAATTGATACGTGTCTCTCTCGAACGCTCTTCCTTCGATATACTTGTTTTTCCAGGCGCCGGGAATCTCGCATAACTTATCCTCGTATGCTCCTGCAAGGTCCGCGGGCTTAGTGACACGTTCACGCGGTCTGTATTCTCTGACTACCAGTGGCGGACAGTCCTCCGACTCGTGAACTTTCTTGTTGTAACTTGATTTTATCAAGCCCTTGTTTTTCAAAAGATACTTGAGATGCCTATGGCGCTCAAGTACAGTTTTCACTATCGTCTCTCGCTCTGAGCGTGCAATTTCACAAACGTAGAAAGCCGCATATTTATCCAATGACAGACGCCTGGAAGTCAACCCGAGCATTAGCAGGCTGTAGATTACTTGCGTCGAAAGCTTTTGACTTTCCAGCCATCTCGACAACCTCACCGTGCGCTGAGTGGAGTTGGTGGCCCGTAGAATTCGTTCAGCCCGCTCCTTGACTCGCGGAGTTATCGTGTAATACGCGTGCTCCGATCCACCAGGCGACATACACGTTGATCCTTCTGAATTGTTATTCTGGTTTCCGATAGGCTTGTGTGTGGCTCATGAAATGCATGTTCAACTGTTCTATGGAACAATGCGACGTGTCGGCGAGTACACGTTACGGCGGCGATACCGACGTTGCGCGGCCATTCACACAGTGCGATTTGAGCACGAATACATGTCTGGCGGATGCGCTGTAACGTCAGGCAACGTCGGGAACGTGCATTACAACGAGACTACAACGCCAAGAGGGAGGTGAAAAGTTCTCGGAAATGCACAGAAGAATTGTTAGGTACATTCAGAGGACATATAGCTCAGAGAAGCGCGTGCCGACGATCGATGAAATCACGACCAAGGTTGAGCTACAGACACAAACACAAAGAATCAAGAACGCCGAGATAGCCAAAACTATGCCATACAACAAGGCTGACTACATCAAAGTAATGTACAAGTATTTCCAGAATCATCCCAACCTACAGAGCCGAGTACAGCAACCCTTTTCCAGGTATGGCTGGACCTCGGACTTCAGCAATCATCTCGAACAACTTGTTACAGAACAGTTCTACACGTTGAACCACGTTGCAACATCGTGGCCAGAGGTCTGTCGCAGAATGTGTCTCCCGGCTGACGCGATGCCAGTTGACGCTAATCTTCCATCCATGGAATGGGAGCAGATCATCGAAGACTTGACCCTCAGCGCAAACGCAAATGAATACGCAAGGATCGATGCGAAACTCAGAACCTTTAGACCAGACTTCCGCTGTAGCATTCACATGGCCCCCCTAAAGCACGTAGGAGGTCCAAGTTTTGCATGCCCATATTCGCACAACGCATGGTACCAATGCCCTGAATGCCAATCGCCTTTGAACTATGACGGCAACAGATTCTATTGCGGACCATGCTTCGAGAGATTCACAGGTCTATAATCTAAGCGTTATTTGGCGTATGGCGGACTACATGCCCGCCATCCTCGTTTTCTTTCTCTCTGTCTAACGCAAAGTCTGACTCGCCGCTATTACGAGAGCGTCGTGATCAATGAAGGATGGTGCGGCCGCCGGGATGTAGACCCATTGAGGTTCAAAACCCCACCCTGTTTGGTGCTGAGCCTGCAGGATACAATTGGAGCCCCTATGTCCTGAGAAGATATTTCGATACTAGATTAATGAAAGAAAAGACCCTTTTCTTTGACAAGATTAACCTAGCAAAAGTATCCATTTAGAATTTACGTGCTGATTCTCCTCTTTCCTATCTTAGAACGCAGCGCGTTCATTTCTGTAACCAAATCGTGACATAGCTTCGAATCTTCTCCAGTAATTGTCTTCGGGACTTGATTCAATTCGCTGTTTACGTGATGCAGGGTCTTTTTGGCCTGTTTGAGAAGACTTCGTACGAAAATCGATCGTAGAATGCCGTTGGATTGTATGGCTGACCGCCATTTGTCGCTTGGCCACACTGAATTGGGATCCAGAAATGCTTCCTCATCGTCTTCGGGGTTGCATTCGTATTCGCTGGGGTCTTTGTTGAAATTTGTGGTTCCGTGACGTCCATAGTCCAGCGAAGCAGTGGGACGGTAGACACGGCGTTTTGATTGCTTGCGTTTTACTTGCTTGGGTTTTACTTGCTTGCCATAAGAACCACTTTTACGGTAGACAAGGTATTCCAATTGCTTGCCATGAAAGATAGATAAGAACAAAGGCAGCCGCCTCCATGCCAAGTCTTCTATCCCTGCCGCTCTGAAGTTGCCCCAAAGTCTGAAAATAGGCAACTCATCTTGATATTTGTGTGCAAGATGCTGAAAGGTCTCGGGATTGAAAAAGGTCTTGCCTAAGTGTGCGTCAGAAGCAGCTGTGATAAGGTTTTCCAGACCTGCCTTCGTAAGCGTATAGTAATCGAATGTCTTGCCACCACGGAGTCGCTTGTTTGTTTTCACTAATTGAATCATGCCCCATTTTTCTAGGGGTATGATGGTGTCCCTTGCCGTCGGTTCAGTTCCCAGTTTTTCGTCAGCAAGCTTTTCCACGATCGCGTTCTTGTTCAGTTTATCGTCTGACTCCGCTATTAGCTGCAGAACACGGAGAAAACGTCGAAACATAGATTGGAGTTGTTTCTCGTAAGCACTTTCTGTTTCTGTTTCAGGTTTAGATTCAGTTTCAGCAGGTTCTGAAGTTTCCCAGTCATCAATAGGTTCCGAGGTCTCCTCGTCATCAATATTGTTTTGTCCTAAGTCGTTCACGTCCTAACCCTTAGTATGACGGTCTCATACGTCCATTTTCTGCCTTTTCTCTTTAATCTTGGCTGCGGCTTCGCCTGTCATGAACTAGCATGTATGGTATCGTACCACAATCCAAGACGGTTGAGATTGTACCCCTCAAGAAGTTCGTTATTGAGAATCTGCCTACCGATTCTGCTCTTCGAGACGTCATATTGTCGGATAATGACATGTTGTCTATTGTTGAATTTCTAGCTGAAAGCCGAGTTTGGTTGACACTGCTCCGGAGAGAAGGCTCGAGATGACGAGGAATGGGTCTCTACTCGGCCAAATATATAATCACGCGTGAGACAGTTGGACGATTTTTCGCATCGCATTGTTATACGCAAGTGTGAGTGAGGCCGATGACAAGTCAAAATAAGACGCGAGGAGTCTCCTATGATTTTACGGTCGCTTCCTCTCAGATGATATCACTGACGGAGAGTGGGACAGGTCAATCCCGCCAAGATGAAATCAAATTAAGAGATTCAACAATAAGACCCGTTGACAATGCTCTCGCGAAGGTGCATCCTGCAATCGGTACGTATGATGACACTGCCTACGTGAGGACTATAACCAGCACAGAATTCACTCCGCATTAGGCTACCTGACGCCGTACGAGTATCTAACCAAACTCAAGGTGACCGAAAATGATTCATGAAACCATAGAATCAAAAACCCGAAAAGCGTTCTCCAAACGCGGGGTCCAATCCAAGATGTGTCAAATCCGTTGTGATAAAACAAATGCTGGGAAGGAACTAGGCGCAATGATCTCTAAACTCCTCCAGTTCAAGAGTGAGAATCCCCCGGTCGAAGACTACGATGTTCAACTCTTCATCAAGGAAGAGTTGGAGAAAGTTGGATTGAAGGTTAAGCTTCATCACCCAGGCGATAAAGCGGTGGCGTTAACCTCTAGCTTTGGAGGCGACGAACCGGGCTTGATTTTCTATGGTCACACCGATGTTGTACATGCAGGTGACCGGAAGGGTTGGCGGTATCCGCCGTACTCTGGACGGATTTTGAATGGCAGAGTTTTCGGTCGTGGCGCCTCTGATATGAAAGCCGCTTTAGCTGCTGAGCTCTTTGCGTTCAGGTTACTCTTCGAAAGTGAGGTTGAGCTTCCTGGCCGATTGGAGTTCGTTTCGGTTTTGGATGAGGAGAATTGGCATAGAACCCCAGTTGGGTATGGGACCTCGGACTGGCTTCTTAGCACATGCAAGTTGACCGGTAAGTCTTGTGTTATGGGTGAACCTGGTGGAATCTCTAGGATCTGTATTGGCGAGCGAGGCGACTACTGGGTCAAGCTACGATCCGTAGGGAAACCACGGCATGGTAGCGCACCTGTTTACGATGAGAATCCGTGCGTCAGACTCTTCAAGTGCCTAGATGAAATCCGTGAATGCATCAAGGAGAAAGTGACGCCTCCACAAGAGGTAAAGCATCTAATCAAGCCGTCATCCGTGTTCTTACGAGATGCACTCAGCAGCTCCGGGATTGGCGATTATGAGACCGCCAGAGACCTGTTGACGCATTATTCAATGAATGTTGGCCGTGTTACTGGAGGTACGATGATCAACGTCGTTCCCGAAGATTGTGAGGCTGAGGTAGCCTTCTGCATACCCCTCGGAGCTACGAGGCGGGAGTTGGATGGGAAGACCAAACGGATTCTAAAGGAACCACAATACAGCAATGTAAATCTGGAGTATCTTGGTGAATCAGATGCTGCGGGCCCCAGCTACACGTCACCCAAGAGTCATCTCGTTAAATCCCTAAGCCGTTCGGCGAGTCAGGTGCTTGGTAAGCCGGTGCCGTTGTATTTGACTCAGGGGACGAGTGACGCCAACGTGTTTCGAAGCCACGGCGTGGACACGTGTTTCTATGGTCCTGGAACCTATGAAGGCGCACATGGGTACAATGAATCAGTTAGCATACGAGACACCCTAACCGCATTGAAAGTGTACCTGAGACTAGTCGGCAACTTCTTTGGAATCAAATAGACAACTTTCTGCTGAAGTGAGGGACTAGGCTTTGAATTCGAGTCTACTCAAGCGCCAGAGAGAGCATTCCGTGAAGCTACTGAAGCAACTTATCGCAATACCCAGCGGCAATCCCCATGTATCAGACGCCGACGAGAAGGAGATCGCTCGATTCCTTCGGGACGAGTTGAAGGACGCCGGATTCCAAGTCAAACTTCAACCAATCACCAGCACATACACGGTCGCAGGACCACGCGGACACAAGGCCTTTACTCGTCCGAACGTAATCGCGAGAATCGGAGAGAAAAACCGCGGCCCCAAATTAATCCTGAACGGGCATTTGGACACTGTTTCCGGTGTCAACATGAAGAAGCCTTTCCAACCGCGCGTTCAGGGTGGTAAGCTGTATGGTAGAGGAAGCTCCGACATGAAGGGCGGAGTTGCAGCGATTGTAGCGGCCGCCGAAGGCATTCAAACCTCAACTGAACCTCTCAGAGGAGAACTCGTGCTCTCCCTCGTGGTTGACGAGGAAACGCTTGGATTCGGAACCAAGGGCTTCCTACACGAAGAGTCTGGGGATTTGGCGATAGTTGCTGAGCCCACTGAGAACACGTTGGGGTTGGCTCAGGCTGGCTACTTGGACTTCGACATAAGCTGCAAAGGCGAATCAAGGCACGGACAGACCACACTTCCCCAGGCTTGGAGTAGCGCCTTCCTACAAGCATCAAACATCCTCAATCAAATAACCAACGACCCGGCTCTCATCAGAAAACAGAAGCGGGACGGGGTAAGGATGGAGTCGACTTTCAACGCAACCCCAGTACGCCCAATTGCGCGACCGTCATTAGCCTGGATGACTTTGGAGGAGTTCACGGTTAACTGTCTCCTCGGATTAGTACCGGGACGCACTGTTGACGACTCGGAGAGGGTCGCGAGGGCAGCGTTGAATCGCGTCAAACACCACATCACCAACGCGAATACGCATGGGCACAATGGCTCAGTGACAAGGTCAAGCTGGGACATTGGATTCATACAACCCAGCATTGGGTACGTGAGAGGCTTCGAGAAAGCCATGCGGAAGGTTCTGGGGCATTCTAAGCGTAGTTATGTGCAGAGCTTCTGCGATGCCACACACTTCTATCGCGCCGGAATACCAACCCTACTCTTCGGCCCAGGAAGAATGGAGCTCGGCCACAGCAGCAACGAGTACGTCAGTATTCGGCAGGTTAAAGATGCCACTAGCGTCTTCGCGCACGCAATTGAGAACATGCTTTCAAAGTGAGACCCGAATAGAGAAGATGGGGAATACACTCTTTCTCGAAAGCTTCTCTTGAGGAGCCGGCGTAGCTGAATTTGAATCTTTGACGGGTCGGTGACCTAGTGGGGAGTTTCGCTTTCAACTCTCCTTGTAGGTCATTATCCGATCTTCCAACGTATTTTGGATAGAACGTATCGCCTTCAGTGTATCCGAGCGCATAATTCCCAACCTTGCCCTTGTCAACCGTGTTCTCAATCGTGGCGGAATCAAAACTGTAACTCCCCTTCATATTCAACTCAGCCACTTGCCAGAGAAAGATACGAGGACGCGGCCCGAAGAGTTCTTTTGGATTAGCTAAACGACCACTGGCCAAGTGCTAAATACATCTAAGCGAATGTTATGTGCGGGGATTGTGTTGTCTGTTGTTCTTGTTAAGAAGTCAGGTATAGTTCCCGAGAAGTTTGAAGCTGGAAAGAGCGATCTGAAACTCGTCGATGTGATCGACAGAAAGCAAGACGCACCGGTTACTGCGGGGATAATTGAAGTCGTGAAATCCGAACCGTGCGAGTTCGACTATGACAACGACTGCGCGGTGATCTACTGTACCGACGGCTCGTTCCTGTTGAAAGAGGGCGAGGTCAAAACCGAGGTTCAACCCGGGGACGTTGTGTTCATACCAAAGAAAAAGGGCCTGAAGGTTGAATGGTCTTCCCCGAGTAGGGGTCGGGGCTTCTACGTGACCTACCCGCACTGGCGCTAGAAACATCTACGCAGATTCCTTGCCGTGCGATAAATCAACTACTTCGGGATAATCATAGTTCAGTTCAGAAAGGAGAGAGAGAAGTAGGTCTTCAAGAAACATCTTCATCATCATAGCCACGTTCTGGAATGTATCGCCTATCATTACTTGCGGAAACCTCCTCAGAGTTTTCAACATTTCATCCAGAATCGGGTGTGGCAGATACGATAGCTGCCCTCTCAGTGTGTGTGTTGCGTAGAGCCCTATAGTCAATTTGCCATCCTTGCCGTTCTCAAATGCAAGAAGCGAACCCCTATCCACGCCGCGCTGGGTAGCCTTTGGTAGAGTTACGAAGTAGGTCCCATCGGAGGTTTTCTGTACCTTTCTAGTCTCCATGATGTGTTCATATCTTTATAGACTTTAGAGTTCCGGGATTATCCATAGAGAACTCTTAAGCAAAAATGTTCACTAGCCTCAGCCGATCTTCAAATGAGTGTCAGTAAGACTCGGCAGGTTGCGAACATTTCGACATGTGCTGCTCTTTACGCTGTCGCCATAGCGGCCACTGCGTTTGTGCCGACGCCGTGGGGAGTCGGCCAGTTCAGGCCGGGCGTGGTGGTGCCCGCAATTTACGCGTTCATTGGTGGGCCAATTGAGGCCGGTCTTGGAGCGGCCATAGGAACCTTCATAGGAAGTTTCATTCTGCAGGCGGCGGGCACTGGTCTTGGCCCGCTGGGTAGTCTGATCTCCGGATCGCCTGCAAATTTTGTGGGATTCTATTTGCTTGGCTGGTTTGTCACCAAGTACAGATCCTGGAATGGCTTTATCCTCGGAACCTTTGTTTCGCTTGTTCTTGGTAATCTCATAGCAGCAGGGGGCGTCACAGTGTATCTCACGTACGTTGTGCCACGCTGGCTTACGATGACGCTGGACGTTAAGTTGGGAACTATAGTGGGGCTCACGCTTTTCTGGACTGTCACAATGCTACCCTTCGTCTTGACCCTCGTTCCGCTGGTGGTTGCCGCCTTGAACAGAAGTGGGCTCGCGATCATTCGTAGCGGAGACTTCACATATTTGATGTCTCGAAGCGCTAAAGGACTGATTTATCCGTTCATTGGAGTTGCCGTAATCTTAGCGGTCATTTACGCCATCGTAATAGTGACGCCCTTGGGAGATCTCCTATTCGTTTCCGTTGCTAGCCCGAAGACAGTCTTTTGGGTGAAGAGTCTTTTCGCCTTGACATCAGGGATCCTCATTGCATTCGGCATCATTGGCGCGCTCCTGATATCCCGATCTACGACCGTTCAAGCGCATCCATGAGGTTCGTTCACTCTCTTCTTGGCAATGTCTTCTCAGCATCTCGGTATGCAGTGACCCATAGTCTACCAGCCTTCCTCGCCTGCCTAAACGGACACCACGCAAAACGTTGTGTCAAGTGAAGCTCTCAGAGTGTTCCGGCGCGTTGTGAACCGCATTCCCCGCGATGACACTCGCCGTACAAGGTAGTGATCCAGAGAATCTGTCACTAGAGGAGGAGGTCTTTGCAGGTGTTCAATTGGACGCGTCACCGCGATTCACTCCAATCTGAATCCCTCGTGGCGGAGTTACGAGTCTCTCTCTCATCGTGCGATAGGAGCCTGCTCTAATTTGAGCCAAGTGTGCTCCTAGATTGCCTAGCTTTCGGACCTTTTGGACGCGCCCTGCTAGCATCTTGTCTAATCGCGCGCAACTTCCGCGCGCAGTCCACGCGGTCCTCCGTAGCTTCCTCGGAAACCCATGAGAAACCATCCCTGACAGCTAGGAAACTCAACGCTGCAGACTACCCGAAAAACAGCCCTGAATTACCATATAAATGAAAACAAAATCCCACCCCCATCTCCGAGCTTCACCCGAGTTCGCTCAGGGCATAATTATCTTCGTCGTCTTCTACGCAAAATGATCTCAGAGGAGTGAGGTGAGTGGGCTAGATGAAAATCATTCTGTTCGAGTAAAGCCGCGTCTGTTATGTCGATGTCTCATTCTTGTGAGTGTGGTGAGGCCTATAACGAGCGCGGCGACTGCCGCTATGATTATGCTCTCTATGAGTTGCGTTCTGGATGCTGCTTGCTGTTCCGCGATTATCTGTGCCTCCCTGTTTGCTTGGAGAATGTCCTTCTGGATCTTGTATTGATAGGCTAAGAGGACTAGGCCAGCGGTTTCACTGTTCGCTTCCCTGTTCGAAGTCAAATTACCCAAGTAGTGCGACCGTATGCCGCCATCGTCTCTTTGGAATAGCCAAATACGATCTTCAAGCGTGGTCCTGTAGGGAATTGTTTGGTTCAGGATGTCGGCCGCGTACATGAGCAACGCGAGTTTATGCGTCGTGTAGAATCCATCGTCCTGTGTTGGACGGTCCCATAATCCCGCACCATTCCACATCTCTAAGGCCCGGTTGAAATAGTAGATT
>Ga0187866_1003124_pt1 | contig 12746 bp, 20 predicted proteins | sample June2016WEW_11_1_3_FD_133013 | JGI IMG/M metagenome (GOLD analysis project Ga0187866, IMG submission 133013) | Peatland microbial communities from SPRUCE experiment site at the Marcell Experimental Forest, Minnesota, USA - June2016WEW_11_150 | ecosystem: Environmental > Terrestrial > Soil >... | reverse complement strand
TTTCGCACGGAAAAGCTCTGCGAATAGTCTGTAATTGCCTTTCACACGATGGATCGCGACCATGATTGCCAACGCGTCACATTTGGACAGCTGCAGCGGCCCGAGTGTGAGAAATGCGGGTTAGAGTCGCATTTGCGCTACCCTGAAGGGGCCATAGGGTAGCATAATAGAGACTCTATATCATTATCGCCCTGGTTCGTCTTTTCCTCCAAAGCCTTTCTCTATATCGAGTTAAGCCCAAAACATAGTCCCCGGTCCGTCTCGGCACAGGGATTGCATAACATCTGTTAAAAGATGAAAGCGGCATTTGCAATCTGGGACAGCAAAATCTCGCCGGTTTTCGACGTAACCCGACAGATCCACGTCGTGGACGCCGAGGCTGGCAAGATTCTTGGAGAGACGCAGGCATCCCTGTCGGGGGAAATGCCGACCCAGAAAGCTTTGCGCTTGGCTGAGTTGGGCGTTCAGACACTTGTCTGTGGTGCCATCTCTCGCCATACGCAGGTCATGGTCGAAGTGCGCGGCATTCGCGTGATTCCTTTTGTGACCGGAGAATTGCACGAGGTCATCAATGCCTGGTTGAGCGCTACGCTTGAAAACGAATTGTTCGCCATGCCGGGCTGTTACGGCAGGAAACACCGAAATGGCTTTCCGGGCTTTTGCCGAGGCGAACAGGAGGAATATCTCATGAAAGGGAGAAATCGAAATGGATATGGCCCACGTGGAGGGCAAGGCGGAGGCGGTCAGGGACGGAGCCGAAAAAGCGATCCTCTGGCGGGTGCCGCCATCGGCACATGCGTGTGTCCGAAATGTGGGCAGCGTGAACCGCACGAGCGCGGAGTGCCCTGCGTTCAGAAGAAGTGCCCAGGGTGCGGGACTGCAATGACCAGGGAATGAAAACGAGAGGAAGGAGATGAACATGCCAAGAAGAGATGGAACCGGGCCCCAGGGCAAAGGCTCAGGAACGGGGCGAGGTCTGGGAAACTGTGGAAGAAATGGCTCTCCGCGCTCAGCGGGTCAGGCCATGCCAGGCCAGGGACAGGGCGCTGGCAAAGGACGGAGACAGAATCGCAAACGCGGTCCCGGTGGAAATGCGAGTAGATAAGCAAGAAAACTCTTCATAGGAAGGAGAACGAACATGCCAAGAGGTGATGGAACTGGACTCATGGGAATGGGCGCAATGACAGGACGCGCAGCCGGCTACTGCGCGGGCTTTGGGATGCCCGGCTATGCGAATGCCATCCCCGGACGGGGTTTCGGGATGGGTTTCGGAAGGGGCTGGGGACTTGGTGGACCAGGCTTTGGCAGGGGAGGCCGCGGATGGCGACACTGGTTTCACGCCACCGGTCTGCCGGGCTGGATACGCTTCGGAGGATTTGCATCGCCGTATCAAAATCCCGATCCCGAGCTAGAGAAGCAGACGCTCAAGAACCAGGCCGAGGCGCTGCAATCGGAACTGGACTTCATCAAGAAGAGGTTGGGCGAGATCGAAACCGGTTCCACGGCGGAATGATCGCCATCAGAGCCGACAGTTGAAAAAAATCGGGATTATCATCTGCGCACGCTATCGGGATTGCGGCGGCGGCAAGTGCTTCCGTGCGCTTCGCGAAAGGCGGGGTGGATTTTCAATCTACCCCGCCGAAGCACCGGTGGAGATTGTCGGCTACTCGAGCTGCGGCGGCTGTCCTGGGGGGAACGTGGAATACGTGCCTGAGGAAATGAAAAAGAATGGCGTCGAGGTCATTCATCTGGCCACGGGGCTGGTGGTCGGCTATCCTCCCTGCCCGAACCTCAGGGATTTCAAGACCTTCATCGAGACGAAGTTCGGGATACCAGTGGTGATCGGCACCCATCCCATCCCGCTGAAATACTTTGAAGCCCAACGCAAGATGCCCTTCTGGGAGCAGTCCGCCATGCGCGAGCTCGCCGGCAGTCTGTTGGACGAGGCACCGGAAATCAAGGCAGCCTATGATTGAGTGGATGGACGAGGGTGGACAATCAACGTGAAAAGGATGGAGGATAGAACGAATTGGCTTCTGCTTCCCACCTTCACGTTTCTCCTGATCCCTTCCTTCGCGACGTCTCAGACCGTTTCACCGGCCGCAGACACCATCCCACTTGTCAGCATCAACGCGGCCGGCGATTCCTTCATGATGGGAGACGGCGAGCATGGTCCCAACGTTACGGAGACCATTTCCTACACCTTCAGCATGTCCAAATATTTGATCACTAATAGTCAGTTTGCCCTGTTCATCTTCGATGGCGGCTATGCGACCAAGAGCTACTGGACAACCAAAAGCTGGGCGTGGAAGGGAAATCTTGCCCAGCCCGCATACTGGACGGATTGCAGCTTCAATGGTCCCAGCCAACCAGTTGTAGGGGTAAGCTGGTATGAAGCGGTGGCGTACTGCAATTGGCTGTCAGTGAAGGAGGGTCTTGTCCCGGCATACGACGGCTCCGGCCGTGCGAACCTGAGCGCATCGGGCTACCGATTGCCAACGGAAGTGGAGTGGGAGTACGCGGCAGCCAAGGGCGCGCCTGGTCAGGCTGAGCGGACGTACCCCTGGGGCAACACGTGGGACTCAAAAAAGGCGGTGTGTCGCGTGTCACCAGCAAGCGCCTCGAAGACTGCGGATGTCGGCAGCAAGAGTCCAGAAGGAGATACCCCACAGGGGCTCAGCGACATGAGCGGGAACGTGTGGCAATGGTGCAGCGACAACGCTCAGAGCGATGCAAGCGTGGCGGGTTCCCCACCATTGGATCGGCATTACTTCCAGAGCGATTCTACGAGAAGTTATTTCGTTCTCTGCGGAGGGTCGTGGTACGTGTACTTCGAGCCCGGCTGCCGATCGGCGTTCCGAAAGTTCCACTGCGTCCCGGGCGCCCGGCATCACGTCATCGGGTTCCGCGTCGTGCGCCGCTGACGGCACATAACCCTCTCCATGGTCAGCAAGGGAGTCACCATGAAAATCGCTCGCGCGTGTTCTCTGGAACAAGTCGGCAGGACCTGCTGCCGTCGAAACGAGCGCTGCAGAACGCCGCCAAGCGGAGGCAAGGAATGAACGAACGTGGATCTCTCTGCGTGTATGGTCCCGTTCCCTCACGGCGATTGGGCCGCTCTTTGGGAATCGACCTCGTGCCGTTGAAGACATGCACGTATGACTGCGTCTATTGCCAGCTTGGAGGCACGACAAACAAAACCATCGAAAGGAAAGAGTACGTGACGGTGGAGGGAGTTCTCGGCGAGTTGGAAAGGAAATTGTCTGTTGGACCCGCGCCTGATTACATCAGCATCGCCGGGTCGGGAGAACCCACCCTGAATGCCCGCATCGGCGATTTCATCGGCACGATCAAGAACCTGACCCGCATACCCGTGGCTGTGCTCACCAATGGCTCGCTTTTATGGATGCCCGAAGTCCAGGAGGCGTTGATGGCGGCCGACCTTGTGCTTCCCTCGCTTGATGCTGGTGATGAGCAATTATTTCGATATGTAAACCGTCCGTACAAGGATATTTCATTTGAATGCATGGTCGAGGGCACTGCCGAGTTCACCAAACGTTTTCCGGGAGAGGTCTGGCTGGAGGTTTTTCTGCTCAAGGGCGTGACGGGTATGCCCTCTGAAGTGGAAAAGATCGCGGCTCTCGTTAAGCACATCGGACCCGCGCGGGTTCAACTGAACACCGTTTCCCGTCCGCCTGCCGAGGCGTTCGCCGATGCAGTTTCCCAGGAAAAAATGGAACAGCTCAGGAGGCTTCTGCCTGGTACAGTGGAGCTGATCAGCGAGAACGTCCCGGCCGAATTATCCACCCCATCGGTACCAGGGGCCACCGACGCGGATATCCTCGCGTTACTGAGCAGGCGTCCCTGCACCGCGAAAGATATTGCAGCGGGACTAGGATTGCACATACACGAGGTAATGAAGCGCGTTCCCGCATTGCTCGCAGCGGGAATTGTGGCGCACATGAGGCAAAACGGGCGGACCTTTTATTTTGCGAAGAGAATCTACTAATGACATTCACTTACGTACTTATCTACGCAATTCTGGGGAGTCTTGGCTCAGTGAGTGTGGCAGCTCTCATCCTGGCGTTGCCGGAAGCCCGGCTCGTTCGGTTGGTTCCTCATCTGGTCAGCTACGCGATAGGAACGCTTCTAGGCGCCGCTTTGCTTCGCATGATCCCGCACGCTTTGACGGCTATTCCGGCCCCTGCGGTGATGGTCACGTTGCTTGCGGGCCTTTTTGCCTTTTTTCTACTGGAAAGTCTTCTCTTATATCGTCATTGTCATGAGCTCAACTGCCCGCTTCATTCCGCCAGCGGCGAATTGATCTTGATCGGCGATGCTTTCCACAATCTGCTGGACGGCCTGGTCATCGCTTCCGCCTTTCTCACATCCGGTCCCGTCGGCATGATGGCCGGCCTGGCCGTGATCGCTCATGAAATACCGCAGGAGGTAGGCGACTTTGGGGTTTTATTGAACAGCGGATACGGACGGTGCAAGGCATACGTCTATAATATGCTGTCCAGTGTCACCACACTGGTGGGTGCTGTGGGCGGTTATTTCATCATGTCTGTGTTTCGTTTCGTGACGCCGTATGTGCTGTGCGTGTCCGCCGCCAGTTTCATTTATATCGCATTGGCAGACCTTGTTCCAGAACGAAGGCAACGGAAGAGCATGGGTGAAATAGTCCTGCAGTTGGCGCTTATCGCTGGGGGAGTCTTCACGATTATCGTTTTGACCGGGAGGCTCACCTGAAAGAACTCTCCGTTGACTTGGGAAACCTGGAACCTGGGGCAAAAGCAGTCGTTATCGCCATCCACGGCGGCATTGGAGCAACTGGAAGGCTGGATTCCATGGGCATCAGGCCTGGAGTTCTCCTGGAAAAGATTTCCGGGCAGCCATTTGGAGGACCGGTGGTGGTGCAAGTTGGCAACAACCGCATTGCATTAGGTTTTGGGATGGCGTGCAAGGTCCAGGTGGAGACGGGTCACCGGGAGAATGCCACATGAGATTGGTAATGGTCGGCAATCCCAATGTCGGTAAAAGCGCCATTTTCAGCCGGCTCACCGGAGCACACGTAATTGTCTCCAACTATCCGGGCACGACGGTTGAAGTCACCCGCGGCATGATGCGCTCCGCTGATCAGCGTATCGAGGTAGTGGATTTTCCCGGAATATACTCATTGGAGCCCACCTGCAAGGCAGAGGAGGTTGCAGCCACGGAGCTTGAGAAATTGACGCTCGCCGACGTCATTCTCAATGTTGTGGACTCGACCAACCTGGAACGCAATCTGGGCTTGACGCTGCAACTCATCAAGTTGCGCACACCGATGCTGGTGGCGTTGAACTTCTGGGACGAGGCCGAGCACACCGGCGTGAAAGTCGACGCGCCTTCACTGGAAGGGAGGCTTGGCGTCCCTTGCGTCCCGGTCGTGGGAATAACAGGTCAGGGTACAAAAACCTTGTCGGAAAGAATCCGTCAAGCGGCGATATCACCACTCGAATTCGATGATCGTCGCAAGTGGGATGAAGTCGGAGAAATATTGAGAACGGTTCAAAGACTTTCCCATCGGCATCATACATTGGGAGAGCGGCTGGGAGACGCCTCTCTGAAACCCTTTTCGGGCGCAGTCATCGCCATATCGGTGTTGGCGCTATCGTTCGCAGTGATACGTTGGGTGGGCGAAGGATTGATCGACTGCATTTTCGAGCCATTCTTCAACAGGGTTTGGAGCCCGCTGATGTTAGGGCTCTCGAAGATCCTGGGAAGTGGAGGGTGGCTGCACCACCTTCTCATAGGAACGCTGACGGACGGGAGAATAGACTATGGCGAGTCGTTCGGCCTCCTCACCACAGGGCTGTTTGTACCCTTTGCGGCCGTTCTTCCATATATGTTCGCGTTCTACTTGGTGCTCTCGATTCTTGAGGATTCCGGGTATCTCCCACGGCTGGCCGTGCTTGCTGACCGCCTCATGCACAGGGTCGGCCTTCATGGCATGGGAGTGGTTCCAATGCTGCTCGGGCTGGGATGCAACGTCCCGGCTGCCCTGTCGAGCCGAATCATGGAGAGTGATCGGGAGCGTTTCATATGCATCACGTTGACGACCGTTGCCGTGCCGTGCATGGCCCAGATCGCCATGATCATCGGTTTGGCTGGCCAGCATGGCCCACAAGCCCTCGCCATAATCTTTGCCACACTTTTTGTGGTATGGTGTGTGATCGGAATGCTTCTCAATAGATTTCTCAAGGGAGATAGTCCCGAGATCCTCATGGATGTGCCCCCCTACCGGATGCCCCATATCAGGTCATTGGCAAAGAAAGTGTGGATGCGCCTTGTGTGGTTCCTCCGCGAAGCCGTGCCATTTGTCCTCGGGGGCGTGCTCCTGGCCAATCTCCTTTATTCGGTTGGAGTGATTGATTTCATCGGCAGGGTGGCCGCGCCGGTGGTTACCGGGCTCATGGGACTGCCGCAGGAGTCCGTCGGTGGACTCATCATAGGATTTCTCCGTAAGGATGTGGCGGTCGGCATGCTCGCTCCGCTGCATCTGTCCTTCAGGCAGACCATCGTCGCTTGTGTGGTGCTGGCCGTTTACTTCCCCTGCGTTGCTACATTCACCATGATATTGAGAGAGCTGGGGCTCGTCCGGCTACTCATGGTTACGGCCATTATGGTCGCGACAGCGGTCGTGTCCGGAGGCATGCTCAACCTGGCCCTGCGGGTTGTGGTTGGTTGAAATGGCTAGAGAAAGCGAATGAGTGGACTCAGAACACAAAGGGAGGCACACACATGAAGGTCGTCATCATTGGAGGCGTGGCCGCGGGGCCGAAAGCTGCGGCCAAAATCACCCGCTTAATGCCAGATGCGGAGGTCACCATCCTTCAAAAGGGAGAGTTCCTTTCCTACGCCGGATGCGGCCTGCCGTATTATGTCTCGGGAGAGGTGAAGGAACAGAAAAACCTGATGGATACACCGGCGGGCGCCGTTCGGGATCCGGTATTCTTCCAGAACGTGAAGAATGTGAACGTGAAAAACCGGACGGAAGCTGTAGAAATTGACCGGCCCCGCAAACGTGTCAAGGCCCGGGTCCTTTCGTCGGGTCAGGAACTCTGGTTCGATTACGACCGTCTGGTCATCGCGACGGGCGCATTGCCGGTAGTTCCGAAGATTCCTGGCGTGGATAAGAAGGGCGTATTCACGCTGCACAGTGTGGAGGATGCGGAAGGCATCAAGGCTCTCATAGCCCAGGGCAAGGCACGCGACGTCGTCATCATCGGGGGCGGACTGATCGGCGTTGAAATGACTGAGGCGCTTGCCGAACACGGCTGCCGCGTGACGGTCGTCGAGATGCTGCCCCAGATCCTGACCATACTTGACCCGGATGTCGCCAGGCTCCTCCAGCAGTACATGGAGTCGAAAGGCGTCAGGATCCTGACCGGGACGAAAGCGCTCGCAATTGAAGGCGCCCCAGGGGCTGCCGGTCAAGCCGCTTTCGTGCAGACGGATGCGGGCCGCTTGCCGGTCGACATGGTGATCCTTGCCGTCGGCGTACGACCAGACATTGCTCTGGCAAGACAGGCGGGGCTGGCAATCGGCGAAAAGACGGGGGCCATTCGGGTTGACGACCACCTGCGCACTTCCGACCCGGATATCTATGCTGCGGGTGATTGCGTGGAGCTTCTTGATCGCCTCACCGGTCAGCCATGCTATGTCCCCCTGGGCAGTACCGCGAACAAGCAGGGTCGCGTGGTGGCAGTGAATATTTGCGGCGGCAATGAGAGCTTCCCGGGCGTTATTGGCAGCTCAGTGTGCAAGGTCTTCGACTACTGCGTGGCGCGGACCGGCCTCACGGAGAAAGCGGCCCGTGCGTTGGGATACGATCTTGTGACTGCGTATGCCCCTGGTCCTGACCGGGCTCATTACCTGTCTTCCGCGAAACCACTGTTGATGAAACTGATTGCAGACAAAGGCACGAGCCGCCTGCTCGGCGTGCAGGCCATCGGCCCAGGGGATGGTGCGAAACGCATTGACGTGGCAGCCACGGCCATCACCGCGGGAATGACCGTGGACGAGGTTGCAAATCTTGACTTGTCCTATGCCCCCCCGTACTCGCCGGCAATGGACAATCTGATCACGGCGGCCAATATCGCCCGCAATAAACGCGACGGGTTCATGGTGGGGATTACCGCTGAGGAAGTCCACTGCAAGATCGAAGCCGGAGAAGACTTCGTGTTCCTGGACGTGCGCTCGCCACAGGAGTATTCGGTCGTGCGCCTGCCCCGTTCCACCCACATCCCCCTTGGGGCGCTGCGAAAGCGACAGAGGGAACTGCCCAGGGACAAGGAAGTCATCGCGTTCTGCAAAATTTCGCTCCGCGGATATGAAGCTGCATTGATATTGAAAGCGGCGGGGTTCACGCAGGTCAAGGTGCTTGATGGCGGCATCATGATGTGGCCCTATGAAAAAGAGAGCTGACGGACCACTGAACTCACTTCACCAGGGGGAACCGCAAGACCAATGTGACGGCATCATTCGCCGTGCTGGCTGACCGTCCCGCTGATCATCTGGTCCATTCGTTCCGAGTGATGGAGCATCTCGAGTTCTTTGGTGCGGTCAGGGAGGACGGCACGGCAGACGGTGGCAGCCGAATTGCGGCTGAGGCGGTATCTGTATGTCGCGATAGCCGCAATCGTGGCGTTCATCGTCATCAAGAGGCTTCGAGCAAAGAAGGCTCCGTCCTCCGTGGTGAGCGAGAAGATACGATCGGGGGCGAAAATCATTGATGTTCGCACGCCTCAGGAATTCGCGGGCTCCTTGTACCCCAAGGCAAAGAACCGCTCGGTGTTTTGCCGTCCCGCATGGCCGATCTGCCGAAGGATAAGCCGATAGTGCTTTATTGCGCCTCGGGAGCGCGGAGCGCCCAGGCGGCGCGCATTCTCAAGCGGGCCGGATTCACCGACGTGATCAATGCGGGAAGTCTTGGGAGCATGCCGAGATAGGCGCGGAGAATCCGCGCTATCGGCAGTTGCGCATTACGGCCTTACACGTCATTCCGCAGGCAAGCCCAGAGTCCAGCAGCTCCCCGCGCGCGAATGCCAGGGCGGCGCCCCGGGCCACACCCGCGGCGCCGCGAACGACCGTGATTCCGTGAGCGGCGCAGATGTGGATGGCACCTTCGCCGATACACCCGACAACAAGCGCCTGCACGTGTATCGCTGCAAGACGCGATATCACGCTTGACCTGCATCCCGGACCTATCGAAGCCTCGAGTCTCTGCTCTGCCTGGAAAGCCCCGTCGGTCCCGATCGTAAAGACCGCAAGACGTTCACAGCGACCGAAGTGGGTTTCAACCTGGCCGCGCGAGGTCACCGGGACCGCGACAAGGAGCGGGACGAGCTCCTTCTGTTGAACCGCGAAGACTCCGCCCGCGATGCGGAGCTTTTTGCCGTTGAGCAAAGCGTCCGCCGTCTTGCGCCGAGCAGACTCGATGATCCTGCCGAAGGTCGGACGAGACACCCCCATCTGGTGCGCCGCTGCTTGCTGATACAGACCATCAAGATCCGCCAGCCGCAGAGCCTCCGCTTCGTCGAAGGTCAGGACCACGTCATCAGCAGCACCACCGGAGGCGCCGTACGGCCTGAATCCTCGCCGGGGCATCGCGGTGCCGAGGATTCTCGCCTTTGGTGGTCTGCTCATCAACGCTCCCCCGTCCTGTTCAGAGCACTTTTCTCATTCTGAATCTTCTTGGCGCCCAGGTTGCCGATCAGCCCGAGGACCCGAGTGTCGATGAGCTCATACCTGACATGCCCTCCGTCCCGGAGGCCTCGGACGATATCGCTGGAGCGGAGTATTCCGAGCTGTTGCGATGCGATGCAGGGCTTGAGGTCGAGCGATTCGGCAAGGGTCGATACCGTCGCCGGGCCTCGACCCAGAAACATGACGAGGTTCAGCCGTGTAGGATTGGCGAGGGCCTTGAGCACCTGAACTCGCCGGTCGACCGATTCGTCGTTGAGAGAAAGTGCCCGTTTCATACTTTCCTCCGTTCAGCGCGATTCGGCCATCTCGACAAAGGGAACGCGGCGGCCTTACTAGACGAACAGATTCAGAGTCGCAGAGTCCGCAGCATCGATATGGCGTGCGACCACCTGCACCATCTCATGCAGTCGACGCAGGCGAGCGGTCGGCGTCGCGCCGCCCACGACTCCTCCGATGATGACGTACTTAGGCGTCAGGTCGTTCCTTCCACTCGATCGCACGCGTGCCCGGGCTCGTTGTGACCCGCGCAGCCGTGACCCGAGTCTGCGAACCTCCCTTCGGCGAAGGCGAGCGCGGCCTTCTGTGCGTCCCCCGATGCGCCGCGTACGACCTCGATACCCTGAGCCGCGAGCACGCGCACCGCACCCTCGCCCATGTTGCCAGCGACGAGATGGGTGACTCCAGCACGGGCGAGGGTCCCGGCCACACCAGACTTACAGCCGCAGCCGTCGGCCGAGGGTATAGTCGCCTCGATTGCGAGCGACCCGTCAGCGGATACCGCGAACACAAGGAACTCTTTGCAGTGGCCGAAATGCTCATCTACGAGACCACCTTGCGAGGGAACAGCTATCTTCATTACCGTATCTCCTTCTTCCTTTGTTGAGACTCCGCCCTCTGTTTCACGGCTCCACTATTCTCCCTCGATCGTTCGGAGACCACGTCGAATCCTCTTCCTGCGAATACAGGCGGCCGCGAAAACTCCGTGTAGTTCGACCCCGAGGGCAGGTTTCAGGCGTAAGTCATCCATAAACCGTATTATGGTCTTTTGTTCATAATGATGGTGGGAAGGCCCTATGTCAAGAGATGGGGAAAGACGATGCGTCCAACGAGCAGACCCATCCAGCCGGGGAGTCCGGCAGCAACTATGTCCTGAGCGCGCTCATGGGGCACGCGCGGACGCATTTGCCGCAATCGATGCACTTAGCAGCGTTAACGACAGGCGCCGCATAGCCCCGCTGCGCAAGCGCCCCAACTGTGCAAACCCGCACGGCGGGACAGGGATGATTCTGGGGACAGCGAGCGGAAATGACCGAAACCGCCATTGATGCACCTCGATGATAGGAATTGGAATCTAATGTACTCGACTCGCTACGCTCGGTCGGTGACAAAAAACACATTCGAGCCAGGTCGGACGCTGATTGCCGTGCCCAGCAAATCCCGGGTGAATGCGCTCAACACTTTTCTGGGGAAGACGTGGCAAAGTCGTTTCCCTACATTTGTTGACATTCAGTCCAGCAGAATTAATGCCCACAGTATGTTGATATTTAAGACGGACCGATGTGGAGAGGAGGGACAGAAAGCCGTGCATAGTCTTCCACCGCCGTCCAAGAAGTCAGGTATCTCAACTATGTGCAGTTCTGATCTCGGACGGTTCGCTCTCGGTGCCACACCTCGGTAGCGCCGCTTTTTTTTCGCAGCAAAACATATTCCGATCCGTCGTTGCAGGATCGCCAACCATCCCGGGTGCCAGGGTTCACCGGGCACCCGATGGCGAGCTGTTTCAGATTTCGGGAAACGCCAGCCCCTTCGTGAGGATGACGTTTGAGTATTTCCGAGTCTCCCCCGTCGAGATGATCGCGAAACAACTCCTTGTGCGTTCCACGAATTTCATTCGCTCCAGTTTTTCCACGCCCCCGTACTCGGGCTCGTGCTTCCTGAAGATCGCGTCGATTTCCGTGTCCAGCTTCGGATCCATGGAGTCGCCCTTGACCACCGCCATCATGAAGGCGGGGTGCGGCGCAAAGAGCTTGGGCTCCAGCGGGAAGAAGTGCAGGATCGCATCCAGGAGCTCGGGGGTATTCACCCCGATCGCCCTGTAGAACCGTTTTACATTCGAGTATCCGGGGTAGTGGGCATCGACGAGAGCGACCTCGTCGCTGTGGCCCATCTGCATGAGGATCTTCATGATCTCAGGTGTCATGACCTTTGGCATGTTCTTCAGCATGTAGTGCCTCCTTGTGTACATGGCCCACGGTGGGCATATGTCTGATCGAACACGCACGCCAGCACTGTCAGATAGAAGATGTAGGAAAAATGCGATCTTTGTTACAAATAGCTCCAAATCATACCAACAAAAGCGGAGCCTCACCCAGCGTTGATTGACCCAACCTCTTGTAAGGAATACTATTAAGCAGCAGTGAGTTTCAGAGAGACGCGCACCGAAACGGCTCTGACGCGTTTTCCTAAACCGTAGGTCGGATGTTCGAGTCATCTCTGGGGCATACGTAACTCCATGATCTGCAAGGAGTTGCGCCAGATCGCTACCAGAACACTGGCGCGTTGGCACAAATTAGACATATCACAATCCTTTATCTATGTCATCTGTTTCTTACGCAACACTAGGATGTAGTCGTACAGGTCATCCGGATCGAGGGCGAGTCTTGCTGGCAGCTTCGTGACACTTCACGTGTTCCTGAGCGGGTTTTCTATGACAATGCCTGCCTCCCGTAGCTCTTCGTACCGCTTCCCACGGGCGAGAAGCGTTACATCGAAACCAGCACTGTGCAGTCCCGCAGCACAAATGGACCCATTTACTCCTGCTCCGATCACAAGGATCCTCGCGCCATCGGCCTTCATAATTCCTCCCCGACTATTGCCGTCCGTCAGGCGAACTGACCCAGGCTCGTCACGGGTAATGACCCACCTGAGCCGTACATCAATCAGCTAACCTGGCTTGGCATTCTCCGTCAAGGTACGGGAGCGCTTCAGGAAGCTGT
>Ga0187866_1003111_pt1 | contig 12805 bp, 13 predicted proteins | sample June2016WEW_11_1_3_FD_133013 | JGI IMG/M metagenome (GOLD analysis project Ga0187866, IMG submission 133013) | Peatland microbial communities from SPRUCE experiment site at the Marcell Experimental Forest, Minnesota, USA - June2016WEW_11_150 | ecosystem: Environmental > Terrestrial > Soil >... | reverse complement strand
TATTTTCGCCAGTCCGCTCATGCCTTTAAAATAACTCAAACGATACACATCCGTTTCCTCGCAATAGGAATTATCGGTAGATATATAGGAGTTCATATCCGGGGCGGACATGTCGGCCACTTTATTGAAGTGGCTGCCGGTATTGGGGAACTGGGCCGAGAAGGTCGTAATATCGCCGTCAGCCACGGGCAACAGCACCTCGTAATTCACGTTAGCATCGGGCAGAATGCTTTTCCAGTCCGGCTGGTGGGCTGACGGCTGATAGGTGGTCATTGCCGCGTCAGTGATGGTGGCCGGGAGCGTTGTCGTGGACTGGTTGGTGTAAGTATAAGCAAAGGTCCCGGTGGTTAATACCAGGGCCAGTAATAATGCTCCTCCAAAGATTAATTTCTTTTTCATCGTTAATATTTTTGCGGAAGAAGGTTAAAAGCGGGGGAGTAAATGAGTTGGGTAGGGTAGCAGTTTGGTTAGAAGCTACCCTACCGGGAAATTTGTCGGATTACCTCTGGGCTACCTCGCAATAGAGGTCCGGGCTGGCGGCACCGCTCCATCCCAGGGACGGATAAACGTGGGTAATGTAGAATCCCCGCTTCACTCTTACGGCCATAGGCGTGGTGCCAGCCTTGGTGAACATGCTGACGGAGCCGTTGTCCAGTGTCAGCATCACCCAGTCGTTGTTATCGGAAACGCCGCTCTCGTTAATATCCAGCGGGAGGTTGGTGTTGGCGTCAACCATTTCCAGTTGCAGGGCCAGGACGCGGTAGCGCTTTATCAGCTGGTCGGCGTTGCCGAAGGTGACGGTGGTTACCAGGTCCCCGGTATAGCCGGGGGCAGGGGTAACGTTAAAGATGCTGTTGGGCCCGGGAATGGCCCCTTTAAAGAACCCGAAAGCATTCCAGGTGCAGGCGGCCACGCCGGTGGTGTTAACGGTTACATCCGCGAAGTTGGAATTGATGGTGGTGGCAATCAGCGTGGTGCTGGCATTGATGAAACCAAAGGCAAAGATGCCGCCGGTAACGGCCAAGGCGAGTAACAACGCGCCCACTAGGTAAGGGACCTTGCTGCGGGCAACGTCGAAACTAAGTTTATCGTCATCGTTAAGAATGGTATCGATTTCTGCGCCGGATTTGATTTTAACGCCGTTTAAAGTGGCCCTGGCTTTATCCGGGATACCGAACCCGGTCTTGAATTGCTCGCGGGCTTCGTAAACCGTTTGCCCCGCGAGGTCGGCTATCTCATATTGTCCGCCATATCTTATTTCAATCATATTACCCTTTACCTCCCCTCGGTCTTGTCTCTTAAAGTAAGCAGGTATTCTGGTTTTTGGGGGAAGGATTTCCAGTTTTACTGGATGTGGCCTGAATACCGACTTACTTGTTTTTTTACGTCCGGATGGCCAAATCCCCGCCAGCCTTCCGGCCCTTTTCCTCTAAACGATAAGCGATTTCAGCCGCTCCATTAAGCGGTCTTTAAACTCATTGAACTCCGCCCGGGTGATATAATCGCCGCTTTTTAGATCCCTTTTGCCGGTGCGGAACATGGCGGGAAGGCTGCGCTGGGCGGCTTCGATGACCGTGCGGGCCTGGTCGTTAGCGACGAGCTTGTTCAAAACCAGCCTGACGTTGCGGCGGATGACCTCTTCACTCATGTCTAGCTTGGCGGTGACCTGCTCGATGTTGTTGCCGGCAGCGATGCTGTTGAGTATCTGGAGTTCCTTGGGCACCAGGTTCGCCAGCAGCTCGCCGAACTCTTCGTTCAGGGCGGTGATATCTTCGAATTCTTTAACGGCCAGTGTTGCCAGGGCCGGGGTAAACAGCTCTTCCATGATGGGGAGACTGCCCTGGGAGACCACGCGGATGGTGTCCAGCAGGTGTTCCGGTTCGGTGTCTTTGGTGACGCAGGCGCTGGCGCCGCTTTTAATGGCCAGGAAAATTTTTTCCGGCTCTTTGGCATCCATGATCAGGATGACGTAAACCGAGGGGAAGTTGCGCCGGATGCGTCGGGTAATCGCTAAGCCGTCAGTCTTGGTATCGTGCATGGAAAGGATGGCGATACTCGGGGGATTGGCCTGGATCAGGTTGAAGGCTTCTTCATTGCCGGTGGTCTCGCCCGTGACTTCAAAATCCTCTTCTCCGGAAAGAATAAAATGTATCCCCTCCCGGAAGAGGATCTGCGGGTCTGATAGGAAAACTTTTACTTTTTCCATCTCCACCCTTCTTGGTGGGTCATAGTACTTTATTACTAATCTACTTTAGCATACAAAAATAAAAATACCCCTCCGGAAAAATAAAGAATTCATAAAGTTACCGTAAACTTTTAATAAAATTTTAAGGGTTGGCACCCATGTGTAATAAGGGTTGGCTTTTACCCGGACGTAAAAGTTTTTACCCAAAAAGGCAAAAACGCATAAAGAAAGGATAAAGAACTGAAAAATCCGGAGTTTTTCAATCGTGAAGTACTTAAGTACCGGATGGACGGATAAATTTGTAGCCTATGCCGTGTTCTGTGACGATGATATTGGGTGTTTCCGCATTGTCTTCCAGTTTCTGGCGCAGGTGCTGGATATGGACGCGCAGCAGGTCGCGGGCGTCAACGTAAGTGTCTCCCCAAACCTTCGCCAGCAGGCTTTCATGGGAGAGAATCCGGCCTTCATTCCTGATGAGGTAATAGAGGAGTTTTCTTTCCGTGGAGGTAAGTTTAACCGACTGTCCCCCGAGCGTCACTTCATTCCTGCCGAAATCTACGGATAGCTTGCCGCTGGTGAAGGGGCGTTCTTCATCCGTGACATTCAGGCCCTGGGCACGGCGCAATACCGCCTGTACTCTGGCGATGAGCTCGATATGGCTGAAAGGCTTGGTGATGTAGTCGTCCGCGCCGAGTTCCAGCCCTTTGGCAACGTCGGTGTCTTCTCCTCTAACAGTCAGCATCAGCACCGGAACGTCGGAGAAACGCCGGATTTCCTTCAATACCTGGTATCCGTCGATATCGGGCAGGCCGATGTCCAGGATTACTACATCCGGGCTCTCCGTTTCCACCAGGCTTACGCCTTTGTGGCCGTTGGCCGCGGAAATGACAGTGGTGCCGCTCCAGCGCAGCTGAAAGCATAATGAGACAACCTCGATAATTCCGGGGTCGTCTTCAACAACCAGAACTTTCATACATCTCCTTAAAGCGTCGCGGACTGTTTGGCAGGCCGCAGCGGCAGGAAGAAAGAAAAAGTGCTGCCCCGGCCGGAATCGCTGTCCACCCAGATTCTGCCGCCGTGCAGTTCGACAACCTGTTTGGACAGAGCCAGCCCCAGGCCCAGGCCCGGGTGGCGTTGCCGGTCTGCATGCAATCGACTGTAGGGTTTGAACAGCCTGTCCTGCTGGTCTTTGGCTATGCCGATGCCGTTATCCGTGACCGAGATGACCAGGCCGATATCCTGTCGGCGCACTTTCACCGCGATGTTGCCTCCGTCCTGGGTGAACTTGGTGGCGTTGTTCATTAAATTAAGCAGCACCTGCTCCAGCCTCGGCCCGTCTCCCTGAATGATGGGCAGCGATTCCGGCAGGTCGGTTGTCAGCTTCTGGTCTTTGCCGCGCAGCAGCGGGCTGATCTGCAGGCAGGTCCCCAGAACGAGCGACTTGACATCGACGGGTTCGAACTGAAGCTGAATTTTCCCGCTACCGGTCTTCACGATTTCCAGCAGCTCCGCCAGGCGAGATTCCAGGGAGTTGGAGTTGCGGATGATGGTTTGTATCAATTTCCGGTGGGACTCATCGCCGTCCTGGAGCTCTTCTTCCAGCAGGCCGGCCGCGGCAATAATGGAGGTAAGCGGAGTTTTTAGCTCATGGCTCAAAGTATCGATAAAGCGGAGCCATTCCTCTTCTTTGGTTTCCATCGGTATCTTTTCCGCCTTGCCGGCAAGTATAGGTCCAAGGATTTACTTAAATGTAGCACGTTTCAGGTAAGGTAGCAAGTAATGCAGGCTTGAAAAAGCACCAATTACCATGGGCGGGATAGCTTCGTAGATGCCGGCACTTACCGGCTTTATTTTGAGATACCCTTGGCGACGCTCTTAAGCAGGCTCAGGATGCCGATGACGGCGCGTTGAATTTCCGGCGGTTCCTCCGCCAGTACCTTGGCCACGTAAGGGTCGAGCTGGCGGCTCGTATAGCGGGCGCCGTTTCCTTCCGCCACACCGGATGTCTGCGGTGAAAGAAAGCCGGCCAGCGTGAACAGTTCATCCTCACTGAAACTCAGTGGTTTAGCGATTTTGCGCAGTATCCGCGCCGAAGGGAAACGTTCTCCCCGCTCAATCCGTCCCAGGTGTGAAGAAGAAACGCCGGATTCGGCAGCGAGCTCCTGGAGCGTCAACGGAACGGTGATGCGTTGCTGCTTGAGTATCTTGCCTAAATCACTGTTGTTGTAGTTCATGCCGTTATTATAATTTGCCAAATGGCATATGTCAATACGCAAACTGAACTAAATTTTGGCAGCCTGTCCATAATTTGGCTTTTTCCCGGAGTTGTTAAATACTTTCTAGGGATTTTCCGCCGTGGGTTGAGGATATGGTTGCCAGTAAATGCTGATTATCTTCTTACACTCGCCCGGGTTGGTGAAATGGACCGGGGTGAATTTCCCAACGGTTCTTTTAGTTATGATATCACGGAATGGCTTTTCCTGGCAACTTTCCGCTTCAATTGCTTAGCTCGATTGGGCTTCGCTGGGCAGTTCTATTTTCACACTCTGGTTGTGATTGTTAAAAATAACGGTCATTTCTATCACAAAATTCATCGAGCCGGATTCTGCCCCCAGGGCCTGGGCATCCATGTCCATTTCCATGTAAACATAGGCTTTTTTAATGAACATGGTGTCCTGGATAAACCAGTATTTCACCGTGACTTTTTTAATCGCATTACCCATATCCTGGGTAAATGAAGACCCCTCACCCGATTGATTCATCTGGTTCATGATGGTATCCCAGAGTTGGGATGGGTCTGGCGTAACCTCTGCCAGATAGCACTGCTGCCCCTCTACGGTTTCTGTTTTCAGCGAATCGATTTGCGAGCTACCCAGCAGTTTGACCAGCTGATCGGATTGCACCTCTTCTTCCCAGACCGAGCTTGATGCTGTCTCGTGCTTCCATTCCATGTTCCCATTATCATTGGTTGTACCGGTGTATAAAACATCATCTATAACATAGGTTGATATGCGAGAAGCCTGGTTTATGGACTCTGACCCGCTTTTGCCCTTGATGTTGGCGGACATATCCATACCCATTTTTTTCGCGGTAATATCCACGGCGCCGTTGCCGCCCATGATAATATCTACCGAGCCGGGGTTGCCCTCGACTATGCCCGAAGCATTTACCGTCATTTGCAGGTTCGTTTCATAAGAATGCAAATTGGCCAGGCTGTCCTGTGCGCGTTGACTGAAATCATTCATGGAGATGGCCGCGGTGTTTGACCCGCCTTTGCCGCAACCCGTTAGTAAAGTCAAAAGCATGGCAGCCGCCAGTATCAGGATAACCATATAACGGGTTTTGTTTTTCATAGGGTATTCCTTTCAGGTCAGGGGTCTATTGCTTCCTGTCGATAAACCGCGGTCATAACGCATTCAAGAGTTACTAATTAATACCATATTCGTTGACATGTGTCAAAATATAAATGACTGGCCGCATATTATTTGCACGGCTAAACGGGATTATTCACAATTTAGTACCTTTTCCTTGACGGTGCATCGAACTACAGATATAATTTTATCTGTCACGAGATTACCGCAAAGCCGTATCGCGGTAGTTGAGCTGAGAGGTTGCCCAATTGTCCTCTCGGCTTTTTCATGTGAGGGAGAGGGAAATTTGGCCACAAACTTTGATGTAATTATCGTTGGCGGCGGTCCGGCGGGTATTTTCGCCGCTCTGGAGCTCTGCCAGGCGGCTGGCCTGCGTGTCCTGCTGCTGGAAAAAGGTAAGGATATCAGCGGGCGGCGTTGCCCGGTGCGGGATACCGGCAGCTCATGCGTGGCCTGTAAGCCCTGCAATCTGGTGTGCGGGCTGGGCGGCGCCGGGGCATTCAGTGATGGCAAGCTGGTGCTGTCCTCACAGGTGGGGGGGCACATGGCGGAATACCTCGGGGAGGAGCGTATCGCCAAGCTCATAAAATACGTCGATGAGCTTTATCTTAAGTTCGGTGCCGGCGGGAAAATCTTCGGCAATGACGGAAGAATCGAGGAGATAAGCCGTAAAGCAAAAGAAAGCGGGCTCCGCCTTATCCCCACGCCGGTACGGCACATGGGCACGGAAAACGGGTATGAGGTCCTCAAGGCGATGCAGGACTACCTTTTACCGAGGGTGGAGGTAAAAACTGGGAAAATGGCCTCGCGGGTACTGGTGGAAAAAGGCCTGGTTAAAGGCGTGGTAACGGATGACGGCGAAGAGTTCCTCGCCAAATATATCATCCTGGCGCCGGGCAGGGAAGGCGCGGACTGGCTTTACCGTGAGGCTAATCGCCTCAAATTATCAGTGAAAAACAACCCCATCGATATCGGGGTGAGGGTGGAGATACCGTATTCGGTTATGCAGGAATTGACCGACGTCCTTTACGAGGTCAAGCTGGAATATATGTCCCAGAGCTTTAATGACCGGATCAGGACGTTCTGTATGTGTCCGGCGGGCGAAGTCATCATGGAGTCCACTGGCGGCACTGACCCGGTCGTGACGGTCAACGGCCACAGCTACGCCGGGCGAAAAAGCGACAACACGAATTTCGCACTGCTGGTCAGCACTGATTTTACCAAGCCTTTCCATGAGCCGATTGCCTACGGCAAGTATATCGCCAAGCTGCCTAATTTACTGGGCGGTGGGGTGCTGGTCCAGCGCTTCGGGGATTTACTGGAGGGGCGGCGTTCCACACCCCAGCGCATGGAAAAGGGCAAGGTAAAACCCACGCTCCGGAGCGCCACGCCGGGGGACTTAAGCTTCGCGCTACCTTTCCGCCATTTGACCGGCATCATCGAGATGATGATGGCCATGGATAAGATGATACCGGGTGTGGCTTCAGCCGATACGCTGCTATACGGTATCGAAGTCAAGTTTTATTCCTTCCGGCCCCAGCTTAGCGCGGTCCTGGAGACGGAGGTGCACAACCTGTTCGCGGTGGGGGATGGCACCGGGGTCAGCCGCGGGCTGGTGCAGGCTTCGGCTTCCGGTCTGGTGGCGGCTGTGGAAATCATGAGGAGAGCCGGGCAGACCTAGCTGTAAAGCCGGGGCTAACTTGCTTGACAGTTAACGCCATGTTCTTTACAATGAAATGGTGTCTTGCGGGGCGGTGTGCCCCGCTTAATATTGACTGGAGTTGGCAGCGGCGGGCCAATATTTTAGAAGGAGAGTGATGCTACTTGGCAGAAGTCACACCGGGCGCTGAGGAGAGCTTTGATAGCTTACTCAAGCGGTTCAACAGAAAGGTACAGCAGGACGGCATCCTTGCGGAGCTGCGCCGGCGGGAACACTACGAAAAACCCAGTGTCAAGAGGAAGCGGAAGAAGGCAGCCAAGAAACGCGGTTCTGCTCGAAGCACCAGGACCTTCCGGCGGGCAGCAACCACCTCCCGCTAGGCGGAAGTTATTCAGCGGGCGTTAATCAAACGGGTTAAGTCCTCTATGGCAGCGGAACCAGAGCTTCAAAAAAGAATCACCGAAGAACTCAAGCAGGCGATGAAAAGCGGCGACACCGTCAAGCGCGATACGCTGCGCATGCTGTTGTCTTCGCTGAAGTACTCCGAAGGCGCCAAGCTGGCCCCCCTGGACGAGGGGGAAATGCTCTCCGTCATTGCCAAAGACGTTAAGCGCCACCAGGAAAGCATCGACGCATTTAAAAAGGGTAACCGGCAGGACCTGGTGGATAAAGAAATGGCGGAAATGGCCATCCTCCAGGGCTATTTGCCGCAGCAGTTGACCCGCGATGACATCATTAAAATAGCCAAAGAGGTCATGGCGGCGGTAGGGGCTAAAGGCCCCGGCGATAAGGGCAAAGTGATGCAGCAGCTCATGCCCCGGCTCAAGGGTAAAGCGGACGGTAAAGCCATCAACGACGTAGTGACGGAACTATTGGGGAAGTAGGGACAGGATTACTCTTTAAACGTAACACAATAAGTAAGTAAATAAAAAGCGGTGAATAGTGTTTTCACCGCTTTATTGTTATGTTTTTAAAGCTTTTTCCATCTCGGCGCATAGCCTTTCCGGTTTTGTCCCGGAATCGATGAAAGACCAGGGGAGCTTTTTCTCCGGGTCCCAGGGCTGATTGACATAATAGTTGATATCCAGCTTATGCTGTTCCACCGCGTTACGCCAGCCGGCCAAAGAAATCTCGTCCATGTCCGCCAGGGCCATCGCAAGCCTTTCGTCACCGCGCGAGAGCACTCCCTGCACCCGGCTCCAGGCGGGGCTTTCCTCATTGAGCTTGATGCCTTTAAGCGGCAGGCTGCTCTGTAAAATGCCCAGCCGGCGGTTGAGCGTATCGTCGGACGCCATCGGCAGCCACTGGAAGGGCGTGGACGCTTTAGGGATGAAGGGGCCGGCGTTGACCGTGATGCGGGCGCTGCTGCCACGCTTTTCCAGGCGGTCTTTCACTGCCAGCGTCAGGTCGATGATTTCTTGGATGTCTTCGTCGGTTTCGGTAGGGAGGCCGACGATGAAATAGAGCTTGAGCTGGGTAAAACGCTGCGCCGCAATCATCTCCGCCGCCTGCAAGATTTCATCGGCGGTGAGGCCTTTGTTGATAACGTCCCGCAGCCGTTGTGAGCCGGCCTCGGGCGCGATGGTAATGGTCTGCGTCTTGCCCTTCGCCAGCTCGCTGATGATGTTTTCGGTCAGCGTATCGATACGTAGCGAGCTGATGGCGATCTCGGCGTTCATTTTACGCAGGCCGGCCAGCAGGTCATCTATCTGGGGATGGTCGGTCACCGTCGGGCCAACGAGACCGATCCGCCGCCGTGAATGTAACCCTTCCCACGCCTGCTTGAGGACTTTATCGGTGGTGTGGAAGCGGAGCGGGGCGTAAATGCCGTTGACCAGGCAGAACCGGCAGCCGCGGGCGCAGCCGCGTTCCACCTCGATAAGATAGGAATCGCCGAGCTCCGTGTCCGGCGTGAGAACAACCGAATGGGTAGGGAAATCATCCAGGTTTTTCGCCCACTGGCGGGCCGCCGGTTTCGTTTGGGTTATCAGCGGAACGTAAATGCCCGGCACTTTCGCCAGCTCCCGCAACAGTACGCTCCGGGTGTTGCCGATGTTTTCCGCTATGACCGGGAGAAGCGCCGGTAGAATCGGTTCCGCTTCGCCGATGCAAAACGCGTCGAAAATCGGCGACAGCGGCATCGGGTTGGCAGTGACGCACGGCCCCCCGGCGATGATCAGTGGATGGCTTTCGTTGCGTTCGCCGGCGAAAAGCGGTATACCGGCCGCTTTAAGCATGTGGATGGCGTTGAAATAGTCCAGCTCGTAAGAGATGGAGAAAGCCAGCACGGCGAAGTCGGTCAGCGGCCGCCCGGACTCTATCGCTGCCGGAGCGTTTTTCTCTACCGTGTCCAGGAAAACGCGCTCGCAGACTACCCGGAGCTGGCTGTTCAGCAGGCTGTAAACGGCGTGTACGCCCAGGTTGGACATGCCCAGGTAATAGGTGTTGGGATAAATCAAGGCTATCGGCAGCCGACCCCCCCAGTCCTTGACGATGGCGCCTTCTTCACCGGAGAACCGCGCGCCGGGGCGGCCTTTGGAGTCGGTCTTTTTACTAGTGTACCGCATCAGTTCTTTTTGTTTGAAAATGAATCTTTCCAGCAGTCCTTGAGCATGCGGGCGTTGACCTGGATGACCATGTCCGCGACTTCCCGCAGTTGTTGCGATGTGCCCTGCTTGCCGAATAACGCCACCTCGACGTGTTTGCCGTTGTCTTTAACCGCCTGGACGGCGCCCGCGAAGTCATTATCTCCTGCCACGAGGATGGCCACATCGTAGTTGTTTTTATAGCTGTGGGTGATCATGTCCGTGGCCAGCTGGACGTCGGTGCCTTTTTCATAAGGCGGTACGCTGGGCCAGTTGGTATAGACCAGGCGTCCCAGCCGCAGTTCGGTGTATGGTATGGCGTTGACGCCGGCAAAAAACACCTGCTGCTGTTTGTAAAGCTCCGGCTCCTGCTTCTGCCCCACCTTGGCGTTGTAGTAGTAAATCCGGATTAGCTGGCGCTTCCCGATGATTTTGCGGCAGAACCTGCCCAGGTCCAGGTCCGCCCGATTGAAATAGTTTTTCAAGGAATGATAGAGATTGCTTCCATCGATAAATACCATCACCCTCTCCCCCATGCTGCACCTCCTAAATGTAATAAAAAAAATTATGTAATATTTACATTATAGCTTTTTTATGTAAAAGGGGAAAGTAAGGAGAGTAAACAGTTGACAGTAAACAGTCTAGTCATCGAATGCTCTAGATTTAGTTATCAACTGTAAACTGTCCACTGTAAACTGTAAACTCTTAACTCCAATCTGTTATAATTTGGCGGGAAATTACTGGTAAATTCTACAGGAGTATCTTATGAAACTTAGCCGTGAAGATGTGCTGCATATCGCCCGCCTGGCGCGCGTGGCGCTCACCGAGGCAGAGGTTGCGCGCATGAGCGACCAGCTTTCCAACCTTCTGGAGCACTTTGAGGTGCTGCAAAAAGTGGATACAAGTGGAGTAGAGCCCACCGCCCAATCCGTGGCGCTGCAAAGCGTAATGCGGGAAGACGTGGTAGCACCATCGTTGCCGACGGAAGACGTGCTGGCTAACGCGCCCCGCCGCGAAGGCGATATGTTCCGTGTCCGGGCAGTGCTGGAGTAAACGCATTAACAGGAGGTCGCGGTGAAAATGGAAAAAGTATTTGGCATCATTCCAGCGTCATCGGGAGCGTACACTTTCCTGTGGATTTTCGGCGTGGTCATGGGAGTTATTATCATCGGCCTCATTGTGCTGTTCGCCCTGTTCGGCTATCAGGCGAGGCACACTTCCTTCAGTCTGACCGACCAGGGGCTGCACATCGGCCCCGGTATTTACAGCCGCACGATACCTAAAGAAAAAATCGCAACGGAGGGCGTGCGGGTTGTAAATTTGAATCTGGATAAAGCCTATGCGCCAAAGTGGAAGACCAACGGTTCCAATTTGCCCGGTTTTTCCGCCGGCCGGTTCAAGCTCCAGGACAACGAAAAAGCTTTGCTGTTCGTCACCGACCGCTCCAGTGTCGTCTATATTCCGACGACGGATAACTACTCGATATTGTTGAGCGTGCGTAATGCCGCTGAAATGGTGGAATCGTTGCAGCAGTGGGGCAAATAAAAGATAGGTAGCCGTGAACATGAAAATGACGATACATGAAGCCAGCCGTATGCTTAAGGAAAAGAAAATATCTTCCGTGGAGCTGACCGGGGATTACCTTGAGCGTATTAATAAGCTCGAACCGAAAGTACATGCCTTTGTAACCGTCACGGAAGAACAGGCACTGGAACAGGCCCGCCGCGCCGATGCCCGGATAAAAGCGGGCGATGCCGCCCCGCTTACCGGCGTACCCCTGGCGATAAAAGACGTCATCTGCACTAAAGGCGTCCGTACTACCTGCTCCTCTAAAATGCTGGAAAACTTCGTGCCGCCTTATGACGCGATGGTGATGGAGAAACTCGATGCCGCCGGGGCGGTAATGGTGGGCAAAGCTAACATGGACGAGTTCGCCATGGGCTCTTCCACGGAAAACTCCGCCTTTTTCGTGACGCATAACCCCTGGGACCTGGAACGCGTGCCGGGCGGCTCGAGCGGCGGCTCGGCGGTGGCGGTCGCGGCGGGGGAGGCGGCCGGCGCTTTAGGGTCGGATACCGGCGGCAGCATCCGCCAGCCGGCGGGCTTTTGCAGTGTAGTGGGGCTTAAACCTACCTATGGCCGTGTCAGCCGCTACGGGCTGGTGGCTTTCGCCAGCTCGCTCGACCAGATCGGGCCGCTGACCCAGGACGTGACCGACTGCGCCCTGATGATGAACGTTATTTCCGGCCATGATAAGCGGGATTCCACTTCCGTGCCGGAGCCGGTGCCGGACTATACCGGAAGTTTAAAGACGGACTTAAAGGGCATGCGCCTCGGTATTCCCAGGGAATATTACGTGGAGGGGATGCAGCCGGGGGTGGCTTCCGTCATGAAAGCCGCCATGAAAAAGCTGGAGGAGCTCGGCGCAAAGCTCGAAGAGGTTTCGCTGCCCCACACCCCTTATGCCCTCGCTGTCTATTATATCATCGCCCCCTCGGAAGCCTCCGCCAACCTGGCGCGCTACGATGGCGTCAAGTACGGTTTTTCTTTTAAGGGCGATACCATGTGGGAATCCATGGAAAAGACCCGCGAAAACGGCTTCGGGCCGGAGGTCAAGCGCCGTATTATGCTCGGAACTTACGCGCTGTCCGCCGGTTTCTATGATGCCTGGTATCTTAAAGCCCAGCGGGTACGTACCATAATCCGCCGCGAGTTTGATGCCGTCTTTGAAAAGTTCGATGCTTTGATCACCCCCACCTCGCCCACCGTCCCCTTTAAGATAGGGGAAAAGACGGACGACCCGCTGGCCATGTATTTAAGCGATGTCTGCACCTTGCCGGTAAACATCGCGGGGGTGCCGGGCATTTCTATTCCCGCCGGCTTCGTCGACGGCCTGCCGGTAGGGATGCAGATTATCGGCAAGCACTTTAGCGAGGAAACTCTGCTTAAAGTTGCTTACGCTTACGAGCAGGCCACGGCGTGGCACAAGCAACAGCCTGCTGTT
>Ga0187866_1003101_pt1 | contig 12826 bp, 11 predicted proteins | sample June2016WEW_11_1_3_FD_133013 | JGI IMG/M metagenome (GOLD analysis project Ga0187866, IMG submission 133013) | Peatland microbial communities from SPRUCE experiment site at the Marcell Experimental Forest, Minnesota, USA - June2016WEW_11_150 | ecosystem: Environmental > Terrestrial > Soil >... | reverse complement strand
CTTGAAGGCCCCGGTCGTGATCCCCGAGATGAAGGTTTTCCTGAAGATCAGGAATATGACGATCAGGGGGAGCGAGCTCATGAAGCAGGCGGCCATGATCTGCCCCCAGTAGACCTCCCGCTGGGTGCCGAAGAGGCGCGAGATATTCAGCGCCACGGTGTACATGTCCAGCTTGCTGATCGCGATCAGCGGCCAGGTGAAATCGTTCCAGATGTCCATGAAAACGATGAGCCCGACGACGAGCAGGCCGGACTTCACCATGGGCATGACGATCACCCTGTAGATGCGGAAATCCCGGCAACCATCCACCCGCGCGGAGCTGAGAATCTCCTCAGGGACGTAGCTCATGTACTGCCGCATGAGGAATGTGCTGAACGCAAGACCGAACCCCTGGAGCAGACGGGGTAGGATCAGAGCCTGGTAGGTGCTCACCCAATGCAGCTTCGTCATGAGGATGAAAAGCGGGATGTAGGTCACCTGGGGCGGCAGCATGATCGTGGCCAGGAGCGCCACGAAGAGGACGTTCCTGCCGGGGAACTTGTACTTGGCAAACGCGAAGCCGGCGACGGACGAGAAGAAGATGATGAGCGTGATGAAGATGAGGGAGACGATGGAGCTGTTGATCAGGGAGCGCCCGAAGCCGGATTTGCCGAAGAGCCCGATGTAATATTGCAGGTTGAAGCCTGCCGCGGGCAGGTTCAGGATCTGCATGGAGAAAATCTCTGCGTTGCTCTTGAAGGAGCCCATGAGCATGAAATAGAAGGGAAAGACAAAAATCACGGCGCCGGCGAGCAGCAGGATCGTTCCGATTGCCTTTTTCACCATGCGCGGTTCCTCATGTTGCGGAGTAGGTGCGGTCGCGCTCGGCCCAGATGCGCACCTGCAGGACCGAGGGGATCAGCACAACAATAAAGGTGAGGAACGCAATTGACGCCGCGTAGCCGAGCTGGAAGAACTTGAAGGCGGAGCGGTACAGGTAGAGCACGAGGCTGATCGAGGAGTATCCCGGGCCCCCGCTCGTCAGGAAGTATGGCTCGGTGAACATGTTGAAGGTGCCGATGGTGGACATGATGAACTGGAAGCCGATCACCGGTCGCAAGAGAGGGAAAGTGATCTGCCAGAATGTGCGAAAGCCGCTGGCGCCGTCGATTCTCGCCGCGTCATAGATCTGGGTCTCGATGCTCTGCAGGCCGGCCAGGGCGATGATCATGTTATAGCCCGTCCACTTCCAGGTGATCAGGATGTCGATGGAGATCTTCGACATGGAAGCCGAGGACAGCCAATGGGGACCGGGAATTCCCACTTTTGCCAGGAGAAGGTTCACCAGCCCCGCCCGGTCGTCGAAGAGCACGAAAAAGACGATCGCGATGGAGAGGACAGAGGTCACGTACGGCAGAAGGTACACGATGCGGAAAAAGTCCTTGTGCCGACGGGCGGGGTTGTTCAGGGCCACGGCTATGAAAACGGACAGGAAGATCATGATCGGGACATTGATGATGAACACGTAGACGACGTTGTACAGCGAAGTCCAGAAGACCGCGTCCTTCAACAGCAGGGTGGCGTAGTTCTTCAGGCCGACGAACTTCCAGGGCTTGGTGGCGTTCCACTCGTTGAGGCTCAGCACGAAGGAATAGATGATGGGGTACAGCCCGAAGACGACGAACAGGATGAAGAACGGGCTAACGAACAGGTACGCCTGCCTGTTGCGGCCCACGTCGTGCAAGAAGCCTTTTCGTCCCACTTCGTCACTCCTTCTCGGGCGTCCGTCAGTCTGGACAAAAAACCGGCCCCGTTTCCGGGGCCGGCGCGAGAGATCGTCCTACTTCGAGAGTGCTTCCGCCTGGGCTTCCGCAAGGCCCTTCTCCACCGTCACCTTGTTGGTGAGGATGGAGTTCATCTTTGCCTGGAGGATGGACTGGATCTGGGTGTACACGGGAGGGATCCTCCACGTCGCGGGGACGGTCGGGGTGATCTGCGCGAACAGTTTGTAGACCTTCTGATCCCCGAGGACGGGGAAGGTCTTGTTCTGCACGATGTCCGTGGGCCAAGCGGGCATGAACGCAGGGAACTCGCCGTAGTCGGCGTGCGCCTTCGCGCCCTCGAGGCTTCCGCAGACGAATTTGATGAAGGCCATGGCCAACTTCTGCTGCTCGTCCGAGGTCTGGGTGGCAATGGCGAGCTCGGAGCCGCCAAGATTGGAGGCCCGCACCCCGCCGGGGGCAAAGGCCGGCATGGCAGCCACGCGCCAGTTGCCGAACTGCGCCATGTCAGGGGTCACGAAATTGTTCAGGACGTTCACGTACCAGGCCGCCGAGATGACGCCCAGAACTTGGCCCTTGTTGAACATGTCGTAGGCGGCGGGCGCGCCCTGCTCCACGTTCGCGGCGATTCCCGCGTCGACCATCTGCTTGATGAGCTTCATGGCCGTAACGGATTCCTTGCTGTCCAGCGTGGGCCGCAGGTTCTCATCGAAGTATGCGCCGCCCTGCTGCTGAACGAGCAGGCTGTGCTGGCCCACCTCTCCGTGCTGGCTCTGGTCCATCGCGGTAGCCGCGACGGAGATGGTGTTCATGTACACACCCTTGGCCTTCAGCTGCTTGCCCACCGTCATCCACTGGGCCCAGGTCGCGGGGAGCGTGATCTTGTACTTGTCCACGATGCCCTTCTGGTAGTAGTAGCCCACGGGGCCGCAGTCGAAGGGAACGGCGAACACGTGCCCGCCCGCGGAGTCGTTGGCGATCTTGTACGCGGGGAACTTGGCCTTCACCGTATTTATGTAGTCCGTCATGTCGACCAGTCCGCCCTGCTCGATGAATTTCTGGATATAGGCGGAGTCTATGGTGAGAAGGTCCGGGGCGCCGCTTCCCGAGGCAATGGCGACGAATATCTTGTCATGGGTGTCGGGGTGCGACATCGGGGTGACGTCGACATTGATGTTCGGGTACAGCTTTTGGAACTCTGGAGTGACAAACGCGATCGCTTTCGCCGTCCAGGTCCAGCAGGTGATCGTTCCCTTCAGGTCGGTGTTTACCTGTCCGAACGCGAGTGGCGACAGGATACAAGCCGCGAGAACCAGTAATAGAAGTCTCTTCATTGATCTTCTCCTTCCCTTTTCCGTGTGAGCGAAACCTCAAATGCATCGAGGGTGTCCTTCACCTCCTCCCTTCCCTCGCAGGCCGAGCTGATATATCTCATATTTCGAGATATCGTCCCACGAGATTTCCCATCTGTCAAGAGCGCTTTTGAGAGGTCGCCCGCTTCTGGAGGGCCCTCTGCGGTCCCCCGGCGCGGCCCCCGTGCCTGTTGCCTTCCGCCCGCCGCACGATCTGGCCGGTGGAGAATATCTGCTGGAGGACCAGGGCCGCCGCCCCCAGGACTTCCCCGCGCTCCAGGCGGGACACCTTCACGTCCTTCGTAGAGGCGTACCAGGCGCGCTTTCGCACCGATTCCATGCAGCTGGGAAGGAAGAGCTCGCTCGCCTTGGACACGCGGCCGCCGAGGATGATGCACCGGGGGTTGAAGGTATTGATCAGGTTGCTGATGCCTACGCCGAGAACAGCGCCCATGCGGGCGTAGATCTCCCGCGCGAGCCGGTCACCCTGACGGGCGGCAATCGCGACGGTCTCCGCCGTGATCTTGTTGTGATCGCCCCGCGCCGCGGCGAGGATGGCACTGTCGGGATTCGACGGAAGCTCGCGCAGCGCGGAGGCCGCAATGGAGGAGCCCGAGGCCAGCGTTTCCAGGCACCCGCGGTTTCCGCAGGCGCACAAGGGGCCGTCCTGGTCGATGCAGGTATGGCCGAACTCCCCGGCGAAGCTGTCCGCCCCCCTGTAGACCTCGCCGTGGAGCACGATGCCTGCAGCCATGCCGTTGCCGACCAGCACGCAGATGAAGCTGTCCACGCCCTTTCCGTAGCCGAAGAGCAGCTCGCTCAGAACAAAGCAGTTGAAATCATGGTCCACGAAGCAGGGCACACCGAATGCCCGCTCGAACTTCCTCTTCAGGGGCACGTCCTTCAAGTGGGGATGGTGAGGCGCGTAGAGGCAGACGCCGGTGGAGAAATCCACTGCGCCCGGCGCGGCGATTCCCACCCCGGCGAGCAGTGTGCGGCTGATGGAGTGCTTCTGCAGAATACGACGGCCGGTGTCCAGGAGGCAGGCGAGGATCTCGCGGGAGGTGCCGCGCGCATCCACGGGGACTTCCAGCTCGTCGACGACGGTGCCCTTGACGTCCATGAGAACGGCGCGCACAAGGCGGCTTCCCAGCTGCAGCCCGAGGACGAAGTTGGCGCTCCTGTTCAGGTCGAGCTCCACGGGGCGCCGCCCGACGCCCGTGGTGACCGACCCGATTTCCGTGATGATCCCCCGATCCAGGAGCTCTTTGGTGGACATGGTGACCGTGCCCCAGCTCAATCGTGTTCTCTCCTTTATGTCGACCCGGGAGATCGGGCCCTCTTCCCTGATGCTCCTGAGGATGGCGAGCTGGTTCTTGAGCTTCATGGAGGCGTGGTCGGAGATGCTCATTGTCTTTTCCATTTCGAGGCCAAAGTGTACCGCATTCGCTTCAGAATTGACAGCTTGACGCGGGGACTTTTTCCAGGGAAAATATCTCAGATCGTGAGATAAATAGATCCGCGGGGAGGCAGTATGGGAAGGGCAACACTGGGGCTGATCGTCGGCAACCGCGACGTGTTTCCCGCCGAGCTTGCAAAGCAGGGCAGGGAGGAGATGATCGCGCTCCTGGCGAAGGAGAGTATCGACGTCGTCGTGCTGGGGCCGAACGACACCACTGACGGGGTGGTGATGACCTGGAAGGACGCGGAGAAGTGCGCGAAGCTCTTCCGCGACAACGCTTCGAAGATCGACGGAATTTTCGTTACGCTGCCCAATTTCGGTGACGAGCGGGCCGTCGCGGACTCGGTAAAGCTCTCGGGCCTCACGGTTCCGGTATTCGTGCACGCCTGGCCGGACAAGGTGGGGGAGTTCTCGATCGAGCATCGGCGGGACTCCTTCTGCGGCAAGCTCTCCATCTGCAACAACTTTTCGCAGTACGGGATTCGCTACTCGATCGGCAGGCAGCACGTGGTGTCTCCCTACTCTGAAGAGTTCAAGAAGGAGCTGCAATGGTTCGTGGACGTCTGCCGGGTGGTGCGCGGCCTGAAGGGCGCGCGGATCGGCAGCATAGGGGAGAGGACCACCCCGTTCAAGACCGTGCGGTACAGCGAGAAGCTCCTGGAGGCGAGCGGAATCAGCGTGGAATCCAAGAGCCTCGTGGAGACCGTGGCCGAGATCAATGCGCTCTCGGACACCGACCCGAAAGTGGAAGCCAAGCTGAAGAAGCTCACCGGCTACCTGCCGAGCACCCGGGACGTGCCGGGCAAGGCCATGAAAACCACCGCGAAGCTCGGTGTGGTGCTGGAGAACTGGGTCCAGGAATACCGGGTCAACTCGTACGCCATCCAGTGCTGGTCCGCCATGCAGGACGCCCTGAAGATCTTCCCCTGCTCGATCATGAGCATGATGAGCGACGACATGTTCCCCTCCGCCTGCGAGGTGGACGTCATGGGAGCGGTGGCCATGTACGCCCTGCAGCTGGCCGGCGGCGGCCCCTCGGCGCTCTTCGACTGGAACAACAACTACGGGGATGATCCGGACAAATGCGTCCTCTTCCATTGCAGCAACACGGCCCTCTCCTTCATGAAGGAGGCAAAGACCGGGTTGAACGCGATGGCCATCAAGGGCAATCCCCATGACTCCTGCTTCTGTACTCTGCATGGCACCCTGAGGCCGGGGCCCGTGGGCTGGGCGCGCTTCTCAACGGACGATGAGAAGGGGCGGATCGTCGGCTGCATCGGGGACGGGGAGATCACCAACGACAACGCGGAGACATTCGGAACGACCGGCGTCCTGAAGATGCCCCACACGCAGAAGCTGATGTATTTCCTCGCGGCCAACGGCTTCGAGCACCACATGGCGATGAACTACTCTCCCCGCACGGACGTCCTCTACGAGGCGCTCACCAAGTACATGGGCTGGAAGATCTACCACCATAACGGGGAAGACAGGACCCTGTTCGAGAACTGGTAGGGACGCGGCAGGTACGCACACGGCAGGAGCGGGCATGGACAGCAGAGAAAGAGTGCTTGCCTCGATCAGCCACCGGAGACCCGATCGGGTCCCCTGTGACCTCTGGGCCGAGCCAGGTGTCTGGGAACGGCTGAAGAAGGACCTCGGGGTGAGCTCCGAGGAGGATGTCCGCAAGGCACTTGCCGTCGACATCCGCTATGTCTCCCCGATCTATCCGCCCGACACGATCACCAACGGCGTGAAGCAGAACATGTGGGGCGAACGCTGGGAGAAGACGTCGACCGTCTACGGGCTGGAATGGGAGCACACGAGGGGCGTGCTCTTCGAGGCGCAGACCCTGGCCGACCTGGAGGCGTTCCCGTGGCCGACCTGCGACCAGGTGGATTACTCCCGCGTCAGGGAAGATGTCAGGCGATACGATGGCTATGCCATTTTCTACGGCAACGCGGACTTCTTCGAGCGGCCCGGCCTCGTGCGGGGCCTGGAGAACATCCTGGTGGACGTGATGATCAACCAGGACATGGTGGACTACCTGCAGGAGCGGTTCGTATCTTTCTTCATCGAGGACTTTCATCGGACGATGGAAGCTGCGGGAGGGAAGATCGACGTGTTCTGGGCCCTCACGGACCTCGGTACTCAGGAGCGGCTCCTCATGGGGCGGGACGCGATGGGCCGCTACATTTTCAAGCCGCTGAAGCGCCTGGCGGATGTCGTGCACCGGGAAGGGGTCAAGCTGATGTTCCATTCCTGCGGGGCGGTCCGGGAGGTCATTCCTGATCTCATCGCCAGCGGCGTGGACATCCTCAATCCCCTGCAGCCCGCGGCAAAAGGCATGGAGCCGGCCGGGCTGAAGCGAGATTTCGGGAAGGATATCGCCTTCCATGGCGGCATCGACATCCAGTACCTCCTGCCGCAGAAGACGCCGGAGGTCGTGGCCGCGGAGGCGCAGCGGGTTGCCGGGATCCTTTCCGAGCACGGTGGGTATGTCCTCTCGCCGTCCCACAACATCCAATTGGACACGCCGACGGAAAACATTCTCGCGATGTACCGCACGGAGGCCCGCCGGCTGTAGAACTCGAGCCGGGCCTCGTGGTGGCAGGAATTGCCTGAAGGAGGCATGACATGACGGAAACCTGGCAGGAGTTCAGGGTTTCCAATGAAGCGCTGATGGACGCCGAGGAGCTTCGGCGCAGGCTGGACGCCGAGGGATACCTCTTTTTCAGGAAGCTTCAGAACAGGGACAAGCTGCTCGCCCTGCGCAGGGACATGACGCGTGCACTCCATGCGGGCGGATGGCTTGCGGCCGATTCCGACCCGATGCTGGGCATTGCCGACGTCACGCACCGCTGTACCGAAGGGGACCTGGACTACAACAAGGTCTACTTCCAGGTCCAGCGGCTGGAGTCATTCCACTCCCTGCCCCACGAGCCCGAGCTCATGGGCGCGGCGGAGAGGATCATGGGAGGGAAGGCCATTCCCCTGCCGGGGAAGAAGGCCCGGATCTGGTTTCCGAAGTTCAAGGAGCACACCACGCCCCTGCACCAGGATTTCGTGCACTACCAGGGCAGCATGGACACGCTCACCTGCTGGTCCCCCGTGGGAGACTGCCCGATCGAGCTGGGCCCGCTGGCCGTCCTGCCGGGATCCCACAAGGTGAAGAAGGTCCTTCCCCATCACTTCTCCCTTGGCGCCGGGGGCCTCATCATCGACCTGAAGGAGCAGACGCAGGAGCATCCCGAGCTGGACACGACCTGGCTCTCCACCAATTTCGAACTCGGCGATACGCTCTTCTTTCCCGCTCTCACCGTGCACAAGGCGCTTCCCAACGTGACGGAGGACCGCATGCGCATCTCGCTGGACAACCGCTACCAGCGGGTGGGCGACAGGATCGCGGAGCACATGCTGGTGCCGCACATGACCGACATCTCGCCGCTTTCCTGGGAAGAGGTCTACAAGGACTGGAAGAGCGACGAACTGAAGTACTACTGGACGAAGGTGAAGTTCCAGAAGATCCCTCGCTATTGGGGCTACGCGCGGAAGGGTTTCGCGGAAGCCATGGAGCTCGCCCGGCAGAACGACAAGCGCGGGATCCTTGCCATGCGCCGCACGATCAGGAGCAACCCCTCATCGGAGGACGCGAAGGCCGCCCGGGCGGTGCTGCAGGAGATCGGGGCGCTGGAGTAGGCTGCCTGGCGATGACGGCCCGATCCGGCTCTGGCCGGGTGGGCCTTGTATTGCCAGGCCTGTGCGCCTGTCATTGGGCAAAACGCGAAAAGCGCAAGCACCTTTCAAATTTTGCACTTTTCTCACATTGGCAGATCCGTGGGTTAGAGTAGATGGTCTTGTGGCGATCCAGTATCATCTCATAGGGGAATTGATATGGAACGCAAGTTTACTCTGGAGTACTTGCTGGACGACACTTGGTATGTCGGTCGCATCAAGGAGGTGCCGGGCGTCTTTAGTCAAGGCGAAGAATGGATAATTGCGCACTTTGCCCCTCGCTTGCTGCACGCTACACGCTGATCCCCGCGATCTCTTCCTTCACCACGCGGATGAGGTCCTCCACCGACGTGACCCTGTTTCGATCCATCAACCAGCGCACGCCGATCCTCAGAGCAGCCTTCTCCGCCACCGCGCGCTTTTCCATGGAAGGGATGCTCGTGATGTCCCACACGTTAACGATCCCCATCATCCGGCGAAGGAACTTCACTCCCCCGTGGCCCGCGGTTTCCTGGAGGAGCCGCGCCAAGGTAGTACGGCGGAACGCGGCAAACGCCTCCGTCCCTCCGTTCGACTCCCAGTACCGCGGGGGCATGAGGTCACCGCGTGGGTTTTCCTTCCACACCCCGTCGAGCTTCCTTGCGAACTCGTTCCAAATGCCCCGGACGAGCCCCAGAACGTACTCCTGGTATTCTTCCCGCTGCGCGCGGTCCGCCGTGTGACCGAAATGGGACAGGCAATTCAGCACGAGGTTCTGCAAGACAGCTCCCACGTCATAGGCCATGGGTCCGAAGTAGCAGAACTCCGGGTCGATCACTCGGGTATCAGTTTCATTCAGCATGATGCTTCCCGTGTGAAGGTCCGCGTGAATGAGAGCCTCGGCATGCGTCATGTAGGCGGCCTTCATCTGCGCAATCTCCGCCTTCACGCCGGCATCTGCCCTGATCGCCTGCACCTCCGCATCCATCAGCGGGTTCCACCTGTTCTCCTGTGAGGTGATGTAGGGGTTGGTGTAGACGAAATCCTCCTGCAGCTTGTTCAGGTGCGGATTGATGAACCGGGCCTGCATCTCCTTCTTCTGCACTCCGGGCAGGTAAAAGTCCGAAGTGTAAAACAGGGAGTTCACGAGAAAGGTGCTGATGTGGTCCACGAACTTGGGAAAGCGGCGGCGCTCCACGAGCGCCTTTCGCATGATCTCATGCTTCCCGAGGTACTCCATGACCATGAGGGACATTTCCTCGTCATAGTCGTAGATCTCGGGCACCAGCCCGGGGCACAGGCGGTTGTAGGCCTGCATGGCCTGGGATTCGAAGCGCATGCGCTCGCGCGTGAGCGGCCAGGACTCACCCGCCACCCTCAGGTAGTTCAGCGCCTGCTTGGCGATGACGGCCTGCCCCGGCTCATCCCTGTTTGCAACGATGAACACGAGGTTCAGGTTGCCGTCGCCCACTTCCTTCACTGTAAGGTCGGCCCCGCGGGGAAATCGGGCTGCCACGGCCGGACGGCCGCGCAGGTAGGCGATGAGGGTCTTTTCGTTCAGGGCGCGGTAGGGCATCATTTCCCTCAGGATCATCGGCAGAATAACGCTATAACGACCCAAGGACGAGTGGCCGCGAATGCATCCGCACCCTTTCCCCTGTTCATCGAATGCTGGTACAATCGCGGTGTTCCGACAGATCGCGCTCAACCTGATCACGGAGGAACGAAGCTCCAATCGCGGCGGCGATGGAAAGCGGCTAAAGGCAGGCTGAGGCCTATCTGGAACGGGTAGTGTTCGTGATATTACAGCCTGCACCGCCCCAGTTCATATGCGCGCGCCCTGTGGATACACCCTGGCCTAAGAAGTCGAACAGTAGCTAGACTTCTATCGTGACAGGTCCTGGCAATGTGGTGACACATCAACAAAGTCTGTCATGAAGCTAGCTCTGATCTCAGGAGGATGCCAGATCCTCTTCTCAAATCCAGACCAGTATTTTGGAACAACATACGAAAGTCGACCACCGCCAAAGAATGCCCCCCACCATGCGAACGTGCTATTCGACAGCACACCAGCTTCGCAAAGAGACATGATTGCCAAGTCTTCAGGAACGGAAAGTCGGGATACAAATTTCGGCTCCAAATCCTTGAAAAGCGATTCGGCATGTTGAGGATCGTCTCCCACGATCACATAAAACGCACTCGGATAACGCTGCTGAATGATACGAACAGCCTCCGTGTAATACCGGTCTGGCAACATCCTCTTTATGTCACGGGGATCTTTCGATAATTCCACGAGGTCCGACCGTCGGAGATGAACGAAGACGGGCGTTCGTCCTCGGAGCAGAGCGGCGAAAAAAGGACGAACCCTAGAGCGCAGTGACTCTTTCAAGTGGAAAAAGCGCGCCAAACCATCAGCATGTTGCCGCGAGGATTCAAAATAGCCCTTCATGATTGTGATCCAATGTATTTTTCCATGACGCCGGTCGTAGAGACCTTCTGTGTCGGAGTGAGATGATATGAGGCCAGTCTTGACAAACTGATATATAAACGTTTCAACAAACGATCGAAGGTGGCGAGACTGAAGATTCAGCCAACGTCTCTTGCATTCACAGCTGAGAAGCACTCTCGTCTTTCCGAAATCGAAGGTGATGAGCCACTCATTCGGTTTGCGCTTGCTCATGGCGTATGACAGCTGGAAGAGTTGGTTCCCCGTGCGACCACCTGCCGTAAACAGTATTATCATTGTGCGGCCACTTGCTGTATCATGAAAGTAGAAGGTCAGATGAAACGCATTTCATGCAAGTAGCGCCTCCCCGCTGGCCGTCGTCAAGCGCCTTTTTCGCCGGGGGTGGTTGACGTAGGACGTAGCGCCCGCCTGCTTCTTCCATCTCGCTACGTTTCCTCGACTTGTTGCCCTCGTGACACGTTCTTCCGCCCGGATCCACGAGAGGCCCACTTGCCGCAGGAGGCCTCTCGGTTTTTAAGGCTATCTGCTGTCCGCCCGAATCCTGTAACGGGTGGGCTTTGGCATAGTTCCTCCAGCCACAGCCGTAGCTTATCACGTGCATCCCCGAGGCGCAACAAGAAGCTCCCGCCCACTATGCAGAGTATAACGGCTTGGCGGAATCACTCAACTCATGGGCGACCTTTTGCCCAGCCGCACCCAGGGAACCGTCCCCGTCGGACTGGGTGAGCGAGGATTTAGTCATCATGAAGTGACCGCCCCGATCGTAGAATCGTAGGTTGCGCTACGATCGGGAGAAAGTAGCGTAGAGCTACATACGAAGGAGGCGGTCATGCAAAGGGTAACACGGAACGAAACACGATTTGTAGGGCTTGATGTCCACGCGGAGACGATCACCGTGGCGATCGCCAGAAAGGACGGAGATGTTCACACCTAAGGTAGCATCTCCAATCGTCCCGAGAGCATCAAGCGGCTTGTCACGAAGCTGGACGCCGGTGGCGCATGGACAGCCTGTTACGAGGCAGGGCCGACGGGATATGCGTTGTATTGGCAGTTGGCCAAGCTGGGGAGAGCCTGCGAGGTGATTGCGCCGACGCTGGTACCAACGAAGGCGGGGGACCGAGTCAAGACAGACAGGCGGGACGCCGAGCGGCTGGCTCGCTGCTATCGGGCCGGAGAGTTGACGGCGGTCTGGGTGCCTGACGCGTCGCACGAAGCACTCCGTGATCTGGTGCGGGCACGAGAGGCAGCCAAACAGGACCAACTGCGCGCTCGGCATCGGCTTGGGAAGTTTCTCCTTCGACACGGAAAACGTCCGCCGCAGAATATGCGGGCTTGGGTGGCCACGGAGTTCTTCCGTCAGGTCCGCGATCAGGCACGAGAAAGGGGACTGTTGTCCGACGAGCACTTCACTGTGGACGGGACGTTGATTGAAGCGTGGGCGTCGCAGAAGAGCTTTCAGCCCAAGGATCAAGGACCGCAAGACACTGGACAGTCGGGAAGCAACCCTGAGGTAGACTTCCGCGGTGTGAAGCGATCGAACACGACACACCAGTCCACGACGGATCCCGATGCGCGCCTGCTGAAGAAGTCGGCAGGCGGGGAAGCGCGGTTGAGCTACATGGGGCATGTGTTGATGGAGAACAGAAACGGCTTGGTGGTTGACAGCCTTTTGACTATTGGCAGCGGAACGGCCGAGCGCGAGGCAGCCTGCGCGATGCTGGATGCCTTGGGAGGGAGCAAACGGATCACCGTGGGCGCCGACAAGGCCTATGATGTACCGGAGTTTGTCGGGGACCTTCGTGAGATGCGGGTGACGCCCCACGTGGCACAAAAGCGCGAAGGCTCCTCCATCGATACGCGCACTGCACGACATGGCGGATACGCCATGAGTCAGAAGGCTCGAAAACGGGTGGAAGAGATCTTTGGCTGGATGAAAACTGTGGGAGGACATCGCAAAACCCGTTATCGCGGTACCCAGCGGGTGAGCTGGGCATTTACTTTCACTGCGGCAGCCTACAACCTGGTGCGGATGCGCAATCTTGAGTCCAATCTCAATTCAGCGTGAAGATGCAGG
>Ga0187866_1003095_pt1 | contig 12855 bp, 7 predicted proteins | sample June2016WEW_11_1_3_FD_133013 | JGI IMG/M metagenome (GOLD analysis project Ga0187866, IMG submission 133013) | Peatland microbial communities from SPRUCE experiment site at the Marcell Experimental Forest, Minnesota, USA - June2016WEW_11_150 | ecosystem: Environmental > Terrestrial > Soil >... | reverse complement strand
TATGAGGGTTCTAATTGTGATTGCAAAATCTGCGTTTCGGTTGTATGAGAAGTATCCGATTGCTCCTGCATATGGTCCTCGTCTGCATGGCTCAAGTTCGTCAATTATTTCCATAGCTCTCTTCTTTGGAGCTCCAGATACAGTGCCGGCTGGAAATACGCTCTTGAATGTGTCGATTGCATCGTGATCGCGTCGTAGTTCACCCGTCACGCGTGAGACAATGTGTTGAACATGGCTATACTTGTGGATGGTCATGAAGTCTGGTACTTCTACTGATCCGAAATTGCAGACCTTTCCAACATCGTTTCGTGCCAAGTCTACAAGCATGACATGTTCTGCACGTTCTTTGGGGTCGTTCATTAGGGAGGATGCTAAACGTTTGGTTTCGTTATGGGTTCGTCCAATGGGGCAAGTGCCTGCAATTGGAAATGTTTCAACTCGCCTGCCGCTGACTCTTCCAAGCATTTCAGGGCTTGAACCAACCAATGATGTGTCCTTCATTTTCAGAAAGTACATGTAGGGTGATGGGTTGATTTCTCGCAGAGTCTTGTAAAAGTTCGTGAGATCCCCGTTGATCTCGAATTGGAAACGTTTTGAGAGGACCACTTGAAAAATGTCGCCTGCTCTGATGTAGTTCTTGGCTTTCTCAACCATCTTGATAAATTCGGGTTGCCTGATGTTTACTCTGAGATTACTTGCGGTTAGGCTGGAGTTTCGTGGCTTTCTTGATAGTAATTTTTCAATCTCGCTAATTCGATTTTCTCTGTACCAGTAGTAATATGCCTGTCCGGTTAGATGGTCGAAAACGATGCCGTCGTCGTAAACTCCGAATTGGAAGTCAGGAAGTTTGAGGTCATCTCTAGCTTTCTTCGGGAGCGACTCGATGTAACGGATAGCGTCGTATGAGAAATAGCCTACTAGCCCGCCGACAAATCTGAGGCCGGTGTATGTTGTGAAGTTTTGAGCCAAATTCTTCCGTAGACGGGAGATAGGGTCGTCTGTAGTGACTGTGGTTGTGTCGTGAGTAGAATGTTCTGTGTACTGGTTGTTTTTCGCTTCAATCATCTTCGACGGTGAGAATCCTATGAAGGAGTATTGAGCGAGTTTGCGGGGCCCTTCTGCAGATTCAAGAATGTAGCAATAGTCGCTTACACTACTAATGGCGAGAAAGGTTTGAAGTGGGTTCGAATATGGGAATTTCTGTAGTTTAAGTCGGTGTTCAGCATGAGTCTCGGCTTCTTGGGTTGAGTGTCCAAAGACTATACCCCATTATAGTAATCCTCCAACTCCCGAGATGACGCTAAAGAGACACTAATACCATATTTAAAGCTATAGAGTACTAAATTGTACATTCATCATTGATGTTCGAACTTTTCACTAAATTTCCCGCATGGTTGTTCCGAAACGACATTCGTTTCGAAACCGTTCCGTAACCGTTTCGAAACTGCGAGATGTTACTCCATTCCAGAACGTTTCGAAACAATAGGCATCCAGCAAAAGCCTACTAGAAACCACTCTTGGTACCCTTCCATAGCCGCCCATTCAACAAGGCACATATCTTTACGATTATGTCCCCATTCTTAGTACGGCACCTATTGGAAGGCGTATGATTCCTATGGCTAGAATTTACACTCGAACGGGCGATCGAGGCGAGACAGGCCTCGTCGGGGGAACTCGCGTACCGAAAGACTCGATACGAGTCGATGCTTATGGCAGCGTGGACGAGCTCAATTCAGTGCTCGGACTGGCAAAATCCTTCGTAACTGATACTGAACTAAACTTGCTTTTGCGCGAACTACAAAATGACCTCTTCATTGCCGGCGCCGATCTAGCTTCAGTGAAGAGTGACCAGAAGGTACCTCGTATCACAAGTGAACGCATCCTAGAGCTTGAGAGAATAATTGACCGATATGAGGAAGAGCTACCCCCACTCAATGTTTTCATCCTTCCCGGCGGAACTAACGCGGGGGCAACTCTACACTTTGCTAGGGCTGTTGCCAGGCGTGCAGAACGTAGGATAGTTACGCTGGGTAATACTGATAAGATAAACGATCAACTAATTCCATACATCAACCGTCTCTCTGATCTCTTGTTTGTTCTTGCGAGAGTGATCAATTATCGACAGAGGACCGTCGAAGTTCAGTGGCATAGTAAACCATAGAGATGTTCTTTACGTAATCATGTCTCAGACCTCCTCTGACATTATCCTGAACCGACATGAGTTGAAGTCGTCCGCGAATCTTATTCTAGCATGCCTTATTAACGACAGGCTGTAGTTTTATTCGATTCTGGCTGTAGGTGCGGTAGTTCGTGACTGAAGCTGCAGTAATCACCACCAAAGACTTGACCAAGACTTTTGGGCATTTTACAGCAGTCGATGGGTTCAACTTGACTATTGAAGAGGGCGAACTGTATGGCCTTCTTGGACCTAATGGTGCGGGTAAGACAACAATCGTTCGAATGCTTTGCACGCTAATAGCACCCAGTTCAGGCACTGCAACTGTGGCTGGTTATGATATTCGTGAGCAAGCGGCTCAAGTTAGACGGCGAATTGGGGTTGTCTCGGACGGTGTCATGCTTTACAGGGATTTGACAATTGAAGAGAACTTGAAATTATTCAGCACCTTGTATGAGATTCCAAATGAACAAGCAAATGCTAGGATCAAAGAATTGCTTGACATGTTTGCATTCAAAGAGAAAGGAAAGCGTATGGTAAAGGCCCTTTCAACAGGATGGACTAAGAAGGCGATGATATGCGCGGCCCTTCTTCATCGTCCTAGCGTCCTATTTCTTGACGAGGTCACAGCCGGTCTCGATCCTCAATCTGCAATCGCATTGCAAGAATTCACGAGAAACTTGTGTGATCAGGGTGTAACTGTAATTTGGACTACCCACTACATGGGGGAGCCGGACAAAATCTGTGATCGAATCGGAATAATGTTTGCAGGTAAATTAGTGAAGAATGGAACCCCAGAGGAACTAAAACATGCCGTAAACGGTGTCACCGTCGTGGAGGCTGATACCCCCGATCTATCGCGCGAGCAACTTCAGAAGGTCAAAAGAAAGTTGAATTTGAATGGTACTAGTAAGTTGAAATATGAAGATTCCAAGCTGCTAATAACTTCTGATCATAATAATGATCTTGCTGAGCAGGTCGCCACTGCCCTTATGGACGTCGGTGCGAAGATTCGGGCCATCAACACAAAGATGCCCTCCTTGGAGGATGCCTTCATAGCGCTGACTGGTGGCGAAGAGGAAATAGATAGATTCGTAGAAGCCGGTCAGAAGTGAGACTTCACGACAGAGCGTTGTATGCAAGATGCCTGCCCTGAAAATCTTCACCGACTCAATTGCCATAGCGGCAAACGAGTTTCTTCAATTCAAGAGAAACCGTTCTGCTGTCCTGATTTCTCTCGTACTCATACCTCTATTCTTCACCGTTTCACAAGGAGCGGGTAGAGGCAGTGCAGGAAGTTCATACTCTCAAACGGCCAATATACCAATGGTCTTTGTTGACAATGATCGTACGATGGCTTCGGTTCGTTTGTGGCAGACGCTGTCGGGTTCTCAGGACTTTCACCGTCTAACTCAGGCTAGTGATGAGCAGACGGCTATAGCTGGCTTAGGTTTGAAACAATATTACGCGGTCATAGTAATCCCCAAAGGTTTTCAGAACATCTTGGTGGGTAGTATATCGAACAGCACGCAAGCTAGACTTATACTCTATACTGATGATGCTGAACCGGGTCTTACCTCCGAGGTAACGGGTACTCTTACAAACTATGTCCAGAATTTCAATCCCAGCATTGAAGTTCAACCGATAGTGTCTGAACTCCAACTTGTGCGCGGAAGAGTTGGAGGGGTTGAAATAATAAGGAGGGGGACATCTTTTCCTGGATTTAACATAGGGCTTACAGTAATCTTAGCTATTGTGCAAATCTTCGCAGTCTTTTATGAAATCGCGGGTGGCTTATCGCGTGAACGTGAAGAAGGAACGTTCGCCCGTCTCATTCTAAGCCCGATGAATATCAGTTCTATGATTTTAGGGAAAACCGCCTTTGATCTGGTTCTAAGCACGATACGCACCTTCACAGTGCTGGGATTAGGTATCGTTCTCTATAGAGGACACCCGAACACGGAGATTGGCACTATTCTCGTGCTATCCCTTCTGATCGCACTGATGACTATGGGCCTCGGCTTCCTTGTGTCGGCTTTGAAGGTTGGCCTCAGAGCTGTAGTTATTTTGGAATTCTTCCTAGTTCTGACGTTGTACGCTTTCAGTGGGCTACTCATAGACAAGGAATTGCTAGTGGGTGGCGCAGCGGTTATTGCAAACTCACTCCCGTTCAGCTACGCATTCGATGCCATGCGGCGAACTATTTTAGTGGGTAGGCCGTTACTTTCTCTAACAACTGACCTGACCGTCATGGTGGCATCCATCGTAGGCCTTTACGTGTTTTCCTATGTGTTGCTTCTCACATTTAGAGAGAGGCTTGCAACATGATTCCATTAATTCGTGATACGGCCTCCATTGCTGGAAAGGAGCTGAAACAATTGAGCCGTGATCCACTCGCTTTGGTGCTAACAATAATGTTTCCAATTTTACTCATTGGAAATTTCATAGTCATAGGCTCAGCGTTCCGAGCTACCAGTCACGATATTCCTGCGGTCGTAGCGAACTTGGATGATTCTCCTGCTTCAGCTGAACTGTTGAATAAGTTGACCACGTCACGCCTTATCCATGTAACTCAAGTTGTGCAGACCCAGGCGCAAGCGTTCCGAGTAGTAGATGCAGGAGCTGCGGTTGGCGCGGTTGTGATTCCAGCAGGATTCGGAATCGGTCTCGCGCGGGGACACACATATGTGGTAGCACAATTGGATTTTTCGAAAGCAACATCGGCACAAATCATGAGTGGCGAAGTGAGACTTGCTATTCGACAAGTATTGGAAGAGGCCAAGCATGGAGAGTTAAATTTTCAAGTGCAGCTAGCCACAGTGGAGGTTATTACCATTCCAATATCCGGTCGTCCTCCAACGGGGGATATTATTATGCCCGGATTCTTGGGGATAATTGTCACGTTAGGAGCGTTTGATGATACTGTGAACGCTATCAGCAGAGAACGTGATCGTGGCACATTTCCACGATTAATTCTTACACCAGTAAGTATGTTCTCTATTTACAGCGGCAAGATGGCTGCCACAGTAGTTCTCACGGTTCTTCGCACTGGTCTCATGTTGCTCATTCTGAGCCTGAATGGCCTTGTAGTTCGAGGTAGTCTATTGCTAGTTTTCCTGACTACCCTCTTGATCGCCATGTTCACTCTCTCTCTCGGTCTCGTTATATCATCAAGAATTCGTAGTTCCTCAACGTTAACCGTTCTTGAAATAGCTATGACTTTCCCGCTCTTCTCGCTGGCTGGCACAGGTCAGTCGCCATTACTGCTAGCCCCTGGAGGAAAAGCAATCGCGTTAGCCCTGCCTTGGTCCTATGGTAATGATGCCCTTCGAAGGATAATCTATCTGGGTCTTGGGTTACCTGCCGTTGGAGGCGACCTGCTACTCCTCTTGATATGCAGCCTTATCCTCATGCCTGTTGCCATAAGGCTCTCCACGCGGACAATGTAAGTTCGCTAGCTTCACATGAATTGTCATAACTAGCTTCAAAGAAATGCTACTGAAAGTTTGTAGTTTACTCGGATAATTCCTAGATGGCTGTTTCCTGATTGATAGCATGTATCCCGCGCGGCATCATTTACGTTTCTTCATGCGACAAACTCGAATTAGGCACGCTGTTAGGCTTAGGCAGAGTAGGTTTAGAGGCAGTGTTGGCAATTCTGGGATCGGAATTTGGCTTTCGGTTAGAATATAATTCATGGACGCTTGTTGACCAGGGCTTACTCGCAAAACGGATTTAACGGGTACATGTCCCGCGTTATTATTCCACTCTGATATAGTCACTTGATACCTACCAGGGTTCAAATAACCGTCAACAAACCCATCCCAACTGTACCAGTAATACTGGTAGTTCGAGCTGTCGACGATTTGGAGACTGGCCCAGCTCAAAGTTCTCACACCATCATCCCAAGTCATTCCCAATATCGTTCCCTGCAGGTATCCGCGTAAATCTAACTCGAATTCAGCCGACGCCTCTCCAGTCAGAGGGGCGTTGGAGACTTTGATCCATTGTTTTTCCTGATATGGACCTAGATGGTTGTAGGGGAAGAAATATGGTGATTCACCTTGAAGAAGTCCCTGAACGGGGGGATAACTCAAAGTCAATTGGGACCAATTCACAATATCAACCATTATATTCCAATCGCCAGAATACCCTCCCCGGTAGGCTGATCTTCCCCAAATTCCATGATCTCCAGAGAACAAAGTTGCAGTTCGAATACCGGCTATCGGACTGTTTGGGTCAACATAATTGAAAGAGCCTGCGAGATTCTTGTAAGTCAAAATGGTTGTTCCCTCAGGTATTGCTGCGTTTAATATCTTGTTACCGTTCGCAAAGTATCCACTGAGGTTCGATGAGGGGAGCAATGTTCCCGCGTCAGACGAGATCAACGTGGTCGCTGCGACAAGTCTATCCACATCATCAAAGACGCGAATCCTAACAGAAGAATTGTATGGCATTCCAGAGATTATTTGCTCTGTCTTGAATATCATTGTAAGCGTCAGATTAACTCCAATCATGAGCTTCAGATTGATATCTGCCATCTGACCCAACCAAGGTACAGCGACGTACACATTCCCCAAATCCACGCCTGGTTGAAGACTGATTACGTCATCCTGAACATAGCCGTACGTCCACCCGCTCAAGGCATAGGTTCCCGGATAGATCGCTAGATTCGACCTGAACGAGGGCCGCCTATAGGAACTGAAATTGTATAGAAACCCCTCATGAAGGTTCTCTTGCAGAAAATCGAAAGTCACTAGACTCTGACCAGGATCTGATGATCTATACGCCGGAAGAGTGGAATTGCTCGGGAGATCTGGTCCGAACCGCTCAACCTGAATTGAACCATTTGTCATTATGTAACTTGACCCTGGTCCGTAGGATCCCAACCAGCCTGACCATGGTAAGCTTTTGAACATGGAATTCTGTGTCGGTATCATCCACTGCCCTGTTTTACTGTTCCAGAAGTTAATTACGTCGACGAAATTCAGTGTACTTAATGGCCTGTTAGAAATATCGTAGACCAACAGATTCACCGGAGCATTGTTCCAGACCCAGTTTCGCTCGACCGTAGGCCTCTGCCAATCGATTGATGTTACTGAAGCATTGATACTGCCGCCTCGGTACATGTGGAGGCTAACCTGCGAAAGGCAAGAACCCGCTCCCAGATTCACTGTAAGTGGTTGATCTAACTCATCGAATGACGTAGCAGGAGGAAGTGCTTGGATGTACCCTCTCATGAAGACGCGGATCGTATAAACGTCCGATGGGAGTCCATAATCGTAGCTGCCCATACTGGCCGCGGTGGGTATTTGATAGATGTTCAGGGATCGATATCTTGTGAGTGAGTATTTTATTGGTATTCGAGAATCCGATAGGGGAAATGCAATGTTAGGGTTTCCCGCCATTCCAAGACCGTTTAGCAGGATTGAAGTCTCTGATTGTGTAGCATTTACTTTAGTGAAGTTGAATGCTGCGAGTGTTCCATCCCTTGCGAAGGCTTCAGAAATAAGGTAGCGAGCGGGATCAGGTCCTTGGATCGGATCTTCCACCAAAGAGCCAGGTATATCGTGAAAGTGAATTGTGACATTAACATCGCATGACGGTATTAGATCGATTGGCACGTATACGTTCATGGCACCGATGTAGGGTACGTCGAATGAGTAATCCACAAATTGGGTGCCGTCGATGCCTGTTTGAATGTAGCCGTTAAGAAATGCTCTAACATAATACCTGCCGGGGCTTAAACTATCTGTCCAAGTTGCGAATACTTGTGGCACCATGCCGGAAAATTTCGTAGGTACGCCGTATACACCTTCATCACCAAACTGGAAAATGAACTCTGAAGATGATGATCCGAGAGCCGTGTTTGGGTCTAGTGTGGCGCGTGGATCTACCCACCATACTTGTGCTGGTCCAACACCGTTAAACAAGCCATAAGGATCTTTCTTGTTCGGGGTCGTATAGGAGTAGGAACTCGTGGGGCTCTCCCAAGGGAAGGCGGCCTTCTTTGGACGATTTAGTCCTAAAAATCCAAATGAGTCCGTTAACCCGCTAAAGCCATTCTTGTTGAAAGTTGTGTTTCCAATCACATATGATGTATACGGAGAATCCGTCAGATTGGTGGGTGATGATGTGACAATACTGGGTAAGTCATATGACCTGCTGTCATAGATGACAATTGAGATCGGCCGTTGAGCTGGCCACTGGACTGTTCCATATCCTTGTTTCGAAAATACTGTGCCTCGAAGTTGTGGTCCTACTTGCAAATATCCGTCAAAGCGAAGCGACTGGCCGCGTGCAACTCTAACGTTGGTCGCAATCTTCTGTTCCGGCATACCTGCTGCTGAAGCATAGATTGTGTATAACCCAGGTGCTACTCCCTCTATCTCATAGTGGCCTTTCGCAGTCGCGTTGAAGTAGCCGCGAGCTTCTACTACACGACCGGTCAGCTCACCACTTGAAGGGTTGCTTGCTATCCCTACCGCTCTTACTCTTCCAGGTAAATTGATTGGTAAACTGTAGAGCGTACTATTGAGGTCTCCATATCTAATCGTGCCAGACATTATTGCCGGATCAACTTCACCTTTCACGAGCAGAACCGGCCAATTCTCCATGGGCATTGTGCCCCTAATGTACTGGTTCACGCCCAAGTCACCACGGTGTAATGGATATGAGTCGTTCAGGAACATTTTGAAAAAGTATCTACCTGCAGTGAAAGGTGCTTTCATTTGATTTATTCGGACGTAGTACCAATTGTCACGCCCACTGCCTGGGCGGAAGCTAATTGCTGAAGCATTCAGACCTCTAATGTATATGATCCACGAGCCTGGCTCGAATGGGTCATATTGGTCAGCGCGAGTGATGAATATGTTTCCATAATTATCCGTGATTGTTGTAACTATGTTACTATTGTCTCCTTGCTGCCAATTTATCCCAGACGTAGGTTCGAAGCCGTCTTGAATTAATGCACCTGTTCTATCGAAGACTGGAGCGGGGATGTAAATTGCGAGACTAGCGTAATTAAATTGGGAGATGGCTTGGCCATTAATTGTAAAGGGAGGCTGGCCATTCACCTTCGGGTACGAGAAGTTCAATGCAAAAATAAGGTCGCCAACGTTATCGTGATCAGCGGTTGAAGTTAATATTGCCCCTTCAGGGCTATACGAACTTCTGGCAGCTTGGATTGGTTTCTGATTTGTGAATGGTGACTGATAGCCAGGTGGGTTTCGTTTAATTCCTGAATATGTGTCCATTCCGCTTCCCGGCCAAACATAGCCTAAAGGTCCTGGAACGTGGTTACCTGAAGTTACAATAGAGTTCAGTTCGTTGTCATTGGACCGGTAGACAGGTGGAGAATTGTTCAGGTCTCCGATGGTTGTGTGAGCATATGCTGGATTGGTGGTGCAGATTAACGTCAGAAATAAGATTGTGAGGAGCCATCGGTAACCCAAAGGTGCGTCAGCTCCAAGCTGGATCTGGTCAAGGACGTTATTTCTTCGGTCGTTGGGGGATCTTCAATATCTTCTTCTTTATTGCAAAGTATACTATGCCAATAATTGCGATTATTGGTATAATTAGAAGCGGAAGTGGTAGTGGACCTGGTTGGACAGATAGTGTGACAGGGTATGTGTGGTCGAGTGAGAATTGGTTATTCGCCTGTGTCCAGTCGAACCTGATACCGATTGGATAGTTGCCCGTGGGTTCCCTACTGTCGACATCTATCGTGAATATTGCCGTCTTGAGTTGCCCTGCGCTCATGTCACCTAAGAAGTCGGTTAAGGTTCCAGTTATGTAGTTTCCAACTTGCAACTCCACTCTTACTGACTCAGCTTTAGTTGTGTTGCTCAAGTTCTTTATTCGAACTCTTATAACTGATCCAGAAGCGCCAGGATTTATTACAGAAGGCGTCACGCTTAAGATTCCGAAGACAACTTTCTCAGCAATGTATAGAGGTACTTGCCCGATCGGTACAAGAGTATTATTCAGTACCTGATTTAGCAGAATTGAATATTGACCGAACGTGGCATTCTCTGCTACGTCTACAACAAAGTTTGCGTTTGTGGTTTGTCCCGTAGGTAAGTTTCCGAGAAAGATTTCGGCAGATCCGCTGGATGACGGTACGAAGGGAGATTTTAATTGTAGATAAACTTGAACATTCTTTGCTATGCCCGTTCCAGAATTTGCAAGCGTGACAGTCACTTGATTTCCGTAGCTGTCTGGAAATAGTTTAACTGGAGTTGTGGCTACGGCTTGAATATACAATGCTCCCTGATAGATCGGAATATCGACTTGAACGGTTTTATTGATTTGTTGCAGTTCGCGCGCAGACTTGTATGATAAGGTAAGATTGCAGTGGTATATTCCATTGCGGGCGGTTGATTCGATGTTTACTACCCAATTAAGGGTGAACGGCGTTGCAGGATTCATGTCGCCTGCGACTTTCGTCACGGAGGTGGCTCTATTTTGGACACCATTTACGAAGTAGGTGTAATCTATTGGTGGAGTTAGGTAGAGTGTGCCGCTTACGTCCCTTGCTACGTCGTCGCCAACGTTTGATATGATGATGGATAGTTGAGCGTTTACGTCACCGGCATGGACGGCCGTTTGCGGATTCATTGGGTCAGTTCCCCAAAATACATTTGTAACCACAACGTTTGCTACACCGATAGCATGCGTCAATGGTAGTTCTGGGCTGGGTAAGTTGACCGCAATCAAGAATATCAATAGGACGATCGCAATTCTTTGTACTTTCACGACTCACATACCAACCAGTAGCTTACTTTCCTACCTTCAAACTTCATTTAAGGTTACGCTTCCACGAATTCAATGTAACTAATACTCTTGCTGGTTCAATTATAGCGAGCGCCTAAACGCGATAGTGGCTAATCCTATCATCAAACCGGTGAAGATTATCAGGAAGGCAAAATCGCTTGCGATCGCCAAGAACCCTGCACCTTTGTACATCAATAACCGTAGGGCATGGACGGCGTAGGTTTCTGGATTGATTATGGATATTTGCTTCATCCAAGTTGGAAATCCATCCAGAGGATATACCGCGCCGCTTGTGTAGTATAGGGTTAAGTTGATTGGAAAGGAAGTAACCCTGTACATATCGGCAGACGAAGACCTAACCGCGTAGGCAGTCATCATCGCTATTATTCCCAGCGAGGTGAGAAACAGGGTGACCATAGTAAGTGCTATTCCTAACACGTCCTCGTGTGGTCGAATGCCAGCCACTACAATGGCTAGCACGAATAAAGCTGTGGAGGAGAAGAGGGATTTGATTACTCCCGAGAGAAGGACACCGATAATGATCTCATACTTCTTCAAAGGTGTGACTAGATATCCTTCGATTATTCCCCTCTCTTTATCTACTACGAGTTGAACGCCACCGGCTATGATTGAGACGAACATGATTGCTTGAACAAGTGTTCCAGGTGCCATGAATTCAATGTACAAGACGTTTCTATAATAATTCTCTAAATCGACAGTTATGTTAGATCCTTCTGCTGTTGATACTTGTATTCGAGATGAGAGTTGTTGGCTTGCTTGTGCAACTTCTTGTCCAATGGTGGCAGCGCTTATGGGGTCGGTATTGTCTAATGATACTGTTACGATGACGTTGGACTTATCGACTAATGACCTGTCAAAGCCTAAGGGAATATAGACTATGCCCTTGACTCGACCTTCTCGAAGCATCTCTTGTGCTGCATCCAAAGCGGGAACTTCGATTAGCTGAAAAGAATTCTGACAGTTTATTCCACCGTACGCGCAGGTCTGTTTGTTCCGCAAAATGCCGGTAAGACTTGAAGAAAAAGGACCATGGCTGTCTGTAACAATCGCGATTGGTGCATGCGTGATTGCTCCTCCGTACGCGCTGCCAAGCAGGATTAATGTCAATAATGGTCCGACAATCGTAGATATCATGACTGCTGATTGTCTTATGAATTTGCGAAGGTCTCGTTCGCATACGGCTAGGCTGCCTTTCATTCTCTCAAGCTTCGACCCGTAAACGTGAGAAAAACGTCATCCAATGTGAGTTCACGCAGTGTTATAGTGCGGAGTTTTCCTCCTTTCGAGTGAACGAGTTCGACTATCTTGGGGACTGCTTCAGCGCCGTTCTTCGCCAGAATCGTCAAACCGCCGTCTCGCGTTTTGATTTCCAGAACATACTCTGTTCTCTCTAAAGCCTTCAGAGCATCATCGGGGAGAGTTAAGAAGTCAGCTTCAACTATGTCGCCGCCTGAAACTTTCCGTTTAAGCTCTGTCGGAGTTCCTAATGCGACTATTTTACCACGATCAATGATTGCAAGTCTGTCGCACAGATTTTCAGCCTCGTCCAAGTAATGAGTTGTGATTACTAGCGTGATGCCGTGTTCTTCATGAATCTTCTTGACATAATCCAAAACGGCGGCGCGAGCTTGTGGATCGAGACCTGTGGTAGGTTCATCAAGGAATAGGACTTCTGGTTCGTGTACGAGGGCTCTGATAATTTCTAGACGGCGTTTCATTCCTCCTGAATAGCCTGCTACGGGGATTTTGGCTCGGTCCGCTAATCCTACAACTTCGAGAAGTTCACTTATTTTCTCTTGGCGCTTTTTGCGAGGTACACCATAATATTTGCCGTATAGGTTCATGTTTTCCAGTGCCGTCAGTTCGAGGTCCAACGTCGATGC
>Ga0187866_1003092_pt1 | contig 12863 bp, 9 predicted proteins | sample June2016WEW_11_1_3_FD_133013 | JGI IMG/M metagenome (GOLD analysis project Ga0187866, IMG submission 133013) | Peatland microbial communities from SPRUCE experiment site at the Marcell Experimental Forest, Minnesota, USA - June2016WEW_11_150 | ecosystem: Environmental > Terrestrial > Soil >... | reverse complement strand
GGCATTGGTGGCACACCCTGGCGGGATTGATCTGGGGCGTGTTCATGTGGCAACTCGACCGGACGCTGTTCTGGTGGTTCACGCCCGTGCTCGCGGGCATGGCGCTGTCCATTCCGTTGAGCGTGTTCACCGCCCGGCGCGGTCTGGGCGCATGGGCGCGCAAAATGGATTTGTTCCTGACGCCGGAGGAAACCGCGCCGCCGCCGGAACTGGTCGCCTTGCGGGCGCGCATGAAAGTGCATGAACTCACCGATGACACCACGCCGCGCCGTCCGCACGCGGGTCTGGCCGAAGCCGTGCTCGACCCTTACGTGAACGCCATCCACGTCTCACTGCTGCGCGAGAAACAGCTCAACCCGGTTTATGCCGAACAACTCGACCAACTCGGCGTCGGACACAAGGAGGTCAGTGCATTGGGCGAAAAATTGCTGGCCCAAGGCCCGGACAAACTGACCTCGGTGGAACGGTTGCTGGTCATGGCAGACGCACACGTGCTGGTGTGGCTGCACCAGCAGGCGTGGTTGCGGCCCGACGAATCGCTCGCGCCATGGTGGAAAGCCATGATTCGCGAATTCAGTTTGCGGGAGCTGTAAGCTGCGCCGGCGCGCGCAGCGCCTGCAATTTCGCCTTGATTCCGGGGTCGTCAGGTTTGAGCCGCAATGCCTCCTGATAACATTGCATCGCCTCCGCCATCCGGCCCAGCCAGACGAGGGTGTCGCCGAGGTTGACATAAATCTGCGGGTTGTCGGGCGTAAGGCGGAGCGCTTCGCGGTAATGTTGCGCGGCCTCGTCAAACCGATGTTCGAAAAACAAAACCGTGGCCAGATTGTTGTGTGCGCCGGCGGAGTCCGGGTTCAGTTTCAGCGCCGCTTGAAAATTCGTGATGGCCTCGGCGAACTGCCGTTTGGCCACCAGCGCAAAACCCAGGTTGTCCAGAATATCGGCCTGGTCCGGAGTGATTTGCAGAGCGCGGCGATAATCCGTGATGGCCTCGTCCCAGTTGCCGAGCCTGGCAAAGGCATTGCCCAGGTTATAAAGCGCATCGGCGTTGCCGGGTTTGATCTTGAGCGATTGCCGGAAACAATCCATCGCCTCCGGGATCCGCCCCTTGCTCGAGAGCCATGTGCCGAGGTTGTTTTCCGCGACGTAGTTGTTTTGTGTCACGGCCAGCGCGTGGCGAAAAAATGTCCCGCTGTCATGCCAATAACCCAACTGGTCCCGCGTCCGCCACGCGCAGGCGGCCAGCATGATGGCAGCCAAAAAAATGACCGCTGGTTTCGGCACATGCCAGTTCACGCACACCTCGCCCATGCCCCAGACCAGAACCAGGAACACGCCAATCAACGGCAGATAGGTGTAGCGATCGGCCATGGATTGGTCGCCGACCTGGACCAAACCGATGACCGGGACCAGCATCCCGACAAACCAAAACCAGCCGACCGGCGCAAAAGGAAATTTTCGCCCCCACCAGATAGCAGCCACACACAGGGCGGCAAACAAAACGACGGCCAACAACACCAGCCCCACCGGCCAATGCCCCGGATGGGGATAAGGCGTGGCCAGTGCGGATGGCCAGAACGTCTTGCCCAGATACCGGGCGCAGGACACAAATGCATTTTCAATCCGCTCGGACAGCGAATATCCCGTCAGCGCGATTACCGCGCCTCCCTTTTGCTGCACCACGAACGTGATCAGGCACGAAATGACGCTCAGGACAATGAACGGAATCTTTTCCGTCACCAAACGCGCAACCCCAGTCACCTGCCACCTGTCACTTGTCACTCTTCCTAGAGGCCACCAATCCAGCAGCAACAGCACCAGTGGCAGCGTGACCAGCACCGGCTTGCACATCAAACCCAGCGAGAAAGACAGCAGACTCAATGCAAAAAAAACTTTGAACTTTGAACCTTGAACTTTGAACTCTTCAACAAATCGCGCATATGCCCCCAGCGACAGCAGCCCGAAAAACGCGCTCAAGACGTCTTTGCGTTCTGTCACCCACGCCACCGATTCCACATGCAACGGATGCAGGGCGAACAATGCCGCCACCAAGGCGCTCCGCCACATCGCCGCCGTCAAACGCCGGAGCAACAGAAACAACAGCACCGTGTTGGCGGCGTGCAACAGAAGATTGGTCAGATGCGGACCGATCGGGCCTTTGCCAAACAGTTGCGCGTCCAGCATCAACGACAGCCATGTCAACGGATGCCAGTTACTGGCATGCCCCGTGGTGAACGCCCAGACCACGTTGCCCGGCGTGAGCCCCGTCAGCACGTGACGATTGGACGTGAAATAGAGCGGGTCATCGTAATTCAGGAAATAACCATGAATGGCTGGCCAATAAACGGCCAGCGTCGCCGCCACCAGCAGCAGACAAAGAAAAAATGGAGCCGCTGAAGTTTTCGTGCGCGATGCGGTTTTGCCCGATTCCATATTTTTGCCTGCCCAAGAGCTAAATCGTTCCCGGCAAAAAGAGAAAGCCCGAAATGATCTCCGATGATGAACGGCTCGGACCGTGAGCGCGGCTGAACTGCAGTCGGGCCGCGGCGCAGAAGTCCCGGTGTCAAAAACGATTGGGGCAATGTTGCAATGGCGTGACCCGGTTCAAACAATTTTTGTGAGTGCTGACAAACCTTCTCCGAGCACCGCGACTGCTGGCAACGGCCCAAATGATGTTACGTCTGACCGCGATGCCTGGCCACGAAACGGGAACAGGCCACGTCTGCAAACGGCCAGCGCGCGCGCGGCATGCGGTCGAGCGCGAAAAGGATTCCGCGCGCCTCCCGCTCGCGGTCGCGCAGCAGCGCGTCCCGATTGCCAGCGGGCTGGTGGAGGTTCAAAACGAGGGCGTGAAAAACGGTGTTCATAACGTGTCATTGCCGGTGGCATCCGCCAGGGCCGCCGCCAGGAGTGATTTGTCCCGCGTTGCGCCCGCCGTTGGATGGACCGGCGTCGGCGCGGGCGGTTCATTATTCCAGATGCGCAACAACGCGTCGCGGGCCTGGTTCAGCAGTGAAGGCGGCTGCGGCCATTGTTCCAAGATGAGCGAGCCGGAGAAGCCGCGCCGTTTCATCCGCCCGACAAAACCGCGCACGCTGGCGTCGGCGCGCCCCGCCGGGCCGGTGAACAGCGTCAGGTGGCTGTCGGTGTCACCCCAGTTTTCATGGACGTGCAGATGAATGACCGGCACGTGTGGCTGGAGCCGGTCAATGTATTCGAGGTAGTTGTTGCGCGTGCCAATCCAAAGGTTGGCATGGCCCAGATCCAGGCACATGCCCACGTGATGCGCCCATGCCACATCCAGGTTCCGCAGCCGCTTGAAAAGCTCGTTGAACTGTTCCGGCGCGGTGAGCGGTGTGTTCTCGATGGCAAGCCGCAGGCCGGTTCCGGCCAGATGCCCGATCAACCAGGTGATGGATTCCACATACGCCTTGAGGCCGTTTTCAGGGTGCAGGTGAATATTCAAAAGCGCCGCGCCCAGATCGCGGGCCAGTTCAACGTCTTTGAGCAAAAGCGGTCGCAACCCGGGGTCGAGCGGGTTGGCCCCCCAGCGCGCATGCACCGAAAGCCGCATGCCCCGCGCTTCCGCGGTTTCACAAATGCCGCGGCGTTGTTCCCGGCTCAGATCGTCTTCTTCCCAACCGGCGCCCCACGGTTTTTTGTCGGGAAACCATTCGAAGGCGTCGAAGCCGCTCGCCAGCGCATGCGCGAAAGGTTGCATCGGCGTGTCGGCTGCGAAGGCGGTCTGATTGCCGATGCAAATTGAGCGCGGGTTACGCATGGCCCGCTCCCGTCTGCGGACGCGTTTGCACCAGGAAGTATTCTCCCCGGGCGACGGCCCCCTCGATGTCCTGTGCCGATCCCAGCGCCGACTCGACGGCCAGGCCAAGGCGCGCGATGGAGGCCAACAGGTGGTTTCGGAAATTCTCGTCCCAGACCAGGGGCTCCTCGGAATAATCCAGGCGCGCCCGCCGCGGCGGAGGCAAAAACACGCTGTCGTAAAGGCCGGCGCCCGCGTAGCCGGCGAGGTCCTCGCCGTTGGAATCGGACCGGAAAATCAAGCCGCCGCCATACCAGCCGGCGCTTTTTCCGGGAAACGACAGCAGAGCCGGCTTGGCCGCGGTCTTGTCCCAGGTGAAACTCAGCGCGCGCCCCGGATGATTGCCGACCAGCGTTTCGCCCAGGCCGGGGACAACTTCGCCGTAAAGTTCGCCGCGGTTGCCGGTGGACGGATTTGTTGTGTGAAGGACGAAGGCGTATTCGGCTTCGACGACCGGTTGAATGAGCACGGCCATGAGCAGGTTCTGGTGCGCGAGTCGCATTCTATTCCGGCTGAGAACGGCGCGTTCGTTCCATTTTGAGGCCCAGACCTGCTTGATGCACCGCCAGGTTTCCTCCCAATTTTCCTGCCAGGACAGGCCTGCGCGCTTGAACGTTTCGCGCAGCGCCGCCGGCAATTGCGCCGGCGCTGCCAGCGTCTGGACCGTTTCACGCAGTTCCGCCAGCGCCGCCCCATCCTGCTGGTGGTCTTCCAGGCCGCGCGCCAGTTCCTGGTAACGCAGTGCCGTCCGCTTGTTCTCGGCCAGCGAGAGCACTTTCTCAAACACGCCAAAGGGCAAAGCTACGGAAGGCGGCTGGTGAATCCATTCGGGCAGCCGGCCGCGGAGGCGCGCCTGATTGCAGGATTTCCCGCCGACGATTTTTTCGTTGAATTCGTCCATCGTCACCGCGAACCGCGTGAACCTGGGCGGCCGAACGGCGGGCGGGGCGCCGCGGCGGGCGCGTGGCGCCACGGCAGGCGCCGCCTCACCGGCCTTTTCAAACAGCACGTCGCCCGCGGCCGTCACCTCGAGGCGCACTTGTTGGCCGCGCATTGATTTCAACCGCTCCAGCGTGGGCGGGTCGGAGCAGGCGGCGAAGAGGACCCGCGCGTTGCGTGCCCGGACGGCCACGTGCGACACCAAATCGGTAACGTCGGGTGCGATGACGGCGACCACCTCTTTGGGAATTTCCTCATCGCCCATGACTTTGTCGGTAACCACCACCGTCGGCTTGCCGAGGTCGCGCTCCAGGACCGACCTCAACGTGCCGGTCACTTCGACCTCGCCCGTCCCGCTGCCGCGGCTGACAATCTGCCAGGCGCCGAGATGGGCAGCCTGACGCAGCAGGGGTCCGAGGTGATGGAGCAACATCGAGAGCGCAAACCCCAGGCTGCTGCCGCGAACGACTTCCTCGCTGAACAACGTGATCGTCCAGGTTTCCGCGTTGAAACCTTGGCCGAGGAATTCGGCCTTTGGCTGGAGCAATTGATACAGGTGGTCTGTCCAGTCACCCAGCGCGCGGCCAATGCGGTCGGTGACCGATTTGGCGTGGAGCGACCATCCGGGATTGAAACGCGGCTGCGTCTGCAACCGTTCCCAGTGGCGCAGGCAGGCGGCCAGCTCGGCGTCCTCGCAGGACAAAGTCACATTTTCCAGAACGCAGCCGATGAGGTCCGCCAATGGTTCGCCGCTCGCGCGCAGATGGATGTTGCGCTCCACGACAACCCGCACCAATTGTTCGAGGGCGAGGTCCAGATAGAGCAACTGGCGCAGACCTTCGCCGTTGTTCAGGAGGTGCGACAGGCGGCGGCGGACCTCGGTGATTTGTTTGACCAGCGGAACCAGCGCGTCCGCCGGATCGTTCCGATGGTTGCACACCCAAGCCAGCAATCCCTGCGTGTCCCCGTCCAGCCGGTCGCGCGCGGAATTGATGGCAGTTTCCAGGTCGGTGCCCGAGTGGACCGTCTTGAGCACCCGCAGGAAGTTCTCGAAATCATGAATCAACGCGCCCTTCAAACGGGGCACAAAGTCCGGGTTCGTGCGGATCGGCCGCTCGAAACTTTCGAGGCGCTCGCGCGTCACGCCGCCGTCCCGCAGCGTCTGGTAGAACCGGTCGAGGTTGCCGTCGCTGCGGAGAAATTCGAGATAGGCCTCGCAAATGACGACGTCGTCGGGCGTGGTGTTGTTGTGAAGTTTCTGGTGCCATTCCTCCATGAAATGCCCGGTGACCTCCTTGACGTGGTGGCGGTGCATGATTTGGAGAACCTCGTCGCGAATGCGCTGTCCGTCGCCGCCGCGGCCCACGGTGGCGAGCATCAGGCGGACGAGTGGACGACCATCGGGATCGTTGCGATAAAGCTCCGCCAATTTGTTGGTCAGGCGATCCTGGGCGTGGCTCAACTCGCGCGGCTTGGTGTTGTAATGGCGCTGCCAGGTCAACTGCCGGATGGCGGAAAAGCGCAGCCAGACGTAAAGCAGCGCGAGCCCGTCGAGGTTGCCGCGCACGCGGTCGAGCAAATCGTGGCAGAGATTGAATCGGTGCATCAGCGTCCATGAACTGGGGCCCATTTCGGCCCGGATGATTTCATTGGCCAGGCCGTCGAGTTCCGCGGCGTCCAGCGGCGCCGCATGGCGTGGCCCGGCATGGACTGGAATGTAAAAATTTCCTCCGCGATGATTGAGCCAGCGTCCATCGGCACCCTGCTTCAGCACAAATTGAATGCCCAGCAGCGCGTCCGCCTCCGGAAATTGCCAGGTCAACTGTTGCAGGCCCTCGCCGGCCGTGAACGGCGTGTGCGCCGTGTGCCCGTCGAGGAGGACCGTGCCGGGCGGACGCAATGGTTCCGGCGGTTGCAGCCATTCATACGGCGAGCGCCGGGCAACGCCCCAGTGCAATGCCAGCGGGCCGGGAATATCCGTCATCAGCAGAACCCGGTAGCGGGCGCCAGCCTTCGCGACGCCGGCAGCCAGGTGGCCGAGGTCCGCGACCTCGAACACGCGCTCCAGCACGACCTCTTCCTGGCCGAACTGCGCCTTGAGCGCCGAGAGCGGCGCCGGGGCGGGACTTTCCACCGCGGGGACAACGATTTGATAATTCCGGTGGTCGTTGTTGTCCCACCGTTTCTCGTCCGGGAAAAAGAGGACGAACTCGATGAACCCATACGGTGCGTTCGGACTGAGCGCAATGGCGATGTTGCCTTCGCCATTCTGCTTTTTGAACGGAGTCTGCATTGCGCTGAAACCGGCGGGAGTGGTCGTGCCTTCCGGCCAAAACGACTGGGGCAGAATTTGCCAGCCGGTTTGGTTTTTCGGGCGAACGCCCCAGTGCAGCACGCAACGCCGACCGGTCTGCGCCCGCAACAACACGTCAATTTTCCGCTCGTCCGCGCGCTTTTCGACCAGCAGCTTCACTCCGCTGCGCGTGGCGATGGTTTCGGTTTCGTTTGCCATGCCTGATTCTGAAACTTGGGTATTCATGTTCATTTCCCGGCTCGGAAGTCAATAGTTCTTCAGCCGGTAAAAGGCTTGCTGGCCGATGACCGCCACGGGCCGTTTTCCTTTGGCCCAATAAGGCCGTTCGGTTGTGCGGGTGTAATGGTTGGCTGACCCGACCAGGTCGGGCAGCCGGTCGGGAGCTTGACACACCATCTGCGCAATCTGCAAGGCTTCCTTAAAATCCGGTTCCCGGCTGAATTTCCGGATCAGCCGGTCCAGCGATGTGCCGTTGACGCAGGAGAACGCGTGAATGCGGCCCCGGTGCGCAGCCACCACCCGCAGGGGCGTCCAGCCTTTTTCCGCCGCCCGCTGATGAATGACTTCGGCGACGGCGGTCATGCCCCGCACGCCCTCAGACCAGGCCTCGCCCATGAGCACGGCGGCGACGGCCTTTTCTTGATACGTTTGCCCCAGCACCGCCAGGGCAGGCTGCACAGGCAGAAGAATGTGGGGAACCATTTCATTTGTCCCGGTTGATGAAAAGGACGGCCGCCAGCGGCGGGGGCGTCAGGTTGACCGAGTGGGGGCGGTAATGGCATTTGACGGGTTCGGCGGTGACGCCGCCGCAGTTGCCCTGGCCGCTGCCGCCGTATTCCCGGGCGTCGCTGTTCAAAATCTCCTTCCAGAGCCCGCCGCGCGGAACGCCCACCCGGTAGTTGCGGCAGACAGACGGCGTGAAGTTGAACACGGCCAGAATCAAATCACCGCCGGCGCGCGTCTTGCGGATGAAACTCAGCGTGGAGTTTTTGGCGTCCTGGTAATCCACCCACTCGAAGCCGTCCGGGTTGAAATCCAGTTCATGCAGGGCCGGCTCGGCCCGGTAGGCGCGGTTGAGGTCGGCGACCCACTTTTGCACGCCGGCGTGGAACGGCTCCATTTCCACGTGCCATCCGACGCTCGACTCATGGCTCCATTCCGGCCATTGCGCCAGTTCATCGCCCATGAAGAGCAGTTTTTTTCCGGGCTGGGCGAACATGCAGCCGAACAGGAGGCGCAGGTTGGCGTACTTCTGCCATTCGTCACCGGTCATCATGCCGAACAGCGAGCCTTTCCCATGCACCACTTCGTCGTGAGAGAGCGGCAGGATGTAATTTTCACTGAAGGCATAAACCATCCGGAAGGGCAGCTCCCCGTGATGATGTTTGCGGTAAACCGGTGGTCGCTTGAGGTAGCGCAGCGTGTCGTGCAGCCAGCCGCTCAGCCTGGACCTTGGCGACTTCCAGGCGTTTGCGTTCCGCAATTTCCGCCTGCAACGCCGCTGTTCGCCGCTGGACGGTTTCCTCGAGATAATGATGCGCCGCCTTGAAAGCCGAGAGCAGATAGACCACCACCAGGAAAAACGCCAGCAACACCAGCGCGTTCCAGTACGGGATCAAGGGATGCGAGCCTCCGTGCCGCTGACGTAATCTCGTCGTAAGGATTGCCCTGATGCACAACGGTTTGCCCCCGCAGCGCCGGGAGCACCCGTTCGAGAGCCGTCGCCCTGAGTCTTTTCCGGGCCGCGTCCGTGAGATTGTGCAGGTTCATGGCGAGGTAGTGTCCGCCGCCCGGGATTCCTTGCCATGCCTAGACAGCGGGCGGCTGGACAACGTGCAGGAGAAAATTTTCCCGCCGTATTGCTCCGCCAACGGCACGGCGAAATCGAGCGCCTGGCGCGATTTGCCGGAAAAATCCAGCGGCACGAGAATCCGCCGCAGAGCGAGCGTGCGCCGTTTGGCGTCTCCTCGTCCGCCATTTCCGCGGTTGGCCGCAGTTGGCGGTTTTTCTCGCGTTTCGGTTTTCATAGTCAATTTCTTAAGCTCAAAGCAGGAGCCGCGGAGAAGTTTCGGTCAGCCCAACGCTAAACTGTGTCCGTGTCAGAATATCAGCGCGCTGGAACGTGGTCGCAAAGCGGAAGTCCCGGCCCAAACTGCCCGTCAGATGTTGCAACAGTTCTTGAATGCCCGCGGCGGAGTCCTCGCCGCCATAAATGCCATAAACGCGAATGATAAATGCTTCCTCAACCGTGAAATCAGATTGAGTATAGCTTTCCATACCACCGACACTTCCATCTATCTTGTTGAACCTCTATTGATACAGTTAAACCGCACTTTGGAGGAGGTAAACCAGAACTTATCCACAATTTATTCACATCCGAAAGCACAAGGGACGCCCGCCTTTCACCCGGTGAATGTCCTCTGTCTTCGGCCAGTTTGTTAATTTCCTTGTGGATGCGGTCGGGATTCAACGTAATGGAGCCTGGCGGATTGCAGATTCCATGAGCGACTTCGGCATCGGCGCCGGCATCGGCCATCCCGACTGCCGATCAGCAGCAACGTGGAATTGTACACTGTTCAGACCAAATGGAACTGTCCTTTGTTCGACCCTTGGGCGTGGATATTATCGTCTCCACAACTTATTCCGGCGCGGTTTTGCCGATTCCATATTTTTGCCTGTCCAAGAGCTAAATGGTTCCTGGCATAAAGCGAAAGCTCGAAATAGCCTCCGATGATGAATCCAATCAGCCTGCAAAGCGTGATTTAATTGCGCTCAGGCCGCAGCGCAAAAGACCCGATGTCAAAAACAATTGCGGCCATATGCTTTTGCAATAGGTTAAGAAGTTTTTCCTGTCATTTTCTTGTTGATCGACGGTTTTCATTCTCGTTTAGGTCTGTTCTTTTACAGCAGATAATGCAATAAAAAACAGCGCTCTTTATAAAATTGATTCTGCAATTAAATCGTAGTCCGTGTGGCCGATGACTTTGACTTTCGCAAATTCACCGACCGGCAACGCGCCGCAAACATAAACCCGTCCGTCAATGTCCGGCGCGTCCGCTTCGCTGCGGGCAGTCAGATAGTTGAGGGTTGAAAGTGACCCGCCTTCACTTCGTTTCGGCGCGGCAAGCGAGTTGAGAGTTTGATAGTCGCGCATGAGGCCGTGTTCCCAGGAACTGACATTGGCATCCTGCAATTGCTTCGCGTTGGCCTGGCCTTCGACGAGGACTTTGATTTCACGGCCAACGAAGGATTCGGAAATCTGCCGGGCAATTTTGTGTTGCTCGGCCATCGCCCGCTTGCGGCGCTGCTGCTTCACCTTGTCCGGAATTTGTCCGGTCATCGCTCCGGCGCGCGTGCCGTCCTCCTTTGAATAAGTGAACACACCGAGCCGCTCGAACTTCGTTTCGCGAATGAAGTCGAGCAGTTCCTCGAAGCACTTTTCAGTTTCGCCGGGGAAACCGACGATGAACGTGGTGCGCAGCGCAATGCCCGGCACGCCGGCGCGGATTTTCCGGAGCAGGTCCACGATGTATTGCTGCGAGGTCTCGCGCCGCATCCGTTCGAGCATGTTTTCGTGGATGTGCTGGAGGGGGATATCCACGTACCGCGCCACCTTGGGGCAATCGGCAATGGTGCGGATGAGTTCGTCCGTCCAATGCGCCGGATGGGTGTAAAGCAGGCGAATCCAGAAATCGCCTGCGAGTGAATTCAACTCGCGCAACAGCGAACATATCGTCGTGGCATCGGCGGGAAGCGATTTGGCGGCGGCGGAAAATTTTTCCGGCGACGAAATGGCGCGGCTGTGGTTCGGGCGCAAATCCAGGCCGTAGTAGGTCGAGTCCTGCGAAATCAAATTAATTTCCTTCACACCGCCGGCAATCAATGCCTTCACTTCGGCGACAATGTCCGCCTGCTGCCGGCTGCGGTGCGAACCGCGCATCCGGGGAATGATGCAGAAGCTGCACGGGTGATTGCAGCCTTCAGCGATTTTAACGTAGGCAAAATGACGCGGAGTGAGGCGGAACCGCGGTGTGGTGAAATCGGGAATGAAAGTCGGACGCTGGGTGACTTCCAGCCATGCTCCTCCTCGTTCTCGTCCATCGTCCTCGTTTTTCGTACTGCGTGTTTCCACCTTCGCTCCGCTACGGCGCGACAAGGCGTGTTGCGTCAAAGACGTAACAACTGTTTTGGTTTTGCCGATTTTTCCCTTCGATGTTGGATGTTGGATGTTGGGTGTTCGGCGTTTCCCGACCTGTTCCGCGCGCGTTGCGATCGCTTGTTTTATGATCTCCGCGACCTGCGCGACCTGATCAATGCCCATGAACGCGTCCACTTCGGGCATGAGCCTGGGCAGCTCGTCGCGGAACCGCTGTGGCAGGCAGCCGGAAACGATGACGGCCTGACCGCGATGGTTCGCCTCGCGCAACTCGACGGATTCGAGAATTGTATCCACGCTTTCCTCCTGAGCAGCGTCAATGAACGAGCAGGTGTTGACGATGACGGCGTCGGCCCGCGTGGCGTCGTTGGTGATTTCCATGCCATCCTGGAGCAGCGCGCCGAGCATGACTTCGGCGTCCACCAGATTCTTGGCGCAGCCGAGTGAAATCAAGCCGACGCGCAACGGGCCTTCGCCACGACGCATACGTCGAGGCTTCGTCCCCGCAGGCAGGCGGTTGTTGAAATTCATTTCTGCCACGGAAGGTCAAACTACGCAAGGCGGCAGGCGGAAGCAATCTCACGAAGCGGCTCGCCGGGGATCAGCCTTCGCCGGGCTACGGCGTGACAGGCGTTCAGCCCACCGAAGCATGGCGTCGAAAAATCATTTGCCGGTGGGAGCCACGGAGTTCGTGTTCGTCGAGGCAGCGGGTGGCGGCAGGTTGGTGGCAGTGGCCGGAGGCGGCGGTGCGTTGGCTTCCGCCGGCATTCCGAGTTGGGTGCGCAACACGGCGCGCAGGGCGTAAGGGAGTCCCTGTTGCGGGTCGAGCAACTGGTTGAGCACAACGCGGTTCAGCTCCGCGAACGGCGCCAGGCTCATGCGCTGCACATTGCTTTTAATATCAGAAATTTCGGTCTGGTAATGTTCATAAACTTTTCCGGCCAGCAACCTGTAACCGGCGTAGCTGCTGTCCTGGCCTGTGGCCAGCGCGATATAGGCCCGGGTGAGCAGTCCCTGAACGTCCGCGGACGTGCGCTCCTGCGACGTGTCGCCGATGTCGGCCTGCACACGGGCCATGACGTATTCGTCGAGCGTGACATTTCGTGGAAATGAATTGGTGTCGCGATCGAAGAGAGTGTCGTTGGGAAACTCCTCGCTCAAGTAACGATACCATTTTGCCGCCTCGGCCACGCGATTTTGCACGTAAAGAAAATAAACCGCGTTGCCCAGAAAATACCGGCGCGCCCTTTGCATGGTGTCCCTCTGCCCCGCATTAGGCTCCTCGGCATACTCCTTTTTGTAGGATTCATCTACCTTGGAAACCAGGTCAAGGTTCGGTCCCAACGTATAAGCCTGGCCAAAGGGACTGGCGATGTACCTGCCGTGGCGAAATGCCTGCTGCATGGATTGGTAGATAACCCGGCGCAATTGAGGCAAATCGTTCGAGGTCACGTTTTCGGGATGTTCCTTCGCCCTTTCCAAACCGACCGAGGCCCAGTAAATCGCGTGGGCTTCGGGCAACCGCCAGTCGAGCGGACCCCATTCCGCATCCACCTTCTGGACGAACACCGGATCAATCTTGTATTTTTCACGGAGCACCAGCGCGTTGGTGATTTCGGCGGCGGTTTGCGGAT
>Ga0187866_1003085_pt1 | contig 12889 bp, 10 predicted proteins | sample June2016WEW_11_1_3_FD_133013 | JGI IMG/M metagenome (GOLD analysis project Ga0187866, IMG submission 133013) | Peatland microbial communities from SPRUCE experiment site at the Marcell Experimental Forest, Minnesota, USA - June2016WEW_11_150 | ecosystem: Environmental > Terrestrial > Soil >... | reverse complement strand
CTGCATGCTTCGACAAACCGGCGAAAAATCGCCCGGTGTTCAGCATATCGTTCACTCAACCGTTCGGGATGAAATTGCACACTCAACAAAAACGGCATTGCCCGCGCCGTGTCCGGTTTCAATTCCATCGCTTCAACTATTCCATCGCGCGTTCGCGCCACGCCCATTAACGGTTCCGCCGGTTTCAAAACGGCCTGATGATGCGTGCTGTTCACACCCAAAATCCGTTTCCCCACCATTTTGGCCAGTAACGAACCCGATGTCAATGGCACTTCATGCACTAATTCACCCGCTTTGTCCATGCGCCAATGGTTCAGCGCGCCGGGCATCTGGCGGCGAATGTCCGCAATCAACCCGCCGCCGAGCGCGACGTTCAACAATTGATGCCCGCGGCAAATTGCCAGAAGCGGTTTGTGCTGGCGAAAGATTTCGTCAATTAAAACCAGTTCCCGCAAATCACGCCCGCCGCCATCGGGCGTCAGGCCGACGGCTTTGCGGACGGCCCGCGGAAGGTTTTTGTCGTAAAGGTCGGGATTGATGTCGTCACCGCCGGTCAACAGCAACCCGTCCGCGCGGCGGACGATTTCAGCGAGCGTTTGCCGGTCATTCGTCGTTGGCGTGGTGACGGGAATGCCCCCCGCCTGGAGCACGGCGTTTTCGTATTTGACCGAAAGGCTGACGGAAAGGTCATGAAATTCGACACCCCGTTTTTCAATGCTCGGCGAAACGATAATCAAAGGCAGTTTGGCCATCGCGTGGAATGTACGGTGACAGGGTTGTTTTGTCAGGAGAAAATGAATCTCAGTCTCCGCAACTCCTTGTCACGAGCCGAGTTGCAACCTTCTCAAAAGTCTGGCTTGGTTCATGCTTAAGGCCCGGTATGAAACTGGATATGGGTAAAGTGAATCGAAGTGGCGTTTACTATCTGATCAACACGGTAACCCCTGTCAATCATGCATCGAAAGCCGAATTGGACGCTTTTGGTTCGGTGGTTGTAGTTGTCCTGTTATTGGGAGTGGTGTCCTTGGTTCGACTGATTCTAGGTTGGGCTTAAGTACCGCCATCGGCGAACGGTGGCCGGCCATTGGCAACGGGCGCTTCGGCAACGGGCGTGACTTCCCGTCGCCGTTCAATTTCCACATCAGAAAAGTGCTTGCAAAACAACTTTACCGGCTTATGTTTGACCAGCACATCTAAAGAACAAAATGAGAGGAAATTATGGTCAAAATGCAAAGCAAAAACCTGTCGCAACCCGATGAACTTCGCACGTTCGACAAGGGCAAACTCGAACTCATCACGCTCGGCGGGGTCACCTTCGGTCGCGCCACACTCCAGCCGGGCTGGAAATGGTCAACGTCGCTCAAGGCGTTGATGAAAACCAAAAGTTGCGAGGCCCCGCACCTGCAATATCATGTCTCGGGACGGATTGCCGTTGTGATGGACGACGGCAGCCAGGCGGAGTTCGGGCCGGGTGAAATTTCACTGATCCCGCCGGGTCACGACGCGTGGGTCGTGGGCGATGACCCGGTCGTGGTGATTGATATTACCGGCATGGCCGGATACGCCAAGCCCCACTCACACTAAATTTTCACCTCGGGAAAGCGCTCGCGGATCCGGCGGCGGAGATGCTCTTCGTCGGCCGGTTGATAACGTCGGCGGGTGATGAACCGCTGCACCGCGTCGAGCAGTTCCAGCCAATCCTCCAGCGGCGGTTCCGGCACGGATTGCCATTGATCGAAACGCCTTTCGCGCTGGAAAAAAAGCCATTCCCGGCTCACGCGTCGGGCATAAACCTGCAGCTTCACGCCGTCGTCGGTCACCCGTTTCCAACTGATTTCAGCCTTGGGCATGGTTTATTTTGCCACAGATGAACACAGATTTTCACAGACAAAACAGCAGAAATTACCAAAGACATTTTTTTCTCCATCTGTGTTTCATCTGTGTCAATCTGTGGCTGAAAATTTTTCAGGTAAGTCCACGCTCGCCACGGCCATCGCAGCGATGCCTTCCTCGCGTCCGATGAACCCCATCTTCTCGTTCGTGGTGGCTTTCACGCCGATTTGTTTTTCGGAAACACCGAGCGCGACGGCAATGCGCTTCTTCATTTCGGCAATATGCGGATAAATTTTGGGCTCCTGCGCGATGATGGTCGCATCCACGTTCACGATTTTGCCTTTGCGCTTCGCAACCTGTTTGGCGGCTTCTGCCAGGAACACCTTGCTGGGCGCGCCTTTCCAGCGCGGGTCGGTGTTCGGGAACAAATGGCCAATGTCCGGTTCGCCAAGCGCGCCAAGGAGCGCGTCGCAAATCGCGTGCATGAGCGCGTCGGCGTCCGAATGGCCGTCCAGGCCCTTGGGGTGCGGGATCTCGACGCCGCCGAGGATGAGTTTGCGTCCCGCGACCAGCGCGTGAACGTCATAGCCAATGCCAACGTGAATCATGCCCGACTATAAAACCGGCGCGCCTGCCGACCAAGACTATTTCTCTCCCGCCGGCAGTGTGAAGAAAAACGTCGCGCCCCGAAATTACGGGTGTTTTCAGGTTCTGTGGCGCGTACGGAGTGCGCGCCCTGCCATCATCCGTTTTGGGCAAAACGCCCCCAGGTTGCGCCCGTCGTCGTTTTCCACTTTCGCCCCCGCTTGAAATTTTGCTAGGCTCGCATCATGTCACTTCCGGTCATCAGCATCGCCCAAATGCGCGAATGGGAAAGCGCCACGTGGGAGACCGGCCAGACCGAGGCCGCAGTCATCCATCGCGTAGGCGGAAAAATCGCGCAACGCGCGTTGCAACTCACGCGGCCCGGTGACGCGATTTTGATTCTTGCCGGCAAGGGCCACAATGGCGATGACGCCCGCGCCACGCAGGGATTTTTTACCGATCGCCGCGTCGAAAAGCTCGACGTTGCCGCGCCCGAAAGCAATTTGCCGGAACTGGAACAAGCGCTGTCCCAAAAACCGGCGCTGATCATTGATGGTTTGTTTGGCATCGGGCTGGACCGGCCGCTGACCGATGATTGGAAAAAAATCATCATGACGATCAACGAGTCGGGAATTCCAGTTTTGGCGGTGGACGTGCCGTCCGGTCTGAACGCCGACACCGGCGACCCCATATCGCCGGACGTGGCGATTGAAGCGGCGGTCACGTTGACCATCGGCGCGCCGAAAACCGGTTTGCTCGCGTACAACGCGTGGCCGTTCGTCGGCCGGCTCGAAGTCGCGGACGACGTCGGCCTGGTTCCGTGTCCGCATGCGAGTGAGTTGAACTGGACGTTGCCGGAAGATTTTCAAGATTTTCCTCCCCCCCGTTCCGCGGCCGTGCACAAGGGCACGTTTGGGCATTTGGGAATCATCGCGGGCAGTTTTGGCTTTCACGGCGCGGCGGTTTTGGCCGCGCGCGCCGCACAACGCGCGCAACCCGGCCTGATCACTGTTTATACCCAGGAATCCGTTTATCATGAAGTGGCGGCACAATTGCAGGCGGCCATGGTGAACTTGTGGACGCCCGACCTGAAACTGCCCGCCACGGTGAGCGCAATTCTGGTTGGTCCCGGCCTGGCAGCGCCCGGGTTGGCTGACGTCATGTCCCCGCCGACCACGCGACGGATCTGGCGTGAGTCGGTATTGCCGGTGGTCGTGGACGCCAGCGCCCTGGACTGGCTGCCCCTGGGGGCGTCGGCCAGAAATGCCATCCGCGTTCTCACCCCCCATCCCGGCGAAGCGTCGCGGTTGCTGAACATGACCAAGCAGCAAGTCCAGGCGAACCGTCTGAAGGTATTGCGCGAAATCTCGCGGCGTTACGGCAATTGCTGGGTGGTGTTGAAGGGGCACCAGACGCTCGTGGGCCGGAGCGACGGGGAAATTTTTGTGAACTCTTCCGGCAATCCACATCTGGCGCAGGGCGGCGGTGGCGACGTGCTGGCGGGTTACCTCGCGGGATTGCTCGCGCAGCGACCGTTGCATGCCGACATCGGCAAATTGATTCGTTTTGCCGTCTGGCAGCACGGCGCAGCGGCGGATGCGCTGCAAGCGAGCCGTGCAAACTGGGTCATTGCAGATTTGATTAGTGACCTGGGCAAGGCGCGCTGAATTCAATAGGCATGGCACGGCTGCACCTCTTTCGTTACGGCGAAACCATTTTGAAGCCGGCAGGCGGCGGAGCCGAATTAGCGGCGGGTTGGCGTGTGCGGCGGGCAAATGTAAAAAACTGGCGATAACCTTGAATCGAGCCGCACACGCCAACCCGCCGCTAGTTCCGCCTCACGATTCCTGAAGTCGCGGTGACTGCGGTGATGGAGTGCCGATCTGCTCAAACGAAATCCGAACCGCCTCACGATTCCTGAAGTCGCGGTGACTGCGGTCTCGCGGCGGGCAAGGCTCCGGCCCCGATGCTGCACCGCCTCACGATTCCTGAAGTCGCGGTGACTGCGGTCCGACGCCGCCAACGTGCCCGCCAACGCCGACAACCGCCTCACGATTCCTGAAGTCGCGGTGACTGCGGTAATTGACTTAGGTCCAGCTTCGGATTCCATTTTACCGCCTCACGATTCCTGAAGTCGCGGTGACTGCGGTCAAACAAAGCAACGATATTGAGCCAAGCGGCAACACCGCCTCACGATTCCTGAAGTCGCGGTGACTGCGGTGTCACATAGTTGCTTTTGAGCCGATGCCAAGAAACGCCGCCTCACGATTCCTGAAGTCGCGGTGACTGCGGTCACTCTGCCGATATACATGCCCCAGGCCGGCGATGACCGCCTCACGATTCCTGAAGTCGCGGTGACTGCGGTATCCAGAACGCCGAAGCGTTTAACTCGGCAAAGTTCCGCCTCACGATTCCTGAAGTCGCGGTGACTGCGGTGGCCGCGGCTAGGATTAAGAGGAGGTTGTATGGCTCCGCCTCACGATTCCTGAAGTCGCGGTGACTGCGGTACTTGCGGCCACGACATCACTGACAAGCAGAAGCACCGCCTCACGATTCCTGAAGTCGCGGTGACTGCGGTAGCTTTTGCACCAAGACAACGTTGCCGGCGTCGACCGCCTCACGATTCCTGAAGTCGCGGTGACTGCGGTCCACTCTTCCTAACTCGCTCTGCCGCAGCCATCCGCCCGCATAATTGCGAGCGCGATGGCTTTTCACCTGACATTCGTTTGGAACTGTAAGTAGGCATTGCAGAATTCACCTGTATTTCCGCGTCAACTTTCTATTGCGAGCGTCCCTGCGGGCGAGCATCAGCACTACCACGCTCGCGCCGCGTCGCCGCGATCAGGCGCAGTCGTTCGCGATTTCAAAAAACGTGCCTTTCCAATGGCGGAAGAAAGGTGGTCGGTGGCCTTAGCCGGATTTATTCAACGCCTTTCGGAACAAGTTGCAAGCCTGAAAATCAAATAATTGTCACGCGCGAACGCACTTCGTAGGGCAACCCCATTGCGTCAATAATCAGGCTGGCGTCGTTCGTGCTCGAACCGAGCGACACAAACAACACCTGGTCTTCTTCGTGGTTAAGCAATGGCTGAAGTTCGGCCTTCAATTTTGCCAGACGCAAATCGTCCAGTGGACATTCAAAGACGGAGTATTGCAGTCGCACGCCAAAACCTTCCAAGGACCGGGCAACCTTCCGCAACCGTTTCGGGTCGCTGATGTCGTAGCTGACGAGGTAACGAATCCGGCTCATCGGGTGACGAAGCCGTGGTAGGTCAGCGCCTCGCCGCGGACGAAACGCCACAACTGCCGCGCCTGCACTTCCAGCATCCGGCGATACGCCATCTTGTAACTGAATTCCGGGTGGCTCACTTCCGCGTCCAGCCGCCGAAACCATGCTTCCCAAAATGGCTTTCGCCCTTTGTCGTTTAGGAAAGTCCCGTTCGCGCTGCGGATAAAATCCTCCGGGCCAAGTTCACCGCGATTGATGAGGCTGATGGCCACGCTGTCCGCGATGAGCGGACGAAATTCCTCCATCAAATCCAACGCCAGGGCAGGGCGGCCATAACGCGGCTGGTGCATGAAGCCGAGAAATGGGTCAAGCCCGACGGAATAACAGACTCCCGTGAGTTCCTTCGCCAACATGGAATAGCCAAGTGAAATCAGCGCATTGACCGGGTCGCGCGGCGGACGGCGATTGCGTCCACGCCAGTCAAATTTCCAGTCGTCCCGCTGTTTGAGCATGGACTCGAATTGCTCGAAATAAAGCGCCGCCGCGCTGCCTTCGATGCCCAGCAACGCCGTCAGGTCGCGCGCTGATTCTGTGGAATCGCGGAAGTTCGCCATCAAACTTGTCACGCGGTCCGGCACGTCGCCGTTGCGCATGAGCATGACGCGTTGGTTATGGATTTTGGCGCGGATGACCTCGCGGGCGAGTTGCAGCCGCACGCCCGGCAGTTCAAACAGCCGATACTGTCCGCGCCGCGCGTCCACGCCGCTGGCCGGCAACCCGCCCAACATGCCGAGAAATCGTCCGGCTGGTGAAAAATAAGCGACATCAATTCCCAGCTCTAGGCACGTTGAAACCGCCTGCGCCGTTATCTGCACCGCGCCGTAACAATAAATTGCCCGTACCTGCTGGCCGGGAATTTTGCGGGCGTCCTCGCCTTTGACGCTGACGATCAATTCATCGCCGCGCTGGCCGATTTGCGCGCCGGGCGTCTGCACCACCAGCACCTCACCGTCATCACCGCCGGGTCGCGGTGGTTGCAACGTGGGTTCCTTGTCCGTGGATTCAGCGGCGAAATCCAACGCCTCAAGAATCCGGTCGCGGACGGCGTCTGGCGATTGACCTGCGAAACCAAACTGGAGCTGTGCTTCCGGATCGGTTGTTTTGCGCCGTTTTGACCACCAAAGCGATTCGTTCGGCAGACAAATCGGATACGCGGAACAGTAAAGACACCGCGCATCATTCTTCAACGGCGGCGGGCACTGTCCACTGGCAGCGACGGCCCGTGCGTCTTCAATCGCCTTGCGAACTTTAGAAAATAATTCCTCGCTGAAATCCACCAGCACGCGGCGTTTGTCGGTGGCGTAATAAATCGCGCCGCGAACGGCGTTGACGCCATGCTCGCGCAAGAGCAGGGCGTGTGCGGCCACCTGCATGGCATCCGGTTCCTTGGCCACACGGTCACCTTCGGCATCGCGCCGGGCCGAGCCGCGTTTGTAATCAATGATTTCCGCGCCCTCCGGCCCGCCTTCCACGATGTCCACTACGCCGATGAGACCGAGCGATTCACTTTCCAGGCGCAGACTGCGGAGCTTCGCGCCTTCCGGCAGACCAAGCTCCTTTGGATTATCCAGCTTGGACGGCGCGTCCACGTTGCGGTGAACATGACTGCCGGCCACCGTGTCCGCGTTCTCCTGAAAAATGTTTTCAACCCACTGGAAATAAAACAGGCGCGGGCAATAGATGAAGTTGTGCAAGTTGCGCACGCCCATGCGCGGTTGGGCTTCCAACGACCCATCTGTGCGCAACGTGGACTCACTCATGTTTGTTCACATGGAAACGTCGTCTCCCTTACTACGCCAAGCGGCGAGCCGCGCTGAGTTAATCGCCCGGATGCGGTCCCATTGTTTTGCTTTTACCGTCCCCCAGAATGATTTGCCGTGAACCAACGGTGGAGTGGTATTTCCCCCGGAGATTTCGGCGGAAGTCCATTCTTTTGTCAACCAACTGTATTCGCGTGGATTTTTCTTCGCTAATTGCTCCGCGAGTTCATTAAGTCCAGCCAAGTCAGCAAAGAAGTTTGGTTGTCGCGTGTCGTCAGGCTTGGCGCTGCTTGCGCGTTTTATCACAAGCGGCTTGCCTAATTCACCAAACTTGCGTTTCTCGCGCGTCAGCAATTTAACTTCCGTTGGCGTGCCTGATGCCGTTTGTTGAGTCTTCTGGTTTTTTGCTTTGCCGGGCTTATTTCCACCTTCACGTTGCGTACGCAAACGTGGATGAATTGTCCAAAGCCTCGGGTCGGCGATTGCTCGAAGGGCTAGATTAATGGCGGCATTGATGTCTGCCTGGACCAATTTGGGAGCGAGCTCTGCGCCTGGAATCGAATCTACGATTGGAATAAAAACCGGCCCGCCTGCAAGAGGCGCAAACAACGTGCGCGGTTTTGCTAATGGTTTATCGGAACGCGTCGGAATTTTTTGCGCCTCGGCCATCTGTTGAATTAGCTCTTGGATGTGCGCGGCTTCAGTGGTGGGCTGGCCGCGGTCATCTTTTTTCTCTTTGATCCAACTCCACGGAGCAGTTTTTTCAAATCCGGGCGCGATTTCTTCAGCGCGGAATCCAGGAATGCCGCTGCGTGAGCAAAAGCGCGACGAATAGGCAGCGGGCGTTTCCACAACCGGGATCCCAAAGATTTCGCAAAGCTGCTTGAGCTTGTCGCGCACGGCACGATGACACCATTTCATCAAGCGAGAGTTTTCGCGTGGCGCACGACCTTGCGAGGCGCGGTAACGGGACAAGTCTTCAATTATGATGAAAGCTACCGGGCCAATCCACTTGCCGGACTTGTCGGTGATTTTCTCGTAAGTGCCATGCAGGTCGCGTTGCTGACGCAGTGTTTTTTTGTCAGCGGGTGGTGGCGCGAGACACAAGCCAAGTGCTTCTGCCAATATCATGTGTGCGGTCTGATTCACCCGCTGCTCTTTGAGATTATCCAGCTTGTCCAGCAAGTCACGGCATGGATCGGGAACAGATTCGTCGCGGCGGATGGGTGGTTTGCCACCGACTTCGCGTCGAAGTGTCTGGTTCAAAGATTGGAATCGTTTTCGCAGTTCTTCAACCTGCTCAATGCGTTCCAAAGACAAACCACGCTGGCCGCGAAGCCAGACTGGGCGTTCTTTGCTGTCGAGCTTCGGCCCATTCTGCGTAAGATGATGCAACGTATTTTGCGCTTTCGAGGCTGGATGTTTTTCCCAATGCCACGAACGACTACACAATGGCAGAATGCGGTTGGCGATACGAACAAGCAGCACAGGTGCGAGTTCTAATCGTTTTTGCAGTTGTGATGCCAGTTCGGTTTGCAGGCGCGGGTCATGCTTTTTCGCCTGGGCGATTTGCTCACCTGAAATCAGGCGTGTGTCCTCGCAGTCAGCGATTTCGTCCCAGGCTGACTTCTGTTGCTTATCATCACCTTTCAAAAACCAGCACCAGCGATGCAATCGGGCGATGCGTGATTGATAACGACGCATGGCAACAAGCAACTTGTCGTTTTGCTCCGGGAAGCTTAACAAACTTCTCCAGCCTTCGGCCAAAAGTGAAAGCTCTTTGGCATCCGGTGGAACTTCTAACAGTCGCATCAATTCTGCGGTATCATCTGCTTCCCAACTTCGCGCCGGTCGTCCACGTTCGCCCCAAAGTTCCTCACGGAAGTCAAATGGTTTACCAGAGTCTTCAGGATTTTTTTCATCCTTACTGCTCTTTTCGCGCCAGACTTGGGCATCTTCACCTGGCAGGCGAAACAATCCCGACCGCTCTAACGCCGCTCTCCATTTTTTGCCGCCCGCTTCGCCGATGAAACGTGATGGCCGTTTGTCAAAATCGCTGCCGCCAAGAACCGACATGCGGGCAAATGCCCCAGCGTCGCGCTGTCCTAAATCAGTGGCGATGCAACGGAAGGAATCCAACTGCTCGTGCCACGGCAAAGGTGGTTTGGCGCGCTGCTTTTCGTGCGGCCATCGGAGTGAAGCGTTGTAAAAATTTTCGCCATCAGGATACAAATTGAACTGATTTTCCCAAACAGTTTCACGAGACACACCTGCTTTAATCTTTTCTGAATTCACTTCGATGGGAAAAGTTAAGTGGATGTCTGATTCATTGGTAGGCTGAAGTGTGATGCGGCAATTTGCGAAATTAACTCGTTCGGGAGACTTATCCAATCCAAGTGCCGCCATCATCGGTTGCAACCAAGGCGCTTCGTAAAGATTGGTGTCGCCGCTTGAACGAAGTTGATCGCGGCAAATACGCGGCGCGGCGTAATGAATCCGAACGATAGTTGGCGCAAGCCCGTGTTCCGTGCGCAAAATAACTCCGCCCGTGAAACTTAACTGTCCTGGGTCGTGGCGTGAGAGCAATCCGGGTTTGGTGTGGTGATGATTTGCGGTCTTTGGCTGTGCTTCGCTTTTCTTTGGAAAAATAAAGAAGCGTGGCGAGTATTTTGGATGTGCCGGAGTGAAGCGTATCGCACGTTCTTTGTCAGCCAAGTCAGCTTGGAGTTCTTTGTATTGCAGCCATGCTGTAAGCGGGTCTTCTGCATGCCACGGTTGGGTTCCCTCATTGCGCCAGATGGCATGAAATTCAGGCTTGGCAAGTTGTTGGTAAAGTGTCGCGCTGCCAAAGTCATCCCGGTGCGTCGTCTGTTCCTCGGCAAGAATTTCCAGAAGGCGTTTTTCTGTGGCGTTGCTGGATTCAACGGCATTGCGCCAGCGGCGCTTGATTTCACTAAAGCCTCTCACCGTGCGCTCGCGGATTGCGTATTCTTTTGGGCCTGTCTCGCTCGCATCGCCTTCGGCTTCCGCAACCCATTTTAGTTTGTCTTGGACGATGATCTTTAGCAATCGGACACGTTCATCACTATCAAACCCCGGAAGCGGTTCACTATCTTCCTCGGTGCTGGATGCTTCGCGCCCCTTGCCTTCCATTGCGGTGATTTGCTGGCGAAAGCGATCCGCAGAAGCTTCTCGCTTCATCGTGTCTTCAAAATAACGACGTGGAGCTTTGATAGCCTCGATGAATGCTGCTAAATCAAACTCGAACCACACTGCACGTGTGTCGCGCTCGTCGTCACCATCTCCGCTGACAAGTGCTAGGTTGGTGAAATAATCAAAATGTGGCTGGTCTGCTACGCGCGAGTCCGCCACCGCATCCGAAACAAGTTCCTTGTCTTTGGCTTCAGCCAATGACTTCGTCGCTGCACGGAACGCAGCCAAGGTTTCCGGCGCGGGGAAGAACTTGAATACTGCGGCCACCGGATAAAGTCCGCTGGGCTTCCGTCCAGGTGAAGGGATTTTGAGGACGTCTGTCTGGCTGGTGACAAATTTGTCAAACGAGACTTTCACCGTCTCAAGTGCGGGGAATTTTTTAGATGCCTTTGTAAAATAGTCGCGGAGCATCTTTGCGCCGGCCTCGCCTTCAACAAAATCTTTAGGCGGCTGCGTTAGAAATAAACCAAGATCGAGAGTGGTCGATTGGTTTAACGCTTCTTTGTCTGGCCATTGGGAAAAATTCCTGACTGCCTGCTGGCGTTTGGCTTCTTGCGAGGACGTTGCGGCTTTGCTTGTGGCGGTGAATTTCCCGGCGGCGGTAGCAAGCCACGGCAGACGCGCGACGCAAATTTGATTCAGGTCGCCCTTGTCAGAGAGTAATTGTAGCAACGCGGCGGAACGTTGTGCGGGTGTTGCGCGGCTGGAATGTAGCACACGGCTGGACGCTGCTTCAAAGTCTGATTTGTCTCGCTCAAGTTTGAGAATCAGAGCAAGCCGTGCTTGCGGCCCAGCAAACGTCTCTGCCTTTCGACTCGCGTTCGCCCAAGTTTCTTTCACTTTCGCTGCCCAACCGCGTAAAGCGTGAGCCTGTTCTGAATCCCCTTCAACGCCAGCAGCCATCGCTGCCAGTGCGAGCGTGTAATAATTCACCCCGTCCTGAAAAAATTCATGGTGCTGCCAGAGTGTGGATTGCCAGTCGTCGAGTTTTTTCCACTTGAGTTTGCCTTGTTCATCTTTGCCGTCGAGGATTTCAACGGCAGTTACTTTGCCTTGATAGATTCGATTCATAACTGTTCCTTGATTTCAGAATTCACCGCTCGCACCACGCCTGCGGCAGCACCTCCGGCGAATCGCCAATGACCAACTCCGCTACGCGCGAGCAGGTAGCCAAGGGCTGAATTTGAGAAACGAATTTTGCCCTGAAGACCAATCATTTTCATACCCATTTTCCTGATTACAGGCTGTGAGGCGATGCTACGCCCGTCCACGGGGGTGTCAACCAGCAACGCGCCCGTCCGTTTGCCGCAACAAATTTGCTTTCGCGCCACGCTGGTATTTGTTAAAAACTTTTCGTGCGCAGAATCTGTTGGACAATTTCCGGTCTCTGGCTTTGCGGACTGTTTGTCGCCGCTGGCATGGACACGTATCCTTTGACCGACGGCACAACGTTGAACGGCGATGTGATTTCGTACGACGACAGAGGCGTCCTTTTCCGGCTGGAGGGGGATAAATATGTCCCACGCGTGCCGTGGACGAAATTTTCCCAGGACGCGCTGAAGCTGCTGGCGAGCAACCCGAAAATCAGGCCGCTGGCCGAGCCGTTCATTGAAACTGCGCCGGCGGTGGAGCGGACGAAAAAGACGGAGGTGAAGGTTCATGAAGTGTCGCGCCTGGAATTGCCGCCGAAACAATCCCTGTTCGGCGCCCTGTTTTCGTCGTCGGTCGGGCTGGTCGTGCTGATGCTGATTTACGCGGCGAACGTTTTCGCGGGCTATGAGATTGCCGTGGTGAGGTCGCAGCCAATTCTGCTGGTAATGGGCGTGGCGGTGGTGCTGCCGATTTTGGGGCCGATTATTTTTCTTGCGATACCCGCGCGCGTTGAACCCTCCCGGGCGGCTGCGCCGCGACCCGAAGCCGCTCCGCACACTTTTGCCGTGCCGGGCACCGTCCAGCCCGTGGCGGCTGGAATTCAGATCGTTGAGGCTTCGTGGCAGAAGGATGCGCCGGCCGCCGGGCCGGGCGCGCCGCAGATTTTTCAGCGCGGACAATTCACGTTCAACCGCCGTTTTTTTGAGACGAAGTTATCCGGTTTCTTCGCAATGCTCCGGCGCGAATCTGAAAAAAATCTGGTGCTGACCGTGAAAACGGGGCGCGCGCTATTCGTAGTCGAGCGCATCACGCGCATCGCCACCAATGAAATGCATGT
>Ga0187866_1003084_pt1 | contig 12890 bp, 9 predicted proteins | sample June2016WEW_11_1_3_FD_133013 | JGI IMG/M metagenome (GOLD analysis project Ga0187866, IMG submission 133013) | Peatland microbial communities from SPRUCE experiment site at the Marcell Experimental Forest, Minnesota, USA - June2016WEW_11_150 | ecosystem: Environmental > Terrestrial > Soil >... | reverse complement strand
TGATCCTGATGTTATTCCCAGACGCCCCCCCAGCTCCTTGGGAAGAGTAATTCTGCGTTTCTCGTCCACGATCAGCTCGGCCATGTTCCCACCTTTACCGTCCCACCCGACATGTGGGACCAGAGATTAAAGCTTTCGTCTTTTCTTTCAATACGTTTCTTGTCAATGACATCCCAGCCCCACTCGTTTCTCTTGTGTGTGACTTTATGAAAGATGTTCTTAGTGTGTCTTGGCTGGTTAGTCCGCGCGCACGCTGGTCCAAGCGACCGAGTGTGTGACTGGGCCGAATCCTGAGCTGCTCAAGAACTGGGACGTGGCGCCCGTATGAGTGTATGCAGCCGTTGAGTTACTTACGGGATATATGGACAGCGGGCGGATCGTCGAAAGGGGGATTCATTCGGCTTCGTAGGTACCCGCATCAACATCCTTATACCACTTCATTCTCTCACCAAGGACATTTCGCGCCTTCCAACTAAGTCCCTTTTTCTTAGAAATGAGAAAACGGTAAATCGCATCAACCTTCTGAATCAATTCGCTAGCCTCCATCCCAAAACATTGCACGGACACATCATTATTCTCAATGACCTGCTTGATGTTCTGCAGGCTGCTGGTGACTGATTTGAACAGGCCCCAGTTTCGCGAACATAAGTTCGCCATGTAGTCTATGTTTATGATTTCCTTATCGTCTCTGTATCCGAGGTCGTGATCCTCAAGAATTGCCACTATGTCTTGTTCGTCCTTCGCCTCCAGCTTGTTGCCGATTTGGAGTTTGGTCAGCATAAGATCAGTGATCGGAATTGTCACGTCATCCAATCGGATACGCGGCCTGAAGTCTAGCGTATGTTGCATTTTGAACTTGTCTAGAAAGACATCAACTTTTGCAATGTCTCCGCGACCCATAAACTGCAAGCGACCATAGCTGAGAGAGTTCAAATTGAATTCTGCATTAGAAGAGTATCCAAGCTTCTCGAAAACCGACACGATCTCATGATGCTGAGACATTAACCCAAATACATCTATATCGTGATAGTCCCGCATATGGGCAGAGTGCCTTCCGTGACAGTGTAATCGGATTGCTAATCCTCCGATCGCTCTTAGGGTTACTCCGGCCTTCTCAGCTGCTCCAACTATCGTCTTTACTTCTTCAGCTGGATCGACCCGCTTCACTTCATCTACTAGACTCCTTGAATTGTCTTTGGGCAGCTCTCTTGCGCGATCCAAGGCCTCGAGATGGTTCAGTTCTCGGGCTCTCTTGAGGACTTTGACAACTCTTTGAATTTCCGCGATGCTTCTTCCAACATCTAATGGATAAATTGCGATGAATCTAAGGATCCCCTCTGGGTCTACGATGAAAACTGCACGGTATGTGACACCTTTGGTTTTGTGCAGTATGCCGTATCTCTGCGCCAACTCCTTGTTTACGTCAGCTAACAACGGATAATCAATCTCGACTCCGGATCTATCTTTCAGCTCGCGAATCCATTTTCCATGAGACTCGGCTGTGTCAACGCTCCATCCGATGAATTGGACGCCTAAATCATCAAATTCAGGCTTGTTCCTAGCGAAGCCGACAATGTCCATTTCACATATGGGCGTGAAGTCCGCTGGGTATGCGAACAGAATCACCCATTTTCCGCGAAAACCCGAGAGAGAGATCTTCCCTTTGTTTGAATCCGATGTGAAGTCTGGCGCGGGCTCATCGAGTTTTGGCATGTCAGTGGAAGGGTCTATAAGCTATTAAAAGAAGAGCAGCCAATTTCTCTGGGTCAAGCCATCACTTTTAACACGGTTTGTTCCGAATAGCCCGTTACGACCTTCATGTAGCCGACCAGCATATTGTCGGTCACCGAGTCGCCCGTGTCCACCAACAGAGGTTTCCCCCCAAGGGAGGATATTTTCCCTTTTGTGGCAACAACGATGATATTCTCCTTGCCCACCTCGCGGATAACTTGCGGGCTGATTTGTTGGTTCCCGCGGCCGAAGATGTATCCCTGTCCACCAATTACGGTGACGATGATTTTCACCGATTTTCCTTTGATAATGTTCAGCAATTCTTTCTCGTTCGCGTCTCGGGCGATGAACTGTTTGTTCAGCGCTACGTCCACCCCCAATAGCGTGTTCTCTAAACTGATTTTCGCTTTGATGCCGCGCATCGTGGTCCCAGGACCTAGGATGTACAGGACATCTGGCTTCATTTCATCGAGGATGGCGTATGCGATGCTCTCCACGACCGCATCGTCCGAATCTCTTCGACCTGCCTTTGCGCTTTGAACAAATGTCTCTTCGAAGGGGACACGTAGGTAGCCGTAGAGCTGGGCTGAGATTCGTCCTTGCCGGAATGCGTTCTCGTCGATGTCCATGACCTCGGCTTCTTTTGAGTTCGTGACTTTCTCTTGAAGATACATTGCTGCGAGCTTGCCAGCTGCGCGGGCGTTGATCGCATATACAGCCGAGTGCATCTTCACTCCTGCCGGAATTCCTAGAACCACACATCGGTCGCCGATGGCTGAATAGATGTCGCGGGCAGTGCCGTCTCCGCCAGCGAAGAGGATCAGGTCAACTCCCTCTTTCTGCAGTTCGTCAGCGGCTTTTCGTGTGTCTTGAGCGGTGGTATAGGTTCTCTGTATCGAGCCAATGACTTTGGGTTTGAACCCGCAGGCCTTTGCTTCTTCTTCCCCCATCTCGTACGGGTAAGTAATGATCTGAACTTGGTCTTGCAATGGTAATAGTTGCTTTAACGCTTCCACTGCCCTTGATGGGGCTTCTGGGATTGCTCCCAGTTCCCTGCACTGTTTCTGTATGTCTTGGCCATCGGTACCTTTCAGGCCTACTCGGCCGCCCATTCCGGCGAATGGGTTTACAATAAGGCCTAGTTTGCCGACCAAGGGCGTTTGCCTGTTGAGTTGGACTGTGGCGTACTTGGCTTACTTGTGTTTCCTCAAGTAGGCTTTCCAGGTGAGAGCCCACTTATTCGGATCGTCTAGCTCCTTCGGGTTCTTGATTTTGTGTGCAGCACACTTGTATGGTGCTGCCTTGACGAATTCAGGATTATCGTATGCTTCTTTGGAGATTTGTGCCAAGGCTGCAGCGTACTCATCGAGGTCTTCCTTGGAGAAAGTTTCGCAGGGTTCAAGTGTGAATGGCTCGGGAACAACCCAGGGGTGGTGGCTTGTCCAGTAGTGCTGAATTCCGAAATCACCCAGACGGCGCATGACATCTTCAGTGCCAACGTCTGTCTCCTTCTTGAGCTTCTCCCAGCTATAGCGAACCTGTTCCAGGCGCTTGTGGCCTTTTGCGTACCAAGTGACTTCGCCGGGTATGGCTTCGATCTTCTTCTGTAGGTAGTTGTTGTTCAATACTGAGATCTCTGCGGCTTCTCTTAGACCGTCGGGGCCCATCATCATGCACCAAGCATACGCACGTAGAACAACCGGTGCGGTGCCCATGAAGCCCCTGATTTTACCGATGCTGCTCGGTCTGTTGTAGTCGAGGAAATACTTCTTCCCGTCGTACTCAATGGTCGGGTACGGTAGGAACTTGGCGAGGTCAGTTCGTACTCCTAGCGCGCCTGTTGCGGGACCTGAGCTTCCATGTGGTGAGGAGAATGTCTTGTGCACGTTGAAGTGGCACATGTCGAATCCTGCGTCTCTTGCACGCGCGATGCCCATGACGCCATTCAGGTTCGCTTGGTCGTAGAAGCAGAGAGCGCCAACGTCGTGAGCGGCCTTGGTGAACTTGTCTATGATAGGATTGTAGATCCCGGTATCCTCAGGGTTTGTTATGTGGATGGATGCCACGTGATCTGATAGAGCCGCCTTGAACGCTTCCAGGTCTGGGTACCCATTCTCGTCTGGATAGAGCGTTGTGACTTTGAAACCAGCGGTTGCTGGGGATGCGGCATCACAAGGGTGTGAGAAGATTGTTGTTATGATCTCGTTGCGCTTCTCCAGTTCCCCGCGTGCCTTGTGATACGCTCGGATGATCGAGGCTGCTGTGAAAACGGCGTGGGCGCCACCACCGGGTTGCAAGGTGAAGCGATCCATTCCGGAGAGTTCCTTGAGGATCTGTTCGAATCTGTAGTAAATCTCCAAAATGCCTTGAACTGTATCAGCATCTTGTGAGGGATGCAAGTAGGCTAGGCCAGGATCGTTGACCAAATCCTCCTGCACGCGAGGGTTATACTTCATCGTGCAAGTGCCCAGACTAGCATCCGGGTTTAGATTGGATCCCAGGGTTTCCTGTGATAGATGTAGGAAGTGAGACAGTACGCGTTTCTGGTCCACTTCTGGAAGAGCGGGTGGTTTCTCACGTCGTACGCTCGCGGGTAGTCTACTGAAGACATTACCGGTTTTCGCTTGAATTTCTTCTTCCACAGCGGGAGCCAAAATTCCCCGCACGCCTGGTGTAGACATTTCGAAGATTATGGGTTCATCCCAGTGCGCTTGCTGGTAGTTTCTGAGCTTTGCTATTCCCATCTAAATCGCCTCCCTAAGAGCCGCGGCCAAGCTTACAAGATCCGCTTGGGTGTGGACCTCCGTCACACAATACAGAGCGCTTTGACCTAGTTCAGGGAATTCCTTAGAGAGATCCTTTCCGCCGAAGATGTGCTTCTTCAGCAAAGACTTGTTGATCTGTTTGACCGTCTTCCCTGTACCATCAAAGTTCACGACGAACTCCTTGAAGTGGGGTGCCTTGAAGATCGGCACCTTAACCCCTTTGATTCGGGAAAGGACCCTCATGGCATATTCTGCCCGCTGGAAGATGCCTTCTCCCAGTTCCCTCATCCCTCGGGGCCCCATTAGCGACAGGTAGACTGCCGCGCCGATGCCGTGCAATTGAGCCATCGTGCCGAGGAAGTCTTTTGCCTTCTCGCGAGATGCATAAGAGGTGCGCTCGAAGTAAACTTCGCCGAACCCATACTCACCTGGTTGAGTCGTCTCAGTGATTCCGAAGAGCAGCGAGGGAAATTCAGCTACATACTTGGGTTCATCTCGTGTAGCAACGAACCCACCCAAGCCTCCGCCCCAGTACATCGGAACGCCTAGGGGTTGAATGTCGCCGACGGCGATGTCAGCTCCATAGCGTGCAGGTGGTTCTAGGACGCCGAGAGAAATGGGATCTACCCCTACGCTGACGATGGCTCCCGCGTCATGTGCAATCTTAGAAATTTCCGCTCCTTGGGTCTCAATGAAACCTAGGTAGGATGGGTTCTCGAAGTAGACGACGGCGGTATTTGCAGAGATTTTTCGTTTCAGATCTTTTAGATTCATCAGGCCCGTTTTTGAGTCGATGTCAACTAGTTTTACGTTCGGTACAATTGACAGTGCGTAGTTCTTGATGCAGGAGAGCCTGTCGGGTGCGACGGTCTTAACAATTAGAGCCTCATTTCGGCCTGTGATGCGTGAAGCCATGCGAACGCTGGTTGCGGCGGCCATACCCCAGTCATACGTGGGAGTGTTGACCGCTTCCATATCCAGGAGTTCCGCCATGCAGCTTGCGTATTCGAACTGGGCTTGGAACTTGCCGTGATCGGCCATCGATTCTCCGACGTAGGCGGTTAGAAACTCATCTCGGTCCATAATAGTCGTGCAGACCGAAGGAACGTAATGTTGCCAACAGCCGCCTCCAAGGAAATTCAAGTATTCCTTACAATTCTTATTCTTGTTCAGAAGTTCCTCAACGTGTCTGCGTAGCTCGCACTCAGATGGGATGGGGCCAGGTATCTTGAGCTTGCCCCTGAACCTGAGACGTTCAGGGATCTCTGCGTAGATCTGCTCGACACTGGTTAATCCGATTTCCTTTAGCATCTGAGCTTTGACTTCAGGGACAGAATTTGGAATATACGGATACGGGAATTTCTTTTTTGTTTCTCCTTTAACTTCAGTTGCTACGGTCATAAACCCCCCAACGTTATCAGATTTGACTTATGGTTATGGCAACGTCGCAATTATTGAAAGTAATGGTATTGACAATATAGTGGAGGGGAGGCGGTTGGTGCTGGTGCTCGTCAGCTGCGGAACAGAACGTTTAGCTCCAACGCGAAATCGAGAGCTACCCGTCCAGGAATTGGGACAGGCTGTTCGATTCACGCCCCATTCACAAGGTGCTCCGCGCGTTCTACCTCTTCAACTTCGTTATACCATTTCTTCGATGGGCCCACTCTTGCTCTGATTTTCCATCCAAGTCTCTTGGGCTCATCCTCGATGCTCTGTAGGAGTTTCTGAATCCTTGAAGAGATGATATCACGTTGCTCGGCTGTTAGATTGTTGTATTTTAGAAGAGACGCTTCTATTTTCTTCAGGTTTGTAGTGGTCGTATAGTAGAAGCCCCAGTCATCGGCCATTATCTTTGCGATGTATTTCATGTTGATCTGCTCTCGATCTCCTTCACCGACCTCGTGTTCGAGCAGGAGGAGAAATGAGTCCTTGATGTCCTTCTCGTTGATGTGCACTATCTGAAGTTTCTCGAGTAACAGGTCGGATAGCGTGATTGTGGGGTAATCTATTTCGAGCCTACCCTTGAAGTCTATGACATGGTTCATTGCTAGCTTGTCAAGAAAAACGTCTGCGTGAGAATTTTCTCCTGATTTGTTGATGAATATGCACCTTCCAGCAAACAAACCCGGAGTCAAAGCCGCTCGTACAGCTTCATATCCCATTTGCTCCGTGAAGAATAGTTCTATCTTGCGCCTGTCTTTAGAGTAGGCCATGAAGTCGAGATCAGAAATCTTTCGCTCAAGTTGGTCATGGATTTTGAGGTTGTTGGGGGAGTGGATCCTGAATGCGGTAGCTCCTAAGACTCTTAGAGTCAGATTTGCTTTCTTTGCTTCTTCCACAATTCTAACAGCTTCTCCCTCGAAGTCAAACGACGCGCCCGTTTCACTGTTCAAAGTAACTTCCTGCAAGCAATTGAGTTTCCCGGGCTGGACCCTCTTAAGCCTTGCACCATCCTCCAGCCACAGCAACCCTCGTACAACTAAATAGAACTGAGGACAACTAATCACTCTCCTCAGTGCAAAGATTTATTTACCAAACCAAATCACACCTGTCAACCGGAAAAACCTACAGAATAATTTCTGTGAGAAAATGAGAAAATGACAGAGCAGGTTTTCATCCGCAAAGCGTCGGGACTAACACGAGTCATCGGACCATGGAGTGCTTTGGCTTACGCGTTCATGAACCCGGGTATCATGTACGCCTTTCTCTACCTAATCTGGACACATCAACTCTACCCAGGAGTGAACATGCCCATAGCAGCTGCCATAGCGGTTCCACTAATGTTCATCCCCGCATTGCTCTACATTTGGTTCTCCATTTCAATGCCGCGTTCCGGTGGAGAGTACATCTGGGGAAGCCGAATAATCTCTCCGGCATGGGGGTTCGCGGCAGGCTGGTCACTGAGCATGGTAGGGCTTTCGTGGGCCGGCAGTTGCATCTACTGGGCAATCTCATTCGGCGCCAACATGATTCTGCGAGCTCTAGCGATCTCTCAAGGTGGTCCAGCCTTCGCGAGCCAGCCACTCTGGGCTACGGCTAACTTCATTGATTCACAACCAGTATTGCTAGTGTTGGGTACGCTGCTGATAATATCATTCATGGCAATCATGTGGAGAGGGCCGAAGGCGTCAATGATGCTCGCATGGATCGGAGTGGTGACAGGAACTATAGGCACGGCAGCTTTTGTTGCCGGTGTTCTCACAAGTGGCGGTCTACCCGCTTTCATCTCGAGGTTCAACGCAATGTCGGGAACCACTTACGATGCTGTGCTCAATGCCGCAAAGAGCGGGGGCTGGCCTGTCGGACAATACATCTTGGCCGTTTCCATGACCGGTGGAATAACATACGTGGCCTTGAACACCCTGGGCTCGACCTATACTGCGAACATCATAGGCGAAATTAAAGACGTCAGAAAGTCAGCCATACTAGCTATGCTCGGTGCCCTGGTACTGTTCTTTGTGTACTGGGAGATCTTCTACTCGACAGCCTACCTTGGATTTAGTGGAGACTTCTGGGCCGCTGCAGCATATTTCGCCCCAGGCGGTTCCGGTTCGGGTACTTGGAACGGGTGGCCGCTCGGGTCTGTAATGCCAATGCCAAACCTCATGCTAGTCTACTTGAACCCTAATGTTTGGTTCTCAATCATAACGTCTCTTGGCTTCGCAATCTGCACGTACGCCAGTTGCATGGGAATGGCTTTCGGGCCAGTCCGAAACATCTTCGCTTATTCATTCGACAGAGTGCTCCCAACTGCTTTCTCTAGTACGGACCGGAGGGGGTCGCCGTGGGCGGCCGTAGTGCTCGGCACAATTGTTGCAGAGATCTTCTTCATCATCAATGTCTTCTATTACACGTGGATAGCGTACTCAATACTTGCATGGTTCTTCGCGTGGGCGATAGTGGGAGTTGTTGGAATCATCTTCCCGTTCACAGCCAGAGGAAAGCAGATCTTCGAAAAATCTCCAGAGCTCGTTAAGAAGAAAGTAGCCGGAGTTCCGATCATCGCAATATTCGGCCTGTTTACCTTCATCATCAGTGTCGCAATCGATTACTACATGGTTTTGCCATTTCTGGAAGGACTTGCATCATCACTATACATCTGGATCACCGCTACAATGTTCATAATTCCATCTTTCGTAATCTACTACCTCTCCCGCATATACCACAAGGCTAAACACGTCCCGATGGAACTGCAATTCAGAGAGATCCCACCCGATTAACAGATCTCTCTGCTCTCCTTTTTCTCGCAATCGCTCGAATGGCTGAGTATGAATGCGCATCTACTTCACAACTGACGTGCACGGATCAACCTTATGCTTCAAAAAATTCCTCAACGCAGCAAAATTCTATTCAGCAGATGTAGCGATCATTGGTGGCGATATAACTGGAAAACTGATCATCCCAATAACCGAACAGACCGACGGAACATACACTTGCAAGCACCAAGGCACTGCTTATGACCTAAAAACCAAAGATGAAGTCGAAAAACTGCGGAAGCGAATTGAAGACCAGGGCTACTACCCTTACATTACAAACAAGAGCGAGATGGAAGATTTCGCCAAGCAGACCTCGAAAGTCGACGATCTATTCACGAAGCTCATGATGCAACGGGTTGAGGAATGGGTCAAACTAGCCGACGAACGTCTGAAAGATCAGAAAATCTCGTGCTACGTACAACCTGGCAATGACGACAGATACGAGATTGATCCCATTTTGGCCAAGTCCCAGAGGATCATCAATCCAGAAGGAAAGGTCATACTCATCGACGAGAATCATGAGATGATAAGCACAGGGCACGCGAACATCACGCCTTGGGATTGTCCGCGCGACGAAAAAGATGAGAAACTTGCCCAAATAATAGATGCAATGGCCTCACAGGTGAAAGACATGAAGAACTGCATCTTCAATTTTCACTGTCCGCCGTACGGGACGCATTTAGATCAAGGACCGCAACTTGACGAAAAACTGACACCCAAACTAGACGCGGGAGGGGCTGCCCGAGTAGTCCCGGTTGGCGCTACTGCTGTCCGAAACGCGATCGAAAAGCATCAACCCTTACTGGGTCTCCACGGCCACATCCATGAATCCAAGGCAAGCGAGCGTCTAGGTCGTACCTTGATCTTGAATCCCGGGAGCGAGTACGGTGAAGGAGTTCTCCGGGGAGCGCTTGTGGACTTGGACAAGAAAGGGATACAGAGCCATCTCTTCGTTCAAGGTTAAGCATATTTTCTCGCGCGCGTTACAAACGACTATGGTTAGGCGACCTGCAATAACATGATCAAGACTCGATCATATTGCGTTTTCCTGACGTTGAGAAGAGCGTCCAAGGATATGCCTCGATGTCCTCAAGACGTGGCCTTTGCCATTCGTATTCGGGATGGCTAACTAGGAACGGTTCTGCGGCAAAGGAAGCACCGCAGGGTTTTCCCCAGTGTGCCCAGAATGCTCTATGCGAGACTAATTTGCTGTCTGTGATTTTGCCGTCGAAGGTGCCCCCCGGATAGTTCGGGCCGTACTCCCATTCAGGTAGTCCTCTTCCGTCTGATTCTATGTGTCCGCATATGGTGTTGCGATTTGGCGTGTCGGCGTGTGTGTAGTTGTCGTGGTGATCTGCAAGCAATGACTTCGCAACTTCGACATTCAACTTACCCTTGTTTAATCGAAGAAGCTCTTCCAGTCTCCCGTACCGAGCAGTGCAGGTTGTTGATCTATCACTGTAGTTGAATGTTGTCTCCGATCGCACTTCGTCGCTCAATGCAAGATTGCTACCCAAGAAAGCTCCACTGCGGGTCCGTTCCAGTTTGTGATTGAAAGTCCCGAGCTCAAGCCGGGCTATCTCCCCTGTTCTAGTGTCGCCAACTAGCCAGTCGTCGGCGTAGCCTCCATTGTTTTCCGTGACCATTGTCTTCACCCATTCGTCAATGGTTTCGGAGTACTGAATTGCCTTACGCGAACGAAGGAAACATGGGAGTCCGTTAGGGTTGAACGTGGTCATTCCGGTGATCGTGGTCTCGGCAATTATCAGTCCGGTTTGGTTGAGATACCAATCTGTTCCGCTAGCGATGGTTCCAGGCATGGTTTGCATGACGAACCTAGTGCCCTTCGCCGGGGACACATCGAGTATAGTGTTGTACCTTCTGCCGGGCAGATACTGGAACCACGTATTATGAGCAAGTACAACTCGTCCATCTTCCGTTGCGCCTCCAGTGGCAATAAATGCGCTACAGTGATCCGCCCTCGCGAGAGGCGAGGTAGGTTCAGCCTTCTTGGCCTTAAGCCAATAGTGATACGATAAAATATCAAAATAGCCATTCAGTGCAACAATGTCTTCCAAACGAACGTTTCCTGTCTTGTTTGCCCTAACACCGGCAACAATTCCGCGAATCTCATCCTTATACTCCTGTGGGAGCTTCGGCCAGAAAAGGTTCATCGCTGCCTCGCAGAAGAACTGCCAGGTACGCCTGTAACCCAATTCAGCAATCAGTTTCACGGCTTCGATTGCGTCCCCGACTTCATTGGCCAACAGGCTTCCATGTTGGAAGCCTAATTGATAGGGAGTCCCACGAACTCTAACGAAGATCCATCCGTTCACATCTAATCGCGTAGAGCCGGCGAACATTCGATGCTCGGGATTCCTCGTCTTTCTCATTGAGGTCGATGGGTGTGACGTTTTCTTTGCCCTTCCTCTTCTGTTCATCGGCTTGTTCTTCCCGCCAAGGAACAAGGTCATCGCACGTCGAGATGTAACACTTTGGTTGGTAAGTGTAAATATGGTCTATAGAAGAGCAATCTGATTTACTGATAATCACAGCACAAGGAAAGCGAACGTTCTACGAGGGAGGTTGAGACTCCCCTCCCTATATCCTAGGAAGACTGCAGGATAGAGATGAAGTCCACCAAGAGTCGAATGAGGAAGGTATTCGTCCAGTCGCGGACGACGACCCCCTCATGTTCACTCCCTCGTGTGCCCGCGAGAGCAGCAATCGTTGGTAAATCAAATCCGCCGAAACTGCACCAGTTCCTGCGCTGAAGGCAACCCAAAAACCACAACGGAGACCTAATTCCAAGATTAGAATAGCTATCGGGCCTATAGGAATGGCATCAAGAAGCGCGCGGTAGACGATCGCGCGCGGCGCGTTCACATGGATACTAATACTGGTCGAGTTTTTACTCATAATTCTTTTCTCAGTATTAGTCAACCCACCATCTCGTTCCCTATGGAAAACTGCCGGCTAGGTTAGACGTCATTACCTGGTTGTATCGATCACGCAGAAGAGGTTGCCATCTGGATCCTCAAGAACAATAAAGTCATCATCCGGTTCGTATTCCTGAGGATGACGCGTAGCTCCCAGCTTGAGCAGTCGCTCAACTTCACGCTTCTGGTCGTTGGTGTAGAGGTCAAAGTGTAGCCAGTTTCTGCCCGTGAGCTTCTCCGAAGGCTGAACCTGATTCAAAGAGACATTCGTGTTTCTTCCTGCAGGGTCTCGAAGAACTACCCAGCCGCCCTTGGCTGGCGTTCTCGGAATGTAGTGGAGCGCTTCCTGCCAGAACGTCAACATCTTGTCGAAGTTAATGCAATCAATAACAACGGAGCCGATTTTCAATTCAGATTTTTCTTGCAATTGGGATTTCTCTTGAGTCTCCATCGTTTGTGGGTATAAATCATTCCGTGTTCTGTTCTTTGTTTTTGGCGAATCGCTGAATAACAGGCCAGAATTGAATCAGTCGGTGCCCCGCAAAGTTAGAACGATCGGGAAAAAGGGTTTGAATTGGGGGGCCGGCCGCGTCCTCGTCGCGAACATGGCTGATGCGGCCTCCGCGCGCACGCTTGAATGGACCCCCTAGGGGGGTGACTCAGTTTTCTGAGTCAGACAAAGCTGATTTTGCGACTGTTCAAGCCGCGCGCGCACGCTTGGAGGACCCCCCAGGGGGGTGGTACACTTTTTGGGGTCGGACGGAGTTGATTTTGCCACTTTCCTGATACAGGTCTTGTGAGTTGCATTTGCTGTTCCTTCCGGACTTATGGTAGTGCATAACATATGCTAGACGAGAACGACCTTGAGTATTCGGGAAATTCGTTTGGGAACAGATTTCGATTTAGGCTTTGTCCACCTGTCGAAATGAATTTTGGGTTGTTCCGCCAAGAAAAGTTGATTCTGCAGCTTGGGTTAGAACCCTGTTGCCTTTGCTTGAGCGAACTGCTTCACGTACTCGACTAGCACGAACTTTGCCAACTCGCTGAGGGAAACTGACCCTGAATCAACTCTGCTTATTTGCGCAGCCCACATTGAAGCGATACGTGCTGTGCTATTCGGGTGGGACCACGCTGAAGGCCAAGCCGATGTCTAGCCCACGTCGTTTATGGTAGCCTTTTGATGCGAAGTAGATGACGAT
>Ga0187866_1003079_pt1 | contig 12911 bp, 12 predicted proteins | sample June2016WEW_11_1_3_FD_133013 | JGI IMG/M metagenome (GOLD analysis project Ga0187866, IMG submission 133013) | Peatland microbial communities from SPRUCE experiment site at the Marcell Experimental Forest, Minnesota, USA - June2016WEW_11_150 | ecosystem: Environmental > Terrestrial > Soil >... | reverse complement strand
GTCGCTAAAGGCAGCGGTAGGGGCAGGATTTAAGCTTGCCGATTACCAGGAGTTTAAGGACTCACTATCAGCCTCACGCCAGATAGTCTACATCGCCGACAATGCCGGAGAGGTAGTCTTTGATTCTATTTTCATAGCCAGGCTCAAGGAGATGGGCCTTACCATCACCCTGGTTGTGAAAGAAGATCCTTTTTTCGAGGATGTTACAGCCACGGACGTTTCCTTCTTCAAACTGGATCGATTCGCCGATAACATCCTCACCGCAAACGGATACTTTATACCGAATGAAACGACACCCTCCCTTTCCAACTGCTTCAAAAAGTGTGATCTTGTGATAGCTAAAGGCACTGGTTGCTACGAGGCCCTGGAAGACGAACTTAATGGGAAGACGGTCATTTATCTGTTAAAAGTAAAATGCAAGCCGATTGCGACGAAAACTAGAGCAAATATAGGAAGCTTCGTTGTAAAGCTCGAGATGAGTTGATGTAAATAGATCCTATTGTGGATTCAAGCGACAATTGATGAGATGATGGAGGTAAAAATGGTTGGTATTACTTCTTATGGTGTTTATATACCATTTAATAGGCTAAGTCGGGATGAAGTTGCTAGAGCCTGGGGTACTGCTAGCATGGGAGGAGAGAAGGCTGTTGCCAATTTTGACGAGGACACAATCACCATGGCGGTGGCAGCTGCCCGCGATTGTATGAAAGGAAAAGAAATAGGAAAGGTAGATGGTTTGTTTTTTGCCACGACAACATCTCCTTATAGAGAGAAGCTGGCAGCCAGTATTGTGGCCGCAGCTCTTGACCTATCCCCCTCCATCCGTACAGCTGATTTTACTAACTCGCTAAGATCAGGGACTATTGCGATAAATTCTGCCATTGATATGGTCAAAAGCGGGGTAGCCGAAAACATCATCGTTATAGCTGCAGATTCGCGCTTAGGGGCTCCCCAAAGTAATTTAGAACAGATAGTTGGAGATGGGGCAGTTGCTGTGATAATAGGAACCTTTGGGGTAATTGCCAGTATCGATGGGAGGTACTCGCTTTCCAATCCATTAATCGATCTCTGGAGGAATGAAAAGGATTCTTTTACTCGTTCTTGGGAAGAAAGATTTGTAATACTTAAATATCAGGAGTCAGTAAAAGACTCAGTTTTAAGGCTTATGAAAAATTATAATATTTCGCCAAAGGACTTTTCGAAGGTAGTCCTTTACAGTCCTGACGGAAAAAGTCATACAGCCTTGGCGAAGATTTTAGGCTTCGATTCAAATCGCATACAAGATCCTTTCTTTTCGAAGATAGGAAATCTTGGAAATGCTTCAGCAATGATGACACTTGCAGCTGCTCTTGAAGACTCTAACCCGGGGGACAGAATCCTGCTTGCAAATTATGGGGATGGAAGTGATAGTTTTATGCTTGGTATTACAGATGAAATAAAAATGAATACCCAAAGAAGGAGAATAAAAAGTCAATTGAATTTCAAAAGAAACATTAACTACGAAAAATACCAGAAATGGCGACGGTTATTAGAATTGGAAGAACCACGCCGTCCTCCAGAGGTGGTACCGTCGATTACATGCCTTTGGAGGGAACAAAAGAAAAACTTGACCCTCTATGGGGGCAGGTGCAAGAGATGTGGAATGGTTCAGTTTCCTCCTCAAAGAGTATGTGTAGGTTGTCAGACCAAGGATGATTTTGAGGATTATAAATTCTCAGATAAAGTAGGAAAAGTTTTCACATTTGCTGTGGATTATTTGGCTAGGAGTTCAGATCCCCCCACTGTATTTCCAATCGTTGATTTTGAGGGGGGTGGGAGGATAATTTTTATGATGACAGATTGCGAACCCTCTCAGGTCTGCATAGGGATGGATGTAGAGATGGCTTTTAGAAAGCTCTATGAGGCAGGTGGCATACACAATTACTATTGGAAAGTAAGACCGTTACAAAAGGAGTAGAAAATGGAAAGTATAAAAGATAGGGTTGCTATAATTGGTATGGGCTGTACCAAATTTGGGGAGCTTTGGGATAAAAGTGTTGAGGATTTGATTGTGGAGGCAGCCTATGAGGCATTTGAGAATGCTGGAGTTGATCCTAAGGACATTCAAGCTGCTTGGGTTGGAACATTGGACTCGGGAATAACGGCAATCACTCTTACAGGACCACTAAAGTTTCAATACATTCCAGTGACCAGAGTTGAGAACATGTGCGCCACGGGCTCAGAGGCTTTAAGAGCAGCAGTTTATGCCGTAGCTGCTGGTGCGTGCGATATTGCTTTGGCGATGGGCGTTGAGAAGTTGAAAGATACCGGTTGGTCTGGGGCCCCTGCCGCTAATGTCATCGGTTCATCCCGAATAGGAGTTACTGGTACTGAACCTGCGTTCTCTGCACCATCGATGTTTGCTCATTTAGCTGTTAGGTATTTTCATGAATTCAAGATTGATACAGAAAAGGGAAAGAGATACATGGCTCAGATTGCGGTGAAAAACCATTACAATGGAAGTTTAAATCCTAAGGCTCATTATCAAAAAGAGTTAACGGTTGAACAAGTCATGAGTGCTCCCATAGTCGCTTGGCCTATTGGGATCTTAGATTGCTGTGGCGTCAGTGACGGAGCTGCCGCTGCTATTGTCACACGGGCTGACATGGCTCGTAATTTTATAACTGACCCGATTTATATCAAAGCAACGACAATCAGCGTCGGTGCCCGACAATCTATAAGGCAGGAGTACGATTACATACATATTGAGGAGAACGTAATTGGCAGTAAGAGGGCTTATGTCGAAGCTGGCATAAAAAATCCACGTAAAGAGATAAGCATTGCAGAAGTTCACGACTGCTTCACCTTCCACGAGATGCTGCTTTACGAAGACCTAGGTTGGTGTGATAAAGGAAAGGCGTGTGAAGACATAGAAGCTGGCACATTCACACTAAAAGGCGATCTGCCAGTGAATACTGACGGGGGGCTGAAATGTTTTGGCCACCCAATAGGCGCCAGTGGATTGCGAATGATGTATGAAGTGTATAAGCAATTACAAGGTAAGGCGGGTTCCCGTCAAGTAAAGAATCCAAGGGTAGGGTTAACCCATAATCTAGGCGGTAGTATTGGTACATCCATTTGTAGTTGCACAATAGTTGGGAATGATAAAGAGTAATTGACGCTATCTAAACAGATTAGTTAGGCTCTATTGTGGAAATTTTAATGGGATATTTCTATCAACAAACAACAGACGATGATACGGGTTTGGGAAAGGTGAAGGACAATAAGGGTAGGGTCTTTGCCATTGGTCCCGGGGTATTTTGGGCTTACAAAAAATGGGTAGTCGAATCCCACGTTAACTTCGAAACGGCGGTGAGAAATAGGCCTGAGGGGATAAATACTTATATCACTATCATTCGCGCATTTTAATGATGAAATCTTGATGAAGCGAGTGGTTTTCCTAATCGACCCGTAGGGCAGAGTTCTAAGGGCTTGCCCGTGGGCGAATGAGAGCGGCGGCAATAGGATATAATGTATACATGGAGACACGAGTATCAGAACACAATGTGTATCGGACGGAATACCATATTGTTTGGATACCAAAATATCGCCGCCGCATCCTGAATGCTGGCGTCAAGGCGTATGTTTTAAAACTTTTTCCGAAGGTTTTAGAGATGATGCCTGGATGTGAGATAGTCGAGCAAAATGTTAGGAGGGACCATTTACATTTGGTGATGGTAATTCCACCGAAATATGCGGTTAGTGATGTGGTGGGGCGGATAAAGGGGGTAACGAGCAGGTACCTGAGGAAAAAGTCTAGCTGGTTGAAAAAGATGTGTTGGAAAGAGAACATAGTTTGGTCCCCTGGCTACTTTGTGTCGACAGTTGGAATTGATGAGGAGCAAATCCTTAAATATGTCCAATGGCAACGGTGCCAGGATGAAGGTCAAGCTAAGCTTGACTTATTTTAAAGTGCCAGGGGCTTGCCCGTGGGTATCTATATCTACTATACGCGCGCCGATTATGACGCGTCTGCTGAACAAGTCAACAGGGTAGGTCGTCACTACATTGAGTTTTGAGCCTCCATAAAAAATGACCCTCTGTGTTATCAAATAGTTGCGTATTACCTACCCCTTAAAAATTCTTTAAAACTGTTGAAACTGCGGAAGTTGGGCTAGTTTGTGAAACATGTGAAACTTTTTCTCTTGACAAAAATCTCTAAGTATAATATAAGAACGAACGTTTATTATAAAAGAACGTCCGTTCATTACAGTTCGATCATTTTTTTCATTTATTAAATTATGTATTCAAGATTTCATAGAAGGTCGGTTTAGGCAATGAGGAAGCCATTAAATAGGGAAATTCTGATAGAAAAAGCTACAGGTCTTTTCTACAAGAAAGGCTATGCATATGCAACGGTAAGAGACATAGTGAAAGCCTCAGGGCTCACCAATGCAGCCTTATACAACCATTTCAAGGACAAAGATAGTCTGCTTTATACGATAATTGAGAGGACCGACGAAGAACTCCTAGAGCTCCTAAAAGAAGTTGAGCAGAAATATGATCATCCTTTGGAGAGACTTAAAGAGATGATCTACAGGGAGACATGTTTTTTCGAGAGAAGAAAAAGGGAGGCAAAGTTGTATCTTGATGAACAACATCTGCTCAACTCAAACCTGAAGAGGAAAGTCCGGAAGCGGCATAGAGCTATCTATGATTGTTACATGAAGCAGTTTCGGGATCTAGAAAGCATGGGATTAATTCGCCCAATGAATAAGGTAGTTTTAAGTTTTTGCTGTATCGCCATGATCAATTGGACGTACCGTTGGTTCAAAGAAAACGGAGGAATGAAAATTGAGGATGTTGCCAATACTATCGTTGACACATTGCTGAATGGAATATTGATGCCGGAGGCTCTTGCGATATGTCAGTTGGGCAAAGGCCATGCAAAGCAATTGATCGATACATGAAAGAGTTCGAACCCGATGTTCGCCTCCATAGCGTCGGACACATTTGTTGAACTCGTGCCTCGGAATTAAAACCATAAGCTGAGAGAAGACGGTCCGTCCCGTGTGCATTGGCCACTCCTTTCCTATCCGCAAGAGGACGATTATGGCCAAAATTTAAAAATTTAAAATCGAAAACGGTTCTTACAGAACTTATTTCATTAATATCGTTCATGTTTTTTAACATTTAGAGAAAATTAACCGGACAGTAGTGAATTCAACCATAAAGTGTGAGGAGCTAATTGCCTGTACCTTATGGTTTACATTTCAAGCAAAGAAGGGGTTTACCATGGCTTTTACAATGTTTGGTCGAACAATTCAGAAGATTGGTGTAGTTGGTTCAGGAAACATTGGTCCGGATATTGCGCTTCATTTCAGTCAAAACCTCTATGCTTATGATGTTTCCGTTGTTGTGGTCGATATCCTTCAGGCTGCTCTCGATTCGGGGTCAAAAAAGGCCGAATCCAAAATGGCGAAGGCCGCTGAAAAAGGAATCTTCAAGAAAGAAGTGGCTGATGCCATATTCAAAAATATGCTCTTCACCACCGATTATGGGAAACTCGCCGATGCTGACTTTGTGATCGAAGCTGCCTTTGAGAGAGAGGATGTGAAACATAAGATCTTCGACCAGTGCCAGGAGGTCTGTCCAAAAACAACCATCTTCGCTTCTAACTCCTCCCATATGGTCCCTGAAGAAATCTTTCAGAAGATGAAAGATAAGTATCGATGCCTGGTGATCCATTACTTCTTCCCCGCAGAGAGAAATATTTTGGTAGAGGTGGTACCAGGAAAAGATACAGATTCTGCTCTGGCAGAGTATCTGATGAAACTCTATGAATTCATCGGCAAAGCCCCAATCAAAGTGAAGAGCCGTTATGGTTATGCAGTTGATCTGATCTTTGAGGGACTATTCCTTGCAACGGCCTTAACAGTGGAGAAAGGACTGGCTAATATCAAGCAGGCAGATGCCATCGCACAAAAAAACCTTGGCATGGGCGTTGGCCCTTTTACAGCCCATAATCTTGGGGGTGGAAATCCCATCACACAGCATGGTCTATCCGAGATGAATACAAAGATCATGCCTTGGTACCGTTCCCCAAAGATATTGGGCGATCAGGTGAAATCTGGCAAACCCTGGGAAACAGCAGGAAAGGGAGAGGTAGTTGAATACCGCCCTGAAAACTATGAAGCCATTTCAAACCGGATCATGGGAGCTTATTTTGGGATGGCGTGTGAAATTGTGGAAAGCGGAATTACAAATATTGGTGATCTGGAGATGGCATTGGATGTTGGTTTGGTCATGACTCCTCCTTTTGGACTGATGAACAGGATCGGAGTGAAGAAGGCACTCGAATTAGTAGAAACCTACGCTAGAGAAAATCCTGGATTTAAGGTCGCTGGGATTCTTAAGAGGCAGGCCGCTTCGGATCAACCATGGAAGATTCCTGTCGTTTTTAGAGAAGATAAAGGCGATGTTGCTCTGGTTAAAATCAGAAGACCCAAGGTCCTAAACGCCGTGAATGCGGACGTCTTTGAACAGTTGAGGGAAATATTTATCAACATCCAGAAGGACCCAAAAATCGAAGGGGCTGTACTGACTGGATTCGGAACAAGGGCCTTTGTCTCAGGTGCAGATATTGGAATGTTGGCCGCCCAAAAAACTCCACAAGAAGCAGAAGCCTTCTGCCTGAAAAGTATGGCTGTATTGAATCTGATCGAGAATCTGGGCAAACCTGTGGTATGCGCCATGAATGGGCTGGCTTTTGGTGGAGGAAATGAGATGGCCATGGCCTGTACGGCTCGAATTGCAACAAAGGGACAGAGGGTTTTCGTCTCTCAACCTGAACCAAGGCTTGGCATCATCCCCGGAAATGGTGGAACGCAGAGGCTTCCAAGGCTGATAGGAATGGAGAAAGCCTGGCCAATCCTTCGAAATGCCAATCCCATTTCCTCAGCGCAAGCCAAAGAATTTGGCTTGATTCAGGCAGAGGTGGAAGGCGATCTCATTGCCGCTGCAATAGATTGGGTTCACAGAATCCTTGAAAAGAAGGTCCAGATCCCCTCTATTCCAAAAGGTCCGATTCCTGTTCCTTCGAAACTCCCGGAGGTAGACATCGGACATCTGAGCAGGAAAATCGATTCCCTGCTCCAGAGGGCGATTCTGGAGGGAGCGAAGATGACCCTCGAAGAAGGATTGAAATTGGAGGCCAAGATCTCTGGTGAGTGTTTGTTAACCCAGGATATGAAAATTGGAATCGAAAATTTCCTGAAGAACGGACCGAAGGTCAACGCAAATTTCGTGCATAACTAAAGGCATAAATACGCCAGTCTCTTTTCTCGTTGGCGTCGGCCAAGGTACTTCGAGACGCTTGGCCCCGAATCCCTTCATGATAGGGTTTGGATTGCATGGAAGGCAGGAGCTGGGCAGGTGAAAGGGGCCAAGATAGGTTTGATTCATGGTCTTGGTTGAACCCCAGTTGATTCAAGTACAGCCGCAGTAATTATCGTGGGCCAGCGGGATTAATTGGAATGGAGGCGATTGATGATAGAGTTAATGCAGTCTGAGGGGTAGGGGTTGTTGAGCCGTGTTATTTCTATCCTAAATTGATATACGAAAGTGGAGGGCGAATGATGAAGACGAGTGATAAGCTTTTAGAAATCGTTGGGTCTGAAAGATTCTCGGATGATCCTGAAGTCCTAAAAAATTTTTCTAAGGACTTCAGTCTTATTCCACCTGGAATGCCAAATTATGTAATGAAACCGAAAGACACGCAAGAGGTGCAAAAAATTATCAATATTGCAAACGAACATTCAATCCCTGTGGTACCAAGTAGTTCCCAGGTGCATTTCTATGGAGCAGCTATTCCAAGACAAGGGGGGATCCTCTTAGATCTGACAAAGATGGATCGGATCATAGAGATCGACGAGTTAAACAAAAGGGTAAGGATAGAAGTGGGTGTGACTTGGGAAAAACTCACTAATGGATTAAAGGAAAAGGGGCTTCGTACCATTATGCCCTTGTTTCCTCACCCTCTAAGGTCTGTGGTGACAGATTTTCTTGAAAGGGAAGTGCCTACCAACACTGTATATGAATATGGAGAACCTCTGCAAGGGATGGAAGTCGTTTGGCCCACTGGAGAGATCTTTAGAACCGGGTCTGCCAGTGTCCAGGGTTATCCTGATTCACATTCAAAAGGTGCAAATCCATCTGGGCCTGGCATCGATTTTTACAGATTCCTCCAAGGGGCCCAAGGAACCATGGGGGTTGTTACTTGGGCAAACCTAAAAATTGAATATATTCCTAAGTTGGATAAGATTCTTTTTGCTCCTGTTCATGACATCAATTACGCAATGGAATTTCTCTATAGGATTCTGAGACTTAGGATTGGACAAGAATGTCTTCTTTTGAATCGAGTTAACTTGGCAACTATTATTGCTGAAGATTGGCCTGAGGATTTCCAAAGATTATGTTCTTCTTTCCCCCCTTGGACTCTCATTTTAGTATTGAGTGGACTACATAGACGTCCCGAGGAAAAAATAAAGTATGAAGAAGAGGCACTCAGTAAAATTATAAGAAATGAGTTTTCAGGGTTTTTCTTAGCAGAAAATCTTCCTGGGTTTCCTGGAATGGGAAAGAAACTTTTGCCTATGCTGCGTAGACCATGGCCTAAAGAAATCGTCTATTGGAAAAACCGTTTCAAAGGAGCGTGTCAGAGTCTCTTCTTCATCACTCGGCCCGTGTTAGCATCAAAATTGATCGATAAAGTATCACAAATAGCTGCTAAAGACGAATACCCGATAAATGAGTTTGGATGCTATCTCCAGCCCATAGAACATAATCGAGCCTGCCATCTGGAATTTAATTTCTTTTACGACCCGACTCAAAAAAACGCGACAGAGACGATTCGATCTTTGTCCCATGAGGCTGCCCTCGCCCTCATGAAAGAAGGAGCCCTCTTTACAAGACCTTATGGGGAATTGGCTTCGATGGTTTACGAGAGAGCGACAAGCTATGCTACGACTTTGAGACGGGTGAAAAAGATCTTCGATCCCAACAATATTATGAATCCCGGGAACTTATGCTTTTAAGGAGGGTAAGATGCCAAAAAAGAGAGTGAGCCTCGACGTTACACAAATAGACAATTTTGTTTATGACATGAGTAGATGCGTCAAATGTAAAGGATGTCTCTGGGTAGACCATATCTACATGCCCGGAGTCCAATTTAGTAAAAGATGCCCGAGTGCGGCAAAGTACTTATTCGACTCTTACGGAGCCTATGGAAAACTGAGGATTGGTATTGGCCTCATAGAGGGAAAGTTAGATTTTACTGATAAAGTTCTGGAAATACTTTATGCAGATCCTCTCTGCGGAGCTTGCGATGCAGGGTGCAAGCGAAATCTCGATTTGGAAATAGAACTATCTCTTGAGGCCCTCAGGATAAAGGCCGTCAAAGAGGGTAAAGGCCCTATGCCTGCACACAGAAAGATGGCTCAGAATATCGCAACGAGCCATAATGTCTTCGGAGCCCCTCATGAAAACCGAAAAAAATGGCTTCCCAAAGACGTTAAGCCTTCATCGAAAGCTGAGGTGCTCTACTTTGCAGGTTGCTCTGCTTCTTATCTGAACCCTGAGATAGCCCAAGCCACTGTGAAAATATTAAATGCTTCTGGTACAGAATTTATGCTGATGCCAGATGAGTGGTGTTGTGGGAATACCCTCTATTCTGTTGGGATGATCGACGAGGCAAGAGAGCTTGCTCGTCGAAACATTGAGGTCGTAAAGCAGACAGGAGCAACCACTGTATTAACCAGCTGTGCTGAGTGCTACAGAATGTGGAAGGTCGATTATCCAAAGATGCTCAATATCTCAACCGCCGATTTAGGTTTCAGAGTGGTGCATCTTGTAGAGTTTGTGGATGAACTGATTAAGAACGGTGTCCTTAAGCTAAAGAATCCTGTTAATTTGCGATTGTGCTACCACGACGCTTGCAGTTTGGGCCGCTTGAGCGAGCCGTGGGTAGCTTGGAAAGGAGAAAGGGGATTATGGGGAGTGGTAAACCCTCCTCTGGAAAGGCGGCGAGGGACCAATGGGGTTTATCATCAGCCCAGAAATATTTTAAGTTCCATTCCAGGGATAGATTTAGTGGAGATGCCACGGATGAGGGAAAATGCCTTCTGTTGTGGAGCTGGAAGAGGAACAAAAGAAGCTTTTCCAGATTTTGCTCTTTGGGCGGCAAAGGAACGGTTGGAAGAAGTTAATGAGGTAGGGGGTGAAGCAATTGTTTCTGCCTGCCCTTGGTGCAAAAACAACTTCGCTCAGGCTGTTAAAGAGAGCAGAGGTGCATTGAAAGTGTATGACATTTCAGAAATTATTCTTGCTTCGGTTGCAACACCGTTATAAGGAGGTATCTTATGGCTATTTCAAGAGAAGCATATAAGGTCTTAGAGTCTATCGTGGGTTCTGAGTACATTTCAGATGATCAAGCAATATGTGAAGGTTATCGTGCGGGGCCAGGAGGATATGAGTGTGGGTTAGGGTATGAGAGGGTGATGGCAAGAGTCCCGGGCTGCGTTATTATGCCATGGACTACAGAAGAGGTTCAGAAAGTAATGAAAGTTTGTAACCGTTATAAAATTCCCTATGTCCCATATAGCACAGGGTTCTTGGGTCCTCGTTCTCTTCCTCATGTTTCCGATGCTTTACTCATAGATTTGAAGAGAATGACTTATTTCGAGATCGACGAGAAGCACCTTTATGCTGTCGTTGAACCTGGAATCATCTATTCACAGCTCCAGGAAGAAGCGATGAAGAGGGGCGCCTATGTTGTCATTGGGGGTGGAGGGGCCCAAGTATCAGTGATCGCCAATATGATTGGTGACGGCTGGTCGCCCTTAAGTCACCGAGTTGGTTTACCCCACCGGCGCATCTTAGGCACTGAGCTTGTGTTACCTGATGGTGAACTGATAAAATTGGGTTCACTGGCCCAACAGGATGATCCATTTTGGAGTGATGGGCCAGGTCCTGACCTTCGGGGACTCCTACGGGGTTACATTGGACTAAGAGGATGTCTCGGTATTGTCACGAAAATGGCCGTCAAGCTTCTACCATTCCAGCCAGAGAGGTTGGAACCCACAGGCATTACACCCAATACAACTCTCATGCTTCCCGAAAAGAGGGTAAAGTGGATTAACTTTGTCTTACCCAATAAGGAAGCTCAAATTAAAGCAATGTTTGAAATATGCAAGGCTGAAATAGGTGGCGCAATAACTAAGGTTCCCCTCTTTTGGAGGGCGGTTGCCAAGGCAAAGAGCAAGGAGGAGTTCTGGGAGATCTGGTCAAAAGAGAACGAAGAGACGATCAGAAATTTCCATATCCTACGCGTATTGCTGATAGGCTTCACTTCTGAGGAGCAAATGGAATATGACGAGCGAGTATTGATGGACATAATGACCGAACTCGGGGGCCAACCTCGCCGCACACGACCGACGGATGAATCATGGATAAAGAATGCCGATTCAGCGGGTATGTGGTTGATGACCGGTTCATATATCTCTGTGGATTTCGTCATAGAAACGATTGAGCATGCTATACCGCATGGAGAATACTATGCCGAATTGAAGAAGAAGTATACGCCACCGCTGATGCCAGACTATAAAGATCCAGGCTGGTTTCAAAGCATTGCGCTTGGTCATCAGGGCTACTCTGAATTTCTTGTATATTGGGACCAGGATGAAGACACGACCGGTGTGGACCACTTCTATGTGGAAACGTCAAAAATGAACATAAAAAATGGTTTTTACACCTCACTTCTTGGATCACACCAGCCACTTTATTTAACAGGTCCAGCCTATGGTCCAAATTATCACAAATGGCTTTTGGCGTTGAAGAATGAATTTGATCCTCAATGGATTTGTCACCCTCCAGTGCCTCTGGGCCATGATGAATTCATGGAACGTGCAGAGTGGATGAAGCCAATAAAAGATTGGGAAGGTCCCAAAATCACAACAAAACCTTAATTCTTTTTAATCTAAGGCTTACATCAAGGATCTATCCAGATTTTTTGTTTGCTAATCTTCGAGGAAGATAGAAAAAGAGAAAAAAATGGAACCATTTCCATGGTGGAATGAAGAACATAGGAAATTTGCTGCCGACATAGGGAAATTTGTTGACGAAGTGACTCCAAGGGATGAGGAAGCAAAATGGAAAAGGGAATTCCTTTGGGATATTAATGTCAGGGGTGGTCAATAGGTGCTGGAGATGGTAAGGCAAGTGTGGTTCTTTGGCTTGATCGCCATAGGCGTATCAAATGTAACTGGACTGAACCCCTGGGATTGGACAATCAAAGTTAGAGTGATGGACAGGGGTGTAAAGGGTTATTAGTTTGTATCACCATGGCTTCAAATTCATCCGGGGGTAAATATCCCAGCGAAGAGTGTAATCGCTTCTTGTTATAAACTTCTTCAATGAAAAAGGAAAGTCGTTGGTAAACGTCCTCAAGAGTCCGATATTCCCAAAGATCGATTTCCTCACTCTTGAGGGTCTTAATAAAGCTTTCAGCAAAGGCATTATCATAGGGGTTTCCCTTACGAGCCATGCTGATTTGAAAATGATGATTCTTCAGCATTTGGACATATTGCCAAGAGGGCATACTGAACCCCTTGATCAGAGTGGTGGATGCAGCCCTGGAAAGGGTTCCTTTGAGACAAAGCCATCCCTAAGGCTTGAAGGGTCAATGAGGCATGAAGACTTTGAGACACCGCATAGCCGATAGCCTTTCGGGAGAAGAGATCCAACAGCACCGCCAGATAGACAAAGCACGATGTGATGCGGATATAGGTAATATCGGCAACCCAAGCCTGATTGATGGCCGTAATGGAACGATCCTTCAGAAGATTAGGATAGAGAGGGTAGCCATGATCGCTCTG
>Ga0187866_1003077_pt1 | contig 12916 bp, 12 predicted proteins | sample June2016WEW_11_1_3_FD_133013 | JGI IMG/M metagenome (GOLD analysis project Ga0187866, IMG submission 133013) | Peatland microbial communities from SPRUCE experiment site at the Marcell Experimental Forest, Minnesota, USA - June2016WEW_11_150 | ecosystem: Environmental > Terrestrial > Soil >... | reverse complement strand
TGCCCGCCATATCCGGCACGCCTTTGAAATCGCGGCCGACCACAGCCGGGTTATCGGCATTCGCCACCTCGACCACCTGGTTGTCGAAGACATAGACGTAAAGCGCTGGGTTCTGCTGATCAAGATAGGGGGGCTGCTGGGCATTTATCTTGGCGATGGTTACCGGCGCATCGGCTGTCATGTCGGCGGCGGTCTTATTGACCAGGTCTGTGACCGTATCACGCGAAACGCTGCTGTCGGCATATTGCGGCAGGGCATAGCTGGTGATAATCTTTTCGTAAGCACTCATGCCGCCGGAGCTGTCCTCCTTCTTTAGATCGTCGAGCGCTTTCTGCCACGCTTGCACCGTGTTGTCCGGAATGGCTTTGTTAAAGGCAATGTAGTAGTCGGACCTGACCGCGTATTTATCGGAGATGATATCGGCAGGATTGACGCCGGCCCGGTAGGCCACGAAGGGCATCCCCAGCGCAGGCCCCAGCCAGGCATCGACCTGGCCGTTCACCAGCTTCTGGATGCACTGCGTGTCGTTTTGACTAACATCCAGGTTGGTAAAACCCTGTCCCGCCAAATATACCTGGTTGGAGTCGTCCTGGTAGACGGCGATAGATTTCAGTTTTTTAGCGTCATCAAGCGAGTTGATAACCAGGTTGGAATCGCGCCTGGTATAAAAGTAGTTATCGTCGAAGCCAATGGGGCCGACCCATTTGAAGAGGCTTTCGCGGGAGGGCAAACGTGAGGTGGAGTAGAGCACGGCGTCAGGCGCCTGGAGCGCCAACTCATAGCCCTGCGCCCAGGGCAAGAGCTCCATGGATGCATCCGTGCCGGTGGCTTTCAATATCAGGTTTACGATCTCGGTGGACTGTCCCGTAATAACCCCTTTTTCATCGGTGAAATTAAAGGGCGGATTATCCTCGGTGATGATACGCAGCTTGGGCGCCGGGTTATTAACCATACAGCCCGAAAGCAATATCAGGACGGCCAGCGCCAGGCCAATTAGATTCTTCAACATCTTCGCCTCCCATCGGTTAGAGTTATTCCCTTGCGAATTATCGTACCATCTTCCCATATTTGAAGATTTGATATATTATATCTTAGATTGATTGACCAATTATGCAATAAGAACCATCCCCTTTTCCGCTGTTATAACCTGCCGGAATATACGGTCGGCCTAACAAAATATAACCGTATTAAGAGGATTTTGCAATGACAGTAAGAAAAAAGAAAACAGGCGTGCTAAAGCCGTCGGGCAGGGGCGCCAGGCTTAACCGCACGCAGAAGGGCAAGCAGATCGCGGCCATCAGGAAGAAGCAGATAACCGGGGCCGCTTACGAGGTCATTGCTGAAAAGGGATATTACAACTTCACTATGATGGATATCGCCAGGCGGGCCGGCGTATCCTCCGGCCTGATACACCATTACTTTAAAGATAAGGAGAACATGCTGGTGACGCTGCTCAGGGAGATGCAGCAAAACATCCGCACTTCCCTGGAAAAAACCATCGAGCACGTGCCCGAGCCAGCTAAAAAACTGGATATCTTCATGGACCAGGCCTTCGACCTGGTCATCAAGGAAAGGGAATACGTCTACGTTACCTACGATTTTATGACGCAGATCAAGTTCAATGAGCGCATGCAGCGCATTCTCAGCAAGCTGTACCGCGGCTATCGCGAAACGCTGGAATCCATCCTCAAGGAAGGCAAGCAGAAAAAGAAGTTCAAGGACGTGGATGAGCATTACCTGTCAACCGTCTTCATTGCGATATTGCTGGGGTTCGAACAACAGTATATCCTGGATAACTCCGCCTTCGACTACCGCGCCTATACCAAACACATCAAGGACTACATGTTTGCCCAGGTGCTGATCAAGAAATAAATCCGTCAGCGCCATTTTACAGCACCAAACCCGGTCGCCCGGGGGTCAGGCAACACCAGCTTCGACGCTCTTTACTTACCCGCCTGCGGAATGCTAATATATTGACGCCAATTTTCGGTCTAGCGTCCAGTCGATAAATCGGCTGCTTTTTCAATATAAATAGTCTTCAGGAGGTTCACTTTGGGCACATTCACAGGTAAGGTTATAATCGTCACCGGCGGCAGCTCAGGCATAGGCCGCGCCGCTGCTATTTTGTTCGGCCAGCAGGGAGGCAAGGTAGTGGTAGCCAACCGGCGTATTAAAGAGGGTGAGGAGACAGTGCAGATGATTAAAGACGCCGGCGGCGAGGGCATATTTGTGCAAACCGATGTGAGGGTTGCCGCCCAGGTGGAAAACATGGTCAAGAAAACGGTTGACACTTACGGGAGGCTGGATATAGCCTTCAACAACGCCGGCCTGGCCGGTGTCTTCCAGAACCTGACAGAGGAAACCGAAGAGATGTTTTATGCACAGATTGACACCAACCTGAAGGGTATCTGGCTGTGCATGAAGAATGAGATACCCGAGATGCTCAAACAGGGCCGCGGCGTGATCGTAAACAACGCTTCTATCACGGGCCTGAGGGCACTGAGGAAGCTCAATAGCTATACCGCCAGTAAGCATGGCGTGGTCGGCATCACCAACTCAGCCGCTAAGGAATACGCCCCCAAGGGTATACGCATCGTTGCCGTATGCCCCGGCTGGACCAAAACGCCCATGATAAAGGAGTTCACCGAGAACCCCGAGATTAAGAAGAAAACCGAAGCTACCGTCCCGCTGCGCAGGATGGCAGAACCGGAGGAAATAGCTGAACTGGTGATCTTCCTGGCATCGGATAAGGCATCCTATATCGCAGGCGGCGGCATCGCCATATCCGGCGGGCTGGATATTTAGCATTACCTGTTGCTAGGCCAGATTCGACGTGCAGTGCGGGCACCGGGATGCTTTCAAGGGTATAGTATTGATGCAGTAGGGGCAGTCTTTGGTCTTGAGCTCGGCCGTGGCGGCGGGCTTTACAACCCGGTTCTTGGCATGCTCAAATAGCCTGATTATCAGGAATATCACCAAAGCAACGATGAGAAAATTCAATAGGGTATTGAGAAATATCCCGTAATTAATGGTGGGTGCTGCGGCCGCTTTGGCGGCACTTAGCGAAGTGTAGCTTTGGCCGGACAGGTTTATATACAGGTCCTGGAAGCTTACCTTCCCAAGCAGAAGTCCGATGGGCGGCATTATTACATCGTTTACCAGGGATGTAACGATATTGCCGAAGGCAACACCGATAACGATGCCGATGGCCATGTCGACCACATTGCCCCGCATGATAAATTCCTTGAATTCATCAATCACTTTTTTCATAGTTGAACCTCCCTCTTTCAATATCTTAATATCGCCCGATGTCCTGAAAAGGCTAACCATTACAGAGCTCTTTCAAGCGCGTAAAGGTGGAAGATTGGTCCAGCCTGCCCTCTTCGAAGTCATTTTTTATGCGGTCCACCGCCTCTTTAATGCCCCTGGCTGCCAGGCCTTTATCATCCAGCGGGAACTCGGGGAACAGGAAGAACAGACGGGCAATATCGCCCTTGTCGCCGCAGATAAGCTCCTCCACCGGCTGCACCATCATGTCCTTTTCCTCCTTGCTGAGCGGCGCACGTGTGAATACATCATTACAGAAATGATAGCGGCATTCCCTGGGCCTGATCTCATAAATCGGGCAGGTGCTGAACTTCTCTGAGTAAAGCCCGCAATGTATGTTCTTGCAGCAGTAGCCGTCGCAGGGCGGGCAGACCGTCCCCGCTGTCTCGTTGAGTATCCTTACGATACGCGAGATCTGCCACCCGAACAGCTCTTCGAACTCATCGTCGGTCAGGAAGATTTTCTTGTAATCCATACGTACGGTTGAACCCATACAATTTTAACACAGCTGTTCGAGTCCCCGTATCCAAAATGTTATAAATATTAGATATTTCGGCCGCGTAATTTATGATAATTAAATATGTGCCCTGATACTATGGTTTTACCGGGGCGGATGATAGAGGGTGGTCATGTGGTTGGAAAATAAAAATAGGTCGAGTTTATGCGGGATATTTTTAGGGATTATTCATTTGCCCCGGGTTTTAAGACGAATTTTATGATCCTGCCGGACTTATCGGCAGCGTAAAAAACACGGTAGTCCCCTTACCTTCCTCAGATTCCAACCAGATGCGGCCGCCATGCGCCTCCACCAGCCGCTTACATACCACCAATCCGAGCCCGATACCCTTGGATGTATCGTATTTTCCCCTCTCAACACGCTGGAAGGGATTAAAAAGCCGAGCCTGTTCATAGCTGGAGATACCGATGCCAGAGTCCTTAATGCCCACCCTGATGAAGCCATCCTGCTTATCGGCGAAGAGTTCTATCGGCCCGCCTCCCGGAGAGTACTTAACGGCATTCTGTACCAGGTTGAAAATAACCCGTTCGATCCTGAGGGGGTCCGCCTCTATAACCGGAATGCCGCCATTAGATTTCAGTATGAACCGGTGACCGGGCTGTTTGCCGAACTTGCCGATCACCTTTTTCAACAGGTCAGAAATCACGACAGCATTGTGGGATATTTTAAGGCGGTCGGCCTGCGAACGTGACAGCTCCAGCAGATTATCCAGGATATGCGATAGCTCGTCCGATTCAATAGCAGCATCCTCAAGCAATTGCTTACGTTCATCCGGGGCCAATTTTTCGCTGTCCTGTGAAAGTGTGTCCAGCGCCCCCATAATAACCGTCAGTGGGGTGCGCATCTCATGTGATACCATGCCTATGAAATCATCCTTCACCTGGTCGAGTTTCTTGCGCCCAGTGACGTCCATACCGTAAAACCGGAAGCTGTTATTTTCGGTATCGCAGTATACGGTTTCGTCGTACCATAAATCGCCGACCTGTACTTCCCGAGTCAGAGCAGTAATTTCGTCTCCCGCTTTACTGATCATATCTTCCACACCGTCCAGAAAGGGGTGCCGGCTTCCCATAGTAGCCATATCCGGGAAAATGCGAAACGCAGCACTGTTCATATAACGTATATCGCCTTCCTTGCTCATCTCGACCACAGGCATGGGATTGCGCTCGGGGAAGGATGCCAGGTGGGCAAGCTCGGCCTCCATGGCCTTGCGCCCGGTAATATCGCGCAGAAATACGAAGAGACGCCCGCCATGTATATCGAAATAGTTGGCGCTGACTTCGATATCGACGGTCCGGCCGTCCTTGCACTTGTGTCTGGTCTCGAACCTCTCTGCTCCGGTTTCTACTAATCTCTGCATGCGCCGGGCTATATCCGTTTCCGTTTCCCTGGCCTCTACGTCCCGTATGCCCATTTTCAGCAGCTCATCGCGGCCGTAACCGATCAATTTGCAATAGGCGTTATTGACATCCAGGAAACGTCCCTGCGTATCCACCAGCCAGAAACCATCCATCGCCGTGCGGAGGATGGTTTCCCTTTCCATCTCCGCCTGCTTGCGCTCCGAGATGTCGGCAAATATGGCCAGGTAGCCGGTAAACTTTTTTTCTTTATCAAATAGTGGCACGGAATGGTTCATGGCCCAGATTACAGAGCCCTCTTTTCTCACCATCTTGAGATCATATTGTTCAACGATGCCCTTACGGCGCTGCTGCCGTCTAACCGCCATTAAAGGCAATTGTTCGCTGCTGACCAGATCCAGGAACTGTCGGCCGACCAATTCATCTATTGTGTAGCCAACCATCTCAGCCATGCGAGAATTAACAAAGGTTATCAGGCCGTCAGGGTCAGCCAGCAATATACCTTCGAAGGCGTTCTCAACGATGATCCGATAGCGCTCCCTTTCCCTTTCAATCGTCCATAGAGATTCCTCTATCCTCTGCTGCTGTTTTACAATTTGTTCTAGTAGCTTTCCCCTTACCAGCTCGGCCCGTTTACGTGAAGTTATATCACGGATCACCACCAGCGTTCCGATGACTTCATTACGCTTTCCCTTTAATATGGACAACGAAGTTTCCACATAAATGCTGTCGCCGTTACTCAGGATCTGGATGTTTTCCCCTTGCCAGAAGCCGGACTTCTCCATGGATTGTCTGGAATCGCTCTCATCGATGGGCTCTATCCATTCGATCCTGAAAAATTCCCGGCAGTCGCGGCCCAGGGCATCCTCAACCTTTACACCATACAGATTCTCGGCAGCATGGTTCCAGCAAAAAATTTTCTCATCCCCATCCACGCAAATGACAACGTCCTTTATCTGGGAAAGGATATCGATATCCATTTCCTTCTGTCTGCCAGCCGCCTTTAGCCCGCTCCCCCCTGTTTTAAAGCTGGTCTTAATAACCGGTCTCTTCCTCCCTCGGGCCTGGCTGCCGTCGGCTCCGGCAGTTATTTTCGGCTGTTTCTTCGGTTCACTCTTCATAGCTGATTTTTTAACCTGTTATTAACGGGACATTATCACTGCGGCAGCTCTCTATGGCCTGCATCACCTTTCCAGTATCCCCCAAATCCTTGAATACATAATCGGCCCCCCCGCTTTTAAGGTCGTCAACCGAATGAACGCCCGTGGCAACCGCGATGGAAAGGGCCTGGAGCTGCCTGGCGCATTCTATGTCCCTGAGGGCATCGCCGATAATCACCACATCTTTTCCTGAAAATTTCATACCCATTAGTTCCCCGGCTTTGCGAACGGCCAGCTTGGCCATATCCAAACGGGTTTTAGCTTCGGTTCCATATACTGCCAATCTGAAATATCTATCCAGCCCGGCTGCCGAAAGCACCGCTCTCGCAATTGCACGTGAGTCACCGGTATACAGGACGATCAAATGCCCGGCCTCCGTCAAATGCTGCAACAATTGCCGCACTCCCGGCAAAACGTATTTAGACAGATCAGGCGGCATCAGAGAAAAAAATATCCGTTCATATGAGGCCAGTAAATCACCCATATGGTCACGCACCGAACTGACGTCAATGCCGTTGACCCTGGCCAGTTCTGCGATATTGTCCGTCAGGCTTCGGCCCGAAAAATCTATACCGGTTAACCGCACATCTATATTGAATTCCTGCAGGAAGAGCCGCCGAACCGTTTCCGAGTGGCCCGGCAGGAAATCCACCAGCGTCTGGTCCAGGTCGAATATGATCAGCTTCATAGACAATCATCAAATACAATACTGACGGAGCTTTTTAAGCTCCGGCAGCTATTAAGGGAGGAACTCACAGTTAGAATAGTCATTTCTTATAAAGGTTGCCGCAGTCGGTGACCCTGACCATCAACACCGGCACGCAGACGCCATGTAAAATCCTGTCGGCCACACTCCCCCAGACCCAGCGGCTTAAGCCGGAGCGCCCATGCGTGGCCATTATAACGAGGTCGACTTGGCTTTTATCGACGAAGTCCGCGATGGTTTCAGCGGCGGGGCCGTTCATAATTTTCACCGACGTTTTAATACCCGAGACGGTTAGCTTGGCGGCTATTTTATTGAGGTACTTTTCTGCCTTTGCCTTTTCGTCTTTTTCCAGTTGTCCCAACTGCGGTATGGACAGGCCCGGCGTAGCCTCTCCATAGGGTATCCTGACGGGCTCGATGACGCGCAGCAATGTGATCTGCGGGTCCTGGCACCCTCTGGCAATGGTTTCTGCGTGCTCTACGGCCGTCTCGGCTAGCTCCGAACCATCCAGCGTAACCACTATATTTTTATACATGCTGTCATACCACGTATATCGGATGTTTTTTTAGCTAACCGCAACCTGTTTTTCGGACTGCCACAGCCCGTGTATATTGCAAAATGAGGAGGCGTAAATCGTTCCCGGCTTGCTGAGCTTTACGGAGAAGGCCGCCTCAGGGTGGGTATAAGCAGACCCGATGTTGGGCCCCTGCGTGGATTCTCCGTGCGCAGTGAATTCGAAATGTCCCAGCTGACAGGCAAAATTCTCGCCTTCCGCCAGGAAATATACGGAAATCCATCTGATATGGTGTTCGGTAGTATTGGGATGGGCAATCTCTTTGCCCACTGAGACTTTAATGGACAGCATGTCTCCGGCCTTGATTTTATCGGCGCATTCGATTACCGGAACATGCTTTTCCGCTTTCCAGTCTCCAGTCTTAAATAGCTCGGCAAATGGTTTCATCTGCTTCCTCCTTATATTCTATTTTTGCGGTATTTGTTCCATCAATTGATATATTCAAGCAAGTCTTATTTTTTAGCTTTGGGGCGGGCGGCAGAAATCTTTACGCCTACCCGTTTAGATTTCTTGCTGTGGTCCTTGGGCAGGTCAACCTGCAGGATACCATCGCTATAGCTGGCTTTGATTCCTGATTTGCGGACCTCCGACGGCAGCGGCAGCGAACGATAGAAATTGCCATAGGACATCTCACATTGAATATAATCCCTGGCTTTTGAGCAAGACTCGGATTTCCTCTCGCCCTTGATCACCAGGTTATTGCCGACGATGTCGATATTTATATCCTCTTTTTTTATGCCCGGGACCTCTACACGCAGGGTTATCTTATCCTTATCCGAGTACATTTCGATGATGGGTGACCACAGGAGGCTATCATTAGGAGTCCTCCAGCATACCGGTAACCTTGTAGCCGTGACGGGATACTTACCCGGCTTCTCTCCACGTCCGGCAAGGTCGGGCATTGCGCCCGTTGCAGTCATTCTTTGTATTACCATAGCTTCCTCCTATTCTTGAAGAATATATTTTGAGTTACCTGGCCCCTTCACCCCAAGTTCAGAATATTTTGTGTTTCTCCTTGACCCAACTGATGCAAATAATAGTAATCTCCACCTGATTAAAAAAGCATAAAATGCCCCACAAAAGTATTAAATAATCATGTCATTTAGCGGGACTTATGTGAAGTGGAAACTGCAGGCGTTGGTTGAAGATGATAGAGGGGGGGGTTATGTGGGCTGTTGTTTGAACATATAGCCAAGTTTGGGCACAGTCATGATATATTCGGGCTGCTCCGGGTTATTCTCGATCTTGTTTCTCAGCCTGCTGATCCAGGTCCTCAGAATTTGAATGTCATTGCGGTATTCCGGCCCCCAGATCCTGCTGAGCAGGTCCTCATAGGCAATAACCCGGCCCGTATTTTGAACCAGTTCCGCCAACAGTAGCCATTCGATACGGGTTAAATGTTCCTCTGTGCCTCTCACCAAAAGGCTGTGGGCCTTGAAGTCGACATGAACATCTTTTAATACAAACGTGTCGACAGGCTTGTTTTTTTGATCCTGCACAATGCGGCGGCTGATGGCTTCGATGCGGGCGATCAGCTCGTTGGGGTTAAAAGGCTTGGGGAGATAATCATCGGCGCCCAGGTTGAGCCCCTGAATTTTATCGACATCCTCGCTCCTGGCGCTCAGTATTATAACCGGAACTTGAGAGAACGTCCGTAGCTCCTTGAGAAACTCGAAACCATCCATCTCGGGCATTACGAGGTCCAGGACGATTATGTCGGGACCGTAATTATGGAAGCGTTCGAAAGCCTCTTTGCCGTTGCTTGCAGTTAAAACCTCGTACCCTGAAACCCTTAGCTTGGACCTGAGAAAATTGATAATGCGCTCTTCATCATCCACTACCAGTACACTTAATTTCTTCATAGTTTACAATATCACTTACGAGCTATAAAAGAATAATAGTCCCGCGGGTATTATATGTCAACAGATATAATATTTCTATGGATATGCGAAAGGCACTGAACGATAAAAATTAAGTTATTCCATGACCGTCTCCCCGTAAACTGGTCCAGACGAAATGCGAGTTTTGTGGGATGATTAATATGTTTTAAGGAGGATCGTCCCATGAAGAAGTCCAGGTACACGGCAAAGCAAATTGCCTTCGCTTTGAGACAAGCTGAAACGGTGACACCTGTCCCCGAGGTATGCAGAAAGATGGGCATCTGTGAACAGAGCTTTTCCGCTGGAAAAAGAAATATATCGGCATGGGAGTTCCAGAGGTAAGAAGGCTGAATATACTGGAACAGAAAAACAGAAAACTCAAGCAGCTTGTGGCAGATTTAAGTCTGGATAAACAAATGCTTCAGGATGTGCTGCGAAAAAAGCCCTGAAGCCTGCTCAGATGCGAGAACAGGTTGAGGTATTGAAGGTGTGTTATAAGGTGAGCGAGCGAAGGGGTCACTATGACCCCAACGGATTTAAAAAAAGCTTTTTTAAATTGACAGGCTCAAGGGTACGAGCTAGAGTTATTTAACATGCGGCGCGGTATATTTATACGTGTCCTGCCCGTCCTGGCGGCGGTGGTAATGCTTTCCGCGGCTCTGGCAAGTGCGGCATGTAATACTGGGGCGGCTGCGCCGCCGGATAAGGAGCCTCCAGAGATGGACTTACTGCACAGCATAATGTCTTTTATCGGGCAACACCATGCAGAAGCTGCGCCCTTCATTAAAGCTGATGCCGCCTATACTCAAACTAGTTCCAGCGGCAAGGGAATGCTGGGCTACAGCTCGGTCACCTATTCTGGAGGGGGCTGGACCGTCACCGTCGGCCATGCGGTTGTGCCAGACTATGTGAATGAGATAACGGCCGACTACGGCAATGGCAAAATAACCTGGACGGGAACAGAGAAAAACGGGCAGGTAACCGAAGCGAGCTATACAAAAACGGGCTGAACTGCGCATGCCTTTTAAAGAGAATTCAATATTATTTTTTACAGGCCAAACGATATGAAAGCCGGATTTTTTAAGAGCGTCCGCAGCCACTTAATGTTATTCGTACTGCTGCTTGCGATATTTTTCCTTGCCGTTCCGCCGGACACGGGCGCTTATGCCTTCAGTGAAGGATGGAATCCCTCAGCCACCACGCTGCTTCAGGATGACCAGCCCTCGGCGCATCCTGCCATGCAGATCACGCCCGATATAAAGGCACAGTGGTCGGAGCTTCATAGAAGGGCGCCATTCGCCGGCCGTGATGCACAGGTTGATAAGAGGCTGGCCGGGCGCACGGTGGGGACTTCCATCAGCGTACTGCCGAATATTCAATATAATAATCCCTCCCAGCGCAACCAGGGGAGCTGTGGCGACTGCTGGGTTTGGGCGGGAACGGGTGTGCTGGAGGCGGCGCTAGATGCCCAACTTGGCATCAAGGATAGGCTGTCCATCCAGTATTTTGAATCAAACTATAATAATGGGGCGGCCGGCAGCTTTGCCTGCTGTGGCGGCACAGTGCCGGGCTTCGTCAATTATTACGCATCAACCTTGAAAAAGGCGGTTCCCTGGTCGAATACCAATGCCGCTTTTGTAGATAGTAGCAGGTCCTGCAGCAGTGGCGCCACCATGCCTGCCTCATCCATAGTCACGTCGCCCAGCTATGCCATAAACTCCATCAGCTATCAGCAGATTCAGACCTATGGGGTTACCGATGCAACGGCAGTGGCCAACATCAAGAATATCCTCAACCAGGGACAGGCCGTGGTTTTCTGCTTTTACCTGACGTCTTCGGACTGGCCGGCATTTACCAATTGGTGGAATTCCAGCAGCGAATCTGCCATCTGGTCAAACGGTTTCTCCTGCGGGAAATCGTCTTCTCAATGGGATGGCCATGCTGTGACCTGCGTGGGCTACAACGATGACAGCTCTGATCCCAACCAGCAGTACTGGATCATGCTCAATAGCTGGGGAACGACAAGCGGCAGGCCCAATGGGCTTTTCGAAATACCCATGCATAACACCTTCAGTTGCGCCGACTCCAGCGGCGGCTATAATACCGAATGGTGGACGATACCGGTCACCTTCACGGCATTGGCGCCGACTTTGCCAGTTGCGCCGGTTCTGGTATCACCTGCCAACGGAGCTACTGTCCAAAGCCTCACTCCCACGCTGGCCTGGAATGCTTCTAGCGGTGCTACTAGCTATGGAGTGCAATTATCAACCAGCGCTACTTTTGCTCCTACTGTATTGAATCAAAGTGGCCTCACCGTTACCCAGTATGCTGTCACCAGCGGACTTAGCTGGAACACCCTCTACTATTGGAGGGCCAATGCCGCCAATGCGGCGGGCACCTCAGCCTGGTCGGCCGTGTGGCAATTCCGCACTACAGCAGGTCCACCTCCTGCGGACCCCTCTAATCTAACCGCTACTGCCGTTTCCTCGAGCCAGATTAATCTATCCTGGCAGGATAACTCTAGCAATGAGACAGGCTTTAAGATAGAGAGGAAGACGGGAAGTGGTGGCACCTATGCCCAGATAGCCACAGTAGGCGCCAATGTCACCGGTTATAACAGCACCCTGCTCAGTGCCAGTACTCTATATTACTACCGGGTAAGAGCCTATAATGCCAACGGCAATTCCGGCTATACCAACGAGGCCTGGGCTACTACCTTGCCACCTCCGCCACCAGTGCCGGTTCTGGTATCACCTGCCAACGGAGCTACTGGCCAAAGCCTCACTCCCACGCTGGCCTGGAATGCTTCTAGCGGCGCTGCTAGCTATGGAGTGCAAGTATCAACCAGCCCTACTTTTGCTACTACTGTAGTGAATCAAAGCGGCCTCAGCTCTACCCAGTATGCTATCGCCAGCGGACTTAGCTGGAACACCCTGTACTACTGGAGGGCCAATGACACAAACAGTTCGGGCAGCAGCTCAGCCTGGTCAGCCGCGTGGGTATTTGTCACTGCGGCAGGGCCGCCCCCTGCGGCACCCTCTAATCTAACCGCCACTGTCGTTTCCTCGAGCCAGATTAATCTATCCTGGCAGGATAACTCTAATAATGAGACAGGCTTTGCGATAGAGAGGAAGACGGGAGCCGGTGGCACCTATGCCCAGATAGCCACAGTAGGCGCCATTGTCACCAGTTATAATAGCACCACGCTCAGTGCCAGTACTCTATATTACTACCGGGTAAGAGCCTATAATGCCAACGGCAATTCCGGCTATACCAACGAGGCTTGGGCTACTACCTTGCCACCTCCACCACCAGTGCCAGTCCTGGTTGCGCCAGCCGTAGGTTCAGTAATCAGTACCCTCACTCCCACGCTGGCCTGGAATGCTTCTAGCGG
>Ga0187866_1003073_pt1 | contig 12939 bp, 7 predicted proteins | sample June2016WEW_11_1_3_FD_133013 | JGI IMG/M metagenome (GOLD analysis project Ga0187866, IMG submission 133013) | Peatland microbial communities from SPRUCE experiment site at the Marcell Experimental Forest, Minnesota, USA - June2016WEW_11_150 | ecosystem: Environmental > Terrestrial > Soil >... | reverse complement strand
CCCCTCGCCGCGGCGGTCGGCGCCACCTTCCACCCGGAACAGCGGGGCGCGATCGTGGAAGACGCGCGCCGTCCAGGCGCCGCTCGCGTCGCGACACTCGCGAATGGCGTGGGGCGTCAAATGCTCGTGCCCCGGGCAGAAGGGGCACAAGCCGCTCGCGTCTTGCACGTCCGGCATCACCGGACGCTTGCCGGTCACCACCCAGCGGCGCGTGAACGGGTCTAAGCGAAGTTCAGCCATGTGTGCGGCCTTTCCGAGGATGTTTTGTGCTCAGCGCGATAGCCGTTCGGCGAGCCATCTGCGGCAGCAACGGCCGTGATTCAAGAACCTGTCATTCTAGCTCGGATTGGCGACCGCGTCATGCGGGATGAAGGGCGGACGGGGCGACACGCCTTAGGGCTGCAGAATCTACGTGGAAAGGTCGTTTGTAGCTGACCAGCGGGTAGCGCAGAGTCTCCGTCGTTGAGACTCTGCGGCTCTTCTGGCCCCCATGGAGGATGTTGGGCACATCCCTTGCCGCACCGATTGGTTTACAACAAGTGGACGTTTATCAATTTAAGAGCCGCAGACTTTGAAATGCACAAAGTCGGCGCTACCCGCCCTTGAATTCTAAGAGAGAATCTACCCGCTGAGGCCTCCAAAGCGAGTGAGCCCACTTTTTTCGAAGGCGAAATGGAACTTTCGCAGGTCTCTGGGCATTCCTCACAATCGTACAGGTTAAGAAGCTTTGTCCGCCCTAGCCACGACCTACCTATTGGGGTGCGTCCTCTTGTGAAGAGAAGAGATCAGCCCAAATGTTCATCGCGACTCGCAGACGGTCCCAGTAGTCTCCATTGAAAGGGAGTTTCTGAGCGAGCTCCTTGTAGCAGTCGCGGATATTCAGCTTAGTGAGCAACATCGAATCCACCACTCGCCACAACGTCTCGTTGACCTCATACCCAGCGAGTTCCTTTCCAAGATTCGCCCAGACGTTCGAAGCTCTTTGATGCTTGACCCGGGGTTCTCCCGAGCGGATTGCAAGTCCAAGATGGTCACAGATCTTCTTAAGGAAAACGCCGCACCAGATGTCGCCGAACCGGTCAAAGCCCCAATCCTTTCCCATCAGCAGGAAGTACATAGCTGGAGCTAGGCTTCTTTTGAAAGCTAAATTCATGCCACACATCGGAAAGAACATTCCTTTCGGAATGACTTGGTCAAGCGGCTCAAACTCTTGACAGAATCGGACATTTGCAAGCTGCGTGATCGCATCAAAGTCAGGGATTCCCTCCCACAACCCGTGATTAACCACGCATTCGGTTGTACGGGTCACATTATGATATGGCATTCCCCGCGGACGGACGCCGCGGCCCGTGGAAACCCAGGCATCGCCCTGCACGGACTGCGTAAGCCTGTCCAGATGTTGCGATATGAATGATTCTCCTTGCGGATGGCAATCATCATCCAATGTCACGATCACTTCTGCACCAGATGCATATGCCTTGTAATAACCGAAAGACCGAATGCAATCGGTCTGTCGTGGGATGATCCAAGAGGCATGACCAAGTTCCCCGTCAATATCTGTCCAGCAGAAGTGCTTCACATTTGACCCGGACACATCAAAGGTTCGCTTGGGATTATCTTCCACGACGATGACCGAGTGCGATGCGAACTCCTGTTGCCACGCCGCCAGAAATCCCTTAATGTTCTGTTCGCGGATCGTGGGTACAACGATGACAACCTTCATTAGTTCCCTCAGACAGAGCATCGCCCAGCATGCCAGCGTGCCATCTCGGATTATCCAAACGACGCGAAAACCTGAACGAACTGGGGTTGTCCCCCGGGGTGAGACAAACGGTTAAGCCGGAATTTCCATTATGGACTCCGACCCGACCGACAACATACAACTGACCGCCCCCGAATGCAATCGCCAGCCGGGTTTTCAGCATTCGGAGCTTCCAGCGCGGGCGGAAAGGGCCAATTTCCCCAGCGTTGAGAATGCCAAAGTCCGAAACGGCCTCTCTGTCGACCGATTCCTCCGACACCTTTCCGTCCCCTGCCTGCTCCTCGCTTGAAATTCGCTCGGTCGGCGGCTCGCCCTACCCCGCTGGAGAGGATAGGGCCGCAATGCTGCCCAGCCAATCAGCGTGCCGATAGTAGCTGAGCGTACTCCCTGCATACACGGCCGTCGCTCCCGCCGGCAGGGGCACAAACGCTTTGGTGAGCGTCTGTCCATTCATCAGCGCGAGCTTCCCACCGCCAGGCCCGTACACAATCTGAGTATAACTCCCGCCGCAGCGCGGTTGAAATGCTCTATGCTGTCTAAGGAATGTTCCGGCGCGTGCTGCCTTACGACGGCGCCAGACTGCTTCAACTCAAACCGACTGGGGCCCAAGAAGCACCCGTTGCCACCGCTGCTTCCTGAACGCAAGAAAGAAGGAAGTTTCCCACACTTACCTGCGCCTGCCCTGCCTGCGCCAGTCAGGGCAAGCCGGCCCTTCGAGAAAGAACACTTGAAGTTCAGGGGAGAATCCACTGGGTGCGTGCGGTACCGGGCAACCGGTATCCCTGCCGCGACCGGTACCCGCTTGAAATGGAAGAGAGAATCTACCCGCTGTTTCTGCCCAGCGCCGCAATCGCATCCGCCAGTCTTTGTGCGGCCAGCACGGCACCGTTGCTGTTGGGCTGGGCAGAAGAGCGTTCCTTCGAGGCTCGCGTGCCCACTCCATCTCTCAGCGCCTCCAGGATGCTTGTGGCCAGCATCTTGTGGGTCAGGGTTCTCGCGTCCAGCGCGGTATTCGTGTGAAAACGCTCGATCAGGACATCGTCGAAGGGATTCAGGCCATGGGAGATTGAAATAGAGGGAATGCCCAAGGAATAGAGTTCTCGCAGGGTTCCGCGCTTGCCTTTAGTGATCGCCAGGTCGCTCGCGACCATCAGTCGATCGATCTGCCAATCCCGTTCTTTCACGATCACGTCGGCGCGCTTGGCGAGGCGACGTGTCAATAGTTCGTAGTCGGCGCCCGCAATCCACACCAACAGCTTGCGGGGAATCTTCAGCGCGTCAAACACCGGCATCACGGTATCGTAGATCGGCTCCCTCTCTTCCGTCGCCCAGCCGCCGGGCATGACGAGGATAATGGTCGCCTCTTGGTCGAAGCCCAACTCACCTCGGGCGCGGTTGCGGTCAGCTTTGCTGTAGGAAAACGAACGCAGAACCGGCCCCACGTACGAGACTTTGCCCTCCACGCACGGAGGCTCGTCGAAGATCCCGGATTCCTCGATGACAATCACCTCGTCCGCGTACGCGAGGGACTGCATGGCCAGGTGATCGGGATCACTGAACCACTCGGTGATGAAGATCGCCGGCAAGCCGAAGATCTTGGCTACCGGCAAGACCGCGAACTCTTCGTGGGAAACGACCAGGTTGGGCTGCATTTGGCGGATGAGCTGTCCCGCGCGAAGGACGGTCGTCCAGAGGGGGTTGGCGTCCGGCATGTCCAAGTCGATGAGGGGTCTCTGATGCGCAGCCAGAGCCAGCGCGCCCGCTCCATAAGAAACGAACCTGAGCTCGAAGTCGTCGCGCAGCCTCGCCAGCTCATCAACGATGGCCATGTCGGGGACAGCGTGCGCGTGCCCACGGCCTCTTGAAAAGAAAAGCACTCCGGCTCTGTGAGCATCAAACGCTCCTGTCTGCGCTCCCGAAGGCACAACGGCGTCATTGTCCGGCATACAATCCATCCCGCCAGGGTGGCTCTTGCCTAACTCCCGCTGCTGTTCTCTGCTGCTCGCCCCACCGCTGTTGTCCTCCCAAGTGCCCGCGTGTCACTGGCGGGCACCCGCCCGCCTCAGCAGGCGCGCCATCTCTGTGCGCCCTGCCTCCTGCGCGAGGGAGAGTACAGTAGTGCCGTCCAGCACTCTGGCGTTCGGGTCAGCACCGGCAGCCAAAAGCTGGGCCGCAACATCCAGGGCTCCAGCATCGCCCACGACGCGCTCCAGCGGCGTCTCCCCGAAAGTGCTCTTTACGTTCGGGTCGGCGTGAGCCGCAAGGAGCACGCCGACCTTGCCGCGTCCGTCCGACGCGAGCCCGGCGGCCCAAATCAGGGCGGTCCTGCCGACCCTATCCTTTGCATTGACATCGGCGCCAGCCGCTATCAGGGTTCGGACTACCTCGGCGTTCGCCTCTAGGCTCATACTCGCGTGCATTAGGGGTGGCCAGCCGCGCTGATCGTGTGCGTTAACGTCCGCCCCCGAGGCCAGCAAAGTCTTCACCGCTTGCAAGTCGCCCCGCTCGGCTGCTTGCATTAGCGGCGTGGCGTACGGATCGATGATTTCCCACGGCTCAACGTTGTAACCAAGCCCGCTGACGACTGGCGGCAACGCAGGAAGGAGCCGTACGAACAAGTGCCCCCTGGCTTTTGTCCATCCCGCCTTCCTAAAGTCGTGAGCAATCCAGGGTCGGGCCTGGAGGGTTACCAATCCTCCATACACTTCGCCGAGAAATCCGAGGTGTCTCCCCGCGGGAACGGTGGAGATCATTCTGAACCCCGTTTCCGCTTGCCAGTCAAAGTAGACCGGGTAGAACCTAGCCCGATAGACAAACACGTTCGCTATGAGCAGCGCGACCAGCAGCCCGCCCAGCGCGCCGACAGCAACCCATCTTCGGCGTCGTCCTTTACCTCGGATGGCGGCAACTCCTAATTGGAGGCATCCCGCCGCCAGGACTGCCAGCGCGGGGATCTCGAGGTAGCGTGTCCACGAGGTTACCCATATCGCGAGGAAGAACGAGGGGGAGACCAAACCAGTTCCGACCATGAGGATACCCCCGAGAATTGCCCATCTGCGAGGCACAATCGCGGCCACACCGACACACCCAGCCCAAAGCAGCAAGGATCCGAGCTGCAGGCTCACCCACGCAGGGTGCCCAAGAACTGAAGGGTAGGGAGTGGCTTCCGCTCGTCCCGCTGTGAGCAGGATACCGGTCGCGAGGAGGGCAAGCCCTGCAACCAGCAGAACCAGGGAGATCTTTAAGAGACTTCTCATAGTGTTCTACCCCCACGAATGCGCGGAAGGTACCCGCATATCAGAGTTCGTTCGGCAGAGGCATTGGCCCTCCGCCCTGCAATTTTGGTTTGACGCTGTTGGCCTTCCCGCTTTCAGCAGTCGTTACAGCCAGTAGGGTCCTCACCCATGGACTTGTGAGCGTGCCGGGGATAGGTCTCGCTCCACGTAGAATCAGCAACCACCAGTACACCCTGACGCCGCGCCGTTGATCGCCGAACAGACTTGCGAGGCCCCGCTTTCAGCACAAACCACAGTGCCCCGGAAGCTGGTCGCAAGGCGTGGCGCCGCTGAGCGTCGAACTGACGGCCTCACCACCCTGTGCTCCCTCCGAGTTCGAGGAGGGCTCCCCCTCACCTTCGTCTGAACCCCAACCAGCAACGAATACGTACTGGTCGCCGTCTCCGCCTCCGCCACCTCCACCGCCACCGGTGGACGGATGCAGCTGGCTACAGAGTGCCTGGAGCTGGCTGACCTGGCCCGGAGCGACGAAGGTGGCGTACGACGGTGGGAAGCCGCTTAGATCGCCCTGCGACATTATCCCCTTCTCCCCCGGGCCGCGCTCCAACTTGTTATGCACGAGCTGCAGTGCCCAGTGGCCGAACTCGTGGGCAGCAATTCGACCGAGTTCCGTCCCATAGCCGGAGCCATAGGCATTGGTGATGTTGTCCATGTAGGCGTTTGCGCTGTTCGTCGGCGACCAGCCCCATGTGTTGTTCTGGGCGTTGGTGTCGGGTGTCACGCGCGTCTCGTACCAGGACGCGCTCGCCTCCAGTTTCAGGGTAAAGTCGGGGTTGGATTGGTTGAATAGCACGCCCAAGCCGGCCGCGTTCAAGATTCTAATAACCTCCGCTTGCGCTACGCCGACTTGCTGCGAACCCCCCACACCGTTATTCTGAATCGTGATGTTGAAATTGCACGGATCCAGCCCTAGAGGGTCAAGCAGATTGCACGGGTTGTCCAGCACGTACGCATAGCGGTTCCACGACTGCGGGTTGAATGGATTACCCCGTTGCCTGTCCGGAGTGAGCCACCGGCCCAGACTCGAGGTGTACTTGCGCAAAAGGGTGTGATCCAAACCGGTCTCGCTGTCGCGTTCCAGGCCGGTGAATTTGTAATTCTGCGGGCAACTGTTGATATATGCCATTTCTTGACCGTAGGGAAGGAAATCGGCATCGTAGCACACCACTCCGGCCGACGTGGTGATGACCTTCGACGTCCCCACTTGGTCCTGAAAGTAGTAGTACACATTCCCGGAAGAGTCTCGCCGCGCGATGCGCCCCGCGAAGAAAATGTACTCGTTCAGGATGTTGCCGCTCGCATCGGTTTCTGCCAGCGGAGTGCCGCCCGGTAGGGTCCAGTAGAGTGTGCCACTGGATTTCATAACGCGTTTGCCGTCGCCATCATAGGTGTAGGTAACCCCGCCAGCCGATTGCAGTCGGTTGCGGGCGTCCCAGGTGTAAGTCAACGTGCCGTCCGAAGTCATGTCGCCCGAGGCATCGTAAGTGAATCCCGAATTGGTGATCTGGTTGTTGGTGTTGACGCTCAGGCTTAGCGACCAGGCCGAGCACTTCGTCACGGTGGTGGAAAGCAGGTTGGCATACCGGTCATACCCAAAGCTCTCTCCCCAGCAGTACTGGCCCGAGGTCGCTTGGCTCTGCGCCGTTGCCAAGCGGTTGAGATTATCGTAGGTGTAGGTCTGGGTTCGGGCCGTATTCAGATTGTTCGTGATAGTTTGCACGTTGTCGTTGGCGTAGTATCCGAAATTCAGGTTCAGGGCGTTGCCTCCCGAAGAGGTGGCAGTGGCTGTGTACGGCAACAGGCGGTTATTATACGTGGCCGCAAAGGTGATTCCGGCAAAGCCGCCACTCTGATAGCCCATTAAAACGCCACCGACGGCCCCCTGCGGCGCGTAGGTCGCGTTGAGCGCATAATTGATGCCGTTGGCAGTGTCGACGGCGGAGAGAGGCCGCCCGACCGCGCTGGGCGTATAGGTTACGACCCGACCACTGGGATAGGTAAGCGTGGCGAGGGAGCCATCGAGGTTATACGTGTAGGTTACGTCCTTCGTGACCGAACTAATGGTTCGATGCTCCCTGAGCACCCGGCCCATAGCATCGTAGGCCCGTTGCGTGCCTCCCGAGGCGTCGCTCATGGTAGTGCGCCTGCCCACATTGTAGCAGCTCGACAGGCCCAGGCAACTCGTCTGATCGTAGGTGTAGGCGGTCGCCGTCGGATTATTGTTGGAGTACGACTTGCCCGTCGGGCGGTTCAAGGCATCGTAGGTGTAAGTGGTGGTAATGCCCCGCGCGTCGGTCCGGTAGCAGACGGCGCTCGGGTCGCCGCTGCACAAAGCCCCGCCAGAGGTCGTGAAGTAGAGTGATACGGTGCCGGCCTCGGGGGTGGTGGCACTGGTCAGACGCGAAAGCATGTCGTGGTTGAAGGTGCGCGTCTCGCTGCCTTGGACCACCTGGTACAGGTTGCCGAGCACATCGTACCCGTAGCAGGTGTTGACCGTGAGGTTGCCCGACGAATCGGGTTCATCAAGTTCGATGACTCGGCCCAGGGCGTCGTTGAATACTCGCCGCTGCTTCCCTGATTCGTCCGTAGAAAGGGTCGGATACCCGTAACCGTACGTGGACGAGGAACAGGTCTGCGAGCCGCTGCCGTAGCTTGCGTCTGCGTGATTCGTGTCAGCATGGGTCACTCTGGTCACGCGGCTCAAGGCGTCATAAGTATAAGTGTCCCCGCCGCCAGGCGAGCCTCGGTAAGGATTGCTCACAGAGGCGATCCGCCCGTGCGAATCGTAAGCGTTGTCGACGTTGGTCTGGCCGTCGGGGTCATTGACGAGCGAAGTTCTCGTGACACGACCCAGCCCGTCGAGAAGAATCTGGTCGTGGCGACAGCCAGTGCAGGAAGAGGAGCGCGTGGCGTCGGTCACGCCGAGGTAGAAATCGCTCTGAGTGGCTGACGTGTAATTGATCAGCCGCCAACCGTTGGCTGCTCCACCTGGAGCCGTGCCTTCGGTGACCCGCCAGAAATTGGGGTCATTGTATTGGGTGGTTCCGGTTTGATTATTGGCATCCTTCACCGACGTGACCACTGCGCCGTCGCAGTTCCAGGTCAGCGACGTGGTGAGCCCGCCGGAACTGATGGTTTGTGGAAAGGCCGTGTTATTGCCGCACGTGAAGCTGCTGTAGGTCGTCGAGTGACCGTTAAAGTCGGTGGCGCTGGTCAGCACCCCGTAGGACCCGTGCCCGAACGTCCGGGTGAGGGTCGCCGTCGGGGTGGAATAGCGGGTTTCGCCCGTCAGGTTCCCGTAACTGTCGTAACTATAGGTGGAGTGTGCCCTGACGGTGCCCCCGCTGTCCTTAATTTGGATGTCACTCGGGCGGTCGTAAACGTAAATGCTGTTGAGCGCAGTGTTGTAAGTGGTGAGCGTCCTTCGCACGAAGGTTGGACCATAGGTATACTCGTCTGTTTCCGTGGGCAAGCCGTAAGTGTTGTAGGTCGTGTAGGACTTCGACGGGGAAAGACCGGGGAGCGTGACTTGTACCGTGCGGTTGTAGATCGGCAGCGTGATTGCGGTATAGGCGCAAGGAATGGAGGCTCCGTTGTAACAGGTGTCCACGGTTTCCAGCAGGGTGCCACTGGTGCTGGAGCCCTGGTAGACCTTGCGCTGGGTCTCGTAAATTCCCTTAACGAGGACGACCGTTTGGTTACCGGCGGGGTCTTGGATCGTGGTGGAAGCAGGTGGCCCCGCGCTGCGCGTGTAAATCCAGGTGCCGTCGGACGTGGTGCGTTTGAGATATGCCGCGCTGCCATCCGAGCAGGTAATATTATTGTGCTGGCCGGTGTTGCCATAATTGTAGGTGATCGAGCCGCCGGTGGGCAGCCCGATGGAGAGGATCCGCCCGGTGACCGCCCCCGCGTGAACGGGCTGGACGGTCGGTTCATAAGAGAATGAATAGGAGGTCCCGTCTGGAAGCACGATGCTGGTTAGCAGGGTTTGGTACGCCTGAGAGGTCCTGCCATAATCGGTCACGCCGCTACAGCCAAAGTTCGTCTCTAGAAGCGTGGTAGCGGTGTTCATGGTGTAATAAGAGGTGGTGCCCTGTGGGTTCGTGTAATTATAGTAAGCGCCTTGGGCAGTCCCACCGTATTCGTACAGGGCGGTGGCGCCCAGGGTGTCTGTGACTATCCCGTTGTATGATACGCTGATCGTATTGCCGTTCGTGTCGGTGATTTTACCCGCCCCGTAGGGGCCCGCACTGAAGACGATGCCGGACCGTGTTGTTGCCGTCGCAGCAGGAACCCCTGTGAAGTTCGGGATACAGTGGCCGGCCCCTGTCGCATCCGCGCAAAGCGTGTACCCGGACCCATCGGCCGCAACGCTCCGGCCCCAGGTGCCCTGAAACCCCGGGCAATTCGGATTGGTTCCGTGGACACTGAAGCTGGGAGCAAAACTGTGAGGGGTGCCCCGCGGGTCGTGGTACAGCCAATTCGAAAAAATGCTATACCAGAATCCAGACCCACATGTGCCATCGCTTATCTGAACCGTGAAGTATCCTTCTTCGGCAGGTGCCAAGCCAAGGGTCCACCAACCCATGGTCATTTGCCGCACCCAAGACTGCGAGCCGCTCGCACCGGCGGGGTACCATATTGAAGAGTCGTAGGCGACCGCGTAGAAGAAGGGCATTCCGCGTCCCGCCTTGCTCCTGACCGGGACCGCGAAATGCGCATTGAGGTTGGCGTTGTCCACGGTGTCGAAGGATCCCCCCCCAAAGCTTCCAAAGGGCGGAAAGCCGGTGGCGACCTGGCCGAAGGCCCCAGGAGCCACAAGGAGCGTCACCATGAGTAAGAATGCGAGTCGTAGTGGATTCCCGCTTTGGCGGGGAAGGCCGCTTCTGACTCCTGACTTCTCACTTCTGGCTTCTTGTCTGGGCGTCATTGGGCACCTCCTGTGGGCAATTCGGGGATGGTGAATGTGCTCGCGGATACACCGGTATTAACAGTGGCCTGGGTGACAGCCAAATCAAGCGTCAACGTGCCTTGCACAAGCTTTTGAATATGAAACGGCACCAGGACGCCGCTGACGGTTCGATAGTTTCCGAATCGGATTTCCAAGGGGATGCTTACACCGGAGTTCTCATCGCCGTGGATGCTGAAAGCGATAGCCGTTGGCAGGAGTGAGCTGGCATCCAGGTAAAAGTCTATGGCGCTGAACTGCTGTACAAATGCGGTGACCTCGGGTGCCTGGCCCGACAGATTGTGGAAGAGAAGTACGTGATAAACAGGCTGGTCCGCATGGATTTCCTGCCCAATCAAGCGAATAACCAGCGTAGGGTCGCTGGCTAGAGCTGCCAGACTGAACGCAGGGAAGAACCAGGGCGCGTCCGTCCAATGATTATGGGCGGCCATGGCGTGCGGACTTCCTGGCGCTGGCCGCCGGTAAGGTTAAGTGTTACAACGCTTTGGGCGTTGCCGCGCGCGATGAGTGTGGCCACGCCGGTCTCTTCGTCCGACCCGGCTACATAGGCGGCGTTCGCCTGCAGGGTGATGTCGTTGAGGGCTGTTCCTCCGGCCAGCGACTGGAGCGCTCGGTTGGCCAGGGCGACCGCATTGGGGTCGCTCACGGCAGCCGTGGACTGAGTGCTTGCGGCGGCCTGGGCGCTTGCGAAGGGGATCCCCCCGTTCGCGAGAAGGACAAGAAAGGAAGCAAGAAGCAGGCGGGTAAACATCCGGCACCTCCGAGGGCAGGAGCGGGTTCGACACTCTCCTAGGTTGAAGGGTTGACTACTTAATGGCGGGGACGATACAACTGCGAATACCCTGTTGTCAAGTAAAAAAATACTTGATAAGTATCAATAGAGTGTTAGTATATCATCACAAAGTGACTGACTGAAAGTCAGAAATGGCGTGGGTTTTGCCTCGCCCCGCCCTTACCGGTGACATAATGGCAGTGCGGGTCGGGCAGCTTGTCCAGATTGGCCGTGGAGACCGGCGAATCAGCCCAATCCTGGTTCTTGTAGGCGGTTGCCCAGCATTAAGATCGGCAGACCGTAGGTCGTGGCGACGCCAGGTGAGCTCCACAGACAAGCCTCGACGCATCGCGGGTGGTGTGGTAGTTTTTAAATCTCGAATCCACTTCGACAGGAAGCGATACTTATGGCTGACATTCGCCCTTTCTGCGCACTTCACTACAACCCCCAAAAAGTCTCCGACCTCGCCGCCGTGGTGACGCAGCCCTACGACAAGATCTCGGCGGAAATGCAGGCCCGCTACTACGACCTGAGTCCGCACAATCTCGTCTGCATCATCCGCGGGCGCACGCGGCCTGAGGACAGCCCTGCGGACAATGTCTACGTGCGCGCGGCACGCGACCTCGGCGAGTGGATTGAGGCCGGTGTGTTGGTCTCCGAGCACGAGTCGGCAATTTACCCCTATTACCAGGAATACGAGGTGCCGGGGCAGCGCGGCCTGCGCAAGCAACGGCGCGGCTTCATCGCGCTGTTGCGGCTGGAAGATTACTCGGCGCGCGTCGTGCACCGGCACGAGGAAACGCTCTCCGGCCCCAAGGCCGATCGTCTGGAATTGCTGAAGGCTATACACGCGCACTGCGGCCAGATCTTCATGCTCTATAGCGACCCGGCGGGCGAGGTGGAGAACCTGCTGGCGGCGCACGCGCCGGAGCAGCCCTGGGAGGAGGCGACGGACGAGTACGGGACGCGGCACACCGTGTGGCGCGTCAACGATCCCAAAACCATCGCCGAGGTGGCCAGGGCGATGCGCGAGAAAAAGCTCGTGATCGCCGACGGCCATCATCGCTACGAAACCGCGCTCGCCTATCGCCAACATTGCCGCACGCTCGGCCTGCACGATGGGCGCGCGGAATTCGTGATGGTGACCTTGATCCGCATGGAGACCAGCGGCCTTACGATTCTGCCCACCCACCGCTTGGTGCACAGCCTGGCAAGCTTCGAGTGGCGGAAGTTCGCGAGCGACGCGCGCGCGATTTTTGATTGGGAAGAGGTTGCGGTGGATGGCCCGGCAAACGGGTGGGCAGGGCGCTTCCTCGCCTGGCTCGCTGCGGCGGGCCGCGAGCAACCTACGCTCGGAGCCTATGCGGGACCGGGTAAGCTCGCGCTGCTACGCCTGCGCCGGGACTTTGATCTCGATGGCGCGCTCGCAGACCTGGCGCCCACGCTGCGCCGGCTCGACGTCGTCCTGCTGCACCGGCTGGTGCTCGAGCGGCTGCTCGGGATCGATCGCCAAGCCGTGCGCGAGGAAAGAAATCTGTCGTATCACCGCGAGATGGAACTTGCCGCCGAACAGGTGGAGAAGGGAAAGGGACAGGTCGCGTTCCTGCTCAATCCGACACCCGTCGAGGCCGTCCGCGACAACGCCTTGGCCGGCTGCGCCATGCCCCAGAAGTCCACCGATTTCTATCCCAAGCTGCTATCCGGACTAACCATTTATTGGTTGGATAATCCCGCGGGAATGTAGTGGTGATCCCTCATCGCCACATGCGTCCCTGGAGCGCCAATCTCCCTGGCCCAATGCGTCGCATCGGGACGAGCGGCAACTCGCGGTTCGCTGGTAGTCATGGCGGAGGATCTTAGATCGCTGCCCCCGGACGTTTTGTCTATTCCCAACCCTGCTCCCGCGGGTTCATCATGGAAAGGGGATTGCTACAAATTCAGGCAGAACCCCCTCGCGAGTGAATTTCCTCGATTCTGGAGGTGAAAGCGCAGTGTCAACGTTCAGCGAAGTCTTCCATGTCTCCGACGCCCGCATCGAATCGCTTGTGGGGCTGTTGGAGCCTGCGCGCTCCCTGGAGTCCATCTTCGAGGCGGCGGAGAAGAACCCCGGCCTCGACGTGGAAGACGCGGCTTCGCTGAT